>JACCDG010241634.1_pt1 | contig 63133 bp, 58 predicted proteins | sample 7442471 | NCBI WGS metagenome assembly JACCDG01 (sample SAMN15323444, study PRJNA562643) | freshwater metagenome | isolation source: river surface water | place: USA:Blue River Watershed | collected 2017-08-17 | reverse complement strand
GTCTGCACAATCAATCAATGTCGCCAGGGTTCTATGTTTTGGACGCGACTTATTTTACTTACTGGGTCGGGCTACATTTATTTTCAAGCGAATTATTTTTGATTTTAAAAAAATGTGTTTGAAAATTGGGATTTTGGGAAAGTTATAATCGCCAGCTAGAAGTTAAACTGCCCGACTTTTAAACTTAATTATTATAAAATGGGCATCTTCTACTGGCCTCTGTATCATCGAGTACAAGCTTTGCGTCCCGAGCCGTCGTAGAAGAGTCGCTCAACGGGACGGTTTTGAAGCAAGTGCTCTTCAACAATTTCTTTGAGGTCTTCGACTTGGACCTTTGCATACCAGACTTGATCTGGATAGACCACAATTAAAGGACCATTTCCGCACTGGTCAAAGCAACCTGCTTTGTTGATGCGTATTTTTGATTTCAGTCCGCGTTCAAAAATTTCTTTGCGAAGTGCATCAAACACTTCACAAGCGCCTTCTTGCGGGCAGGTTTTGCCTGAAACGCAAACAAAAACGTGTTTTTCAAAAACTTTGGGGCTTTGCTCTGTCATGTATATATAGGATTGTTTACCAAATGTGTTCCGAAAACTTGACCAAACGTCTGCGAGTTGGAAGAATAGCCAGTCTAGCATAGCTAATTCCCCCGGGAGTCAGCCTTGCTGGGATTCAGACTGCAGACAGTCGGTGCCGCCAAGCGGTTTAAGTGATTCTCATAAAGAGAATTGGCCGGCCTAGGTCACACAACTAATTATAGTAAGCCAGAAGTACTCTTCTTGCCTGTGTGCCTTTCCGAGCAGTCTAAATGCCCGGAATTTTTTTGTTTCAGGAGGCCGAACGTGCCAACCATCACGAAAAAGAAAGAAGTTGTAGCAGACCTCAAAGAGTTCTTCGACAACGGAAAAGTTGCAATCGTCACTGATCTTCAAGGTCTTACGGTTGCAGAAATGACCACATTCAGACGCGCTCTAATGCAAGACAATGCTCGTCTTTGCGTTGGTAAAAACACACTAGTGAAGCGCGCTACCGAAGGTACCAACTTTCAAGAATTAAACTCTCTTGCAAAAGGACCTTCTGCATACGTTGTAGGTTACGACGATCCGGCTAAACCAGCCAAATCGACCGTGGAATTTCTCAAAAAATTGAAAAAAGGGGAAATCCGTGGTGCTGTGTTTGAAGGCAAAGCACTTAACGCCAAACAAGTCAAAGACATCGCCAATTTGCCAAGCAGAGAAGTTCTTCTCTCCGGCATCATGGGCGGCTTAGACTCCGGTGCCAGAGGCATTGCTGGAATACTCGAAGCTGTAATCCGCGACATCGCGATTTTGACAGAAGAAGTGGCTAAGAAAAACGAGGCCAAATAACTAAGTTCGTTAATGCGCAAGCATAAGCAAAAAGGAGTAAACAATGGCTACTAAACTTTCCACAGACGAATTGCTCGAACAAATCAGCATGCTGACATTGCTCGAAGCAGCCGATCTTAAATCCAAAATGGAAGAAAAATTCGGCGTTACAGCCGCAGCCCCAATGGGCGCCATGATGATGGCACCGGCTGCTGGTGGCGCTGCTGAAGAAGAAGCGAAAACCGAATTCGACGTCATCTTGGCCTCTGTAGGCGAGAAGAAAATTGATGTTCTCAAAGTCGTACGCGAAGTTACCGGTCTGGGCTTGAAAGAAGCCAAAGAATTGGTTGACTCTGCTCCTAAACCGATCAAAGAGAAAATCAAAAAAGAAGAAGGCGAAGAGATCAAAAAGAAATTGGAAGCCGCTGGCGCCAAAGTCGAAATCAAGTAGTCTCTTTCGTAAGGCTTACAGGCTAATAAATTCAATACTTCCGCACTTGTTTGTTCTATCCTATATTTAGACAACAGTCGGAAGTATTGTTTTTTGAAAATTAGAAACTGATGCGCTGTCCCAAATGCGACCTTTACCATCCTCATAACCGTTTCCACACCTGCATTTCGTGTGGTACTTCTCTTGTGGGCATGACTTCAGATCCAGAAGACACTATTCCGCCTAATGATGTAGAAACTCAGGTCTATGAGCGGCAGAGTGAGCAATTAAATGGTCCCTTGGACGGCGAAGTCGGCGCGCCAGGATCGAAGCGCCGCTCAAAAAATTTAAAAATTCAGACTCAACATGGTATTCCTACTTCGGTCGGAATTATGACAGCCGCTTTGATAGTGCTTATCTTTGCTGGTGCCACTTTCTTTTTCTTTACCAAGCCAAAAGATTATGACCGCCTGCTCGACAAAGGTCGCGGAGAATTAGGACGGGGTCAATATGCTTTTGCTGTGGAGACTTTGAAGAAAGCGATTTCCGGTAGTCCCAAAGACCCTCATGCCTATTTGCTTCTGGCTCGTGCTTATATTGGTATAGACAAAGAAAAAGAAGCTATGGATGCAATTTCTAAAGCACAACAACTTGGTCAAGGTGTTGTGGCTGAGCCAAGTCTTGCCTCAGACATGGCGAATTATTATCGTCTGCGCAGACAATATGAAAAAGCGATAAATCTGTTGCGTCCACTTGCTCAAAAAGACATTGCTGGCAAAAAGGCGGAGCTAGCCGACCTCGATGCACTCTGGGGGGATGAAGCGCTTCGTAATTCGGATTTTGATACTGCACTTACATGCTGGGAAGAGGTGAAAAATCTGGGAACCGGCTCGCGCTTTAGTGAGTCTGAAGCCAGACTTGCCACCATTTACGAAAAACTTGCCGAAAAGTTCGCTAGCCAGAAGCGAGAAGACGAAGCTCTCAGTTATCTTGGTAAGCTCACAAATATTTCACGCAACCCAAAACACTTCGAGCGTGCAGCAGACATTTATGCTGAATCTGGCAAGCTCGAACTAGCAATTTCACAATTACGTGAAGCTCAAAAACTTGGCTCCAGTCCTAATCTTGAGCGTAAGCTGTCAACACTGCTTGCTAAGCGCGGCAAAGAACTTCTTGATGCTGGTCAAAGTGATACCGGCTACGCTTATTTGCAACAAGCGCGATCAATAGATCCAAGCAGTGCCCTGCCCGAGGTCACATTGCGCCATGTGGTACTTTCTGGTGGCGCGGCTCCCAAAATAAGTGGTGAAGTCTGGAATCCTCGCTCTAACAAAATTAGTGCTCTGGCTATTAAAGCCGAATTGTTCGATTTAGTGGAAGGCAACGTTATCTGGGCTAAAGAAACCAAAGTTGTGGACGAATTCGTTCCGCCCTTGGGTGAGCACCAGTCGCGGCATTTCGAGTTTGTATCGGGTATAAAACCGCCGAATTTGGCTAACTGCGAATTTAAAATCTATCTAGATGGTGCCTTGTACAAAGCTTATCCAATGGATAAAACTAAACAAAGTAAAGAGACCGCTAAGAGTGATACTACATCTGGTGGCGAACAAAAATCAGACAACGACTCTGGTAAAGAAAAGACCGCTCAGGATTCGACATCCGCAAACAATGACACCGCAGTCGATCCAATAATGGGTGATGAGAAAAAAGCTAGTCAGTCGACTGAAGAGAAAACTCTAAAGGACTTAGATTTTTAGTTTCACTTTTGTCTTTGAAGATGTTTTGTTTACTTTACTTTGGGGCATCGAGAGATATGCAACCGCGCAAAATCCTTGCAATATGAAAGTTGCAAAAATGGCGAGTCTTACATAAGCGAAATGCCACAAACTTAGAAGTGTATTACCTTCAAAACACAGAAGGAATCCACAGATGGCGATTTCAATAGTCACAAACGCAAACAGTACAGCAAAACGCTCGTCCATACTTCCACTCTCAATCTTAGAGTGGAGGGGTCTGCAACAACCATCTTTAATGAAATTGTTTTGCATTTATTCGAATCACAGTTCAAACAAAGTAATGGACTATTCTATTATTATAACTGCAGTCCGATAGTTTTAGCCGTTGTTTACGGCGTCACCGCCCTGTTCTTGAGCCGCTAGCATAAATTGAAATGCCATTTTGATCAAGTCGTGCTCATCGCGACCGTGAGTAGGAAAGGAAACGATACCCACACTCACTGTAAGGCGCAAATGTTTTAGATCTTTTGAAACTGCCTTGCCACGAAGCATTTCACGGATACGTTCTCCAACAACGATTGCGCGTGATGAATAAGTTTCGGGAAAAATGACAGCCAGTCTATTTTCTTGCAATCTGCCTGGAACATCAACGTCTCTAATAGCCTTTTGAACAATGCCAACTAGCGACTTCAATACTTCGTTGACAATGAGTGTGCCGTATTGTTTGACGTAAGCTTCAAGATCATCCACTTCTAGCACAAGAAGCGATACAGGACGTTTATAGCGCTTGGCTCGCTTTAGTTCGGATTCGAGTTTGCGCATGAAAGCTTTGTGATTGTATATTTCACAAACTGAATCGTACATGCTTATTTTTTCGAAGTGCTCTAAGTTCTCTTCAGAAATTGTATGACGCACTTTGTCCATGGCGCGATCGCGCTTTTGATCGGCGAATTTCGCCATATCGTCTTGCGTTTTCTTTTGCATGCGGGTGAATTGTGTTTCCCGCGGCGCTGACCAGCCCTCTTTGTTTTTCGACTCGTCCTTGCTCATAGAATCCTCAAGTGTACAAATACGTTAATTTAATATACCCGACCAAATGGGTTTATTTCACTCTGGTCAATTCGCCCGAAATAGTAGTCACCGTTTCCTTGGAAATGTCCATATATTGGCTTATCGCCTTGTTGACTTCTTCTTTGGTTACTTTGTAGAGATTGGACGAAAACTGGTCGATGTAACCAGGGGGGACCCCCGCCATTTCATAAAGGGTCAGCCGGTCCGAAAGTCTGCGTGGCGTTGATAATCCCACCATGAGTTCTCCACTCAAATGCGATTTTTCATTAGCGAGTTCACTGTCAGTGATACCACCTTTGACGTACTCGCTCACGATATCTTTGACTATTGATCTTGCTTTGTTCAGGTTAGTCGGGTTTACCGAGTATTTAATTAACCAGGGACCGTTTTTGACTATTGGCTCGTCGATGACAGAATTGATTCCGTAAGTCAGTCCATATTTATCTCGAACGGGAGCAAGGCGGCAAGCGAAGCTGTCATAGCCCAGCGCTGCGTTTGCAATAAGTGTGGCGGAGTAATTCTCAGAATGAATGCTTACTGGCAAGATTTTTCCAACTCTTATGTTGAGGTTGGATTTGCCCGGTATGTCTGTCTTAACTTCTTCATTCTGGGTTATTGGCTGCAGCCATTTTTCGTCCAGTTTCACCTGGTCGCGTACGTTTTTACCACCGTCATTTTTCCACGATCCAAAATATTTTTGACACAATTCGCGCGCCCTGGCTTCATCTATAGCTCCAACAAAGGCTAAGCAAGTGTTAGCTGGATTGTAATATTCTTTGTGGAAAGTTTTGAGATCTGCCACAGTGATTTTTTTCAAATCGCCGAGCTGCTCTTCGAAAGTACGCTGGTATAAGCCGCTTTCTGGTTTGTACAATTTTCTGACGAAAGAATTCCAGGCATTGTCTGCGGTATCAGACATTTTGTCCTGGAGATTGCTTTCTTGCATTTTTTTCAAAATATCAAGTTCAGACTTTGGCACTGTGGGGTTTTCCATGACGTCTGCCAGAATATCGACGAATTTGTCCAGATTCGATGCAACTATTTGAACATCGAATTCATCAAAGAAAGTCGTTGCGGAGAAGTCGAGGTTGACCCCTATTTCTTCAAGGCTGATGGCGATTTGATCTTTACTGCGAGACTTAGTACCGGCGGTCAATATATCTGCCAGGAAGGCTGGAACTTGTCGTTTTTCATCGCTTGCAAACTGATTGCCTGCAGCAATTTTGCCCGAGACAGCTACTGTTTTAGCTTCTTCAAGAGGAAGCACCAGAACGGTCAAACCATTTTCGAGCTGGAACTTAATCGTTTTCTTCCCGAGGCTAAGTTTGGTTGGCTCTAAGGACGGTTTGGGAATATCGGTATTATCTACACCAGATATGGTGTCAGGCTTGGTCTCCGGCTGGCTTGGGGTTTCTACCGCTGCAACTGGGTCTGGAGCCTTTTCTACGGCTTCTTTGGTTTCAGGCTGAGGATAATAATATCCAACCGTACTCGAATCCTGTACAAAATACTTTTGTGCAGCTTTTTGAACGTCTTCGGCAGTAACCTTTTCGATATTCTTGGGATAGTCGACCCAGAATTGCCAACTTCCAATTCCCACTGCTTCAGTAAACTGAAAACAGAGACTCATCGGGTCGTCCATTCCAGTAAGGATTCCGTTCACTATAGATTTTTTAGCCCGGTCCAACTCTTCTTTAGAAATAGGTTCTTTTCTGAGTCGATCCAATTCTTTGTTTATGATGGATTCTATTTGCTTCAGGTCGCCGCCGACATTCGCCTGAGCGCTAACTACAAAAAGTCCAGGGTCCTTATAAACGCTCGAGTATGCTCCAACGTAGCTTGCCAGCCCGGTGTCAATCAAGGCTTTGTACAGTCTGCTTGAGCGTTTGGAAGCATTGCCCAAAACAGATTCAATAATACCCAATGCATACTGGTCGTGATGCACTGCCTGTGGTGATCTAAATCCAATCGACAAACGCGGTACTTCGGCTCCCCGTTTCACAGTGAAGCGACGCTCACCTTCTTGCTTTGGCTCAAAGGTGTAGATGTCGTTTATTGGTTTCTGTGACTTTGGAATGGCGGAGAAAAACTTGTCGATTTTTTTGAGTGCTTCTTCTTTGTTGAAATCACCCACTAAAATCAAGGTAGCATTATTAGGCCAGTAAAAATCTTGATAGAACTTGCGAAGTCGCTCTGTAGGAACGTTTTCTACATCAGAGCGCCATCCGATAACAGGATGGTGATAGGGATGTTCTTTGAATGCTGTCGCGTATAAATTGTTGTCGAGCAATTCGTCGGGACTATCGTCTCCGATTTCGAGCTCGTTTCTTACAACTGTCATTTCCGAGCGTCTGTCGGGCTCGCGAATGAGCGCATTGCGCATGCGGTCAGATTCTATATCTAGAGCTAGATCCAGCTGATTGGCTGGCACCATCTCGTAATAATTGGTTCTGTCGCGCGAGGTGGTGGCATTATTGACACCACCCACGGTTTTGAGGATATCATCGATACCGGTCTTGTTGAGTGGGTCATGCTTGAGCGTTCCTTTGAAGAGCATGTGCTCTAAAAAGTGAGTTGACCCCGTATAACCAACTGCTTCGTTGCGCGAGCCTACGTGATAAACCATATTGCACAAGAGCACCGGGAGCGAATGACGCTCCAGGAGCAAAATCTGCAAATCGTTCGACGTGAGCTTGTATTCACTGATTCCATACTTTTCGTCGGAGGCGACAAACTTAACCCCGTCAGGCAGCTTTGAAGACTCATTTGTTTGAGCAAGCGCTGTCACGCCGGATGCGTAAAACAAGATGGCTGCCGCCAGCACGGACGAAAGAATATTTTTCATTTAGTTACCAGTTAGTGTAGGGAAGAACTATTTGCCTTTTACAGCGTTTTCTGTTCCCTTTACTACGTCGCCAGCGCCTTTGACGTCATCTTTAGCCATTTCTTCGGTTCCGCCAGCTACGTCTTTGCCAGCTTTGCCGACACCTTTGACGATATCCTTACCGCCTCTGCCGACACCTTTGACCATAGCTTCTGTGCCTTGACCAACTTTCTTGACGCCCTTTACGGTGCCTTCGCCGATCTTTTCAGCGCCTTTAACAGTACCTTCGCCAACCTTTTTGATTGCGTTTCCGGTTCCTTTGACAACTTTACCTGTTCCGTGGACCAGACCTTCAGTTCCTTTTTTTGCGCCGGAGCCGATTTTTTCAACACCATGCTCCATGTCTTTGACAATGCCGTCGCCAGCAAAGCTGCTGAGTGGCATGACTACTGAAACTGCCATTGAAAGAAGAACTGCTGTTGAAATTTTGCGGTTTGCCATTTGTTTTGCTCCCGGTGCTCTTGCACCATAGTAAGGCCATTGCATAACGTGAAATTTATCACAAAAGCCGTTTCTAATCCCGATTTTCTTGTAACTTTGATAGGCGTAAAAGATATCTTCTTAGAGGGAATTTAAATGAAGTTGAAAAGAGTCGCGCTCTCGATTCTCACGGCATTGACCTTTAGTTTGCCACTGCAAGCTTCAAGCACCAATAGTGGTGCAAAAGTCGACTATGATGCTGCTGGCAAGGAAGCGACTAAAATTCTTTGCGACTATCTCAAAGTTGATACCACAAATCCCCCAGGTAATGAAAAACTGGGCGCCGATTTCTTAGCCGAAATTATTCGCAAAGAAGGACTGGAAGCCACAGTTGTTGACCTGGGCAAGAATCGTTCGCTTGTTTGCTCAAGATTAAAAGGCACAGGCAAAAAGAAAGGCATAATTTTGATGAACCACATCGATGTGGTTCCAGCCGTTGCGGCCGATTGGAAACATGCACCATTTGGTGGCGAAATTCATGATGGTGAAATCTGGGGACGCGGCGCTATCGACATGAAAGGCATGGGCGTAATCGAGCTTGAAGCCTTCTTGATGCTGAAGCGAAGCGGCGTCAAACTTGATCGCGATGTTGTATTTCTTGCCACACCGGACGAAGAGGCTGGTGGCGAATGTGGTGCTGGCGAAATAAAAGAAAAATGTCCCGAACTTGTCAAAGATTGTGAATTTGTCTTGAATGAAGGCTTTTCAATCGAAGCCGATGACAAAGGCAACGCCAAATATTGGGGCGTTGACTTCGCCGAGAAAAATATTTGTTGGTTCGAACTCACGACCAAAGGCGATGCCGGTCACGCATCGATGCCGATGATTAACTCATCGACTAATAGATTGGTTCGCGCCTTGAACAAGATAGTCAATGCCGGCCCCAACTTCCGCCTGTTACCAGAAGTCGAAGAATACTTCACTAAGATTAGTGCATCTGAAAACGGCGAACTGAAAAAAGCGTACGAAGACATCAAAAATTCGATTAACGACAAACAGAAAGAGCCTCTGCTTTTGTCTGACATGCTCAAATCTTCGATGCTGCGCAACACAATCTCTTTGACCCGCATGGAAGCTGGCTACAAAACAAACGTCATCCCAGCAAAAGCCATGGCTCAGCTAGACTGCCGCTTATTGCCCGACGTTAAAAAAGACGAGTTCGTTTTTTATATCACCAAATTAGTCGACGATCCGGAAGTCGAAGTGAAAGTGATTGACTGGCAATCAAACGAGCCAAGCAAACTTCAAACCGAATTGTACGAAGCAATTAAAACCGTCGCCAAAGAAGAGAATCCAAATATTCCGGTAGTGCCAGTCATTGTTCCCTGGTTCACCGATTCGCACTGGATGCGCGAACTAGGCATGACTGCATACGGCTTCCAGCCAATTGAAGTTGACAAACTTCACCTCGCAACCATGCACGGCAAAGACGAAAGATTGCCGATTAAATCTTTGGAGAATGGCGTGCGACGTATGCACAAGATTCTTGTGAAGTTCTGCTCGGCTGAATAGGAAGTCGAGTAGCATTAAAACTCAAAGAAGCGAGAGAGCCTAAAGGTGTCGAATCGTTTTGGATCTTACGCAGTTAACGAGTCTCTTTTTTGTACTTTTCCATCAACTAGTAAAAACGTGCAGAAAATCTTACGAATTCGTAAGAGAAATCATGCGTTTTTAATACCTGATGAAAATTCAAAAAAACATCTTCTAAGATCATTGAGCGCTTTCGCCGACTTTTACAGACAAGACTCAAAATATTATTGCAAATGGATTTATTAGGTTATTGGGAACATAGTTGCAAGCGTGACGTCCAAGCCACAATGGGCTCCATCTGATACCTGCCAGAGGAGAAAGACAATATGAAAACCATGCACAAACGTTTGTTTGCGTTCATTGGCGCCCTCACAATGTTCAATTTCTACACTCCACCCGCTGAAGCTGAGTCTCATGCAAGCAGCGAGGCTACGCTCGTTATTGGCAATCGTCGTGGAGGACGGCGAGGAGCCTGGAGGCGCATGCATGTGATGCAGGCAAAGCAAGCAAAGAAAATAGAGAAAGCGCGTCAACGTGAGCATCAACGTTTTGAAAATCAGCATAAAGCGCGTTATCAGAAAGAAGCTCGTGACAGAGAGATGCGCTTGAACAGTAATCAAACCAAAGTTCGCACTTACAAGTGGAAGAAGCGAAATTAAATCACAATGGTCAAAATAACACTGAATTCTGAATCTGCAAGATTAAAGCTGAGTATAGGTAAAAACTCCTGGACTACTGTGGTTTTGGATTGCGATGGTGAATCAACTACTCTGGGCGCTGATGTATTGAACATAATTACTTCAAGGCTTATCGCGGCATTAGAAGACCCACAGAAACTGGAATTGAGTAAAGGCTTGAAAGAGGTTGATGCTGCTTGGGTTTTAAGTTTGTCTGAATGTCATTGCTCAATTTACATAACCCAAATAGATGCAGGTGTGCGGCTTCACGTCCAGAATGGGGACGGAATAGTATTTTCTTCGTTTTTCTTGAGTGAAGCTGAAGTTAGTTTATGGAAAGAGAGACTGAGCCAGCTTGAGCTACTAGACCAACCTGGAGTTCGCATGAAAAATTAGAAGTGAATTTAGTCAGCTTTATCGTCAAGCCACTGTACTTTGCCTGTTTTGATGTCTCGAATTGCTCCCACTACTTTGACCTTATTCGCTTTTACATCACCGCTAATTAAGTCACTACCTTCAAGCAGCTTCTTCATTTGGTAGCGAACATTTTGTTTGATGCAGTCATCTTCAAAGTCAGACTTATCTGATTTAGAGCGCTTCTTGCGCGCTTCATCAACGGCTGGTTGAATCAGTCCAACTAGTTTTGGAAGTTTGCCTTTTAGAGGTGTGTTCGCTACTGCGGCTTGGACCGCACCACATGAAGAATGTCCTAGCACCACTACTAGTGGTGTCTTCAAATAATGCACTCCGTATTCGGCAGACGCAATCTCAGACACGCCCGTGACGTTGCCTGCTACTCGAATAACAAATAGCTTGCCAAACTTCTGGTCAAAGATAATTTCTGGGGGTACGCGTGCGTCTGAGCAACCAAGAACGGTGGCAATAGGAAATTGACCTTCTGTTGCTGTTATCTCGCGACGCTCGGGGTCGACTCTTGGAATAGTTGATTTGCCAGATAAATAACGGATATTTCCCGCTGTCAAAGAATCGAGTGATTTTTGTGTCTCGGTAGGGTCAGCTAGAGCTGCTTGCATTGAGCAGCTTACGGCAATAAGGGTCAGAGCTATTCGAAAATTTAAAGGTAGTTTCATTTGTTTAGCGAACCCTCCCAGGTTTTGAATTTTGATTAGTGAAAAAATCTAAGTAATTTATTTTTGCGATCGACTTTGTATCTCCAGCCGTTCATCAGATCTTGTCCTATAGCGCAACCGCCAGAGCCACCAATCAAGACTGGAAAATTGGATTGTCGCAATCCACCAATTTGAATGTCCACATAGGCTTTGTCCATTGTTACAGAGCCGCCTACACCCATCAATCTCTGACTCTCTCCAGAAAATGTTAGTCCCAAGACTTTTGCCTGTCCGGCACTAAGTATGGTGGCAAAAGAACCTGTATCAATGAATGCGTTAACTTGTTTGCCGTTGATTTGTATTGGAATATAGTCTTTTGTTCCTTTTACGGTTAAAGGAATATCGTAGAGTGGGTTTATGTCTTTAGCTTTAAGCTCTAGGATTTTTTTGAGATCTACGCGACCGCCCTTGTCGTCTATCTCATATTGATAGCCTTTGATGAAATCTTGACCAATTAAATTGTGACCCAGGTCGCCAGTAGAATTTGCGATTTTAATGTCAATTTTTCTGGTCAATGAGCCGAGTTTTACTTCAGCGGGCATAGTTTTTGTTGAAACCAAACTTCCAGCCCAGCCGCGCGCCATTTGACCTTGCTTCGATTTATTCAAATCGACGCCCGACTCACTCAATGAGTCGCTATAAAAGAACGCAGAGGCTCCAGTGTCGAATTCCGCTTTGACCGGGTGCCCATTGACCAGCAGATCTACTTCCATATGACCGCTTGGACCTTTTTTGAAATAAAAGTGAGCTTTATCTGGAAGGTTTGCAAGTTCCTTTTCTAATTCGTCCTCTTCTTCGGAAGCTTCGTCAGTTGGGAGCTTTTCAGAAGTTGAAGTGGCTGAGCGGTTAGATTTCTTCAGTGGGGCTGATGCTGCTCCAGAAGTTGCAGCAACGGTCTCTACGAAAGATGGATCGTGCTTCTTGAGAAAAGCTATCGCAAGTTTACCGGCTGGTGTGTTTGGATAATATTTGGCCAGAGTTTTGTAGCGGCTTGTAGCCAATGTCCAATTTTTTAATTGGTGATAGCAAAGTGCATCGTAATACCAAATGGAAGGGTCTGTTTGATTGGTTTTAAGAGCTTTATCGAAGCTTAACGCAGCGTTTGCAAAGTCTCCTTTCTTATATTGCTCGACGCCCAGCTCATAGTCGGATTGGGCTGCTTGCGCATGAGAAAAACCTACTAGGAAGGCAGAAAAGATTATTGCTCTCTTTGGATTTTTCATTTGCACATTATGCTTCCTCGGGCTCCATCACCGCAACCAGTGCAAGAGTAGTTTTAATCAATCCTGGCGGTCCACCTTCGTGAATTAAGAATCTATCTTGCCATTCTGGGTCGAATTTGTCTTTGTATGCGCGCAGACCTTTGTAAGAGAAAAATCTATTCAGATGTTCGTAGATTAAGTGAACTGCTTTTTCTTCAACGCTCGCTCCAGGCTCGTCTCCAACGCCTGATAGTGCAGCCAGACTGAGACTGAAATATTTAAACCCTTCTTGATGCAGCATCAATAGTAATTTGCCAAATAAAAAATCCATCGCCCCTGACGGCACTTCGGTGCGATGTCGCATCATATCTATGGTTGCTTCGTCTTTGCAATAGTCGCGAATTTGGTTGACAAAAGCAACTATTTTTCCTTCGCTATTTTTCATTGCAAAGATATTGTCAGATTGAAGGGAGTTTCGATCAAAAGTACCTAATGTAAAAGTTCGTTCTTTGCGACCAGGCAAACTGAGCCACTCGTTAGAAACTGCCTGGACCTCGCTCAATACCGCCTCTGAATGCGGTGGAACAAGTTTTTCAAGTATGTAGCCTTCTTTCTCTAATTTTTTAAGCGGTCCTTTAAAAGTCTTTTTGCGTACTGTTTGCGCCACAAAATTTTCCAGATTCACCACTCCATCCTCGCCTATCTTAAGAGCGTTCAAGCCAAGTTTTTCATACATGCTCAAATGCTTTGGACTGGTCTGCATAAAAGCGACTGTCCAACCGCAATTGTGGCAAAAATCGATAAAGTTGCGAGTTAACTGCTCAAGTTTTTCAGCCGGTCCAGTAGGGTCTGCCAAAGTAATTGCTACGTTGTGCTCTGTCCTGTAAGCGATGAATGCATCGGTATCTAGAAAGAAATATGACTTATCGTGCCAGAGTTTGAAATAATCAAGCGAACTATCGCCGAATTTGTCCAAAGCTTCCTTAGCTTGGGCACGCTCGCGAGGCAAAGTCGCAAGTTCGTATTCTAAAGGTTTGAATAGATTCAAAAATACAAGAGCGCACGAGGCAATGCCAATTGCGTTAAGTGATTCTAAAAGCCATTTACCATGCGCTGTGGCGGCTTGTGAGGTGCTTTGAAAAGTAAGCTCCTGAGCAGTTCGCACGATAGCATCAATTAGGTCGAAATTCATGCCTAAGTCTTTTGTCTCAAGTAAAAAGAATCCCAGGGCACCATATATGAAGGCAAACAAAACGAGAAACGCAGCGCGCTTTATTGCTACCACTAGTTTGCGACGTTCACTTTTAACTGTATATGAGCGTCTTGCTATCCAAAGTAGAATCAAACTTATGATATGAGGCAAAAGTGTCAAAAGCAAAAGACTACCGCTCAAACTTTTATCTTGCACTAATCGAATATGCTCAATTCCATATCTCGATAGAATAAATCCAAGCGAGATGAGTATTAGAGCAATGGAGCCAAGCCAGGCATCATGCTTTCGCTTCCACAAGTTGAACGATAAATATATAAGGCAAAAACCTACAAGTGCTGTTATCGATCTGCTCCAGTGATAGACAGAATATGGCACAAGTACGGTAAAAAGTTTTGGATGCTCTGAGACGCGTGCAAATAGCGGATTTATCATGGCGATTGTGCCGCTTACAAAAACGAATAGACTAATTAGTTTTTCCATCTAGATAATCTATGACCTCAACTAGATGTTTAGCCGAAACATTTTCGTGTCCCATTTCTTTGATGTCGTAAAAGCGCGCAAGTTTCGAATCTATTTTAAAACCTTGCTCGAAAATTGAGGTCAGGTCCGAGTGTCTGAAGTCTTCAGGACCAGTGATTACATTGAATTTGACTGTTTTAAGAGCCGATTCTATTTCATCTTTGGTGGCACCAAAATCATGAACATATGGATTGCCTAATTGATCAAGTCCACGACCAGGTTCGAATTTGATTGGTCTAAAATAGTCTGAGCCACAACTCTGAATAGTTCCCTTAAATAATTCTGAGTGAATGAAAGCTACTTCTGAGGCGATTCTAGCTCCGCCGGATTGTCCGGCAATAAAAATTCTGTTTGGGTCTATTTGATAATCGCGCTTCATTAATTGTGTTGCAATTACTGCAAGTACTCTTCGCTCTAAAGGCTCGCGATCATTTCCGGCTTTAAACGGCGATATTAAGAGTAAATCTTTCTGGTCAAGAACCGGTCCCCATCCCTCTGGAAGTAGTCCCAGATATGGAAGAGCATTTATATAAACGATAAGTCCATAAGTTTTTTTAGTGTCGAAGTGTTCTGGTTGTCGGACGAAGAACTCTTCTTTTTGAAATGGAAAGTCATAATTCAAAGATTTATTTTGATGCTTGGGTTTTTCAATTGAACCTGTGAAGGTGCGCTTGTGCATCGAGTTTGAAATATAGTATTTGCCAACGAACGCAGTGGTGCACGATGCAAATGTCAAGACGCACAAAAAGAAAACAAACAAAATCACTATTATGATCTTTATGAAAATGTTTTGGCGTGCAAACGCCTCGTTTATTTTTTTACTTAGCATCAAGATATTCCAAAACGGTGAGCAGTGTTTTTCCAGAACAGTTTTCGTGTTCCATTCCTTTTATGTCGAAAAGTTTGATATTGAATCCTTCCTTTTCGAATCCATCGTGCAAATATCGCAATGCGTGCTCTCTATCGAAATCTTCAGACCCTTCTACGATTACAAATTTAACTGAGGCTTTTGCTTTTTCGGCTTCTTCTTTCGAGCAATTTATATCGAAATAGCGCTCGTCTTCCCAGACCTTTTTGTAAAAGTAGCTACCACAGTTTTGAATTGTCCCTTTAAAAACATCTGATTGAACGAAGGCGACTAATGATGCCATATCGGCCCCACCTGAAATACCCGAAACATAAACACGATTTGGATCAATATCATATTTTGATTTTAGATATTGGGCAGTCAAAACGGCTAAACTGAGGCGGTCTACTACGTTTCTTTGATTTCCACAGTTAAATGGTGCCGCATAAATTATATTTTGTGCTTCCAGTACTTTATCCCAACCAGGAGGTAGCATTTGCATTCTGTGGCTGGAGTTGATAAAGACTATCAGACCGGCTTTTTTATTCTTCTTGAGATTTTTAGGGACATATAAATAGAAGCTTTCTCTTTCCAAAGGCATCTCGTAGTTGATCGCTTTGCTTTTCCATTCTGGCTTTGGAACTTGATTTTCGAACTTTCTGTAATGAGCAAAATTTTCAAACTCGTATTTGAAATTGAAAGTGAACCACGCCACCGCACTGCAAATCACGATTAGTAAAACAGAAAGACAAAGGAGAATAACAATTTTCCAGTAAAAAGGTTGGCGAGCGAAAAGCTCGTTGAGCCTTTTTCTCATTGTTCTAGAAAGGCAACAACGCGAGCTGGAGCAGCGCTTGTGCCAACTAGTTTGAGCGGAAAGATGCCTATTTTAAATCCGGATGGTGGCAGCAAATGCAAATTAGCAAGTTGTTGCACCACATAAAATTCTTTATCACGATGAGCGAAATGTGCGTCCCAAATATATTTTTTGTCGCCAGTTTTTTTATAATCTAGGATCATGGCAGGGAATGGTCGGTCCCAGCCGACAGCGTCTGTGCCGCCAATTAATGCGCCCTGGTTAGCAAGCCAGGCGGCTGACTCTCTGTTCAAACCAGGATAGTTATATTTCATTGTATTAGCCAGTGGATATTTATCGTGGTCTGTGCGAATCAAGACTGCGTCACCAGGCTGAATTTTGTAGGCGATTTTGTTTAAGGCCTCTTTTAAATCATCTGTCGTAATTGCCTGAGAGGTGGCGCGCTTTTTTGAAAAGTTCAAAACACATGCGTTAGTAATTAGTTTGTCTAAATCAATTTGGTCTATGGTTTTGGCCTTAGCGTCTCCCGTTTTGCTTCCATAATGAATGGGTGCATCTAAATGTGTGCCAAGATGGCTCGACATAGTTATGACTTCTTCTGCCCATCCTTCGCCGTCTGGTAAGTCTTCTTTTTTGCAGCCAAAGATTTGCATCATTAATTCAGCACCAGCTTGATTGTCCACGAATTTGATATCGGGAGCCAGGATGCGCAGAAGGGGCTGCACGATGGCAGGAAACGACTTGTCCTCTACAACTTCAAGAGGGCGAGTTAAATCAACAATTTTCACTAGTTAAATGACCGAGACTAAAATTCGGCTACAAGACCGAAACTTGCAATCATGATGATGCAGGCAAAATAGAAAAGGAAAAACCAGACCCATCGGGTGATGATCTGAACTTCGGTCAATTTTGGTTCTTTGTCTTTTGTAGGCGCTGCCATGACTTTCTATCCCTTTTTGCTTTCTTCAATGTCGAGACGGCGGACAACAGAGAGAAACTCTTTAGCTTCAGACAAGAAGCGGTCTTTTTGCGGCTTGGAGAGCCAGAGGGCAAGCACGCGTTTTCTGTCTACAGTCTTCTTCAAACCTGGTGGACGTTCGCCCAGCAAACGCTCGCGGATCATTTTGTTGCCTTCGCGATAATAGCAATCGCCAATCTGACAGCCGCAAACGATTACACCGGCTGCGCCGGCTTTCATTGCTTGTTCGACCATCAAAGGTTGAATCATCCCGCTGCAGGGGAATTTCAAAACCTTGACGCCAGGAGCATCAGTGACTTCACTCTTATCGTTGATAAGGTTATTGATGTCTGCTGCTCGCTCGCAGATGAGGGTTATTACTGTTCTCTCTTCGGCCATTTTTGAATTCCTACTTTGTTATTTAGCTTCAAGCAACTCTTTGATTTTCAGATTGACCTGGGCGTCTGGTAGATCTGGCAAGTCGATAGCGTCGAATGCACATGCACCTACGCAGACCCCGCATCCAGAACAACGAAACGCTTTGACTGTGGCAAGCAGTTTGAAACGTGAACCAGCAGGTGCTGGCACCATTTCGATTGCTTGATAAGGGCAGTCGAGTGAGCACAATCTGCAACCTGTACATTTGTTGGTAACTACCTCTGCTGCTTCGACGGCTTTGGAACCGTAGAACATTGGAAGTGGTATCAAACATAGTACTGCCAGGAGCACTGTCATCCAGAACCAGAATCCACCCGAACCTACAGATGAAAGTATCCAGTAGGGCCAGAGGAAGAACCAGTCGATCTCCATATTGGTGGGTTGAAGATTCAAGTCCGCCATTTTGGTTTCAGTAATCGGGAAGAGATAAACTGCCAAAAGAATTAGTGCCACAAGCAAATAGTTCAGTGCTGGAGGCGGTGTGATCACAGGGCGAGTCATTCGAACGTAGTGAATCCACAAAGCAAACAATAGTGAGAACGAAAGTCCGATGTGGATGAACAAATAGTTTGAAAGGGTCAAGTTAGTGATGTTGCGTCCGTTCAAGAACCAGTGCTTGAGCGGTTCACCAATAACTGGTACCACTTCTAGGGCTGAAACTGTCATGCGGGTCAAGAGTAGTGAGCGTTCGTCCCAAATGAGGTAATAACCGGTTTGACCGATGAACATGACCATTAGCAAAAGAACGACGCCGGATAACCACTGTACCCAGCGGTATTGACGAAATCTGTCTGTGAACCAAACACGAACCATGTGCAGCAAGATGGCTATAACCATTGCATCCCCTGCGTAGCGGTGCATAGCGCGCACCACTGCACCAAAAGGAATGGTATTGGTGATGTAGTCTACCGAAGTGAAAGCGTTGATTAGATTCTTCGAGAAGTAGGCGTTGTCAACTGTTGGAACGTAATATGCAAACAAAAGTAGTCCGCTCAAGAAGAGGACATACATAATGAATTGCGGCAGCGCACCGTGATAATAAAGCGGGTTGTACTTACTTGTTACAACTTTGTTTATTAGCTTCTCTGGCTCGAGAAACAGGGTGTGAAATACGTTTTGTTTTTCCATCTTTTCTTGCATGCTGTTCGGTCCCCTTAATTCTTAGATGGAAGTACGGTTTTTTCGACTTCGTCTTCGCTGCCAACAACCATGATGGCTAGAGCAGCAAGTGTCATAGCCGCAGCCATGGCTAGAGCGTAAACATATTCGCCAAGATTGCCTTCTGCGTTTTTGTTTTTCAATTCTTGTTCGTGCTTTTCTTTTTGAGCGGCATACAAATCAAAAAGTTTGATTGTAGGATCGGTCAAATAAAGCAATTTGATTGTGTGAGGCACAGTCTCTTTGGTGGCGGTCATGCTGTGCTCAGCCCAGGGCATTGCCATGGTGAAGTAGACGCACCCCAGTGCAAAAATGACGACTAATACTGCTCGAATACTACCCATGCAATTCCTCGTTGTTTTGCGATTTTTCTTGCTTTTTAGATTTTGCCAGAATCTTTTCAAACAAGGCGATTCTCTTCATCAGAGTGCCTTTTGATTTTTCTTCGATGTAAATCCAGTAAGAATGAACGCCTAAGAATAAGATGGTTAACAATGTGCCTGCAACCAAAATCATGATGTGTGAAACTGTAGGCGATTCGGAAATTTTGCGATAGCCTTCGAAGAACCAGGACAAAGCGATAACGGCGGCGACAAAGTTAGCCAGCTTGTACGAAAATTTTACTTTTTTGTAGGCTGTTTCCACTTTCTCGACCTTGGTACTTTCCTTCGCTTCTTTTGGGATTTCTTCTTTTTCGTTCACTACAGATTTTAGTCTTTCTTCTCTTCGCTTGAATCGGCTTTAGGAGCTTCTTTAGGAGCTTCAGTAGCAGCAGGCTTGGCTGCTGGAGCCGGAGTATTAGGCACTGGTTTTGCAGGAATCAAAGCTTTTGCTTTATGACACTCAAAGCCAACTACAATAGCAGCCAGTGTAGTTATAACTCCTGCGATCATCCACCACCAGTCAACTTCGGGCACGGGAAGCGGATATTGAGCTTCTACGCCTTTGGTCATGCGGTTTTGGAATGTGACGTAATCCCATGCCCATTTATTTGAGATCATGAAATCCATCATGCCTTTGTACATCGGCTCATCAGTGTTGAAAGTCGGAACCAATTGATAGATGAAGTCTAATGGTGACTTATGGGTCTGAATTTCTTTCAACTGATTAAGTAAGGCTTCGCCGTTTGGAACTTTAGCTAACCAGCGTGTTTGAACTGCCACGATGAAGTCGGTGTTGTAAGGCATCTGAGCGCCTTTGGGCACGAGAGCTTGAATAAGCTCTTCGGTCTTTTGGGCATCTGCTCCCATGAACGGACGGCACAATATATATGCACCAGCCTGACTCAGTGGTGACATAAACATTTCTGTTTTTGCCATGTAGTAGAAGACCCAACCCCAGAAAGCCTGAGTAGCACCAATCAAGCCCATTACGACACAAGCAGTGACGCCTTTGGCTTTTTCTTTCAAATCGTTTTGTTGCCAGAGCAATACTAGTTGCCAGATGATTCCAATGTCTATGAGCAAGTACATGAAAGCGCGCCAGAAGGGCGGATCGCTGTGAATGTTTGCGATATTGGCGATAATCAAAAGGGAGAAAATAATCCAGGTGAGACCACCCATGATTGTCATCATTAATATGAAAGGCCGCTTCATCAGCGCCTTTTCACCAGGTCCTGAAATATATGTATCCAGGAATGGCAAAAGAATTACAGACACTGGAATGACCATAGTGATTTCGGTCGCTACTACTGGCTCCAAATATTTGTACATCTGATACAAGCCAAGGAAGTACCAGTCAGACAAAATCGGAAGTGGTGTAACGTCTGGATCCGAACGACGACCTTGAGCTGCAGGCAGCACTATGGCTGTGATTACAAGCATCATTGAAACGACGATACGTTTGAGCCAGTTAAGTGGAATGCGTTTGTAGTTATTGTTGTAGAAATAAATTTCGACAAGAATAAGTGGTATCAGTGAGAAAGCCAAGTGCAATGAGAAGAATCGAGTGATTGTTTCTTGCGTAATGGCTCCACCTGCTCCAAGTAGAACTTCGGCTGTGTTCCAACCTAAGTGAAGCGATTTCACCAGCGGCTCGTAGTAGTCGCCCATTACAGGGAACTGGTCCATGTATGTAGGGAATGTAGCAAACACTTTGGTAGCCCAAAATGCGCGTTGGTTCCAGATGAGCAAGTAACCAGACAGACCTGAATACATAGACAAAAGAAGCATCACAAGTCCGATTGCAATGTTCAATTCTTTGCCGGGTTTATAGTCAGCATTCAAAAACATGCGAAATACGCGCATGGTGGCAGCGATGATCATCGCGTCCGCCCCGTATTTATGCACTCCTCGCATCAAGTTGCCCCATGGCACTTTGGTTTGAATGTCGAGAATGGAGTCGAAAGCGACCGCTTTACTCGGAACATACCACATGATGAGAATGAGTCCTGTAGCCATGGTGATGAACCAGACTAAATAGAAAATTGGACCAAGGGCATAGAAGGGATTTGTTTTGGCTTCGTTTTGATAGTGTTCATCAAAAATGTCGATATTTTTGATGCGCGTGTTAAGCCAATCAGTGACTTTGGCGACACTGCCCCAGAATCCATCTTTTTTTGCTGCTGGACTATGCAATGGAACCGGCCTCCAGAGATTTAACTGTGATTGTATTGCCTGTTTTTTCAAGTTCGAATTTTCTTGGCGGACGAGGAGCTGGACCGGAAACTACTTTTCCAGCCTGGGCAATGTCGTATACGCTCAAGTGACAAGGACATGCAAATACTGGTCCGTCTGGTTTGAAGTTGTAACCTTTGGCGCATTCTTCTGGATTTTTGACGAAGTTGAAGATGCAACCAAGGTGAGGACAGATGCGGCTATAAGCCACAATGTCACCAGATGGCAATTTAACGATAAATCCCGGAATGGTTCTTACTTCTTTTAATTCCGGATTATATTCGAGATATTTTTGGCTGAACATAAACTCGAGACAGGTCCATGGTTCTGGGAACATGTCATCGGTAAAGGTCGGAATAGGCTCTTCGGCAAGAGGCTGGTCAGACTTGCCCAAAACGTCTAGTGGTCCCAGTGTTGGACGCAAGAAACGCAAAAACGGCGATAAGAGCAAACCGAAGGTTGCTGCAAGCGGAATGGCGGCAACGGTTTTTAAAATTACCCGTCTTTTTATTCCATCGTTATTATTTTGGTCAGTCATGGTTTTATACCTGGTATCAGTTTGTTTTTAGTCCCGGCGCATCCGAATTTTTCGGAACCGGTGCGGGCGTGTTAGCTGCTGGAGTGGGAGTGCTTTTATTAGTAGAGCCAGCGCCTGTGCCGTTTGATGCTTGTTCAGCACCACCGCCGGCTGCTTTCTCCAACTCGAATTCGTTCAGTACATGGAAGTTGCGAATATATTGTGTAAGCTTCCAGATATAGGGCGGGTCGAATTTTACTTTATTTTTCTTGTCTTCTTTGCCCAAGAAATTAGGCATCCCTTCCCATTTTATCCCGTTTGCGATGTGATCCCAGATTTGTTCATCTGTTCTGTCATAAAAACGGTTGAACTGATTGAAGTTGGCTGGTGCCGGTTGTAGCACTAAGCCTTTGTTTAAAGGACCATCACCTGCACCCCTTGTACCGTGACAAACGGCGCAATTGGCACCAAATACAGCTTTCATTTCGTCTGCTTCTTTTTTGCTCAAAAGCGGTGCTGCCATAGAGCGGCAGTAGAAGACGAGATCCCAAATTTGACGTTTTTGAAGTTTGTCAGAAAATGCAGGGTGAGTAAATTTGCGATCGAGCACATCTTCATGTGAGCTCTGCCCAGCCGTTGCACCTACACCAGATAAAACAGGTGTTTTGAAAACTTCGCCTTCGCCAAATGCAATGGATTTATACTGATTCACAGGTTTGCGAGTGCGCATAACGTCTACATTGGTTAAGTCGAAATCGCTTTTGCCGGGAACGCCTTTACCATCAGCACCGTGACATTCGGCGCAATTCATTTGTTTGTAGTAGACGCTGCCATCTGGTGCCGACGGGTTAGAGTCAGGCCAGACGATTCTGCCATCAGCTTTTGTCACTTCGGGATTCGCCAGAGAGTCTGAGCGTTCGCCAACTTTGACTTCACCGGTACAAGCGCTCAGCCCTACCATAAGAGGTATGAGCATGAGTAATGCTTGCTTACTTGGTAATTTGGATTTTCTTTCCACTCGGGTCATCACTCGCTTTGTTGCCTAATATTTGAAGAACGGGATCCAGGAAACTGCTGCATAAACGAAAATCAAAATGAAGCAGATCACAAGAAACGGTGGGGGCGGACCCTCGCCAATTCGATACTCTGACACTTCTTCATAGTGCTCATCGTCTTCGCTTACTTCGGGATTTTTCTTTGCTTCTGCCATCACTTAGGCCTCTCCCTTTTGCTCTCGCTCTCTCAAGCGTCTGATTGCTTCTTTGGCTTTGCGTGCTATTTCGCCGTCTTCATCGTCGTCCAGCATTTCGAATTTAGAACCTTCCGGATCTTCGAAGTCACCGTTTTTGAATGCCCACAAAATAGCAACAACAGCCATGACAAAGAATATTCCGCAGATACCAAAGGCAATCCAAATTCCAGATTCTGGATTTGCTTGATTCAAGATGCAATTAGGACACATGCTGAATCTCCTTAGTGGCCGCCATGGTGGGGTTCATACTGCTGATTGCTCAGCTTGGGCAATTTGATTTGCTCAACTTTGTTAACCTGATTCAAATCGCTTACAGTATCTTCAACGTCTTTTTGCAACGTTTTGAGATAAGCCACCAAGTACCAACGCTCTTCTTCTGAAAGAGTGAGATTCCAGCGCGGCATTCTTGTGCCGACAACACCTTCAGAGATACGGTAGAACCACATTTCGTCTGAGTATTGCTTGAAGAATGGTCTTGTGAAGTTGGATGGTTTTTTGGTCAAAGAAATTGAATTAGGTCCGTTTCCTCGTCCGTCCAAACCGTGACAACCAGAACAATCTTGAGTGTAAATACCGCGACCAGCGTTTGCGGCTGCATCAGATGCGGTATCAACGTGTTTGTTTTTCAACAACTCTTGACCAGTCCAAGTGGATGGCAAATATTCGTCTGGTGGCTGCACATAAGCTTTCACTTCGCGCTTGTTACCTAAAGTCTGAACATAAACGACCAAGTCGTTCATATCTTTCTCGCTCAAGTAGCTGAAGCTAGGCATGATCGAGCCGGGCTTCAATGCACGTGGTTGAATTAAGTGAGCTTTCTGCCACTCGGCTGAATATTTGTTGCCTTCGTTGGTCAAGTCTGGACCAGTACGCTCTGTTCCCAACTGGTGCGGTGTCTCAAAGTTGAAGTCACCAGCTTTGACCAGGGGACCGTATTCACGATCTTGCAATCGTGTAAATTGGGTGTGGCAATAGAAGCAACCTTCTCTTATATAGATGCGTCTGCCACGTATCGGATCACCAGTTTTGTTCTCAACGGTGTAGTCATTAGCCGATGTGGTTGTTTTCGGTTTGAAAATAACCATTGGCATAAGTACTGTCGAGAAGATGATTATAAAGAAGGTGGTGACAATACCGATTGCGCCGAGGCGGTAACCATATCCGTTCATTATGCTGCTACCTCCTTCAATTGACCTTTAGGAGGTGATTCTGGGGCAGAAGCTGCACCAAAGAGTGTTTGATAAATGTTGTAGGCAAAGAGACATTGCCCAGTGACTATCATCACACCACTGATAGAGCGCAAGAACCAGTAAGGAACCAGAGTAATAACCCACTGGTCAACTGGAATACCCATTGCCCAACCGGCTGACTGAACTAGACCGGCAATAGTTAGTGAAGTCATCATCAAACCAAAACCTAGAAACTTGAGCCAGTAGTGAGCTCGGATAAGCCCCTGACTTTGCCATTCGCGACCAGTTAGTCGGGGCAACATGTAATAGATTGCAGAGGTGAGAATGAATGAAAATGTACCAAGAAGTGCTAAGTGAGCGTGTCCTACAACCCATTGAGTGAAGTGAAGATACCAGTTAACCCAACGTGTTGCTTGGAAAGGACCTTGCGTACATGTAATCAGATAGAAGAGGCAGGAAGTTGCAGCAAATCTTAGAGGAAGGTCGGTGACCACCATTTGCCATTTTCCTTTCATAGTCATGAAGAAATTGGTCAAAACGGTGAGCACAGGAACGAGCAAGAAAATTGACGAGATAATCGCAATCGCTTTGAGCCATTCAGGCACAGGAGATTGGGTTATGTGGTGAGTTCCGGTGGGTGCGTAGAAGAGAGCAATACCCCAGAAGCCCAACATTGAAAGACCGTGGCTGTAGAGCGGTGCTTGGGTGAAGCGAGGAATCAAGTAGTACATCATTCCAACGCCAACTGTAGTGAACCACATACCTAAGATGTTGTGTCCGTAGAACCAGCCAACGATAGCGTCGTTCAAACCAGGCAGGGCAACGAAAGTACGTTGACCGATGATATAAACGAGTGGGAACCAAAAAAGTGAGCCCAGGAAGTACCAGAGGCTCACGTAGAGTTTTTGAACTTTGCGGTGTGCAACCGTCATAACTATGTTGAAGGTGACGCTGCAAAGGGCGATAACTACAAGTACGTCAAGAATGGCACCAAGTTCGGCATATTCGCGACCTTCGGTATTGCCATTTAGTAAGGTACACATGGCAGCAACCATAACCAGGTTCCAGGCCCACATGGTGAAGTTACCCAAGCGCTCAGAATATAGTTTGGTTTTGCACAGATTTGGCACCATATAAAAGATCGAGCTGACATAACCCATCGAAAGCCATCCGATGGCGACAGCGTTCACGTGCCACATGCGCAGGTGGGGCATAGAGAATTGGGGGATATTGTGCACTAAGTCCGGGTTGGAGAACTCCATGGCAGCGAACAAGCCAGCTCCCATGCCCCACAAGGACCACCAAACTGCAGATAGCAGGAAGTTACGACTGGCACTACCTTCTTCTCGACTCAGGAATTTATCAAGCAAATTGCTCACGCGCTAAAGTACTCCACGGAGTTTCCAAATTTGCTTGAATTCTAGACCACTGACAACGGTGGTTGCCCGTGAGTAACAATCATTTTTCATCAAATTTTCAATTTATTGGCAGTCTCTTCAGAATTAAGCACATGACATGCTTGAGAAAATCTGATGCCGTGAGCCCTAACTGCATTTTTGGACATCGGGCAAAGAAAAATAAATATCGCTTTATTTATTAATCACTCAATAACTGTCTTGATAAAAAATCACAAAATTTGAACTTTGAAATATGTGTCAGGAGATAATTTCAAGTCCGTTGTATATATTGGCTGATTTTAAGGTGCCGTTGCCAAGCCAATATTTGGCTGCTTCAACTGAAGTTTGTAAAACCTTCTGATATTGAATCTGATCTTTTTCAGACACTTTGCTTAGTACAAAGTCTGCTCTTTTGTCGCCACCCGGGTCTGGACCTACACCTATGCGCAATCGGGCAAAATTATTATTTCCAAGATGTTCGATGATATTTTCGACTCCATGTTGACCACCAGCCCCCGCTTTTTCTTGAATACGAATTTTGCCAAGCGGAAGCGAGACTTCATCATGTATCACTAGTAGGTCTTCTTTTTTCAGTTTGAACCAATTGAGCGCCGCCTTTATTCCCACACCTGAAAGATTCATATAGTTAAGTGGTTTTAAAAGAAGAACATCTTGTTGTTGGATTTTTATTTTTTTGAACTGACATACAGCCGCACTAAAAGCGAACTTCTTAGTCTGGTAGTTTTCTGTAGTACCATCCATAGTGGCAAGTAGATCTATCACGCGAAAACCGGCATTGTGTCTGGTTTCGTAATATTGATCTCCGGGATTGCCCAAACCAGCTAAAATCTTCATGCAAGGACTGCCTGTCTTTAAATGTGTTTTCAAAACTAATACAATAGGTAGTCTTTTGACTAGTGCTCTTTAAGGTAAAAATCAATGGACCACAATGATACGCACAAAATTCCGTATTTGCCACACACAAAAGCAGACCGCCAAAGCATGCTTGAGGCAATCGGTGTCAAATCCTTTGAAGAACTGGTCAATCACATCCCTAAAGATTTAAGACTGGACGGACTGAATATAGATTCAGGATTGTCAGAACTAGAATTGTCGCAAGCCATTGCGGCGCTTGCCTCCAAGAATAAACCAGCATCAAAGCAAATGTGCTTTATGGGTGGAGGTTCTTATTATCGTTACGTTCCTGCAGCAGTTATGACTCTTGTTGGACGTTCTGAATTTGCCACAGCTTACACACCTTATCAACCCGAAGTGAGCCAGGGCAGTTTACAAGCCATATATGAATTTCAGACATCTATTTGTTTGCTCACCGGAATGGACGTAGCAAATGCGTCGATGTACGACGGACCTACTGCCTGTGCCGAAGCGGGCCTCATGGCATGTCGTTTGACCAATCGCAAAAAATTGGTTATAGCCGATACCGTTAATCCTGAATATCGCATGGTTACTCATTCTTATGCAAAAGCTTGCGGTATTGAGTTGACCAAAGTCGAGAAGTTTCTTGATGGAAGCTGTGTAGACTCAGAGTGCGCCGCCCTGATTATTCAGTATCCCGACTTTTTTGGTAGTGTCGAAGATCTGAGTGGACTTTCAGAAAAGCTCAAAAAAGATGGAGTTTTACTGGTCGTTGTCACTGAGCCCATAAGTTTGAATTTGCTCACTCCGCCTTCAGAATTTGGTGCCGATATTGTAGTTGGCGACGCTCAACCATGTGGAAACTTCCTCAGTTTTGGCGGACCTTCTGCAGGCTATATGTCATGCAAAAATGAATATGTCCGTCAGTTGCCTGGACGTCTTTGTGGTATTACGCAAGACTCGCAAGGTAAACGCGCTTTTACTTTGACATTGCAAACACGCGAACAACATATAAGAAGAGCACGAGCCACATCAAATATTTGTACCAATCAGGCACTTAATGCTCTTGCTATGCTTGTATATCTTTCTGTAATGGGCGGTTCGGGATTGCATCAAGTGGCCGAAGTCAGCTTGCAGAGAGCGAATTATTTAGCTGAGCAACTAACTAAACTAGACGGCGTCCAACTTTATTTTGACAAACCATTTTTCAATGAATTCCTTCTTAAGATAAATGCAGACGTCGAGACCTTCCTTGGTCTCATGAAAGATCGTGGAATTCTTGCAGGCATTAACGTAGCAAGCATGTATCCAAACATAAAAGATGGCATACTGATTGCTGTGACAGAAATGAACACGCCAGAGCAATTGGAAAAATATATATCTGCTTTTAAAGAGTGTTTGAGTCTTGCAAAAGACCATAAAAAACAGAAAGTAGAAGCTCTAAGCAAGTAATAGATGGAGACGTTTCGTTATGGAACCTGGCACTTCGTCCAAGCCGCCTGAAGTGGAAACCCCGAAGCAACCTAAAACACAAGAAGAGAAACCGACCAAGCTTTCTATTGCCAAAGGCATAGTCAGAGAAATCGTCGAGCTTGTTGTAGTTACTCTTTTTCTTTTGATTGTGATTCGCTGGGCTGTAGGCGAGGCGCGTTATATTCCATCTGCCTCTATGGAACCTACTTTGCAGATTAACGACCGCTTGATAGTGGAGAAAATCACCAAGCATTTGGGACAACCTATTAAGCGAGGAGACATACTTGTTTTCTATCCACCACCCATCGAAATGGGTAATCACGATTTGTCGAATGACCCGCTCACTATACTTGGACGTTTAACTGGTCTGCCATTTTTACCCAACGAGCCTGCATTTATCAAGCGTGTAATCGGCTTGCCAGGCGAACATATTCGCGTGGTTAGTGGTCAGGGTGTTTATGTCAACAACGTACTAATAGAAGAACCTTATATAAAGGAAGCGCCTGATTACAGTCTCAATACTCTTGGAGACATAGGTGGAAGCAATACGTCGCGTGAACAAATTCAGCCCTACAAAGATAAGGCGTCTGACCCAATTATAGTGCCTGCTGGTCATCTATTTATGATGGGTGATAATAGAAATAATAGCGAAGACGGACACGTCTGGGGCTTCCTCGATGAAAAACGAGTGATAGGACGAGCATGGGTATTGATTTGGAGAAGATTCAATCCCTATCCATATTCAGCACCGGTTAATGAATAGAGTAATTCAGTTCAGTTCAGTTCAGTTTGAGAAATCGAATACTTTGACGAATTCGTTTTGGTAAGCAGGTTTAGCACTATAAATCCAGCTTGATTGGTTTTGAAATATAGGGTCGTTCCACTTAATTACAAGAGCCGAAATTTTTTGCTTCTGGCAAATTGTTTTTACTGCTTCAAAACTTATATCACCGTTGAATATAGGTGAAATGCATTCTTTTATCTTGGTGTATTTGGCATAGTCGATTCCAAATAGTGGCCCATATTCATCGTCACTAACAATTGTAGGTCTTTCACTGTAAATTCCCATAAAGGGGTCGCGAGCATGGTTTGGGTTAGCTTGAATAATGCTTTTAGGTGGATATTTACTCAGTAGATTTTGATATGCAAGTCTTACTGCATAATTCTTTTTTGGATCGTTTTCTTGTAATTCTCTATTTGTGTTCAACTGGCTAAAACGTAAAAGATAAATGTCATAAAAGGTTGTTGCTGTACCGATCATGAGCAGGGCATACAAAGCCACTGAACTTAGTTTTTTTAAGTTGAACTTTCGGGCATGGAGATAATCTGCTGACCACAAAAGCAGGATTAGTTGAGCTGGAATCATCCCTCTCCAGCCAAGATCGTTATTATGAATAGTAGATCTTAAGAAGGTGGCGATAAACAAACTGGTGGCAAGAATGCTCAGTGCAAGCCAGTCTTCTTTTTGTACAGGTCGTTTGTGCCAGTAAAGCAAAACTGCAAGAAAATAAAATCCAAATTCAAATGGATAATTTATCAAAAGCAAAAACAGATTTTCTGCCCAGTTGCTCGTATCAGGCTGAGTGAGTCCAATTTGGTCTTTTACAGCATGAGTGAAATTTTGGCGTTCTGGGTTTATAAAACAAAGAATTAGACCAGGACTTCTAACGCTCAATTTTATTTTGGAATCGCTATTGCCATTAATACTAAGCAAGTCACTGTAGAATGGCAGTGCAAGCACAAAAGTCAGTGCTAGCGTGCCCATCAATCTTAAAATATTGGACCAACTTGAAATTGTTCTTTCTTTGATAAAGCATATAAGCACATATACGCTAAGGCTTGAGATTCCAGCCAGAGCCAGATAAATAGAAGAGCCAAAGGCAGAGGCGAAGCAGATTGCAGCAGCTATTGTGTTCTTCCATGTTTTATTTTCGCTAGAAATGAAAAATAATATGCCAGCAAAAACTGCTATGCATCCAGTGATATGATGTGGCACCCAGACAAGCATTTCGAGCCAAGCCGAGACTTGATCTAAAGTCCACCACTCTACAGAATCTAAAACTTGCGGTCTGTTTGTAAGTTGAAAAAAATAATTGATTGGAGCTACTAATAAAATATCCAACCCGCTTACAAAAAGTAGAAGTAGTGCTGTTTTCAGCATTCTTTCTTTGTCTGGGAAAAAATATTTTTGCAGGCTATAAATCAGCCCTATGAATGCAAAGCCAGTCCATATGGTACTGGCTATAGTGCTTGCATATGCAGACGCCTGATTTAGTGAGCATTTAGCTATGAGTGCTGGAATAGTAAACCAGAAATAGTAAAAATATAGTCCAATTGTCTGTCCTGGATTAAACATGGGATTAGTGGGTGGAACGCCATTTTGGCAAATGCTATTGGCAATGGCGACATGTTTTTCATAGTCGAAACAAACTACAGACATGTACAAATTTTTGTCCCACGAAAAATCGATGATTACAAATAATGCAATCAATGACCAGGCAAAAAGAGCGATGCTCAGGTACTTGTCGGTTATTTTTGACCAATTGAAGTCTGCACTTTGTTTGAAAAAGACTTTCAGTTTAAAGAGAAAAGAAACGCTCGAGATTGCAATGAAGCAAATAAGTGCATTGAAATTTAGTCGCCATAGCAAGAAAAACAAAATTGGAGCAAATGCACTGGCAAGCATCGTTGAATGAAAAAACTTTTGAATTGGGCTTAGTTGATTAAACTTTTCAGACTGCAACAATTGAGCCAGCCAATAACCAAGTGGAGTCATTGTGGTGAGCAAGAGTCCAAGAGCCACTAAAATGCCTTTTAAATCAATAAGCGTGAAAGAGGGGTCAGCCATGGCTGGCATTCTAGCTTAACAGGCATTAAGATGATCATTTAATGCAGCTAGTGGCTTATATGGACGTTTTTTGAGATCATGTAACGACCACTTGATCAGTTCGAGCAAACGGAGCCCATTATGGCCAAAACAGGAAATACTAAAAAGAAGATCACTTCTGCCAACAAAAGCGAAAGTAAGGCCGTAACACCAACTCGTTATCTCAAAGGTGACAAAGAAGTAAAAGCAGTCCGCTCCAAAGCGCAGGCGGCTAAAAATGGCGAATCTGCCGCCAGTAAAAAGACTAAAGAGTCAATGCTCTCCACTCGTGAAGACGAGCTTAACAAGCGCGAAGTCAATCTAATTGAGCGCGAAATGAAGTCTTTTCGAATGCAGGAAGAACTGGACAGATTAAGACCGCTTTCTGGCTTATATCGAGTTGTAAAGGCTATGGCTACAGAGCGTAGGCTGACATCACTTCTAGAGACTGTGGCGCGTGAAACACAGTCTATGCTCAGAGCAGACAGATGCTCAGTGTTTGTAGTCGATGGTGACAAAGGCGAACTCTGGACCCAGGTTGCCCAAGGGTTGGTTGGTTACAACACCATTCGTATACCGATATCAGGAGCTAGTTTGGTTGCCAACTGCGTTCGCTCTGCTCAAGTGATTAATATCCCTGATGCTTATGAAGACAAGCGCTTCGACCCTGCGGTGGATAAACTCACTGGTTATCGCACAAGAAGTGTACTTTGTGTACCGATGAAGAACAGATCCGGCACCATAATTGGTGTCTTTCAAGTTTTGAATAAAATCAGCGGACCTTTTAGCGGTGAAGATGAAGATTGGATGGCAGGTCTTGCTGCTGTTGCTTCTGGTCTGATAGAACAAGCACAGGCCTATCAGGAAATCGAAACATTCGTTGATAGAACGCTTGAGGTTCTAGCTCAAACAATTGATAAGCGAGACCCGCTTACCGCAGGTCATTCTATTCGCGTGACAAAATATAGTCAGCTAATTGGTGACTCGGTTAAATTGGCGCGTAGCGATTCTGATATTTTGCGCTATTCAGCGATGATGCACGATTATGGCAAAATTGGAGTGCCCGAATCTGTCTTGTGGAAAGACGGTCGCTTGACTCCCGAAGAGTATGCCTGGGTGCAGAAGCATGCTCGCTTTACCTTTGAACTTCTGTCTAATTTGCCTTTCACCAATCGTTTAAAAGATGTACCGTTTATTGCTTCGTGCCACCATGAAAAAGTGGATGGAACTGGATATTATCGCGGACTGAAAGGAAGTGAAATTCCCTTCTTGTCCAAAATTATCGCGGTGTCAGATGTGTTTGATGCGCTCACATCCAAGCGTCATTATCGAAATCGTATGGATATTCAAAAAGTGTATGAGATTCTTGAATCGGGAAGAGAGAACCACTTTGATCCTAAGTGCGTAGAGGCATTTATGCGTTTGCCCAGCAACGATGTTTTAGGTGTTATGGAATCTGAGCGTGACAAAGAAACCGAGCATACCTTCGATGAGTTCAAGAATATCAGCATGTATCGTTTAATTGAGCTGGTCGGCGGCTCCAAGCCCCGTCGCGGTGAGGATGGACTGAAAGATAAGTTCGACCAAATCTATAACTTCGGCTTGCCTCAAGACTACAAGGCGCTCGACTAATGTCTCGAATATTTTTGAGTTTGTTTTTGGCCTTAAGCTTGTGCAGTCTTCCTGCACTCAGCACTGCCGATAATACCAGTGCTAAGGACAAGCCTGTCACCATGTATGAAGATGAGGATGAGATAACTTCTGATCCCCATCATAAGGTTATTGAGCAGCACAAGCTCGGTTTAGGCTATGTGAAGGTCAACATCCACGTTTCGCAATTAGCTCCAAGTATCGTGAACAATTTTGTAGGCTCGGCTGTAATTTATCCTTATCCGCCAAGACCTCCCAAAGTTAGATATAATCCACTTCCTCTTCAAGTAGATGAAGAAAGTTTGAAAATGAAAATTGAGAACGAGGGCTATTCAAGCAGAACATCAGCTTCAGATCCTTATCCGCAAGGCGGCTGGCGCTGGCAGTTTGCTTATCACCGAGCACTAAAGAATGCAAAACTTACAGAACCGCACTCGATGGTAGGTATGAACGCTTTTACACGCGAAGCTTTCAAGCCAGTCAAAGAAGAATGCGAAAGAGTCAATGCATTTGAAGCCTCGCGAGTGGCTGCTTTTAGACAAGTAGAAGACTTTTTTATCGAGAACGAAAAATCAATCAAGAACGAGTCTTTTCAGAAAAATTTGAACCCTATTACACTCAGACGGGTTGCTGGTTCAGCAAAATCTTTCATGACTTATGCTCAGAAAGTGCCAGGCGGAAAATGGTGGTTACAAGTCGAGCATAAATTGCCAGGACTGACTTTTCACTGGTATCAGCCTGTGACAATTGAATCAAATAAAACAACTGAGATTCGTCTGACCGAAAGCAACGCTATCTCTATAGAGGGCGGTTGGTAAGCTGTCGCGTTTTGGCTTCGCTCAACTGATGCACCATAACTTGTATAAACGGTTTAGTTTGTAGGCGTTGCTTTATGAGACGAACAACTGCTTCACGCACCGCTGTCTTGATAGTAGTGGTATTTATTTCTGTTGCTTTTTTCTGAGTATTGAATGCTGCTTCAAGCGCTTTTACGATAACGTCATTCAAATCGTTTTGCATGGCTTGCCAGTCGTTAGACTTTAAAAAGCCCGAAGCGCGGCACTGGATGCTGGGCTTTTGCACTAGTTGAAAGGTATTATCCAGAACCAGTGATACCACCATCGCTCCGTCATAGCTAAGATTTTTACGCTCACGCACAGAAGATGTCGTGACTCTTTCACCTTGCTGCCAGTTATACAGGACAGAGCCTGCATCTACACTGCCTATCAAGCTTGGTTGTTGCATTTTGATCTGCAATACGTCGCCATTGCCGATAGGAAAGACGTCTTCGTGGTCCATTCCCCAGTCTATGGCTAATTGTGCGTGGTGCATGATGTGACGCCCTTCTCCTATGGCAGGAAGAAAATACTTGGGCTTAATAAGTGACAGGACTAATTTCAATTCTTCTGCACTTGCATGCTTGCTTACATGTACGCTGCCATTCTCTGATTGAACACATCTGACCCCGATAGTCAAAAGCTGGTCCAGAATCGAGGCGAAATGACGCAATTTGCCAGGTATGACATTGGCGCTGTAAATTATGGTGTCGCCTTTCTTGATATTGATGCCGGGTCTTGTGCCATATGCAAGCGTGTGTAGAACGTGCATGGGGTCGTCTTCTATGCCACTTGCTACAATAATTTGTTTGTCGTCTTTCAACGAACTCAACTCTTCAAGACTGGCCTCAACTGATCTATCGTAGTTCAAATGTCCGGTAACAACTGCAGCCAGAGCCGTTTTTAGAAGAGAAGCACCAAGCAAGTGCATTTTTTTGTCTGTTTCTTTGGCGATGTCGAATAATATTTGCAGGCGATGAGTATTAGTGCCTGGAAAAACAACAAACACACGACCCTTAGCGTCTTTGATTTCTCTTTGCAAACGCTCTTTGACCGTTTTTTCAGAAGGTGTGTAGCCTGTATTTTCAACTCCGGCAGAATCGCTAATTAAAGCAAGAACGCCTTTGTCTCCAATTTGAGAAAACCGTTTGATGTCGAAGACACGCCCGTCTACTGGCGTTTGATCTAGTTTAAAACTAGAAGTATAAATAACAGTGCCTTCTTTGGTATGAATGCTCAAAGCGCATGCATCGGCAATAGCGTTATTGACAGGGATCCACTCTAATTGAAACGGTCCTACTTCATAAGTGGTGCCAACTTCTATGGTGTCGAGCAAATTATCGATAGTATCGTGCTTTGTCTGCCTATTCAGCTCAGAGTTCCCGCTTCCTACAATAGATTGGCTCAGTAACTGACAAACAAATTTTGGCGCCATGATTTTAGGTATTTTTAAATGACGCAAAAGATAAGTTACCGCGCCACAATGCTCTTCGTGCCCATTAGTGAGAATGAGTGCGCGAATGCGGTCTTGATTGGCTTCCAAAAAATTTGTGTTGGGCAAAAGTAAATCCACACCAGGTAAATCCTGGTTTGGATAAGCAGCGCCTGCATCGACCAGAATAATCTGACCTTCATACACCATCACCCACAACAATAATCCCATTTCGCTCTGCCCGCCAAGTGGTATCAGGGCGAGAGAGTCATGAGCAATAAATGTGGAGTCGGCAATCTGAATCATTGAAATTATTCGTTATTTTACTCGTCAATCATGTCTTCCCAGTATTCTGTGCGATCTTTCCAGGTGCAGCTACCGTTTGCGCAAATCAGAGTCGCTTTAGAACCGGCTGATTCCAGGGTCCTGTTTGAGTCCCCAGCGCCATCCCAAACAGAATCGCAAGTTTCGATGAATTTCTCATATTTGGTAATAGGCATTTTACATTCGGGACAGGCTATTTTCTTGCCTGCAAGAGCTTCTTTCAATTTTTTTTCCGACATTTTCTCCAGTTCCCTGTCTCAAAAAAGTGATTTCAACCTGCATTAAGATATCATGATGAACATACTAAAAGTGAAGAAATGGCGTTGACTTAACTCATGCGAATATTTGAGATCACAAGAGAAATTTATATAGGTACTTATGACATCGATTTTGCCGGTCATGTCTCCAATATTGTTTATTTGCGATGGTTGGAAGACATGCGCTTAATGGTCTTTGACAAATATTTTCCCCTTGAGCAAATTATGGAAGAAGGCAAAATATATCCTGTACTTGCTTCGACCAAAATTGAATATAAAAGACCAATCAAGCTGTTTAGTAAGCCCATTGGCACTATGTGGATTTCGCGCATGGGTTCTGCCAGTATGACTTTTAGCGGTCAAATAGAAGTTGATGGACAAATTTGTACAACAGCCGAGCACGTGGGTGTATTTGTCAGTCAAGAAAGTGCAAAGCCCGTTAGGTTGCCTAAGATAATTTTGGAACAGCATGAAAAACTTTATAGTCGCACTTAGTACAATTCTATCTATATTCACCACCAGTAGTGCGCTTGCAAAGTCGACTAACTCTGCCAAGCCAGCTTTGTCTGTTAAAAGTAAGGCAAAAGCTGCCCAAGGGGCAACTCCCAAGCCAGACGCAGCAATAGCTCTGGTTTCAAGCGGTACTAATGCTCAACGCATTTTAAATGCTTGGTTACTCACGCCCACGTTGAGCAATTCAAGCGTAGCAGTAGAAATACTAGACGCTGATACAAAGCGTGTACTTGGTGAAATTAATGGCAAACGACGCTTTGTGCCTGCTTCTTCGATAAAGGCACTTACTTGCGCTTGCGCGTTTGACTTGTTGGGACCAGAATTTACTTATAAAACAAAAATTTTGACCAATGGCAAAATAATAAACGGAATGCTTGAAGGCGATTTGATTGTCGCATCAAGCGAAGACCCAAGTTTTGGGCGAGGCGATTTATATGCGCTTCTTGATAAAGCAATGCAAGAAGTACATGCAAAGCAAATTAACGGTCGCATAATTCTTGCCAGTTGCAAAACTGGTTTTTCAAGCGTATGGTTGGTCGAAGATTTCGGTCGCAACTGGATGCCTGTATCTTCAAGCCTGGTATTAGATCGCAATTGTCTTGCCTTGAATACGCTGCCAAAAGTTTGGAATCAAGCAGAAGGACAGACAAATTCTGGAAGTTTGTTTGACAAATCACTGGCTGCAAAAGATGGTCCCAGTTGGATATTTGTCGAGCGTAATGCCGCATCTGGCGCGGTAGAAGCTCGCTTCGTTTCGGCCATGCAAAACAAGCTTGCACCATTTATAGTATCGAATCCAAATGAGTTCGCTTACTGTTTGGTTGAAAATTATCTCAAAGATAAAGGCTTTACTCTTCAAAATAAAAATCTTGCTCTAAGTACCAAACTACCTGACACCGCTGTTCTTAGCGAGCATGAGTCGAGACCGTTATCTCAAATTTTGCAGTGGACTCTACATGAAAGCGATAACTTATACGCTCAACAAATTCTGCGCACTCTAGGTTGCATGAATCTAGATATGAGCAATTTAGATATTGCAGGAATGCAGAATATTTCGCTTGAAGAAAAGGGTATCATCGCTGTTTTTAAATGGTTATCTCAATTAAAAGTGGGCGCCCAAGAGGTAGTAATGTTCGATGGCTGTGGATTGTCGCGCAAGAATGGCATTTCGCCACATGCTCTAAATACAATTTTTGCTTACATGAATTCAAAGCCGCAAACCAGACCCTTTTTCAATCTGCTTAAAGCCGAGCAGGGCAAGGGTGCCGCCTCTTCCTATCGATTTAAAACAGGAACGATGGAAACGGTTAGATGCATTTCTGGATTGCTTACAACAAACTCGGGACAAAAACTTTGTGTAACCATAATGATAAATGGTCACACACCATCAGTTCGCAACTTACGAATTGTCGTAGCTGATCTTATAAACAAATTGAAAAACGCCAAATCAATAAAATAATAGCTAGATGTGCTTAATCGGTACTGCAGCCATGATGGATGGATGAGCCAGTTTGTGCGATTCTTCCCAGACGCTTTTCACGCGCGAACGAAGCGCTTCTAGCGTTTTTGGCAATTCAGCTTTGACGCCTTGTCTTACAATCCACTGCGGAACGTAGAATCCTGGGTCTAAATACATGCTGTAAACAAGCTCGGTCTTTGTTCCATGATCGCGAGGGACCATAATCCACTGACCGCGAAAATCTTTCAGCGTGCCGCCGATTCTCCAGAAATCGATTTTGCCGCCAAGGGCACTTTGTTCGTACTTTGACTTCACTATATAAGTGATTGGGGGAATAGGAAACACAACATCCATATTTACTTTGAGAGTGGAGGTGTTTGGCTGGTCGACCATTACGCTTAAATCGGTCATCCTGGGCGATATGGTTCCTTTAAATTCGTAGGGATTAACCATGATGGGCCAGATACGATCAGGCGGTTGATTAATCACCATTCGTCCGGTCACAAATTTGGTTTCGCCTACCGTTTTGTAACCAACTATGATTTCGCCCTTTTCTAGCCTTTCATATACTGCCGAATCTTCTTTCTTTTCGGCTGGGTCTCTATGCTCTGCGTGGTCCTTGGGTTCGTTATGTAATGCTTGGTGAGGCTGAGCAGCACCGGCAGCATGGATAGAGTAAGTTAGTGGAATGCCTGTACAAATGGATAACAAAGTGAGTAATCGGACTGCATTCCGACGAAACGTTAGGACCATTAATTAAAAACCTCTTCAGGGCAGCGTCTGCGACAAGGGCGCTTGACTAGGGTAAACTGTGTGCTTTAGAACTACATTGGATATAGTTTAGCAGTCAAAAATCCATAAAACAGCTTCAATAACATTGGATCCCTCTGGTGTCGGGGTATATCAAGAAGAGATAATTTTTGTGGAACTTATTTATTGGATACAATTAAAATATAGCGCTGGTTGTCAGGAGAAGAGCAATGGTACGTGATCAAGAGCCCTTATTTGCAAGAGAAGGTTTGTTTCGCCAGAGACTCAATCAGTTGAGAAAGGATGGCAGAATAAATCAACCTCCGGCACCTGACTCTATCAATCGTTTGAAAGAACTTGAGCACGGCAATTATTTAGCCAATGTGCAAAGTACTCTTTCGCAACAAGATCCAAAAGAGATGGAGCGCATCACATTGCTCGACAGTGTGACCCAGCTCTACAACCACACCACAGTTACTCGTGCACTTACAGACGAACTAAAGAAATCAAAGCGCTACAAACGCAATTGCTCTGTACTTGTTCTTCTTGTTGACGGACTTTATGGCATTCAACAAAGTTATGGATATGAAACAGCCGATTCTATCCTTAAAGGTGTGGCTGATTTTGTAATGAACGAAGTGCGCGACGTAGACATTCCTGCCCGTTACAGTGCTGAAGAATTGCTTGTCGTATGTCCTGAGACTGATGCTAAAGGCACAGCTATTTTGGCTGAGCGTATTCGCACCAAGATTTGTCTTGAGCGAGTCTCAGATATCGGTCAAAACTGGCATGTCACTTGCAGCATAGGTATTGCTTGTTTTCCTGATAGCGCAACCACAATTGACGAATTAGTTGAGAAAGCTCGAGTTGCTCTCAATCAATCTATCGATAATGGCGGTAACAGCGTAAGCTTTGCATAGGAACTGATTTTCAGCTCAAGGACTTCAATTTTTCAATTACTTCTTCCACCACCTGATTCGGGGTGGAAGCGCCTGCTGTGACTCCAATTGTGATTTCACCTTCAGGTAACCAATCACACAATTCTTGAGTAACTTGATTTTGGTGACCTAAATACCTGATTTCATTTTTGGAAATTAGACATGAAGGGTCGTCTATTTGAAAAGCGGGAATGCCTTTGGATTCTGCTATCTCGCGCAGATGACCTGTGTTTGAAGAGTTGAATCCACCAATGATTATCATCAAGTCGAGCTTTTCTTCAATAAGTTGAAGCATTGCATCTTGTCGCTCTTGCGTCGCATCGCAGATGGTATCACCCGGCGAGAGAAAATGATTGTCTAATTTTTGTGGTCCATATTTAGACATCATGGTGCGTTCGAACAATTTGCCTATCTCTTCTGTCTCTCCCTTGAGCATTGTGGTTTGATTAGCAATACCAATGGAAACTAAATCAGTATCGGGATCAAAACCTTGCGAACAAGCTTTTTGGAATTTTTCCAAAAACTCTTTTCTGGCGCCGCCTTTGATAATGTAATCGCACACCCATTTTGCTTCATCCAGATTTTGCACAATTAAATATTTCTTGGCACGAGATGCCGTTGCAATAGTCTCTTCGTGATTATATTTGCCATGAATTAAAGCTGTGTATTTTCCGTCGGCGTATTTCATAATCCGCACCCAGACTCGCGATACCCATGGGCATGTAGTATCGACTATTTCGCAACCTTTGCTACTTAAGTCATCTATTTCAGCAACCGAAGCTCCAAAAGCTGGGATGATCACAACTTCGCCAGGAGATATCAAATCGAAATTTTTTCTACCGTCTACTTCAACTGGTAGAAATTCGATTTGCATGTCTTTGAGATGCGAGTTGACAAGCGGGTTGTGTATGATCTCATTTGTAATCCAGATTTTTTTGTCAGGAAAATACTTTCTGGTTTCGTAAGCCATTGATACTGCTCGATCTACTCCCCAGCAGAAACCGAAAGCCTGAGCGAGCAAAATGGTGAATCTTCCAGCGACAAGTTTGCCGCCTTTTGCTTTTAAGTCACTTATCAGACCTGAGTCGTAAGCGCTTTTCAGATCATCTTCAACCTGATCTTTGAGGCCGAATCCTTTGCGATGATAAGTTGGAGAGTTCATGTTGATGGGCTCGCTGCTTGGGTGTATCTCTTTGCATCATTGTGATTCTAGCAGTGCCAAGCGTCTATCTAAAAGTTTTTATCCCTTTTTATGTAGACTAATTATGCTACTATTAACCTTAGTGGGGTTTCAGCATTATTGCGAAGAAGCTAATTTTGGGAGGATTATTCGTGAAAAGAACCGTATTGTCATTTTTGGCAGCGCTTGCGCTTACATTACCAGTGGTTGCTCCAGCGCCGGCTCAAGCAGATGAAGATTTAAAAGATATGACCATGAACACAGTGTTGTTCCCGATCAAGGCTGTCGGCATCGGAGCCGGCATGGTAATTGGTATTCCAGTCGCTATCACAAGACGTGCTTCAGTCCGTTCAATGGAGTTTACCGATTCTTTCGCCGATAACATCGGTGGTAAAGAGCACATTCCACCAAGAGCAATGGCTAGTTTGGTTGGAATTCCTTTTGGAATCATCGTTGGCACAGGCGAAGGCGTATACTACGGCGGCAAAAATGCCATCGTGAACGGTTCAGATAAGCCTTTCTGCTTGGGATCGTTCTCGCTTGAATCAGAAATGATGGGCGACTAAATTCAAAAGCAGATTCACAATCTGTTAAAACAAGATCCGACGTCTATTTGGCGTCGGATTTTTGTATGGATTAAATCAAGTACACCCAAGAAATTTTGCTCAGATAAGTAAGGATTGGTTTTGCTGGGTATAAAAATCTGTGGGTAAGTAAAAATGGTTGTCAGTGGAGCGCTGGTAGCCAGGGGGACCAACGTTTCAAACATGAGATCGATTCCTAAGCAGCGAATACTTAGAGTCAATTGTCCCGGTTATGGGGTGGATTCTTACTTCGATTTGAAAGAAGCCAAGGAGCTCAAAAAGTACACTGCAATCATTGTTAACCCATCGAGTATTGTCCACTTATATAAAAAAGACCTCGATTTGGCGCGTCGAGTTGACGATGCTATAGCTCAGGGACAAACATCATTATCTGTCGCTGACGATGAAATTCTTCGTTCCATAGAGCAAGAAGTTGAAACTCGCATCATTCAGCTTTCTGACTTTCTGACTCAAGGCGGAGTGCTGGTTTATTTTCTATGTCGCCCATTCACCATTTATGGACCAACGTTAAGTCTAGACAACTACTGCTGGCTTGAATCGCTTGCTCCCGACCAACCAAACGAACCCAATATGAGGCAAATGAGTGCCGTTTCACAGGGACGTCTGGTCGACTTGAGCGAAGCTGGTCTCCAGTCTGAATTTGGTCCCTATCTGCTCCAACAAGGCATTGAGTGGAGCACGATCATTAGGGAAGAGAAACTGACAGATGGTTACACCGCGCTTGCCACTGCAGGACCAAAAAAATGTATTGCTGGCCAACTATTTATAATGAATAACACTGGAAGAGTTGTTTTCATGCCAGCGCCGTTTTCTCCAGATTTTGATCGTACTCTTATAGGCTCTCTCAATACCTGGTATGACAAAAAAGATCCAAGCATTGAAGAAATTGCTGCCGAGCAGGCCGAACTTGCTACAGCCGCACTGGCAAAGGCTGCTTTGCCGAGCCAACCTACAGGAGCAAATTTATTTAAACGAGAAGCTGAACCGGTGGCGTCAGCAGAGGTAGCAAGGGATCTATCTGCGATGAGCGCACCACGAGAAGAAGTAAGTTCAGGCTCATTGAGAAGTTTATTGAGTGGTGCTGATATGTCCATGGATGAGCAAAGCAGAGCATTTGAAGAAAATGTTTCTGACCGCATCAATGCTCAACCAAAAAAATCTTCGCCATCAATTGATCTTTCAGTCTTTGCCCAGACCGCAAGACAATTAGTGGAAAAAGTTAGTGCCAAAGAAAGCGCAGCACAAACAGCAGCGCAGGCACCAGATACTGTAATGCCAGATTTAGTATCATCTCCATCCCCATCTCCATCGCCTGCAGCCGCAGCTCAATCCGCTGCAGCCGCTGCCGCAGCGGCGGCGGCTGCAGCAGTAGCAGCGATCAAATTGCCCAGTTTAGCTCCTGTTGCACCTCCAATCGAGCCCGCACGAACAGCTACACCATCACCAGATGCGGTGGCGGAAAAAATTACTCCGGTCGAGCCCGAGCCCGAACCTGTTATTCCACCAGAACCAGAACCAGAGCCAGAGCCAGAGCCAGAGCCCGAGCCAGTTATCCTATCGGAACCAGAACCAGAACCAGAACCAGAACCGGAACCAGAACCGGAACCTGCTTATATACCAGAGCCCGAACCTGAATTGGTGTTAGCTCAAGCTCAGGAACCAGTTTTAGAACAGTATGTCGAAGAGTCTGTTGCTGTTATTCCAGCCCCAGTCCCAGAACCAGAACCTGTATATGAACTCGAGCCACAGCCACAACTTGAAGTTCAGCCTCAAGTTCAGAATGAATATCAGTACGAAAGTCAGGCTGCGCAGAACCAGTCGACAGTCGCTACAAGTCATAATCTTCCAGCTATGTCTGGTGAATTATTACCTTCGGAATTTCAACAAGATATAGAAAAAAATGTAGACGACCTTTTTACAATTCCTCAGGTCACAGGTGCTCCCGTTTACGAGGAAGCGCTTCCAGAACAGTTTCAAGAGCCAATGCCACAGCCTTACGGAGATAATATCGTGACTGATAACCCCAATGTCAATCAACCTGCTGCCACTGTCGACCAGGGCAATAAGCAAAAAACGATAGATCTTCTACGTGAATTGGAGAAGGCGAAAGCAGCTTCACAACAGCCTGCGACAACTATAACGCCGCAAGCTCAACCAGTTAACCCTACCGCTCCGGCTGCACTCCAAGCGCAAGCGCCTGTCGCTAATGTACAGCCCAAGCCATTATTACAGCAATTGGCCAATGCCAATACTCCGACATCAATTCCCCAAGTATCACAAGTTCCTCAAGCTCCTCAAGCTGAGCAGCAACAGAACGTTCAACCGTCTCAGTTGAGTAATTTGTTTAAGAAAACCGAAATTGATATGCCAGTTCCAAATCTTGCTTCACTGCAACAAGCCTCACCAACACCTGCTCCAGTTGCTGTTCCTCAAGCACCCGTGGCAAGTTCAATTGAGGACAGTTTTGCTGATATCCCAGCCGTTACTCCAGCATCCCTTGGAGGTCATGCAATGAATTTGAACGCACATCTTGAACCCGCAGATTTGAAGTCGCAGCAACGCAGCGTCAACGGAGAAGCGCTTGGATGGTCAAAGGAATACAGTTTTAATTTCCTTGATACATTGAGAAAGCACGAATACGATTTGAATGAGCAATTAAATGATTTGCAAAGCAAACTAGACAGTATTCGTGCCAAAATTGAGTATGTCGATTACTTGAAGCAATGTTTGATTTCAGGCGGTCTGGATGATCTAAGAGATGCTTGCACCAAGATCCTTCACCGACTGGGATGGACAGTGAACACGGTTGATAGTAATCAAAATGAGTTTCTACTTTCTAGTGGAGAGCATCCCGAATCGCTGGTTCGAATGGTGGCAGTGCCAGACCAATGCCCAAGAGGTGAGGTCGCATCCCTTGCAGAATCGGCAATTTCTTTTTGGGATGACCACGAAGTAGAACCAAAAGGCGTTTTGATTGCGTGTACTTGGAATACTACTGCGCCGCAAGCGCGGACAGAGCCTGAGTTCAGTGAAGCAGTTAACGCTTTTGCTCGCAAAAAGAATCTATGTCTGGTTACATCATTGCAATTACTTGCTATCTATCGAGATCTTGAGTTGGGCTTCATCACTCCTGATGATGTCAAAAAACAAATTTTGGAAACTAGCGGGCAATTGAGCGGTTATCAAATCGAAGCTGTAATGGCAACTGTATAAGTACACACGCTAGTTTTTGGAAAGGAAAACAGTGTCAAGTATCTCTACACTTCTTGTTTCAGACGCTCCCAGCGAAATCAATTCTAAAATTGAGAAGCTGATTAGAAGCCAACCTGAGCTTAATTACGAAGCTCAGGTGTCCAAGCAGTTAGCGCCTGATTCTATTAAAGGTCGCAAGAATATTTTAGTTTGGTATGAGCTTGATACCAATACTGAACTTAGCTTGACCGCTTTACAAAGACTTGTGGCCGCTCATCCCAGCAGCTATTTCATTGTGAGTAAAAGCACAATGGATCCCGAGCTTGTTAAAACAGTCATGAAAGTTGGAGTAATTGACTTTCTTGATTACGAACGCGCTGATGTGCAACTTAAATCGGTAATAAGACGAATCTCTGCGTTGCATGAAGCTGAATCTAGAGCTCAAACTCCATCCAGTTCGGCTGCGCTTGAAAAACGCTCAATGTTGAAAACTTCCGAAAACTTGATGCAAACCGGCAAGTGGGCCGACTTTGACTTTAAGAATTTACAAGAAGGTGCTGCTTTGGCCGATAGAGAAGCAGAGTTGCGAAAGGCACCGGCACAAGCGCCGATGGCGCCACCTCCACCGCCACCGGCACCAGCGCCAGTACCGCCGGCACCTTCAGCCTCTAAATGGGGCGACCTTGAATCAATTGGAACACCAGCAGTTCCAGCGCCACCAGCGCCACCAGCACCACCCCCAGCGCCTGTAGCTCCAAATCCTGCACCAGCACCTGCACCTGCACCTGCCAGTGGTGGCAATTCATGGGGCGATTTAGATAGTATTCCGACGCCTAAAGCTGCTAAAGATTCAGCTCAAGCTCCGGTCCTTGGGCAAGCAATACAAAAGCAAGGAATTGGAGCTAGTGTTCTTGGTGCAAAAGCAGAAGCAGTTAAACCAGCCGCTAACAAATGGGGCGATCTTGATTCAATCGGTTCGCCAGCCATTAAGCCTGCAGCCGCTCCTACATCTTCTGGTCAGCCTGCAATTGATCCTTTCGTTACCCAGCCAACTCCTCCACCAGTCAAAACTCAGTGGGGAGATTTAGATGCAATTGGTAATCCAGCGGCTGAAGAAGACTTGAATGCAATGCCTCAAGAATTTGTTTCAGAGCCAAGCGTGCCTGATGTGAATCCTTATGCCAGTATTGATGAGGGAAGTTTGGTTAATCCTTACAATGCGCCTCAAAATTCAATGCCAGGTCAAGCTCCAACCGCCAAGAGCCCTTGGGGCGATTTAGATGCAATCGGCACACCAGCGGCTCAATCTGCAAATCAGGGTGGTATCGATCCTTTTGTCACTCAACCGACTCCTCCACCAAGTAAAACTCAATGGGGCGACTTAGATTCAATAGGCACGCCTGCAGCTAGTGCAAATGCTGCTTCACCTGCACAAAATCCGCCTGCTCCTGCTGGACTTGGCGGAGCTATTGGTGGTGGTCTTAGTGGCGGTTTAGGTGCTAAAGCCGGATTGGGAGCTGGTAGTGGCTTAGGGGGCGGGGGCGGACTGGCAGCAAACGGCGGAGCAGTCGGCTCGAGCAAGAGTAAATGGGGCGACTTAGATTCTATTGGAGCGCCGCAAGCAAAAACTCCTCCATCGGCTGAAGACACGATTCCTCCTTCTACTGCATCAGCGGCCTCCAAAGGCGGCGGCAAGTGGGGAGATTTGGAGTCTATAAAAGCTCCTGATGTTCCAAAACCCGATGCTGGAGGAGCAGGGAAATGGGGTAATTTGGATTCTATTCCTACTCCTAAAAAATCAGCAGCACCAGCTCCCGATTTAAACTTAGAAGAATCTGAACCTGTTCGTACACCAATAGTGATGGGCACTTCAAGAAGTTCAACTACGCCTGCGGGCAAACAACGCTTTACTGAACATTCAGAACATGCTGGGCGCATGTCAGGTTTGCGTGAAGGTAAGTCTAAGTCTAAGGTTGCATCGGTTCAAGTAGGTTGGGGAGTCTGGGGCGCTTTGATTGCCATCATTCTTCTTGTTGCAGCAATACTACTTGCAGTTAAGTTCTTTCTTTACTAAGCTCGTTCTTTATTCAGTTCTTCAATTTTTGCTGCAAGGATAAAATCGTTTTCGGTTAGGCCTTTGGTGAAATGGGTCCAAAGCTCGACTGATAGGTATCCCCAGCCGATAGTAATATCTGGATGATGCTCCTGCTCGTCGGCTAAACTTGCAATTTTATTTGCGCGATTCATTGCTTGATTAAAGTCTTTGAATTTGTAACTACGCAGCAAATGAAGGTCTTCAGATAATTTCCAACCAGGTAATTGCTCCAGAAACTCTTCAGCTTCTGCTCTTGTGAATTTGCGCATCTTGGTATGACAGGGGATGCATTTCTTTTTAGCTAATGACATAACTTACAGATTAGCAGGATATTCTTCTAAATGTATTATTCTTGTCAGACTTTGATTCTTGCGCACAAGTTTAAGCTTAAGCTTGTCTCCTGCTTTTTTGTTTTTAAGAATTACACGCACTTGCTCGGCACTATTAACTTGTTTGTCATCGGCTTCTTTTATGATGTCACCAATAGCGATACCGCTTATAGCGGCTGGACTGGATGGAACAAGACGGCCGACAATTACAGAAACCGGGTTATTGTTCAGTGTATGTGCTGCTTTTGGATTTTTCAAAATGTCTTCAAAATAGATTCCTAAAAATGGCCTGCTGATTTTTTTATTCTGAATTAAATTTCTTGCCACCGACATAGCAAGGTCAATCGGAATAGCGAGCTGAATCCGTTTATTAGCTAGCACTGCTTTGGCAATTACGCCAAGCACTTCACCGTTTTGATTAACAAGCGCACCACCTGAGTTGCCTGAGCCCACTCCTGCATCTGTCTGGATGTAATTGACATGATGATCCAGGTGCAAATTGCGATCTAGGGCGCTAATCACACCCGATGAAATTGATTGATCAAAGCCATAGGGACTGCCAATTGCAACGCATGGGTCGCCTGGCTTTAAGTTTTTGATATCGCCAATTTTTGCCACTGGCAAATTGTGCGCGTCTATCTTTATTACAGCAAGATCAGTATAAGAATCCTTTCCCACAATTTGGGCTGGGTATTCCTTTTTATCTATCGTTGTAACGCGCAGCAAGTTACCGTCTGGAGCTACATGATTGCATGTAAGAATATAACCTTCAGCACCAATGATGATACCGCCACCCTGAGCGCTTAATGGCAATGGTTTTTGCTTTTGATTTTGACCAAAAGTTCTTTGTTCTGGATTGAAATTTGGTACTGCTGCATCAACGTTGACTACACTCACAGAAGCGATTTCAACCGCTCTAGCAAATGAAGGCGGTAACTCATTTAATTGGGCGGTGCGCTCTTTGGAGGGCTCAACAGTTGCTTTCTGCAAGTTGGGAAAAAGGCTCAATGCGATTGTGATGCCCAGGAAAACACCTGTGATTAGAATGCCGAAACAATACAATGCAAGCGTGATGTCAGGATATTTTCCCTCACGTTTGGTTAAAGTCTCGATTTTAGCCTCTTCTGGATCTTGCATCTTTTCTTATATGCCCAATTGCTAAGGTACTTTTGAGGCGAATGCGACAAACTATAAGCATGTCGCAATCAGAAACAATAAATCAAAAATTTCGCTGGTCGCTCAGGGTGTGGCTAATACTTGTTTCGGTCATCCTCTTTGCAATTCTGAATTTGATTGTTTACGGTGGTTCAATGGCGGCAGGCCCGCTTCTTGACGAACAGTACTTTATCGGACGGCTCCTGCAAGATAGTAGTCAAGCTCAAAGTTTAATCAGCTTTTGTCTTGGTTTCAAAGGATTTGTCTATGGTGACACCTCTGGACCCTTGGCGGGCTTGTTGCATGTCACTCTATTAAAAAGTTTGGGCACCTTGCGATTCTTTGGACTTTTGATGCATTGGCTCAACGCAGTGCTAGTCGTAGCGGTTGTGAGCCATGGCAGTGAAACGCGTGAGAAGGTCTTCTTGGGCTTTATTTGCGGGCTGATTTTTCTTTTGTATCCGCTCACTGCTGAAACTGTGTTTTACATGGGTGGTCCGACTTACACTTTTAGTACGGCTTGTTTTCTCATTTCGTTTTTATTTTTTCTAGAAGCTCGCTGCAAATTATCTATATCCTTGCTTGGCGTATCGAGCCTGTTCTTTGCGCTTTGTATCATGTTTGATCGCTCAAGCTGGATAAGTAGTTTCGTTTTTCTTACTTACGAGCTCATGCAAATGATCTTTAATCATGAAAAGAAAGCCGCTAACACTCAAGCATCGACTAATTTAACTGAAGAAGATGACGCTGTAGACAGGCTGCTTGAGCTAGAATCTGCTCGCGCTCAAGGCAAAGAAGAAAAATCGAACACAGAAGTGAATCCTGCATTGGAAACGCAAACTGCTAATCCATTTTTTGATGGACTTTTGCCTGTTTTGCCATTCGTATTAATTGGATGTATCGTGCCACTTGGCGCGCTTCCCAATACAGGCACAGAGACTTTATCTAAAGAAGTTATGGTCAATTGGCAGGACTGGTTGAAGGCTCTGCAGGTTCTATTCTTGCCCGTCAATTGGAACCATTTCACAGGCACCAGTCGGTATTACACATTTTTGTGTTGTCTATACGCTGTACCTCTGTTGAGTCTTCTAGGTGTCATTGCCAGGCATAAACATCTGCGTATGAATTTCGGCTGGCTTCTGCTTTGGATCTTGGTGACACTTGTACCTCATCTGCACGCGTATACGCATAACGTGACCTTTGGTGGAGTACGATGGTTTTATCATTGTTTGGTGCCACTATCTGCGGTGCTAGCACTGGCTTTTGTATCGCCTTATCTTTTGGTGAGGGAACTGCTGCCCAAGATTCGTTTTTTCAAAGTGTTGGCATTCATCGCCTCTGGCGTGCTTTTGGTTATCTATCTCATTTATATTTCTGGACTGAGCTTCAAGGATATGCATAACTTTCGATCAGGAGCCAGACAAACAAAAGTATTTCAAGATAGTATTAAATTCCTGGCAGAGCGCGAGAAAGCAGATTATGTTTTAGTGCGAAATGTACCTGACATAGTAAGTGTTCATCCCACAGTGTCTTTGTTTAGCTTGGGTGTATATGATGGAAAAACGGCCTTAATGAAGGCACCGGAAGTCTCCGGCGGCAAGTTGAAGAAACTGCTAAATGAGCAACTGACAAAGTTCAAGGCGATTACCTGTCACTTTGAGCCTGATTATAAGGGTATTGTTTCTTGTGACATGATGAAAACTTCCCCTGAAAATACTCTTCGAAAAGCATATTTTTTAGAAGCCCTCACACCACCTCTTAAGTACTGGAGAACCGGAACTTATGACGATGCTACAAACGAATTTACTTTATTTAGCAATAACGAATTCCGTCCATCTGTTAGTTTTCAGGTAAATAGCGTCTCCAACGTCAATACCGATTTTGTTTACTTAGATGCCCGCATCACCGCTCCCAAATCGTCAGAAGGACAGGCAATTGATATGGGTTATACAACTGCGTGGTGCAATGACCTAGAGACTAGAGATCGCTACATGAAAGTAAAGTCCATCATTAATGACGGTCAGTTTCATCGATATTATTTTCCTACCGATACCACAGCCTGGCTCACTAATGGTTATATAAAGCAGCTTACATTCAGTTTTCCTGCCTGTTCTAAAGTAACCATTAAAGACCTAGGTACAACTCAAAGCTCTGATTTAAAGCCCTTATTGGATATGGATTCAGTTCAAACTCTAACTTTAACTCAAACAAAGTCCCAGATAAAGGAATTTAGCGATCCTTTCTGTCGCAAATTCGAGCCCATGCCAGATTTAGGCTTGTATTATTTGTCTGAGAATGAAAAAGCGATAAATCTTACTTTTGATGCTAGCAAAATAAAAGACGCCAAAAAAGTTGGACTTGAATATACTCTTTGTCAGCCGGGCAAGCACTTTAACCCACATTTGGTGGACACTTACGATCCGGCAGCCACGGGTAAGAAAATTGTAGATGCCACCAGTGGCAGTGTCGAGTTTTCTGTTACAGATTTAAAGAAGCCTGGCTTCTATGCCTTGCGTTTGTTTGCCGAGAATGGCTCTGGCGAGACTATTGGTCTAGCCAGTGACATCATTTATTGTTTGGCACAATTTCAAAAGGGAGCGAAAAAATGACATCGACAAAAGTGCCTATCGACATGGATCGCCTGTTATTCGCCTGGAGAGATGATTTCCCAGATAATAGCTATTATTTGGATTTAGAAACCGGCGACGTCAATTTAGTTAATCGGAGTCTACTTGATTTAAAAGATTTGACTAACGAAATTGAAATAAACAGAGAGCGCTATTTGTATCTGCCCAAGCCATCAGCAGAACAATTTAAAAGTGATTTGCGCGATTTTATGAAAACTATCGACGACAAAGATAAGCTGAAAATTCTAGAAATGGCATTTGAAAGTCCGCATATTTTATCCGGATTTAAAAAAATCTTGAGTGGATGGCAGGGGCAAACAGAGGCGCTTGACGAGTTTCTGCTTGGTCGTACTCATCTTAGAGTAAGACAATGGCTTGAGGCTAACTGTCTGGTTGCAACCGAGCGCAAAGACGAATTAGATCTTGGTGAGCAAACTGATTTTTCGCCAGACAATGAAGATGAAGAATAACTACCAGGGTGTTTTGTTCAAATCTTTTGGAAATGGGTTTGAGCCGCCGCTTGAATTTCCGCCCCAGAAATTATCGCCTGTCGAATAAGGCTTTGGTGCAGGAACGTATGAAGGCGTATCAGAGGCGTAATAACTGCCTGAAGAAGTTGAGTCTGTGCTTGATGGGCTGTAGAAATTGCCTGAGGCTTTGCTTGGTGCTGATTGCATCACCGGACCTTCAGACAAGGTTCCCAGCTTCTGATTTGCTGCATGAGTGCGCATCATGCCATAGCCCGAAGGTGACATAAGAGGAGAGGCATAACCGCCCCAGCCATATCCGCCTAGTCCATAACCATTGCCTAATCCAGAACCCCAACCGGAACCATAGCCGCTATTTCCCCATCCACCATAGTTGCCGACATAACCACCATATCCGCCACCAAAGCCGCCGAAACTTGAGCCCATACCTCCATAATAAGGTAGGCCCATTCCCATTCCTCTAATGCCACCAAAATAAGGTAGAGCGGGAACAACAGGCAATACAGGCATCATTGCTGGTGAGCCAAAACTAAAAATGCCGGGTCCTTGAAGATTGGTTGAATTCGAGCCGGTGCTTGTGGTTGTTGTCACTGTGGGGGGTGTGTATTTAGGTGCTTGAACCCAAGAGCCTTGAGGCACAAGTGACCCTTGAGGCAGAGTAAAAACAGTGTTGCCGGAAAAGTCTCCAGCAAATGCTTTTTGGCTCAAGAAAAGAGTCAGAGTGAGAAATCCTGCGATAGCCAATTTTCTTGTTGACATATGTCTTTCCACTTAAATGCTTTAGCGGCGCGGCATATTGATAGCGCCGGTCCAAACCTGGTGCTTAATTTTCCAGGTGCCGTTTTCCATAATCATTTCTACTCGAACTTTGGCAGGTGTTATCTGACCAAACTCGAGTCCAAGACCTGTGCCTTCGATAAAAGCAAGATCGCCCACAACTTCTTCGCGCACTAGTTTGAATTTAGCAACATAACCTTTTTTCCAGCGCTTGAAAGCATCCTGTCTTTCTTGTCCAGACAGACTTTCAAGGTTGTTTCTTGTGCGTTCGCATAAATAAGGAGAAAACTGGCGTAATTCTTTTGCCCAGTATAGTGCCTGTAAATAGGCACGGTACTGATCGTTTGGTCGGGCTCCTCCAGCAGATAGCACCTGTGGTACGGCTGTTAAGAGCAAAACTAAAAGTGTCAGAAACGAAGCTGTGAACTTAAATCTCATGTCCCTACTTTACCGCAAGTTTCTTTCCGCTGCTTTTGCCTGAGTCGGCAAAAACTGGAGTTACCCATTTTTTGTAGCGGTCCACTTTGCCGCGAGTGACTTTTGCATACATGTCGAAAATTTTGCGAGTAATAGGACCCGTTTTGCCTTCTCCCACCATTCTTCTATCAATTTCAAGAATGGGGGCAATTTCAGCACCTGTGCCACAGAAAAAGACTTCTTCGGCTATGTACAATTCACTTCTATCTATGGTGCGAATTTCAGTTTCTATTCCAAATTCGTTTTGAGCAAATTCCATAATGGTGCGTCTTGTGATTCCTTCCAGAATATTTCCGTAGCCTGGAGAAGTTACCAGATGCCCATCTTGAACCATAAAGAGATTCATGGCAGAGCCTTCTGAAACGTGACCATTTTGATCCAGCACTATGGCATCGTCGAAGCCAGCGCAAATGGCGTCAGTTTTTGCAAGGGCGGTATTTGCGTAAGAGCCTGACACTTTAGCGCGAGGTGGAATGGCATTATCGTCTACTCTGCGCCAGCTTGACACCATCACTTTTAGACCTTCGTCTACTTTGAAGTAAGCGTCAAAAGGAGTTGTGAAAATACAAAATTCAGATGGGTTGTCTTGCAGTCCCGGACCCACACGCAGACTGGCTTTGTATGAGAAAGGACGTATATAAGTATCTGTGTTTGGTTTATTCATCTGTAAGAGTTTTACGACGATGTCGCATAGCTCTTCACTGGTGCGATTGTTTTCGATGCGCATGATTTTGATGCTGTTTTTCATGCGATCAAAATGTTCTTTCATTCGAAAGATGTAGAGTTCTTTTTCGTCTTCGTTCCAGTAAGCGCGAATGCCTTCAAATACTCCAGTGCCATATTGTAGGGCATGAGTCTTGATGCTGATTTTGGCGCTATCTATTGGTACATAGTCGCCTTCAAAGTATGCGTATTCAGTGTTTTTTGATTCGGAACTCAAGGAAATACCTCTTTATATTTTACCTTCGCAAAATGAAATTCTGTCTTCCAGCGCTTGGCGGTTACTGGCTTCTGGAGCCAACTCTTTATAGCGTCTATAAGAATTGATCGCTTCTTGCCATTGATTGTCGAACTCATAACATTGACCCAGGTGATAAAATGCTTCGCCGAAGCTTGGCTCAACTTGAGTAGCAAGCAAAAATTCTTTTTTTGCTGGGTCGTGCTGACCTTTCTTTTTCAAAGCTTCTCCCAGAGCGCAGTGGCATTTACCCGAGCTGGGGTTTTTGTTCACTTTGCCCTGGAAGATTTTGATTGACTCGTCGATGTTTCCCATTTTCAGCTCGTGATAGCCTTTTTCGAGTTCTTTATTCCAGTCTTTTTCTTTGGCGTTAACTTGACTGAAGTTGCAAGTCAGAACTGCCAAGATCAATACTAGGACTAAGTTCTTTCGATTCGCTTTCAATGGAATTATCCTCAACCTAACTTTTGTTGTGAGTCTTACTGTGCGCCTTTACCGTCTTTGCCTAGAACAACAGCAGAGACATCGGTTGTTACCATCTTGACTGTGTCACCAATTTTCACTCCAGCACCTTTGATGATGTCGCCGGTGGAGGATGTGTCATCAACTTCTTTGAGCGTGATTTCAGCCACTGTGTTCATTATTTCTTTGATCACGTTGCCAGTATCGGGGTCGCGGATAGTTTTGACCGGACGCTCGATATGCAGTTTGGAACCGACTTTTAGTCCGTTCTTTTTGCCAAGGTTGACTGTGACTGTGGTGCCTGTGACGTCGGCAATTTTGCCTGTGACGTTTTTAGCAGCTAGTGAAGCGTTGTCGGGAAGCTTGTTGGCGTAAGCCAGAAGCTGAGTTCCGATATCGTCTACTGCTTGCATGGTGGCTTCACCAGCGATGGTAGTAGCAAAGTCAGATGAGCCCCAACCAGCTTCTCCACCCGACCAGCCCGAACCGCCCCAGAGGTCGGTACCGGATCTTTGTGATTTACCGACACCATGTACGGCGCCAAGAATTTCACCAGTTGTTACATCAATGATGCGAGCATCGAGTGCTACTTGCACTTTGCTCTTTTTCACTGAAACGCCGCCGAATGCTCCACCAAATCCGCCAACATAGGGGATGTAGCGAGTCGCAGCACCGACGCCAGCTCCAACGTTTGTACTTTTGGATTCAAAACCAAACTGGGTCACGGTGCCAACTACGATGGCATCGATGCTCAGTAATTTACCGATTTTGATAGCGGTAGATTGGTCTGCGCGGTCAGAGACCGAGAAATTTTGTTCTTTCAATATCGAATCAAGCATTTGACGTTCGATAATCGAATAAGTCCCGTCATTCACCAATTTAGTGATGAGTAGAGTTGTGATCCCTTTGCCCACGTCGACTGTGCCGACATTGGTTTGTACTGCTCCGTACTCAAAGGGCAGGATGGCTAGTTTTCTTTTTTGTCCTGCTTGAGCAGAAAGAGGAAAAACTAGACTTGAGGCGAAAATAAAACTAAAAACCAGTGCACTGAATTTGCGCAAAAACATTTAACTCTCCCGAGAATATCTCTGATGTCATAAACGGAGTTACCGTACAGTTTAACCGCACAGATAGTTAATTTAGCCGGGTTTTGATCTAATTCTTTATTTAATCTGGGAGCGCACTTTGGCTTGGGCGTTCTCAATAGCTTTTTTCTCTAGCTCAAGAGCCCTATCCAGTGCTTTTAAATCGGCTTGTTTGCCGGTGCTAGCTGTGGCTTGTGGCTTCTTATTTTTTGCTAATGCGGGTTTTTTCTTGCCGCCGCCAATGCTGGCTAAGAGTGCACTGGCTCGACCTTTGTAACGAGATTTGGCCGGTATAGCCTTTAGCAATGCAATAGCTTGTCCGGATTTACCCGAATTTATAAGGGCTCTAGCTTTTGCCAGATTATCTTTGGCTTGTTTTTCCATCGCAAATTCTTCCATCAGATTGCGTACATTTTGGAAGTGAGGCGAATCGGGAGTAACTAGACGCAAAGCGTTAATGGCACCGTCAAACTCTTCTTGATCTGCAAGCATTTGACCTTGAATCACTTTGTCTCTTGTTTCCATTTCTGTTGCAACTGCGTTTTCTATTGGTCCAATCGCACGCTCAGAAGCGCCGCTGATAACATCGCGTGCGGCTTTGTCCACAAGGGCTTTGTTCAGAGGGGTTCCAGGACTGAGTGAAAAATCTTGATTGTATTTTTGCACTGCGATGGTAGAAATGATATGACCACCAGTGGTTTTGATTAAAACAGTGCCGTTGTATCTGATTTGTCCAGATGTTTGATCCATGAACTCTTTGATGTTGCAAACTACGTACCAGTCTGGATTTACAGTAGAAAGTGCTATGTTTTGATTGGAGGAAAGTGAACTCGAAATACGGTCAACGATTTCTTGTTCGATACCAGAGCCACCGCCAGGAACTACTGCGATACGAACAGGTGGTGCTCCTGCAAAGGCTGCCTGAGCCATTAAAACGATTCCTATAAATGCGACAAATACAACCGAGATTTTTTTCAAGAACTGCACTTTTTTATCCCCCTTATTTAAGGCTTACGACTTCTTTCACTTTTTGCAAGGCTTCATTAATGCGCGAAGGGTCTTTGCCTCCGGCTTGCGCCAGGTCTGGTCTGCCGCCACCTGAGCCACCAACTATTTGAGCCATTTCTTTCACTAGATTACCTGCATGTATTCCAGCTTTCACAGAAGCAGGCGAAGCTCCCATGACAAGCGTGACTTGGTTGGGACCAGTAGAGCTTGCAAGAGCGGTTATATAATTGTCGCCCGAGTCTTTAATTATGCTTGCAATTAGTTTGAGCTGGTCTGTTGTATAGCCACCGTCATTCAGCTCTGCGCTGACAAGCTGGAATTGTCCTACTTGTAGAGCTTTTTCTTTTAGCTCGCGTGCTTTGTAGCTCATCAATTTTTCTTGCAATACTTCATTTTGCTTGTCGCGCGCTTTCAGGTCTTGCTGTAATTTTTCAATCTGGCTGCCAATATCGGAAGGCTTCACCTTGAGCTTATCTGATACTTCACTAAGCGTTTCTATTTGCTTGCTTATGTGGTCCCAGGCTTTTTTACCTGCAAGTGCTTCCACTCGTCTGACACCAGAGGCAATACTACCTTCCGAGACTATTTTAATTAGGCTAATATCGCCAGTTGAATTTATATGTGTGCCACCACAAAATTCTAGACTGAAATCGCCCATTTTAACGACGCGAACTACATCGCCATATTTTTCACCAAACATGGCTATAGCGCCTGTTTGTTTGGCTTCTGCAAGTGACATTTCTTGAGTCTCGGCCTTGGTATTGCTTCTAACCCACTCATTCATGAGCGATTCTATTTTGAATAGTTCTTGCTTGGTCGGTTGGCGCTCAAAACTAAAGTCAAAGCGCATGGCGTTTGGACCGACTTGCGATCCTGCTTGCATAACGTGTTTGCCGAGTAATTGACGAACAGCAGCATGGAACAAGTGGGCGGAGCTGTGGTGCAGGACTGTGCTTTCTCTGTTCTCTGCATCGACTTTGGTTTGGAACTTGTCGTCTAACTTGACTGCACCACCTAGTATTCGACTGCGATGAATATGAAGTCCTTCCGATTTTTTTGTATCCAGTACTTGTATCGAGGCATCGTTGTTGAACAACAAACCCTTGTCTCCAAGTTGTCCGCCCGACTCGGCATAGAAAGGAGTGGCGTCTAAAATGATGTCTACTTCTTCGCCTTCTTCTGCGTGGTCGACCATTTTGCCATCTTTTAGTATGGCAAGTATTGTGCTTTCGCCAGAAAGCCCTTTGTAACCGGTAAAACTTGTTGTGCCATGCTTTTTGAGAATATTTCCAAGCGCTTCGTCTCCGGTCATAATCACATTGAATTTGCTTACAGAAGATACTTTTTCATGTTCTTCGCGAGCTTTAGCAAAGGCATTTAAGTCAACGGTTTTGTTGTGTTCTGATGCTATCTCGCTTGTAAGTTCAAGTGGAAATCCGTATGTTGCATAAAGATTGAATACAACATCGCCTGGCAGTTGCTTGTCTTCTTTTGCTAGCAGTTCTTCTAAGATGCTCATGCCGCGGTCAATTGTTTTGGCGAATTTATTTTCTTCGTCTAAGATTACTTGAGCAATTTGAACCTGATTATTTTTTAGATCTGGATACGCCTCACCATATACAGTGGCAATGGTGGGCACTAACTTATGAATAAAGGGCTCGTTCATACCAAGCAAACGACCAAAACGAGCAGCGCGTCTAATCAGAAAGCGCAAAACATATCCTCTTCCCACATTACTTGTGCGAACACCATCTGTAATAAGAAAACTAACACAGCGCGCATGGTCGCAAATGATTTTCAAATAGGTGTCTTGCTTTTCAGGAAGCGGTCTATCTTTTTCGGCGGTGGCTTCATTCCAGGTGGTACCAGAATAGTTTACTTTTGATAATTTGCAGACTTCATCAAGAATTGGTTTGAACAAATCAGTCTCAAAAGTATTTTTAGTGCCTTGCAAGACCATTGAAATACGCTCAAGACCAGCTCCCGTGTCAACGTTTTTCTTTTCGAGAGGAGTGAATTTGCCATGTTCGTCTTTGAAAAATTCCATGAAGACCAAATTCCAGATTTCCATAAATCTGTTACCGTCTTCAAAATCGACTTTATCGGGGTCTGCATTCTTGAGAGTGCTGAATTCAGGACCACGATCTACATAAATCTCAGAACAAGGTCCGCAAGGACCAGTTGGACCTGGTGGTCCCCAGAAGTTGTCTTTCTTAGACATTTTGAAAATGCGCTCTTGTGGTAAACCAACTACTTTGTGCCAGATTTCGTAAGCTTCTTCGTCCGCGCCAATTCCCATTTCTTCGTCGCCTTCAAAAACAGTGACGATGAGACGTTTGGGGTCTAATTTCAAGTGTTCAGTAACAAATTCCCATGACCAGGGAATGATTTGACGCTTAAAATAGTCGCCGAAGCTAAAATTGCCAAGCATTTCAAAAAAACTGTGGTGGCGAGTAGTACGGCCAATATTTTCGATATCTGAGTCTTTTCCTCCAGCACGAGCACATTTCTGTACTGTTACTGCTCGCGGTGGGTCGGTAGCTGGAGCATTTCCAAGAAAGATTGGCACGAATTGAACCATGCCCGCCGAAGTTAATAGCAAGGTCGGATTATCTGGGATCAAACTGGAACTTGGCAAATGCAAGTGTCCTTTTTTGTCTCTAAAAAAGGAAATAAATTCAGAGCGAATTTCGGCACCTGAGCGAACCACAAAGACCTCCTCGAGTAGCCGTAAAAATTACGGATCCCGCATGTTTTGGAAGAGTTCATTATAACTGAGAGCAATTGTCTTTTACCTTTTATTGATGTCAATATGTTCGATTGTCGCAAGTTATCTTAAGATGGTGTTAAGTTGGGGATTGGTTTTTGAAAGTCAAAAAAGTACTGGTTCTGCGCAAGCGAACCACATATCAAATTCAGGTCGAAGATTATCACGAAGAGCGCTTCGTCAAGCTGCTTGAAGAAAAAAGCGATATCGTCAAAAGAGTTTTGATAGCTCACAATGAGCATCTTGCTACAGTTGAGGCGGTGCACACCGAGCTTGAGCGACAAAAAATAGACTATGTCTCGGTCGCCCGCTCAGAGCTTATAGACCCAATCAAAGACATTGATTTAGTCATTGCAGTAGGCGGCGATGGCACTTTTATAGATGCTTCGCATTTTTTGGAAGACATCCCATTGCTTGGAGTGAATTCTTCCAAGTCTTCGTCTTATGGGCACTTTTGTCTGGCGCAAAGCGATAATTTCCCAAGAATTTTGGAGCAAATCTGCAAAGGTGAAATAGAGGCAGCCAAAATAATGCGTTTGTCCTTGGAGCTGAATGGACAACTACTGCATCAAAAGGCGCTTAACGAAGTCTTGGTGGCACATACAAATCCTGGCGCTACCAGTCGCTACATCATAAAGATCGGCGGCAAGAAAGAAGAACAAAGATCATCTGGCGTTTGGATAGGTACTCCGGCTGGCTCTACTGGCTCACTACGCTCGGCTGGTGGTGTCGTTCAAGATATTTTCGAATCTAATTATCAATATCTTGTGCGAGAGGCATGTCTAAGACCGCACGAAAATTGGCATTTGTTGAAAGGGCAGCTTAGTCGCAGCGAATCAATTGCAATGACTTCTGAAATGCGACTTGGAGCCATATTCATTGACGGACCGCACGTTGAATATCCTTTTACTTTGGGTGATGAACTTATAATTTCTCCATCGAAGCATGACTTGGCGACCTTTATAAACCCTGATTTGAACCGAATTTTTAGCCATTGTGAAAATTTGCAGGAACAAAATAAGTGAGCGATAACCAGCCGCCAAATACGCCAGATGCATCAGCATTTTCGCTTTTTCAAGAAGTAGATCCCTTAATTGGAACTACTATTGATGAACGTTTTCGAATTTTGGAATGTATTGGACGTGGAAGTCTTTCGGTAGCTTACAAAGCTCGTGATACCAAGGCTGGTGAATTGCGCGTACTCAAAAAAGTGCATAAACACATTTCGGATAACATTCGAAATTTGAAAGCGCTTGAATCTGATTTAAAAAAAATGCTTCAAAGCTGTCAAAGTCAACATCTAACCTCTTATGTAGATGTTTTTGTCAGTGCCGCAAATGATCTCTATCTTATATCGCCAAGCACACCTCAAGTAAATCTGGAAACAGTCTTATCCAAAGTGGGCAGGTTGTCACTTTCTGATGCTCTTGCTCTTGCCACAAGCTCAGTGGAAGCCCTCGTTGAAGGACACAAACTTGGTTATTTACACAAATCGATGAAGCCAAGCAATTTCGTTTATTTAGAAGCGGAGCCCACGCCAGGCAATTTTGGCGGGGTTAAATTAGCCGATTTTGGTATTGCTCAACTTATCGGTAATCACTCTGTATCGAAAAGCCAGGTTCAGTTCATGACTCACGGCAGAGAGACCATGGGCTCGCCCATGTATTTCAGTCCTGAGATGTGTCAGGGTGCAAACGGTGATGCACGTTCTGATATTTACTCTTTTGCTTGTGTTATGTATGAGGTTTTAACGGGCAAACCGCCTTTTGTAGGTAAAAACGCTATTGAAACTGCCTATAAACATTTGAAAGACGATCCTGCGCCAATGAATCTAATAGAGTGGCAGGAAGCCGATGAGACGCTGTGCAAGCGCATAGAAACTATAATCGACAAATGCCTTAAAAAAGAGCAGGAAAATCGTTATCAAAAAGCATCGGACCTTCAAGCCGATTTCGCCTTAGCTCAAACGGCTAATGATGAGGATTGGCAGAACAATGCCATCGCTCTTCAGGCGCCTCAAAAATTAATTGCTGGAAAATACGCAATACCAAAAGTGAGCAGAAATACAATTATTCTGCCGCTTGTAGCCAGTGTTGGATTGCTAGTGGGAATCTCTGCTTTATGGCTACTTTTCGTCACCAACAATTTCAATAGTTCGATGAACAAATATCCAGCTTTTAATGACAACGAAATGTGGCTGGTCGCAAAAAAAATAAATGCTACTAATAAAGAAAGCTTCAATGCAAGACGTGACACTGCCCTTGATGCCCTGCAATTGGTGCGCTCTGAGCATGGTATCAATTCAGAAGATTATGCCGGTGCCCTTGCTGCTCTGGTCGAGCTTTATGCTAATTCTGGTTACTGGAAAGAGGCTCAACAAAGACTGACCGAAATGCTTGATGTTACCGATCGCGTTAAAGGTCCTTGGCCTAAATCTCAACAATATAGAATACTTTCGTACTGCCAATTCATGCAGAATCTTTACGATGAAGCAGAAAAGTCCGCCAATGAATGTTTAAAGTGTATGGCACAAGAAAAAGCTCCATCTGCAATGACTATTCAGCCCCTCAATATTTTGGGTGACATTTACTCCTCGCGCAACGAATACGATAAAGCGGTAGGCGCTTATGAAAGGCTTTATCAGGTAGTCTCGACTATCAAAGAAGAAAAGCCAAGTAATTTTTGCGACTCAACCAGTCGATTGGCAGATGTTTATAGAAGACGTGGCGATATGGCGCCTGCTGAAAAATTTTACAATGAAAGTCTTGTCTGGTGGCAAACGCATGGCAAAATCCCAAGCTTGTACGCTACCAAATCTCATTATGGATTGGCTCTGGTGCTGGCGAAACAAGGCAAATTATCTCAAGCTGAAGAAGCGCTTTCAAAAGCAATTAAATTAGCTCAGAATTTTCCAGGCAAAAAGTCTGCTTTGATGGGCGCAATCAAGCGAAAGTATGTCGAGCTTTTGTGGAAAGACAAACCTCTTGAAGCAATCAAGCTGTGCATGTCGGAAAAAAGCTAGACTGGGCTCAATTCAGATTAGCTGTATGAGGCTAAGACTTTGCAGCGCAGGTCATCTACCTTTTGAGCTGTTTTAAATTCGCGATTAGTTTCGTGCAAGTCTTTGAGACGGTCTACTCTGAAGAGTAAAATGTCGCGCTTTTGATGGCAGAAAGCAACAAGTAACCAAATGCCATTTTCTTGCAATAAGACGAGCGGATCGATCGTAATTTTATCTACGGTTTCACGACTTACGCTGTAATACTGCGCTTCAAGGCTTAAATGACGCAGCAATGATTTTTCTAAAATCGGCAATTTGTCGTCTACCGAATACATTGGATAAACGAAACTGGCTTCTAGCAAAGTCTCTTCCAGTTTGCTGTGCTCGTTTGCGTTTTGTTTGGTCTGAAAAGTTGTAGTTGAGTGCTGTTGGGGAGCTTTAGGATTTTGTTGCTTGAAGAAGTCGTAGCCGAAGAATTCGTCGGTTTCTGCTTCCAAAAGCGCTTGTTCTAGCTCTTCAAGCTCTTTTTCGTCTAAATCTTCGCAACCAAGCATCGAATCTATAATTGCGTCGGCAAATTCATCTGACATAGTTTCTATAGAAGGATAAACTAGCGCGGAGAGTTTACTAATTATGTTGCTTACCAGCTCGTCTTTTTGCTGGCAGCGAATGGTTACTCCCGCCACCAGCTTATCAAAGAGCTTAGCGCTTGTAAGAAGTAGAAGAATCTCTTCCTGAGTCAGTTTTAGCGGCTTTTCTTCTGGCATGTTTTCCCTTCTGGAATTCTTGTGCAGAATTTATGGTGCTTTGTCGTCTGGGAACTAACATTCCCATTTCACATGTTCTTCTTGTTCTAGCCTAGCATCGACAAGAGAAATGCGGAAGTTGCTTCCTGACTCAATTTATTTTCAGCCGCAGCCTACATGCGCTCGGGAGCCGAAACACCTATTATTTTGAGGGTATTGCGAAGTACTTGCCTGGTAGCCATTATCAGCCCGAGTCTTGATCTTGTTACTGATAAATCCTCACAAAGTACGCGTGATACCTCGTAGAAGCGCTGCAAATCGCATGCTATCTCGTAAGAATAACGAGCGATTCGACCCGGCTGCATAACGCGAGCCGCTTCTTCTACTTCATCAGGCAAGCTGGAAAGGCGCAAAACAAGTTTTTTCTGGGCGGCAAAAGCTTCGGGATTATCGGCTTCATTGTCGAAAGTAAAATCGAACATGCGCTCGTCTTTGCCATACGCTTGCTCGATTTCGCGCATCTGCTCGGGACTTACTCGCGGTGGATTCATCTTGCCAGTTTCTGAATCCAGGTATTCTTCACCTGCTCTTCTTAAAATTGAACAGCAACGCGCATGAGCATATTGTATGTAGAAGGCGGGATTGTCTTTGCTCGTTTTCTTAGCCAGTTCGAGGTCAAAATTTATCGGGTTGTTTGGATTGGATTCGGCCAAATAATATCTGACAGCATCTGCCCCCACTTCTTCTAGAACTTCATCGAGCATGACCACAGTGCCCATACGTTTAGACATTTTCACTGGCTTGCCGTCGCGATTGAGATTAACAATCTGGGTAAGTAAAAGCTCTAATTTATCTGGATCTTCGCCAAGTGCTTTTACCACCGCTTTCAAGCCAGGCACCTGCCCGTGGTGGTCTGCACCCCAAATATTGACCATTAAATCAAAGCCGCGTTTGTACTTATTTAGATGATAGGCTGCATCGTTTGCCAGATATGTAGTTGCGCCGGTCGATTTTTTAAGCACTCTATCGCGCTCATCGCCAAGTTCTTTGGCTTTGAGCCAATAAGCTCCTTCAGAATCGTAGGTGTAATTTAAACTGGCCATTTGAGCTAACGCTTCTTCAACTTTGCCATCTTTATGCAAACTGGTTTCAGAAAACCAGGAATCGAATTTGACTCCAACGCTTAACAGAAGTTTTTCTTGATCGGCACGAAAATATTCTTTGATTATGTCGCCCAAATCTTCTGCTTTTTCAAGCTTAGCTGGATCAGACTTATATTCGGCCATTGCTTTGTCCACATAAGGTGACAAAGACTCTTCTGGATAGCCGTCTTCTGGATACTCGACTGTATTGCCTAGTTTTTTCTGATAGCAGGCAAAAGCGCTTCTGGCCAGTTTGTT
>JACCDG010065362.1_pt1 | contig 63203 bp, 61 predicted proteins | sample 7442471 | NCBI WGS metagenome assembly JACCDG01 (sample SAMN15323444, study PRJNA562643) | freshwater metagenome | isolation source: river surface water | place: USA:Blue River Watershed | collected 2017-08-17 | reverse complement strand
TCGAACCGAAGTTCCCATCGCACCCACCAAAACTATCTCCACCTGCTGGCAGGTTTTTTACCTATTAGGATTTTTCAGGGGGCAATTGTATGTTATAATGCGATAAATGTCAAGATATTGAGATGAATTTTATTTTTAAATCAATATTTCCTGGTTTGTGCAGTGGTTTTGAGATAGGGGGTAGAGCAGCGGAGAATAGAAGCGAGAGCAGCGGTTGGTGCAAAGCAACCTGATTAAACAACCTATTTCAGTTTGTTTTTAACACCTCTTCTTCATAAGCGTCTTCAGTACTGCTATATTTCTTCCGAGATACTTTAGAAAATGCCAGAGCAAAGTAATATGTACCAAATTCTTGATCTTGAATTAACGTATATAGGTTAAAATTGACTTTGGTTGGGGTTAAAAAATTTGTGGAAATTTTACGATCAAGTATTAGTAATAGCAATTGCTGGGTTACGGGATCTTTGTAAAACTTTACAGTTTTAACTGCATCTTCCACAGTATGCTGGTTTGCACAAATATTGATTTGTCTATCATCTTTTGCCGAGATTTTTAACCTAGCAAAATACCAATCTCCAGAATCTTCAATTAGTACAGAATTACAATTTCTATTTCCACCAGATTCAGCCTGAAAAGCTCCGTTTAGGATTATTATTTTGGAGCCTGCTATTTGTAGTTCATTAATACCAGGATTAATGTTTAGAGCATGGAGTATGTTAATTTTTTCGACAAAATCATCCGCAAAAGATTCTGCGGCACCTATTGAAAACAAAAAAATCAGGCAAAGAATCTTATTAATTATTTGCATGCGACTCCTTTTGAAATGTTACTAAGCCAACTTTCCACCCTTCAACTTTTTGAATTGCTATATTAAGGCTCTCCAACTCAAATTTATACAAGTCTTTGATTTTTCTATTGCAATTCAATCCTGAAAAATAGGCAATAAGTTCTTGAACTCTAGCTGTGTCATTTTCATTGCTAGGCGATCTCCTTGCTATAGCTTCTGCAATTGTAAGATCAATATAGGTCGAAGTTTTAAGAAGCGCAAGTGATGCTTCAAACCCCTTTTCATAACTTTCAAAGACTGCAAAGCCGCCAGCGCTTCCTATAGATTGTTTCTTCCTCGCAAAATTTGACGATCTCAAATTGCCAGGGTTATTGTTTCTCCATGATCTCGATCCACCCTCTCTAAACTCAATCAGGATAAAATCTTGACCATCTTTAATTGGGTGGTGAATTGCTATCTTGTTTTTTTGTATGCTCAACCGAATGTACCTTCCTTGATGATGATATATCATCTGAAGTCCACTGCCCGCCATTTGGATGTCCAGCTGGGGTTCTTAATTGGTTAGGGTTGTATCCTGCCTTGAACTCTAATTCATCTTTTAACTCTCTAATTAGAATTTTTGTTTGATATAACAGAATTTCCAAGCCAATCATATCTAGCTTTTGTAGTGTTTCTTTATCTATGGTATAGCTCATTTCTACTTGGAGTGGTAATTTTGCTTAAGTATACATCAAGTTTGAGAGCGCCGGAAGTCACTGTGATTAAAAAATTAGTTTGCTTAAAGAGATTTGCTGGCAGTTACTGACTTAACTATCAAATAAATGCTTGGGATAAGTATTACCGAAAGTACTGTCCCTATGCTGAGGCCATACACCAATACTTGCCCGATGGAATTTCGAAGTTCAGCACCGGCACCAGATGAAAAGAATAATGGCATAGCGCTTAAAATCATTGTGATTGAAGTCATCAAAATAGGTCTGAATCTCATAATAGCCGCCTCTAAAGCTGCTTGTCTATATGTCTTGCCAGAAGCGTGGAGTTGGTTAGCGAATTCTACAATCAATATACCATGCTTCGAAATTAAGCCTATCAAGGTGATAATGGCAATCTGCGAGAAGATATTAATCGACCCGCCACTTATCCACAAGCCAACAACTGATCCTAAACATGCTAGTGGAACAGTTATTAAAATGATTAGTGGGTCAACGAATGACTCAAACTGAATAGCCAAAATTGCATAAATGAAAATGATCGAAAGTAACAATAGAAAATACATAGTGCTTGATGAATCTAGGAAAGCTTTATAGCTACCAACCCATACTGGTCTAACACCTTCCATCTTGTTCTGCTCTAAGAAGCTATCTACTTTCTCAATAGTTTCAGACATAGAGTCTGTAGGGAGAGGTTCAAAAGTAATCTTACTAGTTCTGAAATTGTTTATGTGTTTTAAATATTGAGGAACCATGGTTTTCTTTTCATCAACTAGTGATGATACTGAAATTCTATGGCCGTCTTGGCTAGTTATATATAATTCAGAAAGTGACCATGGCATTTTAGAGTTTTTTACTTTTATGGGATAATCAATTCCATCTAAGTTGAAATCAATTGGGCTTTGTCCACCAAATGCAGTTAGAAGAGAGTTTGAAAGATCGCCAGGTAAAATTTTGGTCTTGCTCAGTAGAGTTGGATTTATTTCTAGGCTAATTTGCGGGTTGTCTAATTGAAGTTCGGCATAGGGATTATTAACTATCCCAGCATCAGTAAGTTTAGGCATTATTTGCGAAGTAGAAGCGAATAAATCTTCAAAACTTCTTGTAGATAGTAAGGCAATACCGTTTGCATTAGAACCGAAGGTATCGGTAGAAGGTAGTCCAGAATCAACACTCCAAACCATCATCTCCATTGTTTTTAAAGGCTTTAAGGCTTCCTCAACTTCAGCTTTCACTTTTGATAAATGTTTATCACGTTGATCCCAATCTTTTAATGGGACAAAGTATGAGGCACCCCAAGCTCCAAAAAACGAATAGTTATCACTTACTTCAGGAATGGTTTTTAAAATATCGTTTATTGATCTGGTGTTTTGCTCCATGTCATCAATGTTTTTGCCAGCTATAGGTGGAATCCAAACGCCCATTAGTCCTCTATCTTCTGCTGGCGCTAGTTCGTTTGGAAGAGCTTTATAAATAATCGGCATTAAAACAATTATTACCCCTACCACTCCAACCACTAAACTTTTTTTGTTGATAAATTTAGGTAAAAATTTTGTGTAATTATCAACAATAACATTTATGAATTTATGCTGCTCTTTATGATTCGACTTTAGCATTCTTGAGCACATCATTGGCGTTAATGTTAACGCTACAACTCCTGAAATGATTACAGCAGATGCGAGTGCAACGGCAAACTCAACAAATATTTGCCCCACAACTTCGTCTATGAATGCTAGTGGTAGATATACACTTGCAAGCGTAAAAGTCATCGACACAATTGCAAACCCGATTTCACGACTGCCTTTTATCGCCGCTTCTCTAAGTGGCTCTCCCTTTTCAAGGTGGCGGTATATATTTTCCAGCACCACAATCGCATCGTCTACAACCAAGCCCACAGCTAATACTAATGCAAGAATGGTGATTGTATTTATGGAATATCCAAATGCACTTAAAACAAAAAATGTACCAATTAATGAAATTGGAACTGTACACAACGGAATTAAAATTGACCGAACATTTCGTAAGAAAATAAAGATGATGATAGCTACGAATATTATAGCTTCAATCATGCTGTTTTTAATGTTGTTTAATGATGCTCTAATGAAATTGCTTTGATCAATATTCACCCAAGCTTTGGTATCATTTGGCAGGTGTATTTGAATTTTATCCAGCTCTTTACGTACTTCTTTTGAGACGGTAAGTGGATTAGCATCTGGCGAGAGATTGATGGCAACGAGTGCTCCATGCAAGCCGTTAATCCGCATTCTAAAATGATCTTCTTGTCCTTTCAGAGTTATTTTGGCTAAGTCTTTTAAATATATAGGTTGAGAGCCAACTTCTTTAATTAATATATCTCCAATATCTTCCATATTATCTGGTCTAATGTCCAAAACAATTTGTATACGATCCTGAAATTTGCCAGCTGGCAAAGAGTATCTATATTGCTCTAAAGCTTTGGTAATATCGCTACTGTTTATGCCGAGCGAATACATTTGCTTTTCTTCCAACTCAACTTCTACTTCATATGTCTCTCCCCAAACCTGTAGGCTGCCAATCCCTTTAATGGCGCGAAGAGTGTTTTTAATGTGCAAATTGATATAATGAGATAGCTCAACTCCGCTTAAAGATTCGCTGGTAAACGCAATACATAGCACTGGGATGTTGCCACCAGCACGAGATCCTTTTGTAACTTGGGGTGCATTTAAGTTTTTAGGTAGTTTATGAGTGACTTTTGAGAGGGCATCGCGAATCAGTGCCATAGACTTATCCATGTCTATAGATGCTTTCATATACATTGTTATAATTGATTCGTTTTGCTCGCTCTCTGAAGTTATCAGATCTAGCCCTTCTACTTCAGAAAGTGCGGATTCCAAAACGTTAGTGATATTAGTTTCCACCACCTCGGCCGCAGCATTTGGGTATTGAGTTACCACTGAGAAAACTGGCAGAACTACATCAGGGTACTCTCTGATTTCTAAGTTTTTAAAAGCAAGAATGCCCATTACCATTATCATGCAATTTATAATAATTGCAGTGACTGGGTGCTTAATAAAGAATTCAGTTACTTTCATTTTTATTTATAATTGTTGGGTTCACTGCTTCATCATCTTTAAGCTTTTGCATGCCTTTGACAACTACTAAGTCGCCTTCAGAGATTCCTGAAGCAATTTCCACCAATCCTTTGTCCGAATTGCTCGCTGTAATTTTTGTAAGCTTGGCTTTATTGTCTACAATTTTGAACACACTTTCTTCTTTGTTTTTAGAAGTGATAGCATAGTGAGGTACTGTGATGGCTTTAGGGTTTTCATAAACAACAACATCAACATTTATGCTGCTTCCAATAATGCAATTAGGACATGGATATTTTATAACTGCAGGTGCCATGTGAGTTTTCTGATCAATGAATTTTTGTACGCTGCTGATTTGGAATTCTTTTCCATCGATTAAAACTTTTTGTCCAATGGCAACCTTGCTGACTATTTTTTCTGGAATGTTAAGGTCAATCACTATCTCATCAGGTTTGTATAAAACCAATAATTCATCTCCTTGGTTTACTTGTGCACCTGGGCGGAATTTCGCAACACCAACAATTCCATCAAATGGCGCAGTCATTACGTTGCTATCATAAGCTGTTTTAGCAGCTTGAACTTGTTTCTGAGCTTCTAACCACTGCTGTTGTGCAGCGCTTAAATCATCTTTTTTAATTAGGCCAGATTTATCTAGTTTCTGTAGGCGTTCATACTTGTTTCTAGCCACATCAACAGCATTTTTTGTAAGTTCGTAGCTTTTGATAGCTTGGTTGTTCTCGATCAATACTAGGTCTTCACCTTGTTTGACTGCTACCCCAGCCTCTGCAATGTACTCCAAATTGCCAGTAACTTTTGCTTTTAATATCGTATTATATTTTGCATTCACAGTTCCTATAAGTTGCACGGATTGTTTGAATGGAGTAGGCGCAATTTTTATAACATCAACATTTTTTGCAACGGTAGGTTCATCAGCAAAGCTGATAGTGCTAGCGGTTAGTAAGCCTAATAAAATTATAAAATTTCGCCAGAGCATTATTTTGCCTCATCGATACTTTCAGAGATCAGTTTATTCACAAATTCATAAATGCCAAGCCTTCTAGTTTTTTTAAGGCGTTCCGCGCGAAGGATAGCTAAGAGTTTTTTTAAGCTCTCATCCAAATCTTTATTTACGATGCTATAATCATATTCTTGCCAGTGCTGCAGCTCTGAGTTGGCTTTACGCATTCTGAGCTCAATGGTTTCATTTGTGTCTTTTGCACGGCGTTGTAATCTTTCAAGCAATTCCTTTTTAGAAGGGGGAAGTATAAACACACTTACGACATCTTGGCGCGCCATTTGTGTAAGAGATCTATGGCCTTGCCAGTCAATATCAAAAACGACGTCCTCACCTTTTTCTAGGAATTGTTCCACATAGTGTTTGGGAGTGCCATAATAATTCCCAAAGACTTCTACGTACTCTAAAAACTCGCCTTCTTTTACCATTCTTAGGAAAGTTTGTTCATCGACGAAGAAATAGTGTTCTCCGTGGATTTCTCCTTCTCTAGGGGATCTCGTTGTATATGAAACTGATGGATGTATATGTTTGTCAACTTTAAGTAATAAATGCGCGAGCGTAGTTTTTCCTGCGCCAGATGGTGCAGAAAGAACAAGCATGAGTCCTCTACGCTTTGGTTTCTTCATTTTTAGATTTATTGCTTTTTTATTTTATAGCAGAATCTTTTATTTATTGCAAGATTACTAGTGATTGCATTAGTATTGCTATCATAAACCAAAGGATAATATATGACTTCTCTTTTTCGAAGCTACGATTTGAACGGTACTAAGCTAGCTAATAGAATTGTAATGGCACCAATGACAAGGTCTAGGGCATCGGTTGATAATATCCAAACCGAGCTAGCAGCTACATATTATGCGCAAAGGGCAACAGCTGGTCTGATTATTACAGAAGCCACGGCCGTTTCCAAGCAGGGAGCTGGTTATATGAATATCCCTGGAATCTGGAATCAAGAACAGGTTGATGCTTGGAAAAAAGTAACCAGAGCCGTACATGAAAAAGGTGGGAAAATCTTCGTTCAGTTGTTTCACACTGGAAGAGTATCACACAGCAGTATAACAGGTGAGCAGCCAGTATCTTCTTGTGAGGATGCGCCATCTGGTCAAGTAATGGGATCGGACTATAAAATGCATACTTATGAAGCTCCAAAAGTTCTGAGCGAATCAGAAGTTGGGCAGGTTGTTGAGCAATTTAGAAATGCAGCAAGAAATGCTAAGCTTGCTGGTTTTGATGGTATAGAAATCCATGCTGCGAATGGTTATCTAATTGATCAATTCTTACGTGATGGAACAAACCAACGTCAAGATAGGTATGGTGGCTCATTAGAAAATAGAATGAGGTTTGCTTTTGAAGTTTTGCAGACTGCAATTGAAGAATTTGGCGAGAGAAAAGTTGGGATTAGGTTCTCTCCTGTTTCTAGTTTTAATAGTATGAGCGATAGTAACCCAGCCGAGCATTTTCCAAAAATTGCCAAGGCTCTTAATATTTTACCATTAGCCTATATTCATTTGGTTGAATCAGATGCGTCGTCGTTGCATATTTCCTATAAAATGAGAGATAATTTCAAAGGTGTGTTTATCTCAAATGAAGGTATTACAAAAGAAGTTGCAACAAAATTGTTGGATGAAAACCATGCAGACTTAATATGTTTTGGTTCTGCATTTATCTCTAACCCTGATCTAGTTTACAGATTGCAGAATAATGTACCTTTAGCTCAGCCTGACAAAAGGTATTTTTACACTGGAGGCGAGAAGGGGTATATAGATTATCCAGTAGCTTCATAATATATGAAAACCAAAAACGAGTTGCTAGGTTTGATGAATGTAGGTAAAGCTGTATTTAAGGATTTAACCTTGCTTAAAATAACCTCAATTAAAGATTTGGCAAAACAAGATGCAAATGAGCTTTACAACAGATTGCAAAAAATTACTGGTTCAAAGCAAGAGCCGTGTGTTCTAGATACATTTTGTGCAATAATTCACGAAGCAAATACAGGTGAAAAAAAGCATTGGTGGCATTGGTCGAGGATTAGAAAAAACAAGAACGGTAAATAAATAGATCTACTTGTAAATGAGGTGTCTATTGCAGAAACTTACATGAACTTTTGCTAACCAACTAAAAAGCTATGAAAAGCTGCTACTTGATCAGTTTTTTACATTTTGACTCGTTAAATAAGTTGGGTGTCAATCCCTAATAATTTAGTATTGCCTGTTTTAGACAGGTCAAGGTCATAACTTTACTTAAGTAAAGTTTCACTTTTTTGGCTCTTTAATTTTCAAATGTACGCCATTAGATGACGGTTGTTTTGCTTCATAGAGAAGATAACTAGTGACAATTATATGATATATTATAGCTATAATAAAAGCCCAATTCGCGGCTTTAGTTGCTTTATCAAAAAAATTATTCCATGAACTCATTACACTCTACCTCCGCCAATAAATCATGTACATGAGTCAGAGTAAAGCCTTACCTAGCTAAAGTTTCAATTTGATTCTTAGGTTTTATGCGTAATTCTGACTGAATTTGATGTGCTTTATAATACATGTAGGCAAGGAAAAGTAAATGTATTATACCATATATTATAGCTACTCTAACTACGATAGATGAAATTTTTTTCAACCCTCTATCAGCTACAGAGATTATATTATTGAAAATATTCATTGCATTCTACCTCTGCTAATAATTATGTACACAAGTCAGAGTAAGTCTTACTTACTCAAGTTATTGTTAGGGATACTATGTTCTATACGTAATCCTGATTGGATATGATGGATTTTATAGAACGTGCAAGCAATCAATACTAAATTGAATATTACGTATAATATCAAAGCTCGTCGAATAATTGGTAGGATATTATCTAACAATCCTGAAGTTTTGGTTAACATATTATTGAAAATATTCATTACAATCTACCTCTGCTAATAATGGTGTGCCTGCTTTTAAGAACAAAGCTTCCTGACAGAAATCATATCTTATTTCTTTTATAATTTCAGCTGTTTGTGCAAGGCCTATTTCAGTCTGGCCAATTTTTAATGCGCCATCAATTATGGCAGCAGCTTCTATAAGTTTACCAGCTGTACTAAAAACTATGTGAGGAGATTTGCTAAGGGCATGGCCAATCATCCCTATAATTGTGTCTATAGTTAAAGCTTGTAAATTCTCTTTTACAAAGTCTTTGCTGAATTCTTCTGGTAATTCATTCATAGTTTGAATTAGAGCCTTGAGTTTTGCTTGCTGTTCACTCTGAGTCTTTGCGTTTTTTAAATCAATTGCTAGCTTTTCAATTTGAAAAGTTTTCTTGGGGAAATACTCTTGTGCAAATTTTAAGAAAGCAGGCTCTTCAGCTTTTCTCATTTGAGCTGCTAATTTTTTTAATTCAATTTCTTTCTGTAATTTTTCTGAAATCTTTTTATCAATATATTCTTGAACTTTCTTCCTATTAATTTCTCTCTGTGGGATTAGTTTTTCAAAGGCTTTATTCTTAGCCTCAGGATCGACTTGTGGTACTCGTGCTTGTGTAATAGTCTTTCCTCTGCCAAAGCTAGATGAAGTAGGCACTGAGACCAGATAATCATTTTCGTTGTAATTAGTGTTTTTCAATATATCATCAATGCTTTTGCCATCACCTTGATATCCAACTCCAGCAAAGAAGATGTCAAATTCTGAATCCTTAACATAACTGTCCACATTCTCTCTGAATTGTTTTTCCAGCAAATTTGCATGCTTAGCATCCTCTTCATATTGACGTTGAGCTTCCCACTCTCGCTGCTCTTTTTGATTCAAGATGGCCGCCATTCTGTATGGTACTTCGCCATATTCAAGATTAGTCGTAGAAATTAAATTTGGACTAAATCCCCATTTGCCAGCCCGTACCCCACCAGTATGTTTTACGAGATCTATACCAACATTATAATCTATGATTGGATGATTAGCCTCTATACTAAGAGTATTGACTGGTTGGGTAACGCTTTGAAGAGTTTGCGCTGCCTTGAGATCATTTTGGAAGTTACTAAGTTGCACCGATGGTGTTGGAGGGAGAGTTTGAAGTGTAGACAAAGGTCTGATTTCTATATGTAGTACCATACTATCCTTATTAAATTAGTTTGTTTTCTAAGATGTAATGCGGCACTATACACCAACATCTTAATATTCGGAAGTCATTAAATATTGAATTTGGGCTTGTTTGAACCTAAAAAGGTGTGTTATTAGGTCTTGTATGTACAACTCTAACTAATAAAAATTAGAAAAAGTAAAAAATGAAAGCATTAAAAGAATTGCGAAGCTTAGCATCTCCTATAGCCGCAGAAGGTGCTAAGAGATTTTTTAAAACTGGTAAAGGGCAGTATGCTGAGCATGATAAATTCTTAGGCGTTTCTATTCCGCAAGTTCGAACAGTAGCAAAAAATTACTATCATTTAGAATTAGATGAAATAGAGAGCATATTGTTGTCTAAATATAACGAAGAGCGCTTTTTAGCTTTAGTCCTGCTCGTAAAAAAATATGAAAATTCTCCCAAGGTAGTCTTTGATTTTTATATTAAAAATTTAGGTCATATAAACAATTGGAACTTAGTTGATGTCTCGGCACATTTTATTGTTGGTAGGCACTTATTAAATTCAGACAAAAGCTTTTTACTGACTTTAGCTAAATCTAAAAACATGTGGCATAGGCGGGTTGCAATTGTAGCAACGTGGTATTATATTAGAAATAATCAGCATGATTGGACCATAAAACTTGCTGAAATATTATTAAATGATACTCATGATTTAATGCATAAAGCAACGGGCTGGATGTTACGTGAAGTTGGCAAGAAAGATGAAAAAGTGCTTATAGACTTCCTCGAAATTCATTCTAAGAAAATGCCAAGAACTATGCTTAGGTATGCAATTGAGAGATTGGATAAGAAAGATAAGACAAGATTTTTGGGGCATTGAATGAAGAGTTATAAGTGTTTTATATTTCATTGTAAAGCTCCATTAAAATGTGGGTTTATAGGATCAATTGCTATATATGGAAATGGATATGACTCAGCGAAACATATTCTAAATGAGTTGCATTCTAAAGGAATTGGAAATTCTGTAGTGCAAGGGTTTTCTCTTGAAGCTTGGCAGGGTGACAGAACACCTAGAAAGATGGAAAAGTTTAATACAAGTAGTCCGCAAATATATTATCTATCTCACTCAGATCAACGTGCTTTTACACTTGATGGTGTGGATTATGAAGGCAACGGTTATAGTATTGAAATAAAGTTTTTCAATCAAAGGGTGATGAACGCATTCTTACAAGAACTTTCCAAAATGAGCAGTATAAAAGAGACCTTAGTAAGCAAAAGTTAGAATATAATCTTGGATTGTAAAAAAAAACCGTTCTTTACCTATTAAAATATGGATCCCGAAATAAATTCGGGATGACGTGGAGAAGGTCGTAAACTATGTACCATGTCATGCTGAATTTAGTTCAGCATCTAAAGAAAGAGGTTTGGTTTGCCTTTGGCAAACCATCTTTGGTGTAATGAAAGTACTTGTTCCTTTCCTCGACCCTTCCCACTACGTACTTTCATTACTATAGCGCCTGCGGCGCGCACCCCCTTTTTTAGATAAGCACTATCGACAGGTGAAGAGACACAAATGAATTTTTCATAAACCTTCCCCGACAAAAAAATTCAAAATTCATTTGCTGGTTCTTTTATGAAAGATGATGCCTAATCCAGATTTCATACTTGTGCAGATCAAGTGATTTGGAGCTGAGAATAGGCTAGTTGAACATTATCAAAATTTCTCCCGTCCTTTTATTTTTTTTAGGGATTCTTGCATCTTAATTCTCACTGCATGTGTTTCTTCAGGTTTAGGCTCTCCTTTAGGCCATTTAGGTTCCTTAAGTTCATCACCTATGGCAACTGGTGAGGTGTCGCCCCCCACATTTGTATTTGGGTTGTCAAAACGATCTAAAATTTTACCAGTTTGATCAACTTTGTAGATGAATCTTATGCTACTTGGGTGTAATTGGTTTACTATTACTTCATTGGTTTTGTCATAACTAGAGCAATACAAAGTTCCAACTACTCTTTGTTGATTTGCGCTAATATATGCAACCAAGACGTATCCTGCAGCGTTTGTGCTGCTTAAAGAAGTGGAAGCTTTAGCTGCGTACAATGCCGCTTGGTCAATCTTTAAAGAAGTAAAAGGGCCACGAACTTCATAATCTTCCAATCCTGGCACATATGATTTATCTCTTGTTCCTGAAGTAGTCATAGTAAAAAGTGCATTACCTCGATCTCCTAGAGATTTAAAGCCGAATCTAAAAAGATTTTTCATATAATCATCATTCAAGGCTCCGTCAATTCCTCTGTAGACTTTTATATCTAGGCCTGAAGTTGTATATCTGGTATAGCTCATTATTTTCTTTGCCCAATCTTCATCGATACGTAACAGTATTTTGCTTATTGACCCAAGATCATTAGAATTAACATTCTGGCCACTTAAATAAGATTCAGCAATCTTGTTACATATTTCTGCTACACTGGGTTTTTTCTTCCAATCAATTACGCACCCTCTTTCCTTGATGAGTTCTACCAAGGCTTTATACTTGTTCTCATCTGTGTTTTTCTCAATGCCGTATTCTATGGCTTTTGTTATAAGCTCTAATGCTGTTTTATTCGATCTGTAACCGTTCTTGTACAGTAAATCTGCAAGTTGAAATTTGCCTTGGCATATTTGCCATTCAAACGCATTCATTCCATACTTGTTCAATACTGGTACTTTCGGCAATATCCCAAGATCTATTATTTTTGCTAGTACATTTATACTGTTTGTATTGTGAACAACCGTATTATCTAGATCATCTACTCTAATATCGCATAATTTGTTGAGTACGCCTTTGTCATGTAACATTCTGAAAACTAGCTGTTCACCATCTTCTGAAATCATATCCGCACTTGGTCCCATAGCTAAACAAGCTGCGAGTTGCTCAGGAGGCAGGTGTTTTGCCAGTATTTCTATGTATTTAGGGCGATTCAAAATGGTTCGTAAGGAAGGGGCTAAATCAATCGATATATTATGGTCTGCTAACCACTTAATTAACTCAATATTTTCCTGATATGGTATGAAAAAAGTCCCTAGTTTTGCACCTTTGTCAAAAAGTAGGTCAGCTACTTGAAATAGACCTTTTTCAAGAGCCATTTTAATGAATGGTGTACCAGATAATTTGATATTAGGATCACCTCCGTTCTCAAGGTAACTTTTGACACTATCTATATCACCTTCCTTGATTGCAAGTTCAAGCTTCCTTTCTTTATCTCTCTGTTCCTTCATAACCTATACCCCATCCCACTCAACTGCAGTATAGCATTTTTGGCATAAAACTGCAATACTGCTCAGATTTATTTGAGGTTGGGGCAGTATATTGACTATGTTGCTTTGGAAGCTAGATCATTCGTTGAGGCAATATGCAGTTCAGTAAATAATTCCTGCTCAATTCAATAACTGACTTTCTATCTCGATCAGTCTTTCTAGGTTTTGCTCTATAGCCTTTTTCTTTTTAACAAGGTCTTTGGAAAGATCGCTGAATAATTCAGGATCCTCAGCATATAGTTGGGGGTCAGATAGCTGCAACTCTATAGCTTCAACTTCAGACTCTAGTTCGCTAATTTTAATTGGCAAATTATCTAACTCCCATTGAAGTTTGAAAGAGATTTTTTGTGTTTTCTTAACCTCCACTTGCTCTTCAGTAGCTACTTTTTTAATTGGCTTTTTAACTTCAGGCTTTAAGGCTCTAACATAGTCGCTATAGCCACCTACGCACTCATCTATATTTGCATTGCCGTGGAATACTAGAGTCTTGGTAACTAGTTTATCCAAGAAATCTCTATCATGACTCACTATAATCAGCGTTCCTTCGTAATCAGCTAGTATATCTTGAATCATATCTAGTGTATCCATGTCGAGATCATTTGTAGGCTCGTCTAGAATCAATACGCTGCCTGGATCTGCCAAAGCCTTGGCAAGTAATAGTCTATTCTGCTGTCCACCTGAAAGAAATGCAACTTTGTCGCGAATTTCTTTTGGATCAAACATGAATTTTTTCAGATATGCTACGACATGCATGTACCTATCGCCAACCTTAACTTGATCCCCGCCAGTAGGGCATAATGTTTTCCACAAAGTGTCTTCAGGATCTAAAATAGATCTCTTTTGGTCAAAGTAAGTTATAGTAATGCTTTTACCGAGTTTTATCCTGCCCGAATCTGGCTCCAAATCTCCTACAAGCAATTTAAGAAAGGTGGTTTTGCCAGAGCCATTTGCCCCAACGATGCCTATTTTATCGCCGCGCATTACGCGAATTGACATTCCTTCTATGATCTTTAAATCACCCAATGAAAATGATGCATCGTTAAATTCTGCCACTAGCTTGGAAGAAAGTGAAGGTGCTAGCGGATCTAGCGATATTCTGTCATTAAGTTTTTTTATTTTTGCTCGGCCTGCTGCAAGTTTTTCTCGCATTGCGTACAAGTCTTTTAATCTTTTTTGATTACGTTTCCTGCGGGCAGTTACACCTTGGATTTTCCATACTTCCTCATCCCGAAGTCTACGTGCTAGATTGTCAAGCTCTTTTTGCTCTTGCTCCAGAATCGCAACTGACCACTCGTCAAAATGCTCATATCCTTTATCTAGAATTTTGAATTTACTTCTATCTAACCAACAAATCTTGTTTGATATATTTCTTAAAAATGTGCGATCATGGCTTATACATAAAACTGATCCTTTAAACCTTCTAAGATAATCTTCCAACCACTCAATTGATGTTATATCAAGATGGTTGGTTGGTTCATCGAGCAATAATAAGTCTGGCTCTTCTATCAAGGCTCTTGCTATCGAAGCTCTTCTTAATTGTCCTCCTGATAGCTCGTCCATAAATTGCTCTTTCTTTAAATCCAGGGGATCTAAAACCATGTCAACAAGATAAAATTTGGATTCGGTTCTATCTTCCGGATCCAAGCCTTCTAAAACGAAATCGAATATAGTCTGGTGTTTTCCATATTTCGTTTGTTGAGGTAAGTAGCTAATTCTTAGATTTGGTGACTGCCAAATGTCGCCTTTATCTTTTAGGATCTCTCCACAAATTAACTTTAGCAATGTGGACTTGCCTTCGCCATTTTTTCCAACTATACAGATTTTATCTCCATTGTAGATGTGAAGAGACACATCATCAAACAGGACTTTTTTTCCGAAAGCCAGAGATATATCATTTAAACTTAATATAGGTGACGACATTCTCGATAAAATAAGTTAAGTAGATGCAAACCTAGCATAAATAGCCATTTTTAGCTAGCATTACGATTTTAACTTAACCCTTGTTTATAACTTTACATATAACTACATAGATTATATTCTGAGAAGACATATATATGACTAGAAAGAAAGTGAGATATTGCCTTTTATTGATTGTTTTTTTAATAACTGCTACATCTGGAGATGACGCCAATGCTCGTCGTCGAGTAAGGCAAAATCATAATTATGATTTTACTACTAGTCAGCGGTATGCTTCGCTCGTGGTGAATGCAAAAACTGGGGATGTAGTCTATCAGAAAGAAGCAGATAAACAGCTTTATCCTGCGTCATTAACGAAAATGATGACTCTTTACCTTGCGTTTGATGCAATTTCCAGTGGAGAGCTGGCATTGAATCAGCTATTGCCAGTGTCTCATAAAGCTTCAATGATGCCAAAAACAAAGCTAGGTCTAAAACCAGGCCAAACGATCATGGTCCGTGATGCCGTATTAGGGTTAATCATCCACTCTGCTAACGATGCATCTGTCGTGCTTGCTGAGGCTCTCGCTGGGACGGAAGCCAATTTCGCTAACAGAATGACAGAAGTTGCCCATCAGCTTGGAATGACTGACACAGTCTTTAAAAATGCAAGTGGTTTACCAGATTCTGAACAAGTTACAACCGCCTATGATATGGCTAAATTAGCAATAGCATTAAGAAGAGATCACCCTAGGTTTTACCCGCTTTTCTCGCGTAAATCTTTCAAGTTTCGTGGCTCTATTATTTCTAGCCATAATCGTGTGCTAGATAGATACGAATGGGCTGATGGAATTAAAACTGGCTACACGCAATCTTCAGGCTTTAATCTAGTAACATCTACTTCCCGCCCCGATGGTAAGCTTGTTGGTGTGGTGTTGGGTGGACCTTCTGCCGCTGCTCGGGATAATCACATGATTCAATTGTTAGAATATGGTTATAGTAAAGTAGGTAAAACACAAGTTGCTAAAGTAGAGTCAGACAAGCTTGGGATAAATAAAAAATTTCCGCCATCTACTGTGGTGCAAAGCCCTAGTGCATTTGATGTTATAGATATTAATAGCCAAAAATATGTTAGCTCTGATATAGCTTTAGATGACCCATTTGCCTTTGCTGAAGCGGATAGTGACTTGGTCTCTGCAGAAGTGCCTAGAACAATTAAAGAAACAGCGCAGAAGCTAATCAGCAAGCCCTCCGAGCAGGCTACAAAGTTAATTAAAGTTGCCAAAAAGGTGGGTAAAAAAGCTGCAGCAAGTAAAGTTGCAAAAAGCAAGCTAGCTCAGAGCAAGCGTAAATTCAGACAAAAAGCTGTCTAAGAAAGCAGAAAACTCGTTATGACACCTAGATTATTCGTTGAAGAAAAACTTACTCAGGATTCTGAGCTTAGGCTTAATAAAAATCACTCAAACTACCTATGTAAAGTTCTTAGGCTAGATGTTGGCAAGGAAGTGTTGATTTTTAATGGTGTTGATGGGGAGTGGGGTTGTAAAATTACTGAAGCTAATACTAAATCGGCTGCTGTAATAGTGGTAAAATTAGTTAGGCCTCAACTTTCAACTCGAAAACTTTCTTTGATATTTGCTCCAACAAAAAATGTTAATTCAACGTACATAGTTGAGAAGGCAACAGAACTTGGCGTAACTGATATCTATCCAGTAATTACTCAAAGAACTATTGTAAAGAAAGTGAATCACGAAAAGCTTACTCACTCTGCAATTGAGGCATCTGAGCAGTGCGAAAGATTAGATGTTCCTACGATTCATCCTATTAATTCTCTAAAAAACCTAGTAGACAATCTACCCATAAGTGAGCAAATGATTTTTTGTGATGAATCCAAGAAAGGGATTCCTATTGCAAAGCTTCATAAGGCTAAATCATCTCATTCAATTTTGATTGGCCCAGAAGGTGGATTTACGGATGAAGAGCGTTCATTTTTAAATAGCAATGACAAGTGTGTCGCCGTTCATTTAGGTGTACGTATACTCAGAGCAGATACTGCAGCAATTGCCGGACTTGGAGCCTATCAGTCTATTCTTGGTGATTGGAATGACTAGTAATTATACCCAGCTTAATGCTCTTGTTACAGCTAATGAGCAAAGAATTATTGAATGGATTGAGGCCGAATATAACTCGCAGCCAAAACCTATATATACTTCTGTCGATATAAGAAATGCTGGCTTTAAAATTGCACATGTTGATACGAATCTTTTTCCATCTGGGTTTAATAACATATCTGCTGAGTCTAAGCCAATAGCTGTAAAGTTGTTTAAGCAATATCTGTCGACAAATTTTCCAGAGGTAAAAACTATTGCTCTAGTACCAGAGAATTTTACAAGAAACCTAAAATACTTGCAAAACCTTTTGGTTCTTAAAGAGTTGCTGCAGACTGCTGGATACACCGTTGAGATTGGCTCACCATATGTGGACGAAGTCTATGTTGTGCAAGAGCTAGATTTGCCTATATATCCAATCAAAAAGCCTGCAACAAAAATTTTAGTAAATAGCGTTGATATAGATTTAGTGATTTTGAATAATGATCTTACATTAGGTTTGCCAGATATTTTACAAAATATAAGTATACCAATAATTCCTAATGCCGAATTAGGTTGGCATAAGAGGAGAAAGCAAAATCATTTTCATATTTACAACAGCATTGCTGATAGATTTTCAAAAGAATTTGGAATAGATAGTTGGGACATAAAAACCTTTTTTACAAATTGTGAAGGTATAGATTTTCGCCATAAAACAGGATTAACTGCGGTGGCTGAAAAAGTTGAAGATTTGATAAGAAGTATAAAAAATAAGTATGTTGAAAAAAATATCAGCTCAGAACCTTTCGTATTTATAAAGTCAGATATGGGTACGTATGGTATGGGTATAATGATGGTTAGAAGTGGTGATGAAGTTTTGCATATAAATAAAAAACACCGACATACAATGGATGTAATCAAGCACGGTGTACACAATACATCGGTGATAATTCAAGAAGGTGTGCCGACTATTGAGAAAGAGGAGCTTCACACATCAGAAACTATGGCTTATTTAATCAACGGTAAGGTATTTGATCTGGTTAGTAGAATAAATAAAGATAGGGACGATTCGTCAAATCTAAATTCACATGGCATGTATTTCAAAGGAAATATTGCAACAGGTTTTAATATCAAGACTTGTATTGCTTTACTCGCAACACTTGCAGCTGCCCAAGAATAGCATGATGATTATCGCGCTTGCACATCTAAACCTAGTGTTGGGGGCTAGTGCGTGAATAATAAAAATCTACAATGTCTTCAAAAAGTTTTTGCTTTCTAAGATGGTAGCAATTATAAGATGTTGGCAGTAAATGAAATAGGTTTGTTATATGCTGAGAAGAGTTGCTAAAGAAATGTTAGGCAGGACTTTTACTACTAAAACTAGCAATATTACAGCTAGTATGGTTCGATCACAAGCAGGGATGTTCTCGCATTTAGTGCCAGCAGTAGTGGATGCTGTAAGGGTAGGTGAGAAACCTATTAAAGGTCCGCTTAACTTTACTAAGGAGCAGTCTAGTAGTGTGATCGATACGATTGGAAGAACATTGGCATTTTTAGGTGTAACTAATCGCGAAGCTGCTAATAGTTCTTTTCCTTTACAGCTCGCCGATTCAATACCTTTTGTTATACCCCAAGTTGGCTTAGTGGATACGGTTTTGAAAAAGTTAGGAATAGACCCAAGTTCAGTGCCTCTTGGTGATATAAAAAAACATGTGAATTTTATTTCGTACTATAGAACTATTCCTTCAATGGAAGAGTTTAGAAGGCTTGGAATAAGTTATGATCAAGCATGCGAAGTAATCGCAAAACAGTTGTTTATGGGCAGCTTCCATGGAGATCAAAGTTTAAATAGCCGCACTGTGAATATGTACTTTCCTCCAAATTCACATATGTTAGTTGGTTCTAACGATCTTGGCACCACAAGTAAATCCCTATTTGCTGAAATGTATGCCAAAGGGTTAACAGGATTAGAAGCGCCTTTTACAATTGTTAATGGCGGTGATACAACTGCAATGACTAACGGATTCCATGCAGGAATGAAGTTTATGCTTGAGAGCAGCAGAAAGGGCTTTGCTACTCCCATTTTATACCTTATTCAAGCAAATGGCAGAAGCATCTCAAGTGTTCTAGATGGAGGAGCCGCAGCCGAAGCTTTTAGAGGATATGGCAAGTTATTTTCTAGGATTACTGAAGTTCCAGCTTCGGAACATGAAGAAGCTCTATATCAAAGAGACCAATTGATTGATACAATTCTAAGGACTGGTAGACCTGCAGCTTTAGTTCTAAATGGAAAGCGCATCGGAGGACATGCTACAGACTCTTTGTTAGGCAGTGATGCACAAGTAATGGAGTCATTCGATTATGCTGTGCAGGCAATTTCACGGTCTCTATTAGCAGTATGTACTGCAGAGCGCACTCCTGCTCAACTGGCTGATGAACTCCAATCTAGTATCAACACTGCAAAAGCAATAGTAGATACCGTTGTGACTAACGCTAAAACTGCACCCAAATTTATGTCATTCTCTGAAGCACGAGAGCTTACTGTTAAAGGTAGTAAAGAAACAGATACGCAAGGTTCAATTGTCTCAATCCCCTTGGGGTATTGGATTGAAGACAAAACACAAGGCGAGAAAACCAAGTCTGGTAAAGATATATTTGGTCAAGCAGTAAATGAAGTCATGGATTCGTTAAGGAGTCAGAATCTAAAAGTTAAATTAGTTCATCAGGAAAATTCCAATTCAGAGCATAAACATGCAACCTTAGGTGTTTACGACCAATTTAGAGGTGTATCAAAAGAAAATTTAGCTCAGTTTATTTCTAATCAACTAGACGAGCAGTTTCAGGCGACATTGGCGTGGGCGCTTTCTAGAAATGGTTACTTTGTTATGAATGTATTCCCGCACACATATTTTGCGGCAAGTCAGGGTCTTACTACTACTGCTCAAGTTGCCTATTCAGAATTTGAAACAGGGCGAAAAGCATCTGTAGTAACAATAGTTGATGCAGGAACCTTAACATATCCCGATGGAAAAAACCCAGCGGCTGCTAAGCTTGGCCCTCATCACTGTGACCAAGGAGATCCTAGATGGGTGAATCCAAACACAATATGTGTGATTCCATCAAATGCCGAACACTTTAGAGCCATGTTGCAGGCTACTTCAGAATTAGTTGGGACTGGTAGGTCAGCGGTTGTATTTTTTCCGACGATGGCTTATCCGTTGGAGCATAAGCAATTGCCAATACCATCTATGAGTCCATTTGATGTCATGAGGGTTGTAGTTGAAGGTTACGCCCCTGAGCACGGTCGTAAAGTTGTTATAGTGACTGGCGGTTTTATCACTAAATATGTAATAGAGTCTTTAAGAAGTACTGGCATGGCTGCTGAAGTTCTTGTAATGGGAAGTACTGAGCCAAGTCAGGCCTTAACAGAATATTTGAAAATTCTCTCTTCAGGTACACATACTATTGATGTAGTGGTTGTAGACCCATCTCCGCGCGCAGGGTTATTAGGCCCGATGATGAATTGGACGTTAGCAACCTTGAAAACACCTTTAAATTTGAGAGTACTACATGCTACTACCGACCAAGTAATTATTCCTTACGGAGCTGGTAATGCTGCCTTTGTGGTACAAAGAGACTTCGTAGATGCAGTGTTAAGAGGGCATAATATGATAGCAGTGATTGGAAAAGAAAGTGCAACTATAACTGTACCCTCTTCTAATACTAATGAAGATAATACTGTTCAATGGTATTTTGAATGTGAGATGGACTCAGAAGTGACAGTCAATCTAAGCGTGGGAATCGGGAATGAAGTAAAAGCTGGCGACGTTTTAGGCGTAGTGGAAAATGGTAAATCAACTAGAGAGATAGTAGCGTCTGCAGATGGTGTAGTGAGCAGAATTTATGACAAGGTTAAGCTTCACGAGACTTTTACTGTACCTGCTAATGGCAAGGTTTCAATAATTGATATCAGAACTTCAACTACCTCAGCGAAAGCACAGGAGGTTCAAACTACTGAGGCAAAGAGTGTCAACGTTAGTCCAAAAGATGTTATAGTCACGCCGCTTTTACCAATTGAAAGAGCTATGGCAAAAGCAATGGAAGGAAAAGTTTTTGGTGTCTCAGGTTATCTTGATCTAAGAGAGCTAGGAAGAAGAGATGATTTACGTGAGCTATCTAAAACACTTCAAATTACTGTTTCATGTGCTTATGCTATATTGAAAGCAGGGTTGAATATTAAAATTTCTAAAGAAAGAAACAATAGGATTGAATACTTGACGGCCAATATTGGATTAGCAGCTATGACGCCAAAAGGTGAGTTGGTAGTACTTGTTGTTCCTAGTGTGGCTACAAAATCTTCCACTGGAAGTATATCTCTAAAAACCAGTACACAAATTAAGGAAGAAGTTAAAGCACTTCTAGGTAGGTTGCGCGATGGGAAATTGAAGCCAGAAGACACTGATTTGGAAAAAGCTAACGTTTGTCTAGTTGTATCATCTTTGGGTAAAGATGCTCCAGTTATGGTCAATCCAGTGCTTCCACCATCTTGTACAACAATTGTAGGTGTGGGTGCTGAAGATGAGAATACAGGTAAAGTTCTAGTAACTATCAACTTTTGTCATGCAACATATACAGGTAAAAATGCAATAGATCTCTTGAATGCTATTGGGGTGAATAAGGATTCTGGGTTGAAATCATTTGTTGAAAGGGTGGTGTTTAACGCTTTACAGCAAGGTAGCCCTAGTGTAAGAAGCGAGAGACAAGTGTAGTATTTTAGTTTGAAGTGATAAGCTTTTGCCTTTGAGTCTGCTTTACTTTTGTAGTCCTTTGCTCTACGTTATCAGGGCTATGTACAAATCTTTGGAAATTTATGACACAATCTTATTTGGCGCTGGAAAAAATCTTTAAAGAAATTGATATAATTCACCAAGCTCAAGCAATTCTGGGGTGGGATGCCAATACCTTCATGCCTGAAGGTTCTTCAGAAAGTAGAGGGGAGCAATTGGCAATGCTCTCAAAATTGTCGCATCAAAAGCTAGTTTCTTCACAAACTGTATCTCTATTAAGTGAGGCAATGGCAAGCATAGGAGAATTAAATGAGTGGCAAAAAGCTAATCTTAAAATGATGAAGCATGAAATCGATCATAGTACATGTATTTCTGAAGATTTGATAACTAAAATAACCATAGCGTCTAATGATTGTGAGATGCTTTGGCGTAAATGTAGAAAAGAAAATGATTATAAAACACTACTCCCAGCCTTTAAAAAAGTAGTGGATTTAACCAAGGAAATTGCAGAAATTAAAGCTAAGCATTTCAATGTAAGTAAGTACGATGCATTGTTAGATTCTTATGATCCAAGTCGTAAATCTGCTGATATCGATGTGATATTTGACAAGCTGGAAGAGTTTTTGCCAAAATTCATTAAAACCGCAACAACGGTAAAGCCTCAGTTGGAAGGACATTTCCCAACTCATTTGCAAAAAGATTTGGGATTATATTTTATGGGATTGTTTGGTTTCAATTTCTCTAAGGGTCGTTTAGATGAAAGTGCCCATCCTTTTTGCGGTGGTACTCCAGATGATATTAGAATAACAACACGCTATAATGAAAACGATTTTTTACAATCATTTTATGGTGTTGTGCATGAGACTGGCCACGCACTTTATGAGGCAAACCTTCCGCAAGACTGGAGACATCAGCCAGTTGGAAGGGCCATAGGTATGTCGAGCCATGAAAGCCAGTCATTGTTTGTAGAAAAACAAATTTGCAAAAGTAAAGAATTCATCGAGTTTTTACATCCGAAACTGCACCAATATTTTAATTTGACCTCTGATTGGAATTTAGCAAATTTGATAAAGTATTCCCAACATGTAAGTCCTTCGTTGATTAGAGTTGAGGCAGATGAAGTGACATACCCACTGCATGTTATAATGCGTTACAAGATTGAAAAATCCATGATCGAAGATAATCTTAATTTAGAAGATCTTCCAAAAATCTGGAACGACTACATGCAAAAATATTTTGGTATTACGCCAGATTCAGATGCTAATGGCTGTATGCAAGACATTCACTGGTTTTCAGGTGCGATTGGATATTTCCCTACCTACACATTAGGTGCATTAACCGCTGCACAGCTGATGGCAAAACTAAAATCTGTCATTCCAAATGTTCCAGAATTAATTCAGCGTGGAGACTTTGCTCCTATTTTCGAATGGTTAAAGGATAATATTCACAGCAAAGGTTCGCTACATTTGGCAAATGATCTTCTGAAAGAAGCTACTGGAGAATATCTAAATCCGCAGTATTTTATTGACCATGTTACAGAAAGATACGAAGTGTAGAAAATTTTATGCAAGACGCTTCTTTTTAGTTAAGCATAGTCCTCATCTTCAGCGTCTTTTGGGTCGATGAAGAACTCGCCTTTAATGCCATCAGTATGAGTGTAAAGTTTTTCTTGTTGGTTGAGTACCAACATTTTCTTTACATTCTTAGTTGTTATTTTTTTATCTTCGTGAAAGGCATAATCGTCAACTATTGATTTAACTTGTTCTACTGATAAGTTCTTGATTTGAATGGCGCTAGCAATTCCATCGACTGCTAACAGTATTGCCCCTTTTTTATTATGAAGCTCCATAGAAGCTAGCTGAATTAGTATCTGACCTAAATTCGGCATTTTTATATGCTCCATAGCATATTCCAAGAGCCCCTCAACCTGCTTTTCAGTCAGCTTATCAACTAAGGCTTGTTTGAAGCCTTGTTTAATTAGAAAACTTGAATCCAATCTATTTGCTTTTTTTCTCATTTGCCTAAGTGATTTTATATATCCCTAAGGCTGATTCTTACACATAACAGGTTAAAAAAAGGTTAATAAAACCCAGTTTTTTTATTTTTTACTCAATTTGAGAGCTAAAGAGTATGCTAGGTTTTTTGAGCATTTTAACGCTTTGGATACTATAAGAGCAGAATCTTTTACTGTATTTGTTTTTAATTGGACTCTTAGTGCCAGCTCAATTTCCTTTTCGGTGACTTGTTCAGCTTTTGCCCCTTCAATTAATATTACAAATTCGCCTTTTGCTTCTTTGAACCTGGAAATAATATCAGATATTTTTCCTCTAACAAACTCTTCGTAAAGTTTTGTTAATTCTCGGGCGATTACGACTTCTCTATCTCCGCAAATTTCTAAAATATTTGCAAGTGTGTCAGTAATTCTTTTAGGACTCTCATACAGAATAATTGTAGCTTCAAGGCGGGAAACTTCTTCTAACTTATTGCGGCTATGTTTGTTAGTGCTGGGGAGAAATCCCAAAAAATAAAAGTTAGAATTTTGTATTCCAGCTGCAGATAACGCAGTGATCGCTGCACATGCTCCTGGTATAGGAATGATAGTAATTTGTGAAGCGAGTGCCTGATTTATAATTGTATAGCCAGGGTCAGAAATTAGTGGGGTTCCTGCATCAGAAACAATAGCAACGTTTTTACCAGCTAGTATAAAATCTATTATTCTTTGAATTTCTTTTTGTCTAGAATGTTCGTGATAAACTAAGCATTTTGTATTTATACCAAAATGATTGAGAAGCTTCATGGTTTGGCGTGTATCTTCACACGCTATATAGTCAACAGACTTCAATATATTGAGCGCGCGAAGCGTTATATCTTCTAGATTTCCAATAGGCGTTGCAACAACATATAAGCAACCTTGAGAAAAAGCCTTTAAATTATGTTTTGATGCGCTAGTATTGTTCATAGGTAACTTAGGTACTTAATATGTATAGATTATGTAAATATATCCTGTCTGCTGTTGCTATCATAGCAGTTTCTTCTTGTGCAATGGTTAATAAACAGAAGAAGCTCGAAGAAGTTTATCAAAATACTAAGACTGGTGATACTTTGAAAATTGCTCAAGATCTGCGAGCTAATTCTGAAAGAACAGGAGGAGAGGCGAGAGTGGCTCTTCTGCTGCCATTATCTGGTGAAAATGCAGTGCTTGGTAGACATTTGCTAGATGCCACACAACTTGCAATTTATGACTTAAAAGCAGATAATATTCACCTTGTGCCAATTGATACAGCTGCAGGTATAGAGTTTGCAAAACAAAGGTTAGAAAGCGAACAACCAGATTTAATATTGGGGCCATTATATGCTGCTGATGCTAAGGTTATATATAATCATGCAAAAAATAATAATGTATGTATGATATCATTTTCAAATGATCCTGAGCTTGCAGGTAATGACTGTTTGTTTCTGCTCGGTATAATGCCAGAGGAATCTGTAAAACGGATTATAAAGTATGCTCAGGCAAAAGAATTGCCAGATATAAATAGCGTTTTACCTAAGACAAAATATGGTAATACTGTTGAAACCAGTTTGGCTTCAATGAATAAAAAGACAGCTTCTCCAGTTAAAATCATTGGGAGATACAATCCAAATCAGCTTAAAGAAGATGCTAAGCAAGTCACCGCAAATATCACTCAGTACGCTCAAGCTGAAACTACCTTAATCATTCCTGAAGGCGGCAATACCTTGCGAGAATTTATATCTAACATGAGAGGCGCTAAAGGTGGAAAGAAAGTGAAGTATCTTGGTAGTGGATTATGGGAAGATGATAGAATACAAGATGTCCCTGAGCTAAATGGGTCATGGTTTGCGAGCGCTCCAAGAACTGACCGAATAGCTTTTGAGAAAAGATTTGAAGAGAATTTCAAATATAAGCCATCAAGACTTTCATCGCTTGCCTATGATGGGATTGCCTTGATAACATCACTGACACGAGATGGATTTAACAAGGAATCATTTGATAAAAAAGCAATATTAAACCCATCTGGTTTCAGGGGAGTGACTGGTATCTTTAGATTTAAAGAGAATGGCACTAACCAAAGAGCGATGGCAGTTTACGAAGTCAGAAGTGATGGCTTTTTGGAAATTGATCCAGCGCCATTAAGTTTTGCAAGCGCAGATTATAACTAATATAAGGATGACTACTCTAAAACTTGCTAATTTGTTTTTACCTGTATCAAGCCTGCCTGGGTTAGGCCCCAAGAGGGTTGAGGCTTTCAAGCGGTTGGGTTGCAAAAATCTTAGGGATCTTCTATATCATTTTCCAACTAACTTAGTTGATAGGACTTTTTCTCCGCCTCTTAAAAGCTCTCCTAGCGGTGCTGTTATTACTCATATGGTTACAGTAGATGAATTACTACCTCCTACCTCATACAAGAGTAGAAAGCCTTACATCATATCTTGCTCAAATGAGACGGGTCAAATTGAAATCATCTATTTTAATTTGAGTCCAAGCATTATTGAAAAAAAGTATGTTGTAGGAGAAAGAGTTGTTATAAGTGGAAAAACTGAAAGGGTTATGGGCAACTTACAAATGGTGCATCCCGATATAACAATGCCAGTGCACCATTATCAAAATGTCATCGGTATCGAGCCTGTATACCCTTTGACATATACTCTTACAAATCGAATTATTTTTATCGCAATTAAAAATGCGTTGCAGTTTCTGCCCAAACTAGATGAGTGGATCTCACCAGATCTTATAAAAAAATATGGCTGGTCTTCATGGTTTGATAGCATTAAAAAAGCGCATACTCCCAAGAAATTCGAAGATACATTGCCCAATTCAAAAGCGTTAGAAAGACTTGCATATGATGAGCTACTAGCTCAGCAGATAAGTCTTCAATTAGCTAGGCTGCAAGTCAAGAGACCCAAAAAAGTGGCATTGCAATTTTCTGGAAATCTAGTTCAAGAGTTAAAAGTACAATTGCCATTTAGCCTTACGTCTGATCAAGAAAAAGCCATTGAAGAAATTGCCAGAGATCAAAAAGATACTTCGCGAATGTTTCGTCTTTTGCAAGGAGATGTTGGAAGTGGAAAAACAATGGTGGCTTTCGCTTCAATGCTAAATGTTGCTGAATCAGGAAAGCAATCTGCCCTGATGGTACCAACAGAAATCTTAGCACGACAGCATTATAAAACGTTAAAGCATTATGGAGATCTGTTAGGTATTAAAGTTTGCTTGCTAATCAATAATATGAAAGTCAGTGAGAAAAGGGCGGCGCTTCTCGCAATTAATTCTGGTGAAGCGCAGATTATTATTGGTACTCAAGCATTATTTCAGGATAAAGTAAATTTTCATAATTTAGGTTTTGTAATAGCTGATGAACAGCATCGATTTGGCGTTGATCAACGTCTATCACTTTGTAATAAAGGTGAAGAGGTAGATCTTCTAATGATGTCTGCAACTCCAATACCTAGAACAATGAGCATGGTTAGTTATGGCGACATGGATATTTCAATAATCTCTGAAAAACCCAAAGATCGGTTACCTGTTGAGACAAAAATTATTTCGACGGCTAAGATTCAAGAGTTGCACCAAAGTCTAAAAAATTTATTAGATAAAAATGAAAAGGTATATTGGGTTTGCCCATTAATCGAGGAATCTGAGGAGCTGGATTTGGCCAATGTTACTGAGAGGTTTGCCGATCTTCAACACGTGCTTGGCGATAGAGTAGGCTTAATACATGGTAAAATGAAAGCATCTGCTAGGGAAGAAACCATGCAGAAGTTTATAGATGGTAAGCTTAACCTTTTGGTAGCCACAACCGTTATTGAAGTTGGGGTAGATGTTCCCGACGCTACTGTGATGATTATTGAAAACTCTGAGCGTTTCGGCCTTTCACAATTGCATCAGCTGCGTGGAAGAGTAGGGCGTGGGACTCAGAAATCTTTTTGTATACTTCTCCATGGGTTAAAAATTGGACAGCAAAGTTATACCAGACTTAAAGCTATTCGCGATAGTAATGACGGGTTTAAAATTGCCGAGGTTGATTTGCAAACGCGTGGAGCTGGTGACGTTCTTGGAACCCGTCAGAGCGGATTGCCCCATTTCAGAGTTTGTAATTTAGACATTCACAGCTACCTAGTATTAGATGCTTTTACTCAAGCTAAGCAAATCATTGCCAATGATAATGATTTATCTAAACCTGAAAGCCAACCGATTAAAAATCTCATAAACCTTTTCGAATATGAAAAGCAAATGACTTATATAAGTCAAACTTGATTTATAAGGACTAACGGTTGGGTTCAGCTGCTTCGGCCAAAAGATGTACCTAGTTTAGTATCTAATCTAATCCTGATTTTTAGAAGCTCTTTATCGTGATCACCATCTTCAGTCGAATCACGTTCCTTCCGTTTCTTGTTTAATGAGTCTAAAAATTCAACTATTTCGCTACGATTTAAATTTGTCGCATACTCACTGTAGCTTTTAGCATCTGGAGTAAGTATAGATCTGTCTGTAGATGGGTGTTTATACAATAAAATGAATTTTGCTAAGCTATTCTGAGCAATGCAAGTGTGAATAGGAGTATAACCATCGTTATCAACTTGATTTTGATTCGCCCCTGCAGCGAGTAAAATCTCTGAACATTCTAAGTTCGCCCTATGTAATGGAGTTGATCCTGAGTCTGATAAAGTGATATTAACCCTTGCGCCTGCATTGATGAGTGCTCTTAGTAAATCGGGTTTTTCGGTGGCAAAAAAGATAAGTGGTACTTTATTGATAGTTAAAGTTGTACAATCTATTCCTTGTTCTAGTAACCTAACTGCTAAATTATGTAAACCAGATTTAATTGCTTCGCATAGCAATGCAGGATTAATAAGTCGATGTGTATTAGCGATTGTGATTGCTTGCATTTCATCTTCAGCAATCACTAATAAAGCTGATGAGTGTTGAAGGATAGTGTAGACTTCTGTCGCAAGTCGAGAATCAATTAGAAAAGATGTTCTCGCACTAGATTTTAAGTGGCTAGCTATTCTACTCATTATATTTCTGTAAGTGCCACTAGTTTGGCTTGATTGAGATTGTCTCAATAGGACTTTTCGTATGCTTTTTAAGAAATCGGAATAAGGAGATGAATTTAGAGCTCTGATTAAATCACTAGTAGGAGGTGTAGGTTGAGTTTGGCGCTGTAAATTAAAATGACGACTAAGTATTTCACCATGTCCTGTTAAAATTAGACAAGGGTGGTTTCCTCGAAATTCGGTATGGTTGGAAAGATAAGAATGAGCCATTAAGTACATAGTATATTCTAGTGGCACTCCTTCTCTAAGAAAGCGACTTAATGTGTTAGCAAGTACTAAAAAATCATGAGTATAACTGATAGCAGTGTGAGGAGCGGTGGTGAATATACTGGAGCCTTGCGGAAGTATCTCTATGTCAGGAGCACATGCGCCTGCATAACAACTCGCCAAAAATACAAATATTGGAGAAGTTATCCAACGTTTGAGTATATCAAAAATGCTTCTCGTAGGTACGACAGAACCTTTTTCAATCTCAACATGATGAGTTAGATCATCATTTGTTCTTCCATGCATAGTCATAAAGACTATTTTAGGCCCTCTGGCAAAAGCATATGTGTTTGCAATGCTTCGAATGGATGGTAATGGAATGTCGTCAACCCCATTGCCAACTTGGTATATGGAGCTGTGAGAACCAAAAATTTGAATTAAATTACGGACATATGTTGAGTTCCAAGCATTTATTCCTGGGCCAGTAATTAGTAAAATATTATTAGGTGGCCTTGCCTGCATGTAAGTTTTTTTATGTTATCACTCTCTACATGCTACTTTGAAGCAATAAATGTTGGGAACATTTTTTGTCTGTCATAAATAAAAAGCACATCTTTGAATCCAACCTTAGTTAATTGACGTAGGGTTTGCTCTTCTGTTCTATAAGCATTTTGCCAACGAACCTTAAGAATGTCGCTAAGTAATATTTTTTGAATTTTCAAATCTTCTTTATTGATCTGTGTCATATCCCAGGGTGAGATATTCTCTTTATTTGGGGGAGGAGTTAAAAAACTAGATATAAATTTTCCGCCAGTCTTTAATGCTTGGTAAAATTCGTGATAGAGTGAAGTTACTTTTTCATCATTTGGTTCATAGAAGTTTAAACCATTGCTAGTAATTACATCAAATTCATTAGTGTATTCTAGCTGCCAAGCATCACGCTGTTCGAAATGACAGTGTTTTTCAAGATGGTTGTGTTTAGCATTTTCATTCGCATATTTTAGGCTGTTTTCGTCTAGATCGATTCCAACTAAAGTAAAATTATTGATGCCTCTGAAGTTTAATCCGAGTAAATCATCCATCAATCCACATGGTAGAGATGCAAGTTTCACATTGTCTTGAACATAGCTTTGTAAGAGTCTTTGAAAATTAAAAAAACGTTCTTGAGTAGCCAAGATTATTGGGCATCTATCCAAAAGCCAGTTTTCAAACTTACTAAATCTTTTTTTTGCATCATTTACACCAGATAATCTACCTTCTTGAGGATGCAAAACCATGTATCTAGTCCAGTAGCCATTAATACCATTGTTTATAATTAGAAATTTTCCAAAATTAAATTTTGAAAGTTCTTCGAGAATTTGAAACCTTTCAATTGCAGTGCTATCTGCCTTATCACCTTCGTCAAGAATGCGCTGTTTTAATTGGTTATATATTGTGTCGAAATCTTGTGAATCTCCATGTGTTATGATGGTGCTTTTAGCAAGTCGCTCTGATTGATACATCTTGTTTCCAAAAAAAATTAATTACTCACAGAATAGAGATAATCAACCTTTTTTGAAGATGTTTTTTTAAGAAATTAACTTTGCTATATAATACGCGCTTGCAGCGGCTATACAGCCAATTGTACAAGTGTGTAAAGCTGATCTAAACATGGATACACCAGTAAAAAATCCCTTAAATGCTCCAAATCCAAGTAGCGCTATTACAGTTGCAATTATAGAGTACTGAAGTGCTAAGTTAACATCATTATCTATAAGAATATATGGAGCAAGAGGTACTATTCCGCCAAGTGTATAAGCAGAGCCTATGGTGAGTGGGCTATATATTTCCCGAGATTTATCAGGTTTTTCTAAGCCGAGTTCAAAACGCATCATAAAGTCGCGCCACTTTTTAGGGTTCTTTTTAAAGCCAGCTATAACAGAAGGAATATGCTTTTTTGCTAGTCCCCATTCAGCAAGAATTTCTGCGGTTTCTCTTTCTTCTATGTGAGGTAATTCTACAATTTCTCTTTCTTCTCTGCGTTGCTCCGCCTCATAATGCTCTCTTTGAGTACGTGCTGCTAAGTATCCTCCTAGTCCCATTGCGATGGTTCCGGCAGCAATTTCTGCCCCCCCAGCTACGACAATCAAATCTGTTGAAGTAATTACTCCACTTAAGCCCGCAACCAAAGCAAAAGGTACCGTCAAGCCATCGGCCATTCCTATGACAAAATCACGAATGCCTGCCGAAGACTGAATGTGTTCTTCTTTTGGCTCGTTGAGGTGGAGATGATTCATTGAGTTATACCGATCTTACTTCTGTAACTTCAGGTATATAGTGTTTCAACATATTTTCAATGCCGTTTTTAAGTGTCACGGTTGAGCTAGGGCAACCAGAGCACGCCCCTTGTAATTCTAGATATACTATTCCGTCTTGAAAATCCTTGAATATAATATCGCCACCGTCTTGGGCAACTGCAGGGCGAACTCTAGTTTCAATTATGTCAATTATTTGATTGGTAATATCATCGCCAACTTTAGTTTGAGTCTTGGTATCATTAGTCTCATGTACTATAGGCATCCCAGACATGAAGTGATCCATTATAGCAGCGAGTGCAAGCGGTTTTAAATATTCCCAATTTTGATCCGCCGATTTAGTTATGGAAATAAAGTTTTTTCCAAGAAATACTCCTTTTATACCTTCAACTTTGAATATTGAAGTTACAATAGGTGCGTCTAAGCAAGTATCACCATGATTGTATGTGCGAGTGCCAGTTTTTAATATTTCCGTACCAGGAACAAATTTCAATGTCTCAGGGTTTGGAGTTTCTATCGTTTGTATAAACATTTTTAATCTCTTTCTAACGGGATTGAAAATTTAAATCCCAAGTTTTTATTTTTTTCAGCCTCTTTTGGTCCTACGTAGACTCTTTTAAAATTATCAGACTTAACGGCCTGATCACGAAGAGCAGGATTATCAAATGTTTGTGAAGTAGATGATAAGTTGTTTTCTAATTTAACCCCATACTTGTCTTCTGAAAATTTGTTTGATCTATTTGATTCATACGTCTTTAACTTTTGATCTAGAGTTTCATTCAAATTCGGTGAGAATTTTTTGCTATCTCCCGCCCGCTCTGATTCTATTATTTTAGAAGCATCTGCAGCATGGCAATTTGTAATGAAAACTAGAACTAAAGCAACAACATAAAATGTTGACTTCATGGTACCTCCATTAGATATTGACTATTATAGTACCTATATGGCGTGAGTTCAAGACTTCTTGACTAAAAGTTGTTTAGAAAGCATGATTAGGGTTAAATTTTTTTAGTAAAAACATGGAAGCTTATATCGTTCTCTCGCTAGTTGCATATTTAATTGGTTCAATTCCAACGGGTTATCTTCTTGCTCAAACTTTTAGTAACAAAGACCTTAAAAAAGGTGGTTCTAAAAATATAGGTGCGACGAATGCTTATCGTCTAGCGGGAAAGAGAATAGGGATTGCAACGCTCGTATGTGACTTTGGCAAGGGAGCATTGGCAGTTTTTTTAGTGGATTATTTAAAAGTTGCAGACAAGGAAATGGCGCAACTTTTCGCAGGGTTTTTTGTGATACTAGGTCACATATTCCCAGTATGGTTAAAATTTAGTGGAGGCAAAGGAGTGGCTACAAGTTTAGGTGCATTCTTTTTGATAGATCCAAAACTTGGCTTTATAGCCATTACATCATTTATCATAATGTTTGTTTTTTTCAGAATTGTGGCAGTAGGCTCTTTGACTGCAGCTTTAGTTACATCACTCTTGGCATCGTTTATGATGACAGGTGAAGTTGCGGCATTGGTAATAATAGTCTCTCTAATGATCTTTTGGAGGCATAGAGAAAATGTTTTACGCATATTGGATGGAAAAGAAAAAAGAATTTAGATGTCTAAATTACCTAAATGGATAGCTGTAGAAGAATGCCAAAGAATTTTTGCTACTATGCACGACGCGGGTGGCGATTCTAGGCTGGTAGGAGGGTGTGTTAGAGATGTTGTGTTGGGCAAAGAGCATTCCGACATAGATATAGCAACAAGCTTGTTGCCCAACCAAGTGTTAGAAATTTTAAAGAAAAAAGATATTAAAGTAATCCCAACAGGCCTGAAGCATGGCACAGTAACAGCTGTAATTAAAGACAAGCACTACGAAATTACAACTCTTCGAAAAGATGTGGAAACCGATGGAAGACATGCCGTCGTTGAGTTTACGAATTCTTGGAAAGAAGACGCTGCAAGAAGAGACTTTACTGTTAATGCTATGTCTATGGATCTTGATGGAAAGATTTATGACTACTTTGATGGCTTGAAAGATCTTGAAAAAAAACTTGTGAAATTTGTTGGGGATCCTGAGAAGAGAATAGAAGAGGATTACTTGCGAATACTTCGCTACTTCAGATTCATTTCTTATTTTGGTGATGCAGAAATACATAAAGCAAGTTTAAGGGCTTGTGGCAATTTGGCAAAAGGGTTGGGAAAGATTTCAGGTGAGAGATTGCATTTAGAGATGTTTAAAATTTTATCTTCAACTTTCTCATTAAATGCAATTAGGCTGATGGCAAAGCTCAAAATCCTTGATCTAATTAATATGCCTAATATACCTGATAATATTCCCAATTATAATTTGTCGACTAACCCAATTATTAATTTGGCGATATTATTAAGGCTCTCGGGTTATAAGAAGGGGGAGGTTTCAAAATTGGCTCTTAGGTGGAGGTTTTCAAAAAAGGAGAAGTTTTTACTAGAAGCCCTTGTAAGCTTGGCGGATTTTAGCCTCAAAAGTCCTGTAAACGTTCAGAAAAGATTCATATACAAGTTAGGCAAAGACCTCTATTTGGATAGTATTAATATGTTAAATATTGAGTCTCCATTGGAGGTATATATAGAGTTTGCTGAATTGGCAAAAAGCTGGCAAATGCCTGAATTTAAAATAAATGGTGAAAATGTTATGAAAATGGGGTATAATGGGCCTCAGGTCGGAAAGATCTTGAATAAATTACATCAAATGTGGATAGAAAGTGATTTTGAGCTTTCTATGGAAGAACTTTTAAGTAGGGTGGAAAAAAATGGAAATTAATAATAATTTACCTACTCCTATGCAGATGCTTAATGCATTTGATGGAGTGTCTAAAGAGCAATTAGAAATCATCATTGAAGAGCTGCGTCAAGCGGCTGCTAATGATGATTCCGCAGATTCATCTGATGGTGTGCAAAAAACACCTACTCCAACTACTCAAAAAGAGCCAGTTTTGGAGATTTAATTCGTTTGTTTTAAAAATCTAACGTGAAACTTTGTGGAAAGAATTAAGGTGTGGCGGTTGTTTAATGTCCCTCAGATACGCATCCCATAAAGCTGCCTCTTCTTGTGTTTCAGATCTAGGAGGGCAGTAATTAGGCATATTAGTACTTGAAGCAGAATACAATGGTTCTGCTTTTTTTATGTACCTTAGATACGCATCCCATAAAGCTGCCTCTTCTTGAGTTTCAGATTGAGGAGGGCGGTAATTAGGCATATGAGTAGGTGAAGTAGAATACAATGGTTCTGCTTTTTTTATGTACCTCAGATACGCATCCCATAAAGCTGCCTCTTCTTGTGTTTCAGATCTAGGAGGGTTGAACTTCATAAATTACCTATTGGTTAGCTTATGGGTAAATTTTATGATATTATTTGATTCTTGAAAAGATTAAAAATTGGATAGTAAATGGAGTTATATAAATCAACAATTAAGACCCCGCTTGGAGATATGATTGCTATTTCTGGTGAAGAAAATTTACTTTTACTGGAGTTTTCAGATAGTAAGAAATTAGCAAAAAAACTGGATTCATTGGGAAGCAATTTTATTGATAAAATATCACATCCAATTAAATCGATTCGTGAAGAGTTGAATTTGTATTTTAAAGGAGAGATGAAGATATTTAATACACCCATGAAAATTATTGGAACAGATTTTAGAAAAAAGACATGGAAGGAATTGCTAAAAATTCCATATGGCAAAACTATAAGTTACGCCAATCAAGCTAATTCCATGAAAATGCCTAAGGCGTTTAGGGCAGTTGCAAATGCTAATGGTGCAAATTGCTTCCCGATTATAATTCCTTGTCACAGGGTCATTGCCTCTGATGGCAAATTAGGGGGATATAGTGGAGGGTTAGAGCGTAAGAAATGGCTTATTAATTTTGAGAGCAGAGCTTCTAAAGTTTAAGAAAAAGAAGCCAAGAAATACTTTTATAATTGAACGGCTGGATACAAAAACTTTGGCTAGACTTAGAAAATAAACGTTGCTTATTTGTTTTTTGTTTGTTATAATTCCCCTCGCAAAACAATAATAGGGAAATAAAATGAATAATGATCAATTAAAGCTAGAGGCTTCTATTGCTCCTCAGCCAAATCAGCTTAATAAAGTTGTTTGTGATGTAAAGAGTAGGCAAGAATTCAAAGGCTTCTTCACTGATGTGTTAAACCAAATAGATGAAGAAAAATTTCATAAGATTGCAGAGCCAATATGCTCTCAATCAAATGCAGAAGGAAATACGGATTATAGTTTTGTTTTGAATGAATTACAATCTAAGTCGGCAAATCCAAGTGTGTTTACTTTATTATCTTCCCTGAAATCTCAAGTAGGGTTGCTTACAATACAAACTTCATCCTTAATGCCTGATAAACCAAATATTAAAAATATAATGCAAATAGGAAATTCAGGCGCATACCTTAAATCTTTAGGCGACGAATTGCGTGTTACAGGCAGTTCTTATTTGGTTGATGAGTCTGGAAATGATCTTGCAGGATATGCTCAAAATTTTGATATTAACAAACCGCTTTCAGGCTTCAGATCTTACGACAAATTTTTACCCATTGATGATTATAAGCCAATTACTAGTGAGATCCCTGATAATAGCATAGATCTAATAGTTGCATATATTGGGTTGCATCATATTCCTGAAGATAAACTTGATGCATTTATTAGCTCTATATACAGGGTTTTATCTCCAAGTGGATCATTTGTATTAAGAGAGCATGACAGCAAGGACTCTGATTCACTTCTCTATGCGCATGCAGCACATACTGTATACAACGCTGTGACAGCACAGGAGCCACCAGCAAGAGAAGAGAGTGAGATTCGCAATTTTCAGCCTATGTCTTATTGGAAAGATAAGATGATGCAGCATTCGATGGTGCAACATGGTAATTCTCTTCTGCAAGATAATGATCCTACATTGAACACTCTAATTCGTTTTGTAAAAGATGATAATTTAGTAATTAGAAATAGACCTGAGATCAATAAGTATTTAACAGCTTCAGAATGGAACGATGTAGCCCAAGCAGATTCTCGTGCTAAATTTATGGAAGAAAACCCTTCATATAAATATCACTACTTCAGCGATGCTCTTAACTCTGCATCTGTTGGTTTTAATAGCTGGCTCAAATCTGCTCTCCAATTCGGTTTTAGTAAAGCCACATTTAGTGAGTATGGTTTTATGAATACATTTATCTCGACAACTTCGACTTTGAGTAATTTATACAATGGATTTAAGTCTCTAGTTGTAGGCGCGTTTTCAGATGATAAATCATTTTTAGAACGTCAAAAAGCTCTGCATGTTGAAAAAGATTATGCAGAATTTATACATCACACACCATGGTATAAGTTCGATTTTATGAAATATGCGAATGAATCTGGCGGATTTGCTAAAAATCCTTGGTTCTATATAGAGTCAAAAGCAAATGAATTGATGGCCAAAATAGTTTCTGGCAGTGGAAATGCAGGTGACGACTTAACAATAGATATCAAAGTGAACGGTCAAGTTTCACAAGATATGGTAAGAGCATTGGATGCTGAGGCAGAAGTAATTGGCCAAAATAATTTTCAAACTGCCATGCGCGCCCCAAGATATGAAAAATTCACAGAGTTTGTTAAAGGTCTTGTAGAGAATAATGTGAAAATTTCTGAGATAGCTGGCAATACTAAAATTGTTGTGAGAATTGATCAGGAATACAACGGCACTATTTATAATAATGCTGCTAAGAATCTTTGTTTCACTGAACAAGTTTGTAAACCTCTATACTCATGGCAAGATGAATCAACTATTCATACTACTGTAGAAGTTAATACAGAAGATTTAGATTACTTGATTCATGGTTTAGCAGAGAATTTCGCAGAACTTGGCCACATTTATGATTTATAATTTTATAGGTATTTTAATATGAAAACTGTATTTAGAAAAACAATTGCCACGCCTAGTTGGCAGGAAGCAGAAAAGCTTGCGGCAGAAAAGTGTCTCGAGCAGTCTCGTAAAGCTGAAGAGGCAGAGCTAGGTGCTGAAAAACAAAGAATTGAGATTATAGAAGCATTACATCAAAGGGTAGTGGATTATCTATTCCCAAAAGATGATGTTAGAATTGATAGCAAAAGAGGTGCGATTAATTATTTTCGTGATCATTTCGAAATTATCCCTAATGATATAAAAAAATTACTTACTATTGCAACGTATAAAATTCCTAATGTATTGGAAGTTGATATAAGACAGTCGGTATTTAAAGTTTGGCAAGAAGAAGGGGGTGATATCGCATATGCAGCAAATTTACTACGTAAATTCTATTTACAAGCGGCATATCAAGTTTTCTCAAATCCATCAGATAAAGAGAAAAGGAGCAGTATGGAAGAAGGAACAAGTTCTGCAGAATTTACCAAGTATATGGCCGCTTATCATCCAGTTAAAATTGTAGATAAGAAAATTGTATCGAGCGATGGTAAGCCATTCGATTATGTTATAATTGGCAGTGGTCCAGCTGGTTCTGTAATTGCAAATAAGCTTGTAAAATCATTAGATGTAAATGTACTGCTTGTTGAGAAAGGAGCATTTATAGAGCCTGGCATCAATACTGAATACTTTACTGACTTGTTTGAATCTCACAATATGAGGACAAATGATAATAATCACATGTTATATGTTAGGAATGGTGAAGCGGTTGGTGGTGGCTCAGCAATTAACGTGAATCTTGCTTTTTCTCCGTTGTTGCCATCAATAAAAGAGAAGATATCAAATTGGATTAAAGATGGTAGAATCAATTCAGATTTTATTCATGGCAATACAACCTCTCAGGACTTTGAAAAGCTAGCAAGAGCATATGATTGGGTAAAAAAAGAAATCGGCACAAGAGAGATTGCAGATTATGAGATTAATGCAAATAATCGCATTTTATATGATGGATACAATAAGTCTGCAAAATATGATCTAAACCAGCATCTTAATGAAAGAGGTGAATATGTAAAAACTTCAGCTGCAGATGCATTTTTATACCCTGCACTTTTTGGAAATTATAAGGGTAAATTAAGTATTATATCTGAAGCAGCGGCAAAATCTCTCAAGCATGATGGAACAAAAGTTACTTCAATGGATATTAAATATAGTCCAAAGGCTCATAGTGTATCCAAAATTGAGAATATCAATAATATCGATATTAAAGATGGTGATGAATTAACCATTGAAGGAGCTAATTTTATTGTATCTGCGGGAACTCTTGGGTCAACTGAGTTGCTTCTTAAATCTGATTTAGGAAATTCTAAAATAGGAAATGGGTTAATTATGCACCCATCTATAGGTCTAGGGGGCATATTTGATCAAGAGATAAATATTCAAGATGGCTTGTCTTATTCAGTGTATAGTAATGCTCAAGATCCTTCAGATGGATATTTCTTTGAATCAATGGCGGCAGATCCAAGTTTTGTGGCAGCGATCCATCCGGGAAGTGCAAGTAATATTCTAGAAACAGTGGTTGATTATTCGCATTTGGGTGGGTTTGGCGTTATGCTTGTTGACACAGTAAGTTCGGACAATAAAGTCTATCTTAAAGAAGATGGAGAGGTCGGGATTGATTATAAGCTTTCTGAGGGAGATGTAATCCGTTTGAAGAAAGGTATGTGTGAAGCAGTTGATATATTATTCAAACAACATGCTAAAAAAGTTTTTATACCTTCTGTTGAAAATATATCAAGCAAGGATACAGGGTTTTTTAATAATAATATTGATGCCTGTAATTATATTCAGAATATGACTTTTAAAAACCATCAAACTACGATGTCGTCTGCTCATATGCAGGCAACAAATAAGCTTGGTGAAGTTATATCAACGGATTTCAAGCTGATCGCAGATGATGGTCATGAATATGATAATCTGTATGTTTGCGATAGCAGTGTATTTCCAACTTCGGTTGGAGCTAACCCAATGCAATCAATATACACATTTGCAGCACTGTTTTCAGATCAGCTTGTAGCTGCGCATAGTGATGAAAATACTAATTACAGCCATGCAGAGTTATAGTTTATTGAATAATAACTTTAGCTGTACTGATATATTCTTTGTTATCAGAGACTGCTTTAATTCTAATGTGCCATTGACCTTTTATAGGGAATGATACTTTGGTACTATAAAGTCCTTTGCTAACTTCATGGAAATTGAATTCAGTATCGTACTTATCTGTGACAGGCCTGAGCAATTTTCCAATTACGATCGCATCTTTAATAGGTTTGTTTTGATTATCAGTAAAATGGAAATTTAGTTCTTGAGGCGCATTGATTTCGAGCGGTAGTTTGATCGTATCTTTAAGAATGGTTTGATTGAGTGTGACTTGGCTATTCCAGCTATTATCACCAATGTAAACTTCCGAGCTATAAATTTTATTGAAATCGACACCTTTCTTGAAATGATTTTCGGTATAGACTCCCGTGTACGTTAATTTTGCAAGTGTAACAAAGGCAAAATCCAGAAGCATGAAGATGCCAATTAGGGCGATAAAGTAGTAAGGGATTTTTGATTTCATAAAATAAAAAAGAATGCACGTATCTTTATACATGCATTCTTTAATTTTGTCTAATTAGAGTTCTGTGCTCTCAGAGGTCGCAGCTGCTTCTTCAACAAGATTGTTTGCTTCCATAGAAGCCGCTTCTTCATTAGAAGCTTCTACTGACTCAATATTTTCTTCTGGTGCTTGATCATCTGCCAATACAACTGCAGCTGGAATAGCAGCTAATAATAATGCTAACATAATTTTTCTCCAAATTTTTCTAAAGCGTTCATTCGCTTGTTAAAAAGTTTAGAGATTTCAATTGTATAGTCAAACAATTGTTAGATTGAATGACTGGATTTCATCAATCAATCGAGCAGCTCTTAAATGTCTATCTGCAGAAATCTCTAACATTTGTTGACAGTAACTTCTTGCCTCTGTTTCTTTAAGAAATGGGAAGCTAAATGCTAAGGTGTGTGGCCACGTAAGAAAATTTCCTGCATGAAAAAGTTGAGATAAATTAGTGCAAGCTGTTGATGCAAGTCTATGAAATTCAGATTCATTGCCAGTCTTTGATTTTATTCCAAGCAATGCGCAAGCTAGAGCAATAAGATTGTTGTTACCCTCGAAGCTAGGAGGGACATTTTTATCGTTGTTGAATTTATCTAAATACGCTTTCGCAAGCTTAGATAGCAACTTCGCATATAATTCTTTCGATTCTGTGTCGTCTTTATCTTGGATCTTTTCCAGCTCAGCTCTAGTCTCGACAATAGCAATATCATAAGGTTCTTCACTTGCTTTTATGAAAGTCCAATCAACACTGAATTCTAACGAATTGTTTGTGTTAAAAGGAATTTCAAGTTTATGTTGCATTACTCTCCGCCACCTAATTGATGAACATAAAGAGCGAGTTGTCTGATGGTTGCGTCGGTTAGCTTGCCACTCCAATAAGGCATAACACCTTGTCTACCATTGTAAATAACATCATATACACTTGCTCTGTCGCTACCGTATAACCAAATTGCATCATTTAGAGCAGGTGCGCCGAATTCATATTTTCCTTCGCCATTTGCTCCATGACACGATGCGCAATTTTGTTGATAAAGATTATTTGCAGATTCAGAAAGGTTTTTACCATCTTTGAGGCCAATAACAAAATCTGTGAGTATATCTACTTCCTCAGGTTTTAAAATTTTGTCTTTGCCGAATGCTGCCATTTGAGAATCTCTAGTCTCGTCATGTCCAGAACGAATGCCAAACTTTAGCGTCTGGTAGATATCTTCCAGTTTGCCTCCCCATAGCCAAGCGCCTGCAGTTAAGTTTGGATAACCAAGATTGCCTGCTCCGCCAGAGCCATGGCAAACAGCGCAGTTGTTCAAAAATGCTGATTTACCACCAGTAATTGCGAACTTGTATAGTTTAGGGTCGCTGATAATCTGCTCAAACGTGGCTTTATCAAATTCACCTAAGTAAGCTTCACGAATTTTAACTATCTCCTGTTGAGAAGCTTCTAATTGGCTATATTGTGACCAATCTAAAATACCATCGGCTCTTTGACTTGGCCATGATGGATAAAGTAGCCAGTACCCAAGAGAGAAAAAGACTGCTGCATAGAACGTATAGCGCAGCCAAAGAGGGTCAGGATTATCATACTCCTTGATGCCATCCCACTCATGGCCTGTTGTTTTAGGTTCTTGAGTTTTTAGCTTTTTGTTTTTTTCCTTTTCCATTTTTTGACTTCTTTTTAATAAGTATAGCTTTGTCGTTATTTAGGGCTATCAAGCTGTTTTTTTTAAAGGCTTCATTTGCCCCTGGTCTAAACAGCCATATAACTAAAAGTATAGTTCCTAAAACTAAAATCAGTAAAGTAGCGATTTTAATGTATATATACATTACCAGTCACGCCCCTTATTCGTTTTAAGATCTACCCTATTACCTAAACTCTGCAAGTAGGCAACTAATGCATCCATTTCAGTTATTCGCTCTGTTTTGCGATTAAACTTCCTTACAAATGTGTTTGGATACCTCTTTTGGAAATCAGCCAGTTTGGCAGGGTCTGAATTTAGACCAAGCTGTATTTTAATATCCTCATCAGCATTGGTGATATCAGTAGCTGTATAAGGTGTGCCAACTGCTTCCAAAGCTTTCATGGTGGACACTATCAGTTCTGTGTTAAGTAGTGTTTCGCTCAAAAATTTGTACCTTGGCATGATTGATTCAGGTACCAAAGCTTGAGGATGAATTAAATGTTCTACCTGCCAATCATCGGAATACTTGCCCCCAACGCGTGCTAAATCTGGTCCAGTTCTTTTTGATCCCCACATGAATGGGTTATCATACATACTTTCCGCTGCCAAAGAATAATGACCATAGCGCTCTACCTCATCTCGTAATGCGCGAATTTGCTGACTGTGACAGCCATAACAACCTTCTCGTTTATAAATACCAAAGCCTGCTAACTCTAGCGGAGTATGGGGACGCATACCTTGTACTTTTTCAATGGCTACTTCCTTTATAAAAAGCGGAAATATCTCTACGATCCCGCCTATAGCAGTCACTATAAAGCTTAAGACAACTAGAAGAAGTAAGTTCTTTTCGATTACAGAGTGATTTTGAAACATATTAACCTCTCGCTCCTGCTAGACTTAGTTCGTTGTGGATGGTTCTTTTTGAGCAAACCGTCATATAAACGTTATATGCCATTATAATTGCGCCAGAGAGATATAGTATTCCTCCTAACGCTCTTATTACATATAATGGGTGAAGAGAGGCGACGATTTCGACAAATGAATAAGTCAAGAACCCCATATCATCGTAACTTCTCCACATTAAGCCCTGCATTATTCCTGCTGCCCACATTGAAGTGATGTATAATACTATACCAATACATCCTAACCATAAGTGTAGGTTTACAAGTTTTAACGAGTACATCTCCGATTTCCCAAAAAGTCTGGGAATCATATGGTATAAAGCACCAAAGCTAATGAATGCAACCCAACCTAATGCGCCAGAATGTACATGGCTTACTGTCCATTCTGTATAGTGGCTTAGAGCATTTACAGATTTTATTGCCATAACTGGACCTTCAAATGTACTCATGCCGTAAAATGCTACTGCAATTACCATGAATCTAAGTACAGGGTCGTCTCTTAATTTGTCCCATGCGCCAGATAGCGTCATCATTCCATTAACCATTCCGCCCCAAGAAGGTAACCAAAGAATAATAGACATTGTCATGCCTAGCGTCTGTGTCCAATCTGGGAGGGCAGTGTAATGCAAGTGGTGCGGGCCAGCCCAAATATATAAAAATATCAGTGCCCAAAAGTGCATAACTGATAACCTATACGAATATACAGGCTTATTTGCACGTTTAGGAAGAAAATAATACATAATGCCAATAAATCCTGCAGTTAGTAAGAACCCCACCGCGTTATGACCATACCACCATTGGATCATTGCAGACTGAACCCCAGAAAAAACATCTACACTTTGTGTCGCAGAAATAGGAATTGCTATGTTGTTCCCTAAATGCAGCATTGCTACGACCAAAATAAAGGAAATAAAAAACCAATTTGCCACGTAAATATGAGGTTCTTGGCGTTTTGCAATAGTTGCTATAAAGATATAAAAATAAGTTACCCATACAACCGTTAACAACAAATCGGCATACCATTCTGGTTCGGCGTATTCACGCCCTTGGGTTAATCCTGTCAAATACCCATGGACAGCTAGGAGTAAGAAGAGTTGATAGCCAAAAAATATAAAGTAGTGCATTGCCCGTGTGCCAGCCAACCGAGCTTGACAGGTTCTCTGCACCACATAAAGTGAGGTAGCGAATAGAACGTTCCCACCAAAAGCAAAAATAACTCCAGAGGTATGAACAGGGCGTAAGCGGCCAAATGTACCCCAAGCATAATCAAGATTTAGAATTGGAAAAGCCATCTGTAGAGCGATTATAACGCCAAAAGATAAGCCAACAACAGCCCAAAACACTGCGATAAGGGCGAACCATTTTATGACTTTGTCGTCGAAAGATACTGATAGGGTCTCTGTTTTAGCCATGATTGCTGTAATCAATTAATACATGATGACGCTAGCATGTTTTTAAATTAGTTTCAATGCATAACCTAGTAGAAATAAGGCATTTAAAATCATGATTATGAAAAATGCATAATTAAATAATTTTTTAAAGCGCACGAGCAAGAACTGTCCGAAATAGCTGATAACAAATAATCCAGGAATAGTCGCTATACCGAAGCTGAACATAGCTACAAGTGCTATCAGATAATTATCAGTTCCTGATATGGCCATGACTATGCTTGCATATACTAATCCACAAGGTATAAGGCCAAGAATTAACCCCAAAAATATTCCACGGACTCCTCTTGTATCTGTTAGGTTTATCCTGTTGCTTAAAAACTTTTCTAAATAGGGTATTCTAAATAGCTTTAAATTCTTATTAACAGCAATGCCTAAGAAAATAAAAGCAGTCGATATTAGGAAAAATAGAGCAAAGAACCTGTAATAGTTAGAAGTTTTGAAGTTTTCAGTAATGAAATAAGCAATAGTAAGTAATATACAGTAGGTTATAGTTTTCCCAATGTAATATGGAAATAGAGCTGAAGCATCTAATCTTGATTTTTGCGTTAGCTTAGAATTGGGTACATTCATTAGTCGCATGCTTGTCTGTGCAACTGCGAACGGTCCGCACATGCCAATGCAATGAGAAAAGCTGCCTATTAAGCCTGTCATAAATAAAGTAACTATAATTCCTAATCCATCTATACCAAACAGACTTGAACTTATTGGCTCAACAATTTCATGATGACAATGGTGCATATACAATCCAGATTAATCAGATTGCTTATTATACATAAATTTGCATAATTTACACTAGGTATGTTGGGTTCAGTTTATTATGTTGGTTAATTTTAATAGCAAATATTTTACCATAGCTGCGATATTGTTAGCTATATATCTGGTGAGGGATGTGCAATCGCAAAGAGGAGAAGGTATAAAAGATTTTGGAACAGATGTTTCTGCGCCCCATGCCCAGTATGTGCTGGAGATTGATCCAAATAAAGCAGACTCTGAGAGAAGTTTTTTAGAGAAGATGCTATATAAATATACGATGACAAAAAAACTTGAAAAACAAGTCAAGCAAGATAGTGAGGATGCGCCCCAATATTCTGCATATCCAAGTCCAGCTGTGGTCGGAGATAGTGTCACAATTAGACTAAGGGAAATTAACTCTGCTAATAATGTGGAAATGCCTATGACATTAGTCATTGGAAGTGGATTGTTACATAAATCAATTGAGGACGCATTAGTTGGCATGAAGGTAGGTGAAAAAAAAGAAGTGGTTCATCAATCAAGTAATCAGGCAGAAAAGAAATTTGAAGTGCAAGTTATGGCAATCGTGCCTAAAAGTGAAGGCAAATAATGTATAATTTAATTGATGCATTTGTAGATAGGAGTAGAGCCACAATTTTGCTTTTAATTGTTGTACTCTTGTGGGGGTATACTGCATATATAGATATTCCAAAAGAAAGCACTCCTGACGTAAAGATCCCAATAATATATACTAATGTAGTTCATGAAGGAATTTCTCCTGAAGATGCTCAAAGACTTCTTCTTAGACCATTAGAGACTGCTTTGAAAGGTGTTGCTGGTGTTAAAGAGATGAATTCTTTTGCAGTAGAAGGCAGTGCATCTATTGTTTTGGAATTTAAAGCTGGTTTTGATAGCGAAAAGGCGCTGAGAGATGTTAGATCAAAAGTAGATGAAACAGAGAATGAATTGCCAGAGGACAGCAAAAAGCCATTGGTGCATGAAGTTAATTTAAGTTTATTCCCAGTTCTAAATGTAGTGTTAACAGGAGATATTCCCGAACGAAATCTTATTAAAATTGCAAGAGATCTGAAAAATAAAGTTGAAGCTATTCCAGGAGTTCTAGAAGTAAAAATTGGTGGAGATAGAATTGATTCTCTAGAAATTGTCGTTGAGCCCAAATTAGTAGAGGGGTATGGCTTATCAATCCAAGCTGTAAAACAAATAATTGATAGTAATAATAGGTTGGTTGCTGCAGGCTCCCTGCGGGGCAAGACAGGAGAATTCTCTGTTAAAGTTCCTAGCTTGATTAACGATCTTGAAAGTTTGCTAAACTTTCCCGTCAAAGTTAGTGGGGACAAAACTCTACGAGTTAGGGATATTGCTGAAGTAAGAAGAACGTTTAAGGAAGCTACTGATATCGCGAGAATAAATGGCAAGCCTGCGGTTGTTTTAGAAGTTTCTAAAAGAACTGGGGAGAATATAATATCAACTGTAAATAGTGTTAAAGAAATTGTTGAGCAAGAAAAATTAGCTTGGCCTAGTAAGTTAGAATTAATCTATGGACAGGACGAATCCAATCAAATCATTACTATGATTGCTGATTTGGAAAACAACTTAATATTTGCCGCGATATTAGTAACTATAGTAGTGATCTTATCGGTTGGATACAAGCCTGCTTTATTAATCTCGCTCTCTATACCATTCTCATTTTTAGCTGGGATACTGGCTTTATATTTATCTGATCTTACTCTTAATATCGTTGTGTTATTCAGCCTTATTTTAACTGTGGGGATGATAGTGGATGATGCGATTGTAGTTAGTGAATATGCTGATCGGTTGATGATTAATGGTGTGCCTAAATCTCAAGCATTCATAGATTCTGCTAAAAGGATGCTATGGCCTATTGTAACTTCAACATTAGTAAAAATAGTGGTGTTCCTTCCATTATTGTTTTGGCCTGGAGTGGTAGGTCAATTTATGAAGTACATGCCCATTACAGTTATTGTTATTCTTTCAAACTCATTATTATTCGCTCTGTTTTTTCAACCTGCGCTGGGGCCTCTAATAGGTAAGCCAGAAGAGCAAGATCAAGAAAAACTTGATAGCTACCATGCTGCAGATACAGGAAAGCTAGAGGATGTGAAAGGATTGGCACATTTTTATTTGGGTGTGCTGAATAAAGTGCTTGATGCCCCAAAAACCTTTGTGACTTTTATCTTTAGTGCGTTATTTACTGTATATATAGCTTTCTTTATTTTTGGTACAGGTGTTGAATTTTTTCCGAAAATAGAGCCTGAAACAGTAATTCTTACTGTTCAATCTCCTGGCAACCTATCTCTTAATGAAAGGGATGAGATTATGAGAGAGATTGAAGATAAAGTTTTAGACATGAAAAATGAAGTGAAGATCTTTTACTCAAAATCAGGAAGATTTGAGAACAACTCTCAACTTCCAGAGGGTACTATAGGTACAATGCTTTTGGAGTTTATTGATTGGAAAGATAGAAGAAAAGCCAAATATATCGTTGATGAGATCGTTGATCGCTTAAAAAGCGTAAAAGGTGTCAAAATAGAAGTGACTGAAAATAGAGCCGGTCCACCACCTGAAAAACCCATTCAATTGAATATAACAGCTTTTAATTACGATTTAGTGCCTCCAGTAGCAGATAAAGTGTTACAAGCGCTGAACAATATGAAAGGTGTAGAGCATGTAGAAGATTCACGCTCTTCTGCTGCGATTGAATGGCAAATTGTAACAGATCGGGAGTTAGCAGCAAAATATGGTGTAGATATAAGTACTATTGGCAATACTATAAGGCTTATTACCAATGGAATGAAGATATCTTCATATCGACCTGAGGATGCAGATGATGAAGTGGATATACTTTTGAAATTTCCAGACGAATATAAAAATATAAGTACTCTTGATAATGTAAATATTGTTTCTGCTAACGGTGGTATCGTCCCTATTAGCAACTTTGTAACAAAGGTCGCAAAGCCTCAAGTTGGTAAAATAACAAGGACTAATAGAGAGAGAGTTGTAAAAATCAAAGCTGCAGTAGACTTCGCTGGAGGTCATCTAGTTGATGATAAAGTAAAAGAATTAAAAAATTTTATTGCCAGTTCTAATTTTGATCGAGGTGTGAAAATTTCTTTTAAAGGTGAGGATGAAGATCAAGCGGAGGCAGCTGGATTCTTAAAAGGAGCGTTTATGCTTGCCCTTGTTTTAATGTTTATGATTATGTTAATTCAATTTAATAATATTTATCATACAGTGATTATCATGAGTGCTGTATTTCTCTCTACTGTAGGAGTTTTAATAGGATTATTAATTACAGGTCAACCTTTCGGCATTGTTATGTGTGGAGTTGGGGTTATTGCACTTGCTGGGATTGTGCTGAATAATAATATCCTTTTCGTTGATACTTATCAGCTTTTACGAAGACAAAAAGTTCCAGTTAGAGAATCTATTCAGCGTGCCGGTATACAAAGATTACGTCCCATTTTGTTAACCGCTGCCACTGCTGTCTTAGGGTTGCTCCCGATGGTTTTCGGCTTGACGATTGATTTTATGAATCGCGAAATTACTTATGATGCGCCAGCAAGCCAATGGTGGAGGCAACTATCTGCATCAATTGCAGGTGGGTTAACATTCGCAACAATTTTAACGCTTTTCTTCACACCTTGTTTGCTTATGATAGGCAAGAGATTTGATCGGTATAAAGATTAATTAATGTTTGATATTTCAGCTCAGCAAAGACAAGCTTCGGATCCAAAGGCTAATGTATATGTATCTGCTTCAGCTGGAACAGGTAAAACTAAAGTTCTATGCGATAGGGTAATTAGATTGATGTTGGAGGGCTCAAAGGTTGGCAACGTACTTTGCCTAACTTTTACAAATGCAGCTGCTTGGGAAATGAAAGAAAGGATTGCAAGTAGGCTGAAGAACTGGTTGATGATATCAGACGAAGATTTGCAATCTCAGTTGAAAATGCTTGAAGGAATAGAGGTTAGCAATAATGTCCTAGATAAAGCAAGGACACTCTACGGAGCGTTTTTGGATGATTATGATTCTCTGAAGATACAGACTATCCACTCCCTTTGTAGTCAGATAATAAATAATACTCCGTCAGTTTTCAGTTCTGCACAAATTATTGATTCTGTTAAAAAAGAGAAATTAATAAAATTGGCAGTAAACTCGGCTTTAGAATCTACTGAAGATAGCGTGATAAATGCTCGAGGGAAGTTACAGGAATTTTATGATTACAATCAAATTATCAATTTGTTTGAAGGTGTTCTGAGCAAAAAAATAAAGTTTAGTAAGTGCATAGAAAATCCAATCAATGTGTTTGAGTTGTTTGGAGTTGAAAGAGGGGGGCAAATTGAGGATATGGAGGCAAAATTTTTTGCGTCCTTATCAAAAGATTTTATTAATTCAGTTAAAGCTCTGGCTAATTCTAAAATTAAGTTAGGAATTGAAGTGTTGAATGCTCTAAATCCTGTTGATTTTAAAAAGTATAAAAATTGTTTTTATACTAAAGAAGGGTCTCCTAGAAAAACATTGTTGAATATTAAGCAAGAGCAGCAATTCCCACATCTTAGGAAATTAATAGTAGAGGAAACAGAAAGGATCGCAAATTTTGAAGAAGCCAAAAATGCATTAATTTCTGCAGAAATGCATGAGGCTTTCTTTGTATTCATGAAATTTGCGTTTGAGCATTATGAAAATTTAAAAAGTCGTGCCGCGTTTTTAGAATATGATGATTTATTGCTTGGAACCATAGAGTTATTAAGAGGAGAGCAATCTAACAACGTTTTGCTTAAACTAGACTATGTCATAGATCATATTCTTGTTGATGAAGCTCAGGATTTAAGCGAGCTACAATGGGAGATTGTTAAGGTTCTATCGGAAGAGTTTTTTTCAGGTGAGAGTTTAAGAAATGAAAACAGGACTATATTTATTGTGGGCGACTACAAGCAGTCGATTTATAGTTTCCAAGGAGCCAATCCAGATTTATTTCTCAGTATAAAAGAGTATTTTTCAGATAAAGTTAAGCAAGCGCAGAAAATTTGGAGAGAGATTGAGATATCAACTTCTTTTAGAACTACTGCCCCAGTGCTAAACTTAGTTGATAAAATTTTTAATAATCCAGAGTACAAGAGTGCTTTGGGAGCAGATGCTGATATATCTCATACTCCATTTCGAAAGGGTGATGGTTTTACTGCAGCTATTCCTTTAGCCCTCAAGCAGTTAAAAACTAAACAACAAGGTTGGAAAATACCAAGTCTTGATGAAGAAATAAATGATCCTAAACAAGTAATAGCAAATTCTATTGCAAATGAAATTCACTCTTGGTTGAGTAAAGGTAGAAGATTATTGGGGCATAATAGAGTTATTCAACCAAAAGATATTTTAATTTTGGTTAGAAAACGGGGGGCTATAGTTGGCTATATAATTAACTCATTAAAGAAATTGGGTATACCTGTCTCTGATCCAGACACGATGAGCTTATTAGATAGTATTGTAATACGAGATTTACTATCCGCTTTAAAATTCATTTTATTGCCGCAAGATGATCTGAATTTAGCTTGTTTATTAAAATCTCCTTTTTTTAACATCACTGAAGACGAGTTGTATGAGTTATGTAGCCTTAGAGAGGAGAAGACTTTATGGGATGAAATAATTCATAAGAAACAAGATTTAAGAGAGTCGTTGCAGCACATTATCAGCCTATATCACAACAATAATTTTCAAGATATGTGCATAGAATTGGTTGAGTTGGCGCGAGTTAAGTTTAGGACTCGCTTTGGCTATAAGGCAACAAACATGCTAAATAAATTTTTAAATGTAGTGGAAGATTTCTGTAACATAGAAATCCCTGCATTACAAAATTTTGTAGAGCGTTTTGAGAAGTCAGAAATATATGTTAAAACTTCTCCGATGCACTCCGATGATAGAGTGCGGATCATGACGGCGCATGCATCAAAAGGCTTACAAGCGCCTATAGTGATATTGGCTGATGCGGCATCCACAGAAAACTCTCCCCATGAAAATATTTTTTGGCATGGAGATCAAATTTATTTTAGTTCTTATGCTGAGTATGATACCCGTTTTCTAAAGACACTTAAAGAGCTTAGAAAGCAAGAAGATAGAGAAGAGAGCCTAAGGTTGCTATACGTTGCAATGACAAGAGCAGAAGATGAGATTTATGTTGCCGGTTGGGAAAGTAGAAATCAGGATTCAAGTTGGTTTTCAATCCTAGAAAAAAATATGGAAATGATGGATGCGAATAGTGCTTACACATATTGCGAGAAACTACCTTCTAATAGATTAGTAGAAGAGCCTCCGACGTTTTTATTTAGTGAAGTTAAATTGCCATCAAAATTACAAAAAACTATAAGTGCTACAAGGAAAGTAAGTGCTGAATCAGATGCATTGATGAGAGGCAAAAAGATCCATGAACTCTTAATGATGGTATCTAAGTTGAATAGAGATCAACGTATTAAATTCTTAAATAATTATGAGAACATGGAGTATGCAAAGGTAGTTGCCGATGTGATGCAAAAATTCCCGCATCTGTTTGAGGATGGTGTGCTTACAGAGTTCCCTATTATGGGGGTTCTGGACGGTCACAAGATTAGTGTGAGAATAGATAAATTAGCTATTAGCGAATTAAAAATCCAAGTTGTCGATTTTAAAACTAGTAAGTTGGAAGGGAAGTTGAGTGAAGCATATCAGAACCAGTTAACGTTCTATAAAAAAATACTTGGTGAAAAATGGAAAAATAAAGAAGTTTCTACGTATATAGTCTGGGTAGATGATTTATCTCTTCAAGAAGTAATGTAAAATTATCTTTAACTTTATTTTTTATATTATATTCTATTTACAAGCCAAACGGCTTGTAAATTAACAACTTAGGAGAATATAGATGAAAAAAACAATTATGGCTTGCGCATTAGGCATGGCTGTATCTAGCATTGCTATCGCTGCAGAAACAACGCCAGCACCAACACCAGCAACACCTGCAGCTCCAGCTGCTGACATGATGACAAAACCTGATATGGAAAAATGTTATGGCATAGTTAAAGCTGGGCAAAATGATTGTGCAGCAATGGGTCATTCTTGCGCTGGAAAAGCTGCAAAAGATGGTGGTGGAGAATGGGTTTTCACTCCAAAAGGACTATGTGCAAAATTAGTTAATGGGACAACAACTGCTCCTGCTGCTTAATGTTACACAATAATTTAAGGCCTACTAACGTTGGTGTAGGCCTTCGTAAACCTCACTATAAAATTATTTCTGAAACAAAGCCTAATCTGCAATTCTTAGAAGTACATTCTGAAAATTATTTTGGATTTGGGCCAGAGGTTGATCTTCTAAAAGAAATAGCAAAAATTTATCCAATAAGTTTGCACGGTGTAGGTTTGTCTTTGGGTTCTGCAGACGGCATTCAACTGACGCATTTAAAGCATCTAAAGAGGCTGATAGAAATTATAAATCCCATATTCGTTTCAGATCATGTATCTTGGTCTTTAACAGGAAATGCCCATTTGAACGATCTATTACCATTGCCTTATAACCAGGAAAGTCTTGAAGTGGTTTGTGAAAATGTTAGTAGTACGCAAGATTTTTTAGGTAGGCAGCTTTTTATAGAAAATCCTTCTACATACCTGTCTTTCAAAGATGATATGCCAGAGCAAGAATTTATAATGAAAATTGTTGAACGTTGTGAATGTAAGGTGCTGCTTGATATCAATAATATCTATGTAAATTCTAAAAATCACAATTTTGATGCGTACAATTATATTAGCAGTTTTTCTCAAGATTTGGTTGGCGAATTACACTTGGCAGGGCATTCAGTAAACAATATTGAAGGTAAAGAAATTCGTATTGATACACATGATAGTTCGATTACAGATGATGTATGGGATTTATACGAATTTGCGACTAAACATTTGGGTATAAAGCCAACTTTAATTGAGTGGGATCAGAGTATTCCTGAATTCAAGGTGTTACATGCAGAAGCAAAAAAAGCTGTTAAAATACAAAGCATCGTTGAGGTAAGAGATGCTGCTTAGATTTCAAAATAATTTTTTAGACTATGCATTGGATCATAGTAATGGTAACGAGTTGAGAGAGCTAATTACTGCAGGAGAAATATCCGCAAAATCAAGGCTCAATATATACAAGAATACCATTTACCAAAACCTTACAAATGCACTCAAGATAGCTTATCCAAAATTAGTTGTGCTGGTAGGAGAAGAATTCTTTGAATTTTTGGTGCATGAGTATATCAAAGAAGCGCTTCCTGCAAGTGGTGTGCTTTTAGAGTATGGAAATAATTTTGGTGAATTCATGGAGAATTTTCCTTCATTACAAGAGTATAAATATACTTGTGATTTAGCTAAGTTTGAATGGTTGCATCATGAGTGTCATCACGCAATTGAGGAGAAGGCAATAACCCTTTTGGATATTGCGAAGGCGCTGGAACAAGATGCAGATTACATCCCATCAATGAAGAGTTGTGTCAGATTTTTTCACTCTAAATTTCCAGTACTACAAATTTGGGAAATGTGTGAAAATAATCTAGAGCAAAAATTGGAAGACAAAGAGTCATTTTTGATGGTTAATAAAATAGATCAGGTTGTAAAAATAACTGAGTTAGATAGGGTAGAATATAATTTTATTTCCTCGTTCCCCAATATTGAGGGTGTGAGCGAAATACAGGCCGCTGAGTTTATAAAGAAATTTTGCGAACTAAAAGTGTTCAAATTATAGGGTTATATGTTTTTAAAAGTAATGAGTTTATATGAAAAGTTTTTTGAAAATATTCAGAAATACTTGGAACCTATTTATGCCTTAACCTTGAGAATATACTTATTCAATGAATTTTTTTGGTCAGGCTGGCTGAAAGTAAAAGACATATATAATGGGCAGTGGGATAGGGTGGTTTTTCTATTTGCAGAGGAATATAAAGTTCCAGTAATATCCCCCTCGCTCGCTGCGGCATTAGGTACTTTTAATGAAATTGTCTTTCCTATTTTATTAATTTTGGGTTTGCTGGGAAGGTTTTCAGCTCTTGCATTATTTATGACAGCATTGCTTATTGAATTGACCTATCAACATAATGTTGATCATGTACTTTGGATGACTATGTCTGTATTTATTGTGTTTAGAGGTTGTGGGTGGGTTTCTATTGATTACTTAATTCATAAAAAATTTGGAAATCAAAAGTGATAAATTTCTAAAAGGTAAAATAGATGCATGAGTCCAAGATAACTACAGTACAGAATATTCTCCCAGCAAGTGAATACTCGTCATTGATTCGTGCTTTGAATCGTGGAATATATCTGGATACAGAAATCATAGAGATTGTGATGAGTCGTCCAACGATTGATTTCATAAAGTTGAATGAAGTTATGGGTACTTTTTATGAAGAGATTGTAAAACGTGCTAATCAAAACTTATTTTCTTTGTTCACAGGAGCTGCGTCTTCTGAAAGAGTATGCCGTTTAATAGATGGTAATTTTTATAGCCTAAGCAACGAACTCCTGAGTACATTGATAGTTAATGTCGGACATGTGAACCCTGCAGGGCTAGCTGGGATTATTGCTAAATCCAGAGATTATTCTGGTAGAACTGCTTTCTTCTATGCAGATCATCCGCAAGACCGAATGAGGATAAAAATGCTTATACAGATTTTTGGAAGGAGAGCCCCTGGAGGCGCGGATTTTACTGATAGTTTACTAGAATGTTTGGCAGTAAAAGCGGGCAATTTTGGTACGGCGTTTGAGTGGATAAGAGGTCGAAGCTCTTTTGTTTTGAATGAAATTTTGGATGTCTTAGGTGATAACAAGATTGGACTTAAAAAGTTTGCAGAAGCTTATATACTCTATTTTTTACAAGTCGGGACTGATGAGGATTTTGCTAAATTTATAAAAAAACTAGAACTCTATCCCGACGTTCTTGCTGGCATCTTAAATTATAAAAATCAAGGCACTTCAATACTGCTTGAAATTGCCGTTAGCAGAGCAGATGTTGGAAAAGTTAGTGTATTAGCTCCTCATTATGCCAGAGAAGATAGACATAGATTACTAAGTCCTGAAATTAGTTTTAGTATGGAAAGTGCTCTTAAGAAACAGACAGTTGTTAGGGTTATGGCATCGACAGCGGTCTCCCATTGCTATAGCGCAACTGTAGCTGTTATAAGTGCTCCTAGCTCACTCTTTGCTTGGGCAACAACACCAAAACCGAACGACAAGGGAAATAATTTAGAGAGATAAAACAATTTAAATTTTATTCAGCAGATCATCAATTTTCTTTGCGTTATCAGCTGTTTCGTCAATGACGAAACGTAATTCTGGTGAGAAGCGCATATTGATTTTAGAAGTTACTAACTTTCGAATCTGTGGCGCAATATCGTTGAACAATTTTAATAGATTTTTCTTATCTGAATCAGTTGGGAAAATTAAGAATGCAGTCGCTATTTTTAGATCACGACTGATTCTAACTTCAGATACAGTAATCATTATATTTTCAAAAAAAGGATGCGCTAATTCTCCTCTAATCAATATTTCTGCAATGGCTGCGCGAATCGACTGGGCAGTTTGCAGCTGTCTTGCAGATGGAGCTTGAGCATATCTTATTACCATAAAACTACCTCTTAAAGTGTGCGGCTTTCCTCGGTCACCTCGAATGCTTCGAAACGATCACCTTTTTTGATATCTTCGTAGTTTTCAAACGTTACACCACACTCAAAACCTGCTGCTACTTCTTTAGCATCATCTTTGAAGCGTTTTAAAGCTTTAAGTTTGCCTTGATATATTACTACCTGATCTCTAATTAATCTTACGTGAGAGTTACGTTTGATTGTGCCCTCTGTAACATAACAACCTGCAACCTTGCCAAATTTAGTAACGTTAAATACTTCACGAATTTCAGCGTAACCTGTGGTTGTTTCTTTGATGGTAGGAGATAGCATTCCACCCATAGCGGCTTTAACTTCATCCACTAGGTTGTAGATGATTGAGTAGTATTTAATATCAACGCCTAAGACTTTTGACAATTCCCTAGCTTGTGTGCTTGCACGAACGTTAAAGCCAATTACAAAAGCATTTGAAGCGCTTGCAAGTGTAATGTCTGATTCTGTAATGCCGCCAACCGCAGAGTGAAGAATACGAACACCGATTTCGTCTGTATTAAGTCTCTCTAGGCTGCTACAGATGGCTTCAACTGAACCTTGTACGTCTGCTTTAACGATTACAGGAAGTTCTTTTGCTCCTTCAGATTTAGCTTTGCTGAACATCTGTTCAAGTGTTAACTGTTTAGACGCAACGATACGTTTTTGACGTTCTCTAATCTGACGGAATGATACTAGATCCTTTGCTGATCTCTCATCTTTGGTAACAATAAATTCATCACCCGCAACTGGAGCTTGGTCTAAACCAAGAATTTCAATAGGAGATGATGGGAGAGCTTCTGCAACAGATTTTCCTTTGTCGTTTATTAGGGCTCTGATTTTTCCAGATGCACTACCAGCAACAACCATATCTCCAACTTTTAGTGTGCCTTTTTGAACTAAAAGAGTCGCGACTGGGCCACGACCTTTATCAACTTTAGATTCAACAACTGCACCTTCTGCAAGGCGATTTGGATTAGCTTTTAGTTCGAGCATTTCGGCTTGTAACAATATGGATTCTTCTAGTTTTTCCAAATTCAATTTTTGTTTGGCAGACACTTCAATACACATTATATCGCCACCCATATCTTCAGGGACTAAGTCATGCGAAAGAAGTTCTTGTTTTACGCGAGTCGGATTCGCTTCAGGCTTATCAATTTTATTTATCGCTACAATTATTGGAACCTTCGCTGCCTTCGCATGGCTTATAGCTTCTATAGTTTGTTGCATTATTCCATCATCTGCTGCTACAACTAACACTACGATATCAGTTACTTGTGCGCCGCGCATTCTCATTGCAGTAAATGCTTCGTGGCCAGGAGTATCCAAGAAAGTGATAACTTTGCCGTTGTGCATTTTTACTTGGTAAGCACCAATGTGCTGAGTAATACCTCCAGCTTCCCCAGCTGCAACGTCAGTCTGACGGAGTGCGTCAAGCAACGATGTTTTCCCGTGGTCAACGTGGCCCATCACTGTAACCACTGGTGGGCGAGACTGTAGTGACTCTGTTGTATCTTCAATTTTTTGTACTAGAGTTGATTCAATTTCAGCTTCGGTTACTCTCTTAATTTTATGACCTAGCTCATGAATTACTAATTCGGCAGTATCAGCATCGATGGTTTGATTCACAGTAACCATCATACCCATTTTCATTAATGTCTTCACAACATCTGCACTTTTTTCTGCCATACGGTTAGCTAGTTCTTGTACGGTCATAACATCAGGAACGCTTACTTCGCGTACCATTTTTTCAGAAGATTTTTGTTGGTTTTGATTTTCAAATTTTCTTCTAGCTTTGTCGCGTGCACGCATGATAGAAGCTTGGCTTCTGCGTCTTATAGGTCCTGCTCCGCTTTCTTCGTCCATCATCATAACTTGAGCTACAGAAAGCTTTCTACCAGCCTTTCTATCATCTCCGCCTTTCTTAGATGCAGCTGCCTCAGCTTCTTCTCTGAATTTTAATTCTTTGGGTTTTACAGGTTTGCTTTTGGTTAAATCAGGTTTTACTGGCGCTTCTAGTACTCCAGTTTCAGCAACAGGTTTTTCTGGCTTGTAAAGGTCATCCAAGTTTCTAACCTTGTTTTTACCATTGCCAAGAACCTCATGTAGGCCGCGAATTTGCCTAGGCTGTTCGGAAATTTCAGCCTGAGTTCCAGAATCTGTGGTGTTTTCATCCAATGTTATCTGTTCAGAAGCAGCCTGAATATCTGCTCCCAAAGCTTCAGGTTCATCTGGTGCTTGAATTGAAGCCGCTGTTCTTTGAGATTTGAATTTCTCAGCCATTCTCAAAGCCTGAAGTCTTTTCTCTTTTTCGCTCTCAGTTAAAAAAGATCCGCCTGCGTGAGATGGCTGCATGTTAGGTTCGATTGTTACCTTTTTGTTTCCACGCGATTTTGTAACCACTACAACTTTGCCCTTTGATGCAGTTCTGCTCTGGGTTTGAGGTGAGGTAGAAGGTGACTTTGGGGCAATGGTCAACTTCTCAGAAGGAGTTCCCTTGCTTATTCCAAGAGTTCCTTGCTTGATTCCTAAAGTTAGTTTTTTATCTTTATCAGTCACTTTTCAACCTCAACATGTTTGTAGCATTTTATCATTGTGTGTTTTAACTCACAATAATACTTTATTTATTAAAATATGTAGCATTACGTGCTGCCATAATCATTTTGTCAATTTGCGCTTCTTCAAGACCTGAATCTGAAACTTTTTCGATAAACTCATCTCTAGCAAGGTCAGCGAAATCATTTATATTTCTTACTCCTGCAGAGTATAATTTACTAGCAACTTCTTCTGTCATTCCACTGATTGCAAGTAAGTTTTTATCAAGTCTAGAGGCACTAACTTCTATCGGCACCACTGGAGCTTGAGCTGCATCATCATGAGTCTCTGCGTATGAGATTGCACGGTTGATTAATTCAGCTGCTATTCCTTCATCTAGCCCTTCGATCGCTCCGATTTCAGCTACTCCTGCATCTATTAGATCTTGAATAGATGTAAAGCCTTCTGATGCAAGAAGCTGAGCGAGTATTTCTTCAACATCCAGTGCTTCCATGAATTTCTTGGTAATAGCTGAGAACTCATCTGTTCTACGCTTAGATTCTGATTGCTCAGTAAGAACATCGATTTGCCATCCAATTAACTTAGAGGCGAGTCTAACGTTCTGGCCTCGTTTGCCGATTGCAATACTTAGTTGCTCATCAGGCACAACGATCTCAATACGTCTTTTGTCTTCATCGATAATTACTTTTGAAACTTCAGCAGGTGATAAAGCATTTACAACCATTGTAGCTGGATCAGATGACCACTGAATGATGTCGATTTTTTCACCGCTTAATTCATTAATAACCGCTTGTACTCTTGCCCCTCTCATGCCCACGCAAGATCCTACTGGATCAATTGAGCTGTCGGATGAGAATACGGCGATTTTGGCTCTAGAGCCTGGATCACGAGCGATTGCTTTGATTTCAATTACGCGATCATAAATCTCTGGAACTTCTTGTGCGAACAATGCTGCTAAAAATTCGCTATGTGTTCTTGATAGTTGAATTTGGTGGCTTTTATTTTCTTTGTTCACCTCGAATAAATAAGCGCGAATTCTTTCGCCCTGTTTTACTCTTTCATTGCGAATCATGAATTCGCGTCTTAGCATACCTTCAGCGCTGCCAAGTTTAACAATTGCATTGCCGTATTCAACTTTCTCAACGATTCCGCTAACAATTTGCCCAACTTTATCTTTGAATTCCTCAAATTGTTTATTTCTTTCAATCTCACGAACCCTGTATGTAATAACTTGCTTCGCAGATTGGGCAGCTACTCTACCTAAATCAATTGGAGGGAGTGGTTCAGAAATAATGTCGCCGATCTCAGCATCAGATTTTTTAATTTTAGCGTCTTTAAGAGAGATAGTGTTCATCTCTTTCAAATACCTAGCTTGAGGATCCATAGGTTCTAAGTTTTGCTGTGTCTCATCCTCTACAACCACTTCTTCATTAGGATCAATTACACGCATCTCTCTGAATAGTCTAACTTCACCAGTTTTACGATCGATTTCCGCTCTTACTGAATGCTCATGACCATATTTTCTGCGTGCCGCAACGCGGATAGCTTCTTCCAATGCTTTGATTACTTCTTCTTTAGCGATACCTTTTTCTCTCGCTACAGCATCTGCTATTTGTATTAATTCAGTGCTTCCAAATGATGAATCAAATCTAGGTTGTACTGCCATCTTTATCTCCTGCGTTTTGGTTTAAATTTGTTGTTCTTTTTTTCTTCAAAAATCAAATGTGCATCTGACACGTTTGAGAAAGGAAAGTCAAAGATCTCCTTGGTATCTCTATCCTCAAATGCAAATGTCTCATCCTTAACTTCCTTAATGGTGCCAGTAAAATTTCTTTGTCCATTATGGCTGATCTTTAAAGTTACTTTAGAAGGAATTCCAGCGTACTTGCTAAAATCCTTTGCTCTAGTTAAAGGCCTGTTTAAGCCTGCTGAACTTACTTCTAAAACGTATTCTTGCTCTATTGGATCTTCTACATCAAGAAGTACAGAAATGTGCTTGCTTACTTTTTCGCAATCATCAACATTTAGCGCCGAGTCATCTTGTCGATCTAGCATAATTTGAAGGTGCTTGTGTTTTGAGCCGCCCCCAACTCTAATACGGACGACATCATACCCCATATTGACTATCGAAGGTTCTATTATTTCTAGTAGCTTTGCTTCTAATTGTGTTTGATAAACATTCATTAGCTTCATCCAAAATAAAAGGTGGGCACTGCCCACCTAAAAAAACTTGAGGTTACTATAGTCTGTTTAATCGAATCATGCAAGTGTTTTCATGATTAACTTTAAAACCCAAGTCGTACCCAAAAAAACTAAAAGACTAGCTAGCCATAATCCAATGAACCAAAGGATTTGAGAGCGCTTTTTATTTATACAAGCTTTCATGTGAAACTTTCCCTCTAAATACATAATAGTTATATGCAGTATAAATTAAAATAATTGGTAATATTCCAACGACTCCAATTATGGAAATTTCAATAGATTCGCGTGCTGCTAAACATTCCCATATAGTTAATGAATGAGGTACTATCCATGGAAAAATGCTGATGGCTAAACCTATATATCCCAAGAGAAACATTATAATACTGAAAGTAAAAGGATAGTAATCTTTTGTTGGTTTGAAATTGTCATATACGAGAAATATAGACACAAAAAATGTAACTAAAGGGATGGGTGCAAGATAATAAAAATTCGGTAAAGTAAACCATCTATCGAAAATTTCAGGATTCTCGAACGGTAGGTATATACTCACAACAAACATGAAAAATAAGACCGCAAATGTTGCATAGTTGGAGATTTTTCTACCCCAATCATGAATTTTGCCCGTGGTTTTCATGACTAGCCAGCCGCTACCAAGTAATGTGTATCCTGCAACTATTGCCGCGCCAACTATTAGACAGAATGGATTAAGCCAGTCCATTGAGCTGCCGATAAATTTTCCTTTTTCAACACTAAACCCTTGTATAAATTCTCCCAAAATTACACCTTGAAAAAAACTTGCGCAAAGAGAGCCGTAGTGAAAACAATTAATCCAGAATTTTTTTTGTGAAGAAGTTGATTTAAAAATAAACTCGAAAGCTACTCCTCTTAAAATTAGTCCTAATAACATAAATATTATTGGCAAATAAAGAGCCTGCATGATTATTGCATAAGCAACAGGGAAGCCGATTAATAAGCCGCCACCACCAAGAATTAGCCATGTTTCATTACCATCCCAAAATGGGGCGATGGAATTTATCATTCTAGTTTGATCTTTTTCATCTTTTGCAAATTTAGTTAGAATGCCAATTCCTAAATCAAAACCATCAAGAATTACGTACATGATTATTGCTAGAGCCAAGATTCCTGACCAGATAATTGCGAGATCTACGTTTTGTAAAAAATCCATACTACCTCTTAAAAATATTAATTAGCGGTTGTGGCTTGGTAAAGCTATGCGAGCCGAAAATTTCCAAATCTTCTTTTGGCCCTTTCTCGACTAATTTGAACAAATAGTATAACCCAGCACCAAAAACAAGAGTGTAAATTGCTATAAAACAACCAAGTGAAATGGCGGATTGAATATGATTTATTGATGGTGAAATTGCATCTTTAGTTTTTAATATTCCATATATTATATAAGGCTGTCTTCCAACTTCAGTTACAATCCATCCGCTTAATAAAGCGATGAATCCTGCTGGAGCCATTAATCTACAGAACTGAAGATAGTAACGGTTTGTAAATAAGGTTTTTCTGTATAAAAGTAATAACCCAAGTGCAGCGGTAAGGAGCATCAGCATGCCTATGCCAACCATTATTCGGAAAGCAAAAAATACCGTAGCGACAGGAGGACGCTCTGATTTATCCCAATGTTTTAGGCCTTTTACTTCGCCATCTAAATCGTGAGTGAGAATTAGGCTGGCAAGTTTTGGAATTTCTATCGCATATTTTGTTGTTTCTGTTTCAGAGTCAGGTAAGCCAAAAAGTTTTAGGCCTGCGCCTCTTTCAGTATCCCAAAGTCCTTCCATTGCAGAAACTTTTACAGGCTGATGTTTTAAAGTATTTAATCCATGCATGTCGCCCATTATAATTTGAGTAGGTGCAGCTAGAATTACCATGCTTAGCGCCATTATCATCATAACTTTGGATTCATTAACGAATTTTTTACGCAATATATAATAAGCACCAGTACCAAGAACTACAAATGCTGTTGTTAAATAGCAAGCGAGTATCATATGTGTAAATCTATATGGGAACGATGGGTTGAAAACAATGTCTGCCCAGCTTACAGGAAATAAAATCCCATTTTCATCAATGCGAATACCTTGAGGTGTGTGCATCCAACTATTTGCAGATAAAATCCAAAATGCGGAAATTAAAGTGCCAACGGCGACAATTACTGTAGAAGCAAAGTGCATATTTTTACTGACGCGGCCAATACCAAATAGCATTATTCCTAAGAACGACGCCTCTAAAAAGAATGCAGTGAGAACTTCGTAACCTAGTAATGGCCCCAAGATATTTCCCGCGCGAATTGATAGTTCTGCCCAGTTTGTGCCGAATTGATAAGACATTACAATTCCTGATACTACTCCAAATGCAAAGCTGAGTGCAAAAATCTTGACCCAGAATTTATAGAGATTTAGAAAAAGTTTTTTATTTGTATATAAGTACAATCCTTCGAGTACTGCTAAAAAACTTGCTAGTCCTATTGTGAAAGCTGGAAAAATTATATGGAAAGAAATTGTGAATGCAAATTGTATTCTTGAAAGAATTAGCGTTAACGCGTGCGCGTCCATTTGGCTACCTGAATACTTGATTTATGGCCATTCTAACATGATGGCTTGAAGAGTAGAAGTAAATCTTGCTAAAAAGGGTTATAATTACTGCTTTGAAAAGAAGACTCTACCTGAGTCAAAATAGTGGTTATCTTTCGTTAGAAGGGGTTTGCTTATTGCTAACAGCCGTTTGCTGAGCCTTAAAAGCGTTTGAGGAGTCAATACCATAGATCACCCCAACGGCCAGAGGAGCTAGTATCATAGGAGGATAGCCTACGCAAGCTGCTGTAATCATAGGAGTTGCTAACGCGCCAAGTGTAGTAGAAGCGGTTTTTAACGCTACAGTTGCTGGAACGCTGCCTAGGTCAGCATCTTTTGTTGCTTTATATCCAGCAAATGCGCCAACAGCTGCAGAGATGCCTAGAAATGCATTAACTCCAACATCATGCCTATGCCAGAACTGTCTAGCTGCCTGTAAAAAAGATTTTGGGGCTGACACCTGACTTTAACTAAGTTAGGATGTTGGCATGTATATAAAGCATTGTAAAATAAGGGCTAAGCAGCAGTTGGAGCTGATAAAATATTTTGTTGCAGGAACAACTGCAAGAACTG
>JACCDG011216988.1_pt1 | contig 63310 bp, 97 predicted proteins | sample 7442471 | NCBI WGS metagenome assembly JACCDG01 (sample SAMN15323444, study PRJNA562643) | freshwater metagenome | isolation source: river surface water | place: USA:Blue River Watershed | collected 2017-08-17 | reverse complement strand
CTCCAAATACCCGCTTAAAGTATAAAACCGAAACATACTTCTCGTAGTCTATGACGGGGTTGGCGTAATATTGAACCTTGCTCATGACACCATAAATGACGCCATCACAGCCGGTAGGATATCCGTTGTTAAAGAACAAACCTGGACCACAACCGCGTCAACGCAAGACGCGTATTTCCTATTCTCGCCTGCTAATGACGGTGTTGCTGCAGGCAAAATGCGGCTTTATGGATCGGGTTCGCTGACGCCAAACACCAACGACGGGACTGCTCTTGGGACTTCAACATTAAGTTGGTCTGACCTTTTCCTTGCATCAGGTGGTGTGATAAATTTCAACAACGGCAACTGGGTTGCAACACATAGCTCAGGGATTCTGACCGTTGGCACAGGTGACTTGCGCGTTACCACTGCCGGCACGAACACCGCCTCAGTTGTCACCGTGGGTGGAACGCAGACTTTAACGGCAAAGACACTCACAACGCCGGTATTTAGTGGAGTTCCAACTGGTACTGTTACAAGCGGAACTTACACCCCAACTCTTACCAATGCGACAAACGTTGCTGCCTCTACGACTTATGCTGCGCAATATATGCGGGTTGGTAACTCTGTCACGGTGTCTGGTGCTGTAGATGTTGATCCAACTTCGGCTGCAATAGCTACTGTTCTTGGGATTAGCTTGCCTGTGGCGTCTAATTTCTCCTCAACCATTCATTGTTGTGGAACGGCAGCTGTTGGTAACACAGAGCCAGCAGCAAGAGTAAACGCTAACTCCACAAGCGATTATGCTGAGCTTGTTTTCGTACCCACTTCTGCTGCGTCACAAACGTGGTGGTATCAATTTACCTATCAGGTGATTTAAGATGCAAACAGAGATTAAATTCTTAAACGGCAATACAGCGACCTTCTCTTATGAATCGAGAGAAGAAACTGACGAAGTAATCATTCTTCACAGCAATGATCCACAGAAGGGCGATTGCGTGCATTACATCACGAAGTCAGAAATTGAAGAAGAAATTGTAAATGAAGTGCCTGAAGATTTAAACCAAGAGGCTGTTGAAGAAGAACCTGAAGAATTGATCGAGGAGCAAGTTTGATGCAACAATTGCAATCCTATGCGAAGATAATGCCTTTGATGACGTTTGATCCCTCAGACACACCAACGGCGCGCGAAGTAGTGTTGCCGTCATGGATTCCGCGCCCGGTGAAGATTCGCGGTGGCGGCTTAAACTGCCAAGGCATTCCGGTTCCAGCCGGTAATGATGGATTGTGGTTCCTGCTTTTGGATACGAAGGGCATATTCACGGCCAATGCCGGTTATCCCGACACACAAACCGAAGAAATCGATACACTCACCACGCTTTCATTCCTTGACTTGCAGCCGGGATCGCCACGCATATCGCAGCACATGCTACCGCTTCCTGTCATATTTGACGATACAAAGGGTGATAAGCTGTATATAGATTTCCCAAGCAATCACACTGGATCGACCATCCATCAGGCAAATCCAGTGGTCACGATTTATTTTGAAACGGAAGGTTCCAGCCCGAATCCTGCCGATGATCGAGTAACGCAGCCTTTTAGCGAAACCAAACTCCTACTGCATTTTGACGGGGCAAACAATTCCACGGATTTCGTGGATTCCTCCGATTATGGATTTGCAGTAACGGCCCACGGGACAGCTCGCATCAGCACTGCCTCGCCAAAGTTTGGTAGCGGGTCGCTGATTATCGATGGCGCTGGCGGCGAAGCGAAGGTAATAAATGTGCCTTCGCATGTGGTGGGCGATAACGATTTCACCGTTGATTTCTGGGTGAAGCCTGCGGATGTAAGTGCCGGGTTCCATGGAATGTTCTGCCTTGGCGGGGGTTATAGCTCAGTTTTGATCGGCCGTGATGGCAATGCGGCCAAATTCTGGTCAAGCTCTAACGGCAGTACCTTTGACGTTTCAAACGGGACAGGCATAGGAACGCTCACCGCAGGAACGTGGACACACATTGCGGTCACGCGCAGCGGCAACACCATCTATTTATTCAATAATGGTACGTTGATAAACACCATTTCTGTAAGCGGCGCATTGTGGAACACAGGATCATCGCTTTGTGTCGGTTCGCAGGATGGTATATGGTTCGCGCCGGGTAATTATGATGAAGTAAGATTTATTAACGGTGCAGCAGCGTGGACTGCTAATTTTACTCCACCTACTGCTGCTTATTGAGGTAAAATGGGTTTAGGGATTTCAATGGGTGTTAAGTCTCAGCAAGCATTGCTCCCGCAAGCGCAGGCTTATATCGCAGCCATGACAACTCCACCAACAGCTGCGCGTGCTCAATTGATAAATAACTTTTTTAATTCTCTTATAACGAATGGTGTTTATAATTATCTTGATGGTCTGTGGTTGCTGAAGGCTTCTTCTGCGCAAGCCGCTTGGATAAATGCAGTAAATCCTTCACAGATAGCCTCGGTTGTTGGCACACCAACGTTTACGACAGATGGAGGTTATAGTAATTGGTCAGCAGGAAATTATATAGACTCAGGAATAGCAATGTCTTCAGCTTCTAAATATTTGCAGAATGATGCACATATTGGTGTTTGGTGTGCGACAAATGTGCTGCAAAATCAATCAGACGTTGGTGCTCTTGGATCTTTTGCTTGTTATATAAGAACCAATGAGCCTTCTTTTAACGACATTTATGCCTCTGTTAATTGTGCAGGGACAGGAGCCTTTTTTGCGACTTTTGCAGCCAATGGTTGGTCGCAAACTGCAGTAGGACATTCTGTCGCTCAAAGAAACAACGCAGCAGACTCTGCGACATCTGGCAGCATTTACAAAAATGGAGTCAAAGCAATTTCGATGTCAAAAAATGGCAGCGTTACATCTGTTTCTCCTCCTTCCCAGCATTTTTCTATCGGAAGAGCAGAGACTGCCAGCGGCTCAGGGAAAACTCTTTATGCTGCACATTTTGGTGGCTTGATGCCTGATGCACAAGTGACTTATCTTTATAATGCGCTTAATACTTACTTGTCTAGTTTTTGAGGTTTTAGTTTATGACAGTTATGACATATACCAGCCTGCAAGCTGACATTCTTGATTATCTTGATCGGAACAATGAAGCTCTTGTTGCACAAGTGCCGAATTTTATATCTCTTGGAGAAATACGTTGCTCTCGTGAAGTTAAAAATCTTGGGCTAAAAACTTCTGCAACCTCGAACTTTATTCCTGGCCAAGCGACTTATCTCAAGCCAAATCGTTGGCTTGAAGTAATTTCAATGAATTTCGGAACAGCTGATTCTTTTTCAACAACAGCAAGACAAAGCGTTTCTGGATTAAGAACAATAACACTCAGCGAGGCACACAACTTCTTGGTTGGTGATTCTATTTCAGTATTCAATGTTGGTGGGTCTGGTTACAATGGAAATTTCACTGTCTCGGATAAAACGCAATATACTGTCAGCTATAATAGTGGTGTGGCTAGCGAAGCCAACACAACTGATATTGGTGGCACTGTTTCGCATCCTTTGAACAATAGAACTGCAATACTCCCTAGATCGCTGGAATTTTGCAATGAATATTGGCCAGACAGAACAGAGACAGATGAGCCAAAATATTATGCAGATTACAATTATGATAATTGGCTCATTGTTCCGACTCCGAAAATAGCAGCACCATTTGAGGTTGTTTATTTTCAAAGACCAATACCATTAAGTGAATCAAATCAAACAAATTGGTTCACTGAAAATGCAAGAGACTTGCTGCTTTATGCATCTCTTTTGGAGACTGCCCCGTATTTGAAAAATGATACAAGGATTCCAACCTGGAAAGATTATTACATGCAATCTGTAGCAGCGATTAAAATAGAAAATTCTCAACGAATCAATGACGGAAGCATCAAGCGCCAAGAGGCCCAATGACCAATACATACACAGACATCTTCACTGGGAATCCAATTCAGGTATCTCCGACCAGTTACAGAAGCATTGCCTTAAGTGCAAATACTTCGCTAAGTTGGCCAAGCCAGAACGAAGACACAAGTAATGTCACTGCTGATATAATGGAAGTAACAGCAGATTCAGGCAGCTTGACACTTTACATGCCACCAGCAAATGAAGTTTCTCCTGGTCAGTCTTGCATTATAAGAAATATCGGCGTTCAAGCATTTACCGTAACAGATGCTGGTGGCAATGTAATCATAAACATAACAAGCGGCAAAACATATTGGGTTTATGTTCGTGACAATCAATCTGTCAATGGCACTTGGGGTCAATTTCAATACGGGACAGGAACTTCTTCGGCCGACAGCGCTTCTTTGCAAGGTCTTGGCTTGCTCGCTATATCAACAACCTTGAACGTTAGTCATCCAATAACAGAGTATGCTTCTGATCACGTTTTCATAAACAATGATCGTGCCCAAACAATCGTTTGGACAGGCGGCGCAGGAGCATTCACCGCAACAGAAACGTTGCTTGTTGATGGTTGGTTTGTATTTTTCAGGAATTCTGGCAGCGGATCAGTTACCTTTACCCCAACCTCCCCGAAAACCATAAATGGATTGTCAAATGTAACGTATGCCCCCGGAGAAAGTGCTACGATCATTTATGACGGAACAAATTTTTATTCATTGTTCAACAATGCTGCAGTCACAGACACTTTTACAAGATTGTCACTTTCTGTAGCTGGCAGCAGCGACGTAACACTAACATCAACGCAAGCTGCATTCGACATTCAAGAATACACAGGAACTTTGACAGGTGACATAGACGTTATCGTTCCAACAGCAGTTGCGCGTTGGTATACTTTTAATAACACAAATGGTGCATATTCATTAACAGTTAAAACTTCAGCTGGCACTGGGATAGTTGTTTCTCAAGGAGCTCGAACGATATTAGAATGCGATGGCACAAATGTTGTTCAGGCAGTCGACACCAGCACCGGAACCGTAACAAGCATCGCAACAGGCACAGGGCTCTCAGGCGGCCCAATAACAACTACTGGCACTATTTCTTTAGCGAATACAGCTGTGGCAGCAGGATCCTACGGCGGAGCTACGGCGGTTCCGGTTTTGACAATTGACGCACAAGGAAGAATAACAGCTGCTTCAACTGCCAACCCGACCATAAGCACTTTAACGATTGCAGACGATCAGCTCACCATTCAGGACAATTCTGATGCAACAAAACAAGCAAAGTTTCAGTGCTCAAGCATATCAACTGCCACCACCAGAGAATTCACTTTCCCGGATGCTGATATTACGCTCCTCGGCGAAGCAAATTCTGCAACAGTTAGCAACAAAGCTGTTGATTCAAGTAACACTTTGCAAGGTTATCGCCCAATAAATGCACAAACAGGAACAACTTACTCTCTTGTTTTGTCTGATGCAGGGAAATGCATTACTTTGAGTAATGCTTCAGCAATAACCCTAACGATACCAACAAATGCGAGTGTTGCATTTGCAGTTGGAACAGAAATAGATCTCGCCCAAATTGCAGCTGGACAAGTTACAGTTTCGCCAGCAGTTGGCGTTACGGTCGTTTCTCTTTTTAGTTATGTTAAATTTTCTGCTCAAGGAGCTTGTGCAACAATTAAAAAATTAGCCACAGATACATGGCTTTTGACAGGAGCATTGAGTGCCTAATCCAGTAGACACCACCAAGATATTTCCGCTAACAACCCTTGCTGGGGTTAAGCGAGACGGCACAACCCTAGAAAGCAATTACTACAATGATTCATTGTGGTGTAGATTTCAGCGCGGAAAGCCAAGAAAAATCGGTGGCTATCGTGAGTTGGCAGATGATTTTTCTGGGCCATCTCGCGGCATGTTCATGGAAAGCCAGAATGGTTTGAACTATGTTTATAGTGGTGCAAGTGCTACGTTAGAAGTTTTTACAATGGATCAAACAGGGGCAGGAGGTGGCATTATTGATAGAACTCCTGCAGGTTTTTCTTCTTCTGACAATAACCTTTGGCAATTTGATAGCCTTTATGACGCAGGCGGAACTACAAAAGTCGTTGTGGCGCATGCTGGGCAAAATCTGTCAGCGATAGATTCAACAGTTCAGACGCCAATTTATTATGGAGCTGCAACAGGAACGACAACTTTCACGACTACAGGAACTAGCGTTTCTGGTGGTGTGTTTTCTATGCCACCTTATCTTGTTGCACTAGACAATGATGGCTATGTTATGTGGAGCCCACCAAACACTTTGGCTTTTACAGGAACAGGCTCCGGCAATGCTCGCATAGCAGGAAATAAACTGATAAAAGGCATGCGCACGCGTGGCGGTTCAGGTTATTCCCCGGCAGGAATCGTTTGGAGCCTTGATGAACTTTATAGAATGTATTTTGTTGGAGGGGCTGCTATATTTAATTTTGACTACATTGCTGACACTTCTTTGATCAGCAGCAGCTGTCCTGTTGAATACAATGGCAGAATTTATTGGCCTGATCTCAATCGTTTTTGTGTTTTTAACGGCGCAGTTGAAGATCTTCCAAATGACATGAATACAAACTATTTCTATGACAATGTGAATTTAAGCTCCCGGCAGAAAATTTGGGGCACTAAAGTTCCTCATTTTCATGAAATATGGTGGTTTTGGCCAAAAGGAAACGCAACAGAGTGCACCGATGTCATTGTTTATAATGTGAAGGAAAATACATGGTATGACACCGCATGGGCAAAAGATCAACTCGCAAGGTCTGCGGGGGTTTATTCTAAAGTTTTTTCTTATCCGATCATGATGGGATTAAATCCCGATGACGCAGACAAGTATAAACTTTGGCAGCATGAGTTCGGTGTTGATCGAATTGAGAACAATATCTCGAATGCAATTCGTTCCTATTTTGAAACAAATGACATCTCCTTTGCAGCAGAGATTGCTGAGGGTGGTTGGATTGGTGATGATCGTTGGGTTCAATTGATGCGCGTTGAGCCAGATTTTGTTCAAACTGGCCAAATGGAGCTTTATATCACAGGCAATCCTTATGCTGCCAGCGAACCTGTCACAAGTGGACCTTATGTTTTCACAAGCAGCACAGGAAAAATCGATTTAAAAGAACAACGTAGAGAGTTGAGATTGCGGTTCGAAAGCAATGTTCAAGGCGGAAATTATCAACTTGGACAAACATTAATTCATGTAGAGCAAGGTGATGGTCGTCAATGATATTGCCAGATTCACACGTTAGTTTTAATAATTTTGTAGCAAGCCTTCTGGTTGATTTCAATACAGTTGATACAATCATCACACCTGTTTATGAAAAAGACTGGCGGAGGATAGGTGATATGATAGCAAATTCACCCACTTTTGTTGCAAAGGGTTGTCCCACAACAGAAGCCTTTTCAAATTGGCGAGAATGGGGCAAAATGATGTATAATAACTCGGCGAGGTAGGAAATGCACATGGCCGTGGATAATGAAAAAGTCGTAGATTACGATTGTGTTATCGTAGAAGACTTTATGGTCGGAGCTGTTTGGCACAAAGCCGAAAAATTCTTTTCGAGTGTAAGAGCAAACGAATTCGACACTTACGACATAAATGACGTAAAGCGCGAATGCGAAACTGGAATGTGGCAACTGTGGCTCATAATGAATGGGGATGAGGTTGTTGGTGCATTTTGCACTAATATCGGTGAAGAAGCCAGCGGCAACCGCAATGTTAATATTTTTAATTTAGTTGGCGAAGGTGCGCGTAATTGGACTCGCATCATGGATGCCAAAGTAACGGAATTTGCTTTGCAGAATGGCTGCAAGCATTATTTTACTTCTGCAAGAAAAGGCTTTCTGAGGTACGCACCAGATTTGAAGGAAGTCGGCAAAATTTATGCTAAAAAAATAGCAACCTAGAGAACCATGTCAAAGGCATTCAAAAGCGTAAAAAAGCTCGTCAAAAAAGCTCTTCCAGTTGCAGCAGCTGTTGCAGGAAATTATTTTGGCGGACCACTTGGGGCAGCTGTTGCGAATGGCTTGTCTACGAAATTGCAAGGCGGAAGCTGGGGCGACGCTCTTATGAGCGGAGGAATGAGTGCTCTCGGATCAGGCATTTTTGGCGGCACTCCATCATCAACTGGCTTTTCTGGAATCGACAGCATAAATTCCGGAATTAGGAATTTCGTTTCTCCGTTACGAACTCTCGGACAATCTGTTGGAAATAGTTTTTCTGGAGCATTAAAAGACAGCCCTCTCGGATCGCTTGTTGAAAGCAATCTCAGCACCGACGGGACAGCTCCAGGAATTGAAAAAATTGGAGTAACAGATGTTGGTCCAATCGGAAGCTATTCTAATTCAGCTGCATCGAGTCCGAGCGAAAATAGCTTTTGGGACAAACTCCTGGAAAGTGCAAAAGAAGATCCGCTGCGGGCCATTTCTAGTGGATCTATGATTTTGCAGAGCTTGTTTCCTACCACTTATGCAGGCGGAACAACTCAAGAAGACATAAAGCGTCAAATGCAAGCCCAATCCGAGGAACAAAAAGCTCAAAATGCTAAGTTTATTGAATCACTGAATTCTCCCACATTCGACCGCCAACAAACTACAACACCAATTGATTATTACCATTACGGCGAGCGTCCAGAGCAACAGTTCTTCGAAGACGTAAATCCCCGGATCAATTTTGCTAAAGGCGGTCGTGTGGCTAAAAAGAAATCTGGCAGCCCTCTGGCGACCATTGGTGGGAAAGGTGGTCAGGATGACAGCATAAAAGCCAATTTGAGTGAAGGCGAATATGTAATTCCTGCTGATGTTGTTAGCAACCTTGGTGACGGAAACACAAGGGCTGGAGGAAAGCAACTCGACAAATTGGTCAAAAAGACACGCAAACAAAAGGCTCCTGCAATGAAGAAAGGAGTTTTGCCACCACGTGCTAAATCGCCACTGGCGTATATTGGAGCAAATTAATGGCAACAAGTGATTTTCTTTTTCAAGGAACTCCGCCTTCCGCTTGGACAGAGTCTGTAGTTGGCTCTGATCAAATGCCGAGTTGGTGGCAAGCAGCTGCGCAAGGAATAATTTCACGCGCTTCGCAGATCGCAGCAGAACCTTATAAATCTTACACAGGCCCTCGAGTTGCAGGTTTTGATTCGCTGCAGCAAGATGCAATTAACAATGCAACAAATTATCAAAGTGGAGTAAACAACACAATTGAACAAGGTGTTGGTCTAACTCAGCAAGGTGGCCAGCTCTTTAATCGAGGTGATTTTGATCAATTCATGTCTCCTTACACCGACAATGTAGTTAACAGGATTGCTGAACTTGGCCAAAGAAATTTGTCTGAGAATTTGTTGCCAGAAGTCAATGACACTTTCATCCGTGCAGGCCAATTTGGCTCCTCCCGAAATGCGGATTTCACTTTGAGAGCTCTGCGAGACACCAATGAATCAATTCTTGGACAACAAGCGACTGCCCTCGAAAACGCAAATAATCAAGCAATGTCCGCTTACCAAGGGGCACAAGACCGTCAAATCAATGCAGGCAACCAATTGGGAGCGCTTGGAACAGCGATGGGAACAGAATCGCGTAACCAGCTCACCCAACAGAATGCTTTCGGGGCACAAGCTCAGGATCAAGCTCAAAAGAATCTGGATATTGCTTATCAAGATTTTCTAGCGCAGAAAAATGCACCAATCGATAATTTAAATATTGTCAATTCGGCGATCCGGGGCTATCAGCCGACTCCAACAACAACTCAATATAGTACAAATCCAGCTCCAGGAACAGGATCGCTTTCTCCACTACAGACACTGACAGGTGTCTTGCAAACTTATGGCGGTGGCACGAAATAAATGGCGATGATCGATCAACAAGCTAAAGACATCTTGAGTTTGTTCGGAACAGACTCAACAGAAATGGCAGATTCCCCGGATTTCGGAGACCCGACAGCCTCCCCGCTTATGGCTGCTGCGGCTACTGCTGATTCAGGGACGTCTCCTTTGATGACGCTTGGAGGAGGAAATTCTGATAAAATAATCAATATGATGTTGGAGCGCTCAGGGCAATTGCGACCTGATCAAAATGAAGTAAAAGCAAAACGTGATGCAATTATGCGCGCTTATGGGAATTTAATTCAAGCACAACGCTACCGCAAGCCTGCTGTTGCTGACATGGGTGCAGTTTTAGCAGGAGGAACTTATCTTGCACAGAATCCTGCATTGGACGCGAATGCTGCCGCTTTTGGCAAAGGTGAAATTCTTCGAGCACAATACGCGCAAAACGAAGCAGATCGCCAAGCAGCAGCCGAGGCTCTTCAAAGCAAAACAGGCCTTGATGCTTCAGCGATGAATTATGGATTCACAACAGAAGATTTGAAAAATGAAATGGATCTTCTAAAGAATGCAGGATTAATGAGCTATCGCGATCAAATGGTTGACGCAGCTTTGGCGCGTGCCACCGGCAGCCGCAACACCAAACCGCTTCCTGCTTTTATTGCAAAAATGAAAAAAGATGCAATCGACAATATTGGCGCTGTCAGCAATATTAATGCAGACTTACAAGCTGCAATGGACAAAATCGACTCTGGCAAACTAAAATTCAGCGTCGGGGAGAATATCGAGAATCGCGCTCGTAACTTTTTCAATCGCTCCGACGAGGAGAGCCGAAACTACAGCACTTTCAAAAGCAGCCTCGAGCGGCTCCGCAACGAATCATTGCGACTCAACAAAGGAACACAAACCGAAGGTGATGCTCAGCGTGCATGGAATGAATTGTTTGAAAACCTTAATGACACCAATGTTGTTCGCCAGCGTTTAGAAGAAATAAAAGGTTACAATGCACGTGCAGCTGATACTCAGAAATTCTCAATTGATTCTGTGCTAGAAGATTATGGTCACGATCCACTTGATGTTGAGGAAATAAGAAATCCTCATTCAGTGCTATTTCCTTCTAGCGACGATTCGCCAATAAACAATGTTGCAACATCACCATCTGGCGGACTTTCGCCGGAGCAACGCAAGCGTCTTGAAGAATTGCGTTCGAAGCACAAGAGCAAATAAATGGATCCACAAGAATTGGCAGAACTGCAAGAGCTCGAAGAGCTTGAGCAGCTTGAAGCATTAGAAAAACAACAGCTGCAGAATGAAATACCTGCAGACACAAGCCATTTGCGAACGATCTTAGATCAAGGAATGCAAGGTGCAACTTTTGGGTTTGCAGATGAAGTTTCTGATAGAATAGGCGCTTTGATTGCATCTCGATTGACCGGAGAGAGTTATGAAGACCTCTTAAAATTGGCAAGGGCTTCTTCGAAGAACAGAATGGAAAAGCAAACAGAAGAACGACCTTTGCTTTCTATTGGCTCTAATCTGGTTGGTGGACTGTTAACAGGTGGCGCATTGACAGCTCCAAAAAATGTCGGAACGGTCGCAAATTTAGCAAATAATACCAGCAAGCTCGGCAGAGTAGTTGAGGCAGTAAGAGGAGCAATAAATGCTATACCGGAAGCAGGATCCGCTATTAATAATTGGACTCGGGCTGGCAATGTCGCGGCGCGCACCGCTAAGCTTGCTGCTACGGGTGTACCCGCTACGGCACTATATGGTGCTGGCACAGCAGAAGATGGCAAAAAGCTGGAAGGTGCTACAAACATGGCCCCTTTTGGTCTTATTCCTGCTGCCTTGCCTGCTCTCAGCTATGCAGGCAGCAAAGCAAAGAATCTTATAGCTCCAAAAATCGAAGACGAAGCTGCTCGCATGGCGAAGATTGCCATGGAAAAATATGGAATTCCGCTTTCTCGCAGCCAAGTTGGATCAAACAAAAGCAATAAATTATTAGCTTCTGTTGCAGAAAGAACCCCTTTTGCTTTTGGGCAAGGACTTCGAGATCATCAACAAACTGCTTTTAATCGTGCTATCGCCAAAGCAATTGGAGCAGACGATGCTGATTCTTTAACTCCAGCAGTCATGGAGCAAGCAAGAAAAAATATTGGCAACAAATTCGATGAAGCATTAGATGGCTTGACTGTAAAAATTGATGATGAAGGAATTCTTGGTGGTCTTTCTAACATCGCCGAAAGCACAGGCAATATCTCAGAAGACAAAAAGAAGGTCGTTGAGCGATGGATTGGAAAATTTATCGATCAGGCTGATGACAATGGTTGGGTTCCGGCACAAAAACTTGGCAGTTTTCGCTCTCAACTAACAGACTTAATTAGTTCAAAAGAAAAAGGTGATGCCGAAACTGCTGAATATTTAAAAAAGCTGCGCGATGTAGTTGTTGATGCTTCTGTCGCAGGCGATCCTGCCAGAAAAGATGCTTTAAACCAAGCCCGTTTTCTTTGGAAGAACATGAAAACCATTCAACCATTAGCAGAAAAGTCTTACATGGGAAACATCTCTCCTGCGCTGCTAATGAATCCCACCCGCAATAGCTTCAAAGGAACTTATGCTTTTGGAGGAGACAGCGATCTCGAAGAGCTCGCAAGAATCGGGAATTATTTTCTGAAAGAATCAATACCAAATTCAGGAACTCCTGAACGAATGCAAATGATCGCTGCGCTGGGAGCTCCAATTGAGGGCGGAAAAGCATTGGCTGCGCTGGCAACAGGCACAGCGTTGCCTGCCACCATTCCTTATTTGGCTGGAACTTATGGTGGTGCAGCTGCATACAACCTTTTCAACCGCAATCAGCCTTTGGTGAAAAAAGCAATAGAAAGAACACTACAACCTCAAAAACTAAAAGGAGTTGGACCTTTGGCAACAATTCCTGCAACAAACGCAATCATAGGGGATTAATGATGGCGAATCGACAAACAGGAATGGAAAACTCTCAACAACGCAACAGCGATGTTTACTTTATAGAAACAACAATCAGCAACCGCACCCGCATCGAAGGCTTAGAGGGGTTTGTGAAAGATTTAAAAGACACCCTCAAAGAAATTCAAAAAGACATGCACGAAATGCGAAAAGACATTCAAGACATTCGTGCCAAAGCCCGTGGTGGTTGGTTGGTTTTGGCAGCAATTGGGACTTCTTTGGTTGGATTATTTTCGATTGCAAACTCCATTTGGGGGATGTTGAAGAATGGAACTTGAATTAATTCGAGACATTTTTAGCTCAACTTTCTGTCTTGGTTTGTTTTATCAAGACGGCATGAAAATAGGCTTCTCTTGCGAAGACACCTTGCGTGGTGATGGCTACCCAGCTACTGTTGCAAAGTGGAAAATCCCAAAAACTACTGCGATCCCCTATGGTCGCTATCAGGTCATCGCAAGCTTCAGCAATCGCTTTCAAAAAATTCTCCCGGAAATTCTCGATGTTCCGGGATTCTCTGGGATACGCATCCATGGCGGAAACGATCACGAAGACACCGAAGGTTGTCCCCTCCTGGGAATCTCCCGAATTCCGGGGGGTGTTGCAAATTGTGCTCCAGTGATAACAGCATTAACTGAAAGCCTTTTAGAGTTAGCAAAAAGTAACAAAAAATGTTATCTCACAATTCGGCCTTATGTTCAAAAAACTCTTAGAGCTGATTAGCAACCCAGATGGTCGTTTGTCTTTAAAAGACTCTTCGTTTCTGGCTGGAGGCATTATTTATTCTGCGATGTTTGTTTGGGACATTGTTGTGAATGAAAAAGAGCTGACAGAACTCAAAGGTCTGTGTTATGGAACAATTGTTATGGGTGTAACTGGTGCATTGAAACTCTTAGGAGCAAAATATGGGGTTGGTAATATTAACTTGGATCCGGAGCAATTGGAAAATGGCAGCGTTGCTTCTGACACTAATGTTAGCAGGTCTCAGCGGTTGGAAATTTCGAAGTCTGATAGCAGAACAAGAGATAAATCGTCTTGTGATTGCAAAGGAGCTGGAAAAGAATAAAGCTCTTTCTGAACTTCAAAGCAAATGCAATGAAGCTAAAAAAATAACAGAGGAGGTAACAAATGATTACGAAGCAGAACTTTCGTCTATCAGCACTAAGCTTGCTGCTGCTCGTAGCCGCTTGCGAATCGCAGAGAATGCCAAGTGCGTGCCAATTGCCAGCGCGGCCAGCGTCAATAATGCAACCGCCGCAAGAAACGGACTTCCTAGAGAAAATGGAGTCTTGGCTGAATCGCTCTTAAATATGGCAGCAGTTTGCGATCAACAAACTGCAAAACTTAAGTCTTGTCAGAGTTTTGTTGAAAAGGTTTATCAGCTGAACGGCCAGTGATTTTTTCAAAACGTGCACGAATTTCTTGCACGCTTGTGATTTTTCCTTGCATGAAAAGGTGATTTTCACCTTTGAATGTTTTTATCTCAACGCAACAAATTCCACATATTTCTTCCCATTCAGAACCAACGTCGCGTCGTTTCATTGCGGTCTTGTCTTGCTGAAGATAAAGAGCTTCTATTTTAGTTTTCCAAGCAGAAAAATAAGGCTCTGGCTCTGGACGGATTCCAGTGTCTCGCCATATTTGGCGCCAATGTTTTCTGCCACTTTTCTTCCCACCTTTTCTTCCGTGCTCAGCTTGCTCTTTGCTGTCCATTTTTTATGAATCTCCGAGGATTGTCCAATAAGGCATCTGCCAAATTTTTCTTGTTGCGAAGAGAGTCTAAAATTTCCTCATCTATGGTTCCAGTTGCCACGATATCAATGTACGTGACATTATTCTTCTGACCAATTCTGTGTGCCCTGTCCTCAGATTGCCAACGGGTGTCAGCGTTGAAGTCGTTGCTAAAATATATGACAGTATTCGCCACTGCAAGATTAAGGCCTGTGCCGCCTGAAGCTGGCTGCGCGAGAAAGACTTTACAGGCTGGGTCGTTGCGGAAAGTGTTGATATTTGCTTCGCGTTGTTGTCCATCAGTCTCTCCGAAATAGGTTACGTAACCAATCTTGGCCACTTTTAAAGCAGCAGCAATGGCTTTTAAATCAAAGGTAAATCGGCTCCAAACAATTACCTTGCCTTGTGCCTCTTCGATGCATTCCATCAAAAGCTCAATGCGTTTTGTCTCAATAGGCTTTATGTTGTAACGCTTTTCTGGCTCGTCCCCGGAAATAAGCACTGGATAGTGCCCACAAACCACCTGCTGCATGCGCAAGAGTTGTGTCACTGCTAGCTCATAATTGTCCCCGATCTTGATGTCATTGATCTGAATAATTAGTTCGTTTTCCAGTGCATTGTAGATTTCTTGCTGCTCTTTGGTTAATTCGACGAAGCGTTTTGTATAGATCTTTTCTGGGAGATCAAGACATTCTGCCTTTGTTATCCGGAAAGAGTAAGCTTCGATTTTCTTCTCGAGCTCTTTGATCGCATTTGGTCGATAACCAACGATTTGCTTTTGCTCGAAGCCTCCCATGACGCAATGGTAATTACGGAATGTATAAAAACTAGTGAAGCCTAAAACGTCTGGATGCATGAACTTAAGCTGCGCATAAAGATCTTCATAGCCTTTGGTGACAGGTGCACCGGACATAATTCTTCGATAAGCAGCCAATCCAGCCAATTTGAGTGCATTTTTAGTTCGCATTGAGCTTGGCGACTTGATGCGTGTGGATTCATCAATGACAAAAATGCACTTAAATTTTGTTAAAAAGCTCTGTATTGCCTCAACCCCCTTTTTGTTGCTCAGGGATTCAATATTAAATGCCACAATGCGGAGTCCTGACTGCTCTGTGTGCACCTCTTTGACCCGCCGCACAGCGGAGGCAACGCCAGCTCGATAGATTGCTGCGTGAGTGTCCACCCAATCGGGCATATGTTGTGGAATTTGCTCATTGATCCATTGTGCATGCACTCCATTCGGAGCCAAAATGATAGCACATTCAATAGCATTAATGCTATAAAGATAAGCAATATTGTCAATAACAACTTTGGTCTTGCCTGTACCCATTTCCATAAAGTAAGCATAATATTCCAAATCCTTGCTCAACATGAATGCCTTGCGCTGATGCTCGAAAGGCTTCGTTTTAAACATCACCTCAAAGGCATCCTCAGGTGTTGCTGCTTCTTTCATGGCGCGCATCTGCTCTTCACGATTTTTGCGCTTGAAGTAATCATTCTGAAACTTCTTTGCTTCGCCAATCCAAACGATTTCGGGGGTGCTTAAGTGCTCAATATTTTTCCCCGAAAGCTCAAAGAGCAACGAGTCATTAACAAACTTACGAAATCCAGGAAGCTCCATTGCTAGGCGACGAATCTCTTGGAAGTCACCATTGAGGTAGGCTTTGTCCTTCCAGAGCTTTACAGTTAGATTGCTCATGTGAGCTTTCTCCACTTTTTTACAGTTACTTGGAGGAATCCTTTGCGGACAGTTCCTCGGAAAATGAACCAATCCCCAATCTTTCCCTCTTCAACGATTGGTTTTCCGAGGCGAGGATAATCAAAGCGATTGATGGTGCAACGAATCTTGCCTGTGTCGTCGGCAGCATCGAAGTTCAGGCTCTGGGTAAATTTTTCCAACCGCTTTCCACCGCGCTTTTGAAGATTGATGGTTTCGTTGAGATCTCGTAAGTTTTTTGACATCAGCTTGCCGATAAAAACATACTGTCCATCTTCGTGCTCAGTGATGTTGGCTATTTCGATTGGTGCTTCACTGATGTTGTGCTTCTCGGGGTTGTCGTAAAGTTCGCCCCATTTCTCGCGTGCTTCAAAAATGTTATCGAAAGGCGTAACTGGGTTCTCAATCAAAGATTTTTGCCTTGTTGTTAGTTCTACTCCTGCGGCCCGCCTTTTAAGGATGTCATCAGCCATTTTTTCACCGATGCCTTTGACATTCAAAAGGCCACCGACAAGCTCACCTTCTACTGCTGCCCAGTTCTTCACCGATTTCTCTTTGTCGAAGGTTTTGTAGGTAAAGCCCTCTCGCACAAGCTCACGGATGATGTTGACGACCTGCTCTTCGTCTTTGCTGTTCCGGAGGCATGCTGCTGCGAATTCTAGCGGGAAATGCGCTTTCATGACGCAGCACCAATAGGAAACTAGGCCATAAGCCACCGCATGCGACTTATTGAAAGCCCAGCTTCCCATTGTGTTGATGTTGTCCCAAATTACGCCAGCATCTTTTTCTTCAATACCATGTTCCGCCGCGCCAGCGACGAAGCGGACTTTGAAGGTGTCGAAGAACTCCTTGCCGAGTGACTTGGACATTGCCTTGCGTAGATTGGACACATCTTCCCAACTCAGTTTCCCAACAATGCGGGCGATCTGCATGACCTGCTCTTGGTATACAATGACACCGTAAGTATCACGCGTGATCTCCTCAGCGAGAGGGTGAAGATATACCGTCTCTTTCTGGCCCGTGCGACGCTTAATAAATTCCGACGTACCACCGCTAGTGAGTGGGCCGGGACGTGCGAGTGCAGTGATGACGCAAAGATCCTCAAAGCGCTCAATCGGCATCTGACGTGTAACGTTCTGCAAGGCAAAGCCTTCAAATTGGAAGATTCCACTGAACTTTCCCTCTCGGATGATGTCGAGTGCTTTTTGGTCAGAAAGGCTGTGCGCCAGCAACTGCTCGCGTGTCCAACCGATGCTGTCGAGCGTATCTTGAATAACAGACAAGGTGCGCAGCCCCAAGGCATCAATCTTCAAGAGGTTAAGCTCTTCGGCATCCTTCTTGTCGATCATGGTGGCGCCTGTCTTCATGTCTACGGAGCAATAGTTGCTGATCGGATGTGCTGTGATCAGGATTCCTGCAGCGTGTTGTCCACAATGGCGAGCATGCCCTTCGATCTTAGCTGCAACAGCCAATTCAGGGAATTTTTCCAAAGTTTTCTTGCCGACCTCTAATGATTCAAAAGTGTCCAGGATGCAGAACTGTGCACGAGAATCGCCTCCGGAGCGTTCGATGATGGCATCTTTTAAATCACTTACTTCCCAAGCTGGAATATTGAGTTCTTTTGCTACATCAGTGATGGTGCTTTTAGCTTTATAACGCGCTACTGTACCAAGACGCGCAACTTTCTCCGCACCATACTTCTCTCTTAGGTAATCAAAAACCATTTCCCGACGATCGTCCTGAAAGTCGATGTCAATATCTGGCAAGTCTTCACGGGTGACATCGATGAATCTTTCGAACAAGAGTGAATAAGGAATAGGATCAATATCTGTAATTCCAAGCAAATAACAAGCCAAGCTGCCACAAGAGCTACCACGAGCTGGGCCAACAAGCATATGCTTCTTCGCAAAGCTGACCATGTCCGCGATAACATAGAAGTAGTCTTCGAACTTTTTCTCTTTAATGAGGTCGAGCTCTCGCTTGAGTCGGGAGGAATAAATCGGATCTTGCAGATCGCACTTGCGTTGGATTGCACCTTCGCGACAAAGATCAAGAAGGGATTTTCTTGCGTCATAATGAACCATTTCTGCTTCCGGAAGGACAGCATCACAAAGGTTATAGATCTCCTCAGCAACTTTGATAGCCTCTGCAGGAGCCCAACTGAGGCTATCTTGCCATTCGTATTCATTGAGAATATGCATTGCTCCTGTTCGACCTTCACGATTCTGACCAGCGAGCACTTCGTAGGTCTGGCGGTCGTCCGGGGTTGGATAGAAATTGTCGCTAGCAGCCACCAGCCGGTAACCCTTCTGCTCTGCGAATTCGAGCAACCTCGGGGTGCTCATTGGAGAAAGTTCAATTAGAATATTCGATTGCCTCGGAAGCGAACCAAGAATTGGCAAAACACCAGACAAAACGAAAACGTCCTCATTGATGTCATAAAGTGCATCATAATCAAGGCGCGGGATATAATAGGTTTGTTGCGTTGCTAATGTCGTAAGTTCATAGATCTTTTTTAGTCCTTCGTTGTTGCGCGCCAAAAATGTCATGTAATTTATTGATTGCTTCTCGCGCAACGAAGCATCTTGCACAACCGCAAGCTCAACCCCGAACACTGGCTTGACACCAGCTTTCTTGGCTGCCTTGGCGAATTGAACATGACCCCAAGTGCCATGCCGATCTGCAATTCCTCTGCCACCTGCTTTGATCACCTGTTCAGGACGACCATAAGCAGTGCGGAAAGAGTATTCAGTTCTGCACTTGAGATTGATCATGCAATTTCCTTGCGGGATTTGAGTTCTTTGTAACACTTAATCATTGCCAAAACGTCGCTTTCAGCACGGTGTGCGCCATCGAATTTCTCCCCGAAAAGGATCTCGTGCAACAAGCCAAGGTTCAAGCGATGGCCGCGAATGTGCATTGATTTTTCAATGGTGCATTCGTGTTGCGGCGACCAAGGAAAATTTCGAACTTTATTTATTCGCTTTAGTTCGTAGAATAAGCAATCAAGATCATAGGAGATATTGTGCGCAACCATAACTTTTCCGCCATGGAAGAAATCGGCAATTTCTCTCCAATGTGCCACAAATGGTTTTTTGTCAGCAAGCATAGCATTGCTTATCCCTGTGATTTCAAAGGTGCTCTTCTTGCTGCCGGGCTGTACGACTTCTACGTCGATGGGCACTTTGAACATTTCGACGTATTTGTCAACAACATTGAATTGCTCATCTGTTTTTATAGCGCACAATTCAGTTATGTAAGGTTGCATGTTAATCGGTGCAGACTCTGCTTTTGTTAAGCCTGTTGTCTCGCAGTCAAAGAATATATAGCTCATTGTTGAGATTCCTTAAAGGTGAAAATTCCTGCTTTGTTTGCCTTGGGTGGTGTTTTTTCCAATACCTCTTCATCTAGGTGCTGGTTTATGAAACAATAAACTCCCATGTCGTGGATGCTGTCAATGTGCGGCTCGTACCAGTTCTGGGTGTAGCGAACCAATTTGCTTACGATCATGTTTAAAGTTCCGAACCGATTGAAATCATCAATGCTGTTCAGTTCTATTCCTTTTGGCAAAAGCGCTTTCATGACATTGCCGTGGCGCTTATAACTGTCGCCATAAATTTTGTCTCGCTCTGCCCAAGTTGCAGTCGCTTGGGCCATTATGTCTAGGATTGATTTAGCCATAGAGCTGCTCCAATTTTTTCTTAAATTTTTCGATAAGTGTGGCAGGTATTCTTTTATCCTGCGAGTTTATTTGTGCAATTTTATAACCTTGCCAATGAACTTCGTCTCCGATTACTTTAAAACTTTTATCCATAGTTCTTCTCCTTTTAATAATCGCCAAATTGAACTTGCAAACAAGTTAATCCAATATCACGCCACATTTTTACAACTTTGTCGCGGTCATCTAATACCAGCCAAATGTCTTTTGGTTCAAAATGTTTTTCAAACATTTGACGTTTTATGATGGTGTCACTTGCATAATTTTTACTCGGCCGCATTTCCAAAAGATCATACTTAACATTGCGTTTTTCTAGCCATTGCTCTGTTAAGCTTCGCCACTTTTCTTCTCTGCCTGTAAATATTGCAATGCTCCGACCCATCTCCTCTTTGAACATTCGCACCATTTCTCCGATCTTCCATTTATATTCATCACAGAAACAAGCTGCATTGAATTTGTCCCAGTCTTTTTCTTCATTCTTTATATAATGCAATCGATGCTGAATGTCAGCAAGAGTCCCATCAAGGTCGAAAATAACCCATTGTGGTAAATTTTGTGCCCACTGCGGTCCATAACTACTCATGATGGGACTCCGCAATTACTTCTTCTTGGCTGCCTTTTTGGGGGCAGCTTTCTTGGTCTTCGCTACGGGGGCCGCAGCTGCTACCGAAACAGCTTTCTTGGCTGCTTTCTTGGCTGCCTTTTTGGGGGCAGCTTTCTTGGTTGCTTTTGCCATCTGGATTCTCCTTTTTGGCTTGGTTTGGCACTGCTTCAAAGCGCGTGACTTCCCAGTGTTTCTGGATTTGTTCACGTGTAGCGGGGAAGGCCAGTGCATCGCCATCCCACCGCATTCCGGTATCGGGGTTAAAAATAGGGGGCTTGATAGGGCACTCCATGTAGTTCGGGAACTGGCAAACGCCAGTAGCGGCACAAGCCACACGAATAAAAGGTTCTGTCCAAGGATGGACTGCGATGACTGCTCGTCGCATCTCCCGGAACACATCTTGGTATTCGCCTTGGGTTCGGGTGCATAGACGAGTCTTTGCCATGTCAGCAAGAGTTCGGAGAGAAAATTTGGCAATGATGTTGGTACTAACATTGGTTGGCAATACCCCCCGAGCATCTTGTGGTTTGGCACCATGGTTTATCATGGCTTGATATCCTTGATTTATTGCATCCATTGTAGAATTATAAATGTTCAATTCGTCAAAAGAAGCTTCATTCTCTAGTTCTTTTGGAATAATATAATCGAAACCTTGCATATCCACAGTTCGTTGCGATTGCTGGGCATAGCTCCCGGCACGAGTTCTAACAAATTGATGCGTAAATGCCCGACTCACACCTTCAATGCTGAAAGTATAATCACAAAACTCCCAACTGCTCTGAATAGTTCCGCGCATATAGTCCAGCTCTTTTTGCTTTTTCTCAGGCGACCAAGCTCGAATCTCATCCATCAAGCCATTGTCCATGCTCAAGCGAGTCTGCTTTGTGAAAAGCAAAACTTCAAGAGCTTCAGGGTCGTATTTAATAAGTGATACTTTCATGCTTTGTCCTTTTATTCTTCAGCTTCTAAGTTTAATAAAAATTGTTTAAATTTATCCAGCAGCCAGTTGTTTTGTGCATTGTCACCGTGCGTTGCTGCAAACCAATAATCGCCGGTGTCTTTGGTGTAACCGACCAAGATGAATCGCTCCAACTGACCCTTACTGGCTTCGAGCACCTCATCAGGGTCGAGATCAACTGTGGTCGTTCCAGGAAATTGGATAATGTTCTCGGTCATTTTAGAATCCTAGTTTTGCTTTCTTTGGTTTGTCTGGGGCAGTTTCATTGTCTGGTGGCTCAAACTTCATGCTCTTTAGTCGGGCGACTGCTTTCTCTTTGGTCATCCCTAGGCATTTAACAAGAATCAGAAGCTCCCGCAGATGCGCGATGCTAAAGTCTTCGGATTGTTCGACGAGATAGTCTAGCTCTTTTTTATTCCAGCACGGCTCTTTTGCTTCGAGGTAGATGCGACGACTTTCGGCCGAAGGCATGCCGATCCAAGTGATAGTGTCGAAGCGGCTCGGACGATCAACGAAGCGTTTGTCGAGGCGTTCGGGGTAGTTCGTCGTGGCGACATAAACAATATTATCAACCTGCGACTCACCGTCCAAGAGTGCCAAATATTCCGACTCACCATAGCGGTGCACCAATGCATCGATGTCTTCCATGATGGCTACAATCTGGCGCTCTTTTTCGACGCTGCGAACTAATTGCAGCGCAACAGCTGCCGATTGCGGGTTGTCGATTTGAATCGCAATGCCATTGTGTTCATGAACTAACAACTTTAAGATCTGTTGAATGGTGCTGGTCTTGCCTGATCCGGGTGGTCCCCACAACAAGATGCCGCGTTTGTGCAACAGGCCGCGTTCGGTGAAGTTTTTCTTCAGGGTGCGGAACTTGTTGATCTCCTCCACGACCGCTTGGGACTGTGAGTCGGGGAGATGGATGATGGTGTCGGTGTTGATGTCCATTCGCTGCAGCATCATTCCAGCTTGCGTCGGGAATGGGCGATACAGACCACTCGGCAGATTCTTGTTGCTGATCGCGACAGAAGCAAAGATGCCGCTCTGAGCTTCTCCCCAACCAGAAATGTCACCAATAAACTGTAAGCCCTTGCCGCCCTCTGGTTTTTCGATAGGGTGTGAAACTTCAAAATCGTTTCCAACTGTAACATAACCACCCACATTGGTGCCAACAGCTAAGAAAAAATCTTTTGAGCCCTTTTGCTCTGATTTTGTGCTCTTTAATCTAGACAATGTGCAATCTCCGACTGTAGGCGTCGCGGTTTTCGATCATGCTCTCGACGATCTTGACATCACGCACGACATCGTCCATCAAGATTTGGCGCCAAGTAGCGAAGCGCCCCAGTGAGTAGCAGTTGTAAAGGTCAGTCATGGCGAGGATGAATTCCTTGCGCGCTTGGTCATCCCCGGAGAGCAGCTTGCCGTAATATTGTGTCTTGATTTGAATGTTTCCTAGCTGGCAAGAATCAGGAAAGAAGTATCCAAAATATTCATAAGCAAGCGCCTCTATTGAAGACTCATTGAGCTTATAATCTTCCATCATTTCAATTATTAATTTTCTCCCAGTTATCGAAACGCGGTAAGCATGATAACTTTGTTCGGGGAAATAAATTGTTTGATAGACTTCACAGTCCGGATTGATTATATCAGCGGTGATCGTGGTAATCTGGCGGAATGGGAAATTCAATTTCTCTTTGTCCCAGCCTGCGATCTCCATAAGCTTCGGCATCGGGATAGTGCTGATGAAAGGTTCACCCTTTTCAAGCTTTTCCAGCCCTTCGTTGTAGTGGATAGTAACATTTTCTGCCAGCTGCGCAATAAAGTCTTCAGGAGCAATATAACGCTCTCCTGGTTCCAAGTTCATGATGCTTCGGCCTGCAATCTTATTGCTTACTTTTGCTCCATAAAGGTTTTGAGCTTTGATGCTTGGATCACGAGTTAATTTGCTGTTTTCCATCACACACTTCTGCACCCAGACCTTTTTGAATGGAATGCCAGTGGCCTTGCTAACAACATCGCTGCGAAAACGCAGCAATGCAGCGTGATTGTTGGGGAGGCTAGGGGCAGCCTCATAAACAACAGGTCGGTGTCTCCGCAGCATGTTTGCAGCCAAAAGTCCCGACATTCCTGCACCATAAATTTTCATAGTTTGTCCTTAGTATCTGTAAAATAAGTTAGTTTCTGGTTTAACGAGATAAAGATTCTTTTTAGTTCTTGTTATTCCTACATATTGTACGCGGTGCTCGGTATCACTGTCCAAGAATTGATTGGTAATGAAGCTTACGTCCGGGACAATAGCGACATTCTCTGCTTCGCCACCCTTCACCTTGTGAATGGTGCTTAGGGTTATGCGCGGCTTCTCGTTCAGGTTCTGGCCATTCCGCAGGCACGAGCGGATATATTCTACTTGTCGGTAATGAAGGGCTTTGTTGAAAACATCAAACCACTGTTTTTCTTTCAATTCTTTTGCAATTGGCATTTCTGCCATGCCAACAAACTCCCCTGATGGTCGAGGAGCTTTTGGGGAAAGTTTCTTTGTTATTTCCCAAGCCTGTGAATTGCTTATTCTTTCGCCTTTAACGAGGCGATTCCAGCTAGTGATTAGCATAGCGTCGTGCGCTTTTATGGAACGCTGCTCTTTGTATTTTGTGTTATTGTAAAGCAAACCTTTGTCCTGCAGCATTCGCTCAACATCTCGCATGAACTTTGTGTTGCGGACAAGAATCATCCACTCTCCTGATTCTACAGGCAGGTGTTGCAAAGGCTCATCGTAAAAAATACTTCCTTCATTTTCTAGAGGTTCCCATTGCTTTGGGTGTCGGTAATTAATTCTCTGGGCAACAGAATTTGCCAATTTGAACACCTTTTTCGGAACTCGGTAAGAGCTCGGCAGCACGATGTCTGAGTCAACCTTGTGTCCAAGGAATCCATCAACATGTGCGCCAGAGAAGTTAAAAATACATTGATCATCATCGCCAGCCAGATATATTTTTTCAGCTTCTGCCATGGCTTGTTGCACAACCCACCATTGCAGCTTTGAGAGATCTTGCGCTTCGTCCACAATGAAAACTTTAACCGGCAGTGCACCGCTGTAATTCTCGAGCATGTCGGTGAAGTCGTGCTTGGCATACTTCTTCTTGTAGTTTTCGACATGGGTCGCCCATTGCTCCACAACTGGGAAACGAATCTGCGTTGTCTTTTCGGCCTGTGCCCATTCTTGCTCAAGACTGATCATCTTGAGTCGGCTGAGTGCGTGGATGTTCATTGCTTGGTCGCCATCCTTGTCGCCATAGACATTGTCTTCTTGGTCGTTGAACTTTGTTATCTCCATTCCGAGCTCATCTGCGATGGCTTTGTAGTCTTCAAAAACCATTTGCTCATCACTGCGCATGCCTTGGGTCATAAAGCCCAGTGCGTGCAGCGTGCGGAAATATTTGAATCGATCTCGGTCGAATCCGAACTTGACTTGTGCGCGATCGATGGCCTCCTCGACAGCTTTCTTGCTGAAGCTGACATAAGCAATTTCTTCTGGAAGAATGCCATCTTGCAAGGCATCCTCGACGATCTTGATCAATCGAGTCGTCTTCCCTGTCCCGGGAGGACCAAAGATTCGAGTTATGTGACCCATTGTGCCTCCTAATCTTCGAAGTCGAATGGATCAACTTCAACAAAAACTCTAACAATAAACAAAACAATCAGAATGACTAAAATTCCGATCAATAAGATTTCATTTCCTGTGCTCATATCATTTCTTCCTTTTGTTCTATGTCGCGTATTTCTAGAGGGGTTGCTTCTTCGAATTCAAAATCTTTGATAACCCAAACACGTCTGCGTTTTCCTTTTATTAACAACCGATCGTGTTTTGCATTGAAACGTTTTTCTAATTGACGCCAGAGTTTATGCTTTTGAACTTGACGAATTCTCTTTATTTGAACAAGATATTCTTCAAGGGACTCGCTCGTGAAATAAATGCTACCAGTTGCATCATCTCGCCACCACTTTCCTTTTATCATTTCATCCGCATTGGCTGCAGAACCTTTGTCTAAAAACCAACTCTCCACAGCTGAAACAAGCTGGCCTGTATCGCTGGCATCTTCGGGGTCATAGACAGTTTCTGCTTTGTCTACCAACTCTTGAATCTGCTTCAGAAAGGCAGGTTGGGGGATGGGCGGCAACACAACATTCAGCAATTCGACGAACTTCTTGCGATGCGCTTCGAGGCTCATTAACTCCTCTGTGCTAAATTCGACGATCGCCTCTGTCGTGCTGACACCCCATCGATAGCTGTCGCCAGCGATGAATTTTGTTAGCCCTGTGATAGGCAACCTTACATCCCCTCCACCGTCACCACCCGCAACTCCGAATTCTCTTTTTACGCATTCTTTACGATTGCAATAATTGCTTATTGGTGGCTGTTTGCAAGTGAAATTGTAATCTTTCTTTCCTCCTCCACGAATAATCTGTGCAAGTTCATCGCTTGGCAATGGCGGATGAACATTGGTTTCATTAAACAAAACCAAATGATCAGGCCAATCATCCGGGAATTTCTTCCGGAGATAGGTTCCGACATTCTGTAACGCATTGTTTCTTCCGCCCTCCCCGAAGCCCCCGAAGGTAGCCATGTGCTGAAGACAAGGTGGCCCATCAACAAACAAGTTGCTCATCGGAATAGCGAATGCGCGTAAAGCACTACTCGTTATTCGCATGCTCTCGGCCAAGTCGAGGAACTCTTCGAGTTCTAATTCGCGACCTTCGTGCAATGCTACGCGTGTGTTGCCGAAGTATGGCATATTGATCCAGTTGCCATAGTCGGTTTCTTTCAAACGCATGACTTGTTTCGGGAAGACTTCGCACCCACCATAACCTAACGCAGAAGCAAATTCAGCCATGCGTCCTTGCATTTGTCTTGCGGCTATGGCGTCCTTGCCGAATAAGTACAGGTGCGCACCTTTCGACTTGGACTGACACAACACTAGTGGCAGCTGCAGATCACGGATGCGTTCTTCCAGTGCAGGGAGAGACTCTTTTAGCTTTATGTCGCCTTTGATGTCAATATCAATGGCTCCAAACCAGCATTTATCATTCTTCAGCAGCGGAATTATTCCGATGCCTTTCTTCCCTTCGAGGTGGCCCAAGTAGTCCAAGGGCGTTGGACCATTTGCATGTGTCTGTGCGCGCCCTTGGACTTTTCCTGAACTATCGGATTCTCCCGCCTCGTATGTACCGAACCCATTCTCGTAACCTTTAAACAGCTCACTAAAGCGATATGCCGCGTTAGATTCTACCGTTTTGGTCATTGCTTTCAACTTCCTCGCGTTCGTCTGGCGAAGTTACCTTCACCTTACCTTCCATCACTAAGCTGCGGAATTCTTTGGCTTGGTTCCAAATAGCTTTGCCATTCGGGAGCTCAAATGTCTTGGCCTCATAAGAGACACGCACACCAAACCAGTCGCCCGACTCATTACTCTCCGGGATGGTTGTCAGGCGATAAGCCTTGAAGAATGGGGGAGGTGTGATGTATTCGCCTTTAGAGGTCAAATAATCCTGTTGCGTGATAAGGCTGCCCCAACCACGCGACTTTTTGAACTGCGTTCCAGCGAGGCTGAAGATTGCGGGGGAAATGGTTCCTGTTTCTTCATTTATCACCAGCACATAGTAGTTTGCCGATTGAACGATTTCTGTGCCTTGTTCGTGATTAAGCCAGCGACCTTTTTCTTCTTGTGTGAAGTTTTTGAACGATTCGTCGTCGCCCCAACGCTTAACAAGACCACCACCAGCATCAACCGGACGCCATTCTGTCCACTCTTTGTTGAATGCGCAAGGTACAACAAGAATGCCTTTTCCGCCGTCATAGACCTCCTTGGTCGCAGTATTCAGGAACATGCCCGCTTCTGCACCGGAAATGTATTCAGGACGCTGCTTTTTGACAGGCTTTGAGCCAGTTTGCAGGATGCTGATCCGGGGAGTGATAACGTCATCAGCACCGAAATCTTTGTAATCGTGCTGCGCAGCATATTCTTCGAGCTCAGATGCAAACTCGGCAGGTAGCTGTGCATCATTTTTGCTAACCAAAATGCTGTTTGGTTCTTCTTTATCTTTAGTTTTTGCCATGGCTTTATCCTTTTAGGTTTACAACTCGCTTTATGAATACACCAAATAAGTCTAGGGGAAGTTGTGCGCCCTGACGCATTTGTTCTTTAGTGAAGGCTTTCAGTGTCATTGCATGCACTGCTTCTTTGCGGTCGAATTTCAAGCCGAGGCGCTCTGCAACTTCTTGAATCTCACCGACCATGTTGTCTTCGGACTTTCCGAATTTGATGTTGATCTCATTTTTGATGATGTCACCATGACCATTCTGACGAAGCCACTCGTGCGCTTCTTCTTTGCGGCTTGCTGGGATGCCACAATGCAACGAGCTGTCGATGCGGACAGTCTGGCCGTTGTTGAGGGTGATGGAACTGACGCCAATTTCGTCCATAAGACTTGGCATTTCGTTCTCGGTTAACTCTCGGTAGCGATCATTGATCTTGCTGATCTCAAATTCTAGAGCTTCTTTTTTCACGAGCAACTCTTGCGCTTCTTCATTCTTCTCTGCGAGCTTTCCGCTTACGCGTGCAAAAGCTTCTTTGGGGGTGAGCTTGTTGGCTTCGGAGACTTCGGATTCAATGTCGAAGAAATCAGTATTCATGGCTAAAATCCTCTTGGGGCTTTTTAACAGCTTGCAGCTGAATCTTTTTTGGCACATAAAAGCCACCACCATTTAGGCGACCCTCGGGATCTCTGGAGCGATTCCATATCAATTTTGTCAACTCTTTGAGTTGAAGCCTTTCTGCTACAACTCCAAGCAAAAATTCAACAATCGGGTCGCTGCCAGCGAATACAATAACATCGAATTCTGGACGATATTTTGTCATGGCATTCGTGATCTTAGAAAGTGCCGAAGGAATGTTGATGCTTGGCTTCTCGTTTGAGCCAATGATGCTGACGATCTTGCCATATTTCTCAGCAGAAGAAAGGTCTCGCTGAGTGGTCGGTTCTTGCAATAAATAAACGATTGGAGAGTCTTTCATGTTTTGTTCTTTCTTGCGTTGTGCTCCGAATATGCACGAAAAAAATTTAAAAGAAAAGTGGCAGAAACGCCAGTTGCAAAAAAATTAATTTTCGTGATAGGCTTTGTCAAGTTTGAAAATAGAATGAATAAAATTACAATTGCTGCTTGTCAATGCAAAAATAGCCAATCCCATTACTTGTCCACTTTTTATCTTTCCTCGATCCATATCAGCTGCCATGCGGTTGCAAAATTTTCGCAGGCGCATTCCGGAAGAAGTATAGATGTCTGCAGCAACTGCAATTTCAGCATCAGGTTTTGTGTATTTATTAAGTGCCTTAACCCAATTGTCTGCAGAAGGTTGGCAACTATAAACAACATAATAAGGCGTCCTTTCTGCAAAACGCCTAGCAAGCATGTCATAATCTTGTTCAGAAAAATTAGTCAAAACTGGGCGAAACGTAAGATCATCATTTTCTCCAGTTTTGAATTGTCCTTCTTCAAAAAATGCCTTTTTCAACTTAGAACTCTCTCTGTTGGTCTGTGGTCAATAAATGGATAAGCAACAGGAAAAACTGCTGGCTGTTTGCAGTTTGTGCAATAATGAAGATACTTTGGAGGATTTCCTGCGGCTGGTGCATCGATTGCTTCCATGTAGCCTCTTCCACAAGTATCGCAAATGTATTTTATTTCGAAGCTTTTTACTTCTTCTTCGTGCTCAGCCACAACTACTCCTTGCGCCAAAAAATCCCAGCATTATCTATGTTACGCATTTCTGAAGTTATTCTGTTTCTCCTCCGAAATTCAAGTGTAGCTTGGTGACAACCTTTAAGGTTAAAGTCATCAATGATAACAAAGCCTCCGGGGGAAACTTTGTGGTAGAGGTTGTTTAGGATGTCCATGGTTGAGCCGTACATGTCGCCATCAGCGCGCAACACCGAGATCTTCTCGATTGGTGCATTTGGCAGCGTTTCTGCGAACCAACCTTTAAGAAACTTAATCTTTTTGTCACCATTCCAACCAAAGCCATAATCTTGAAAGTTGGCAGTGACCTGCTCTAAACTGACTTTCAGTGGTTCGTAGGTGTGGTGTTGATCGCCAGCGTCAGCATCACTCGTCGGCTTGGGCAGCCCTTCGAAAGAGTCTGCGCCCCAAACAGTGCGCTCGGTGTCAGCATAAGCATGCAGAATGGCACGCATCAAAATTGTTGCGCCACCGCGCCAAATGCCGCATTCAACAAAGTCTCCAGGAATATTTTCGATGAGGGCAGTTTCGCAGGAATAAGCTAATTGCTTAAGGCGCTCAAAGCCGATCATTGTTGGAGCTTTGCTTGGCCAATCTTTACCTGTTAAGCGGTTCTGAAAATTAAAAGTGCCGCCGCTCCAGTGATCAATAGGGTCGTCCTTGTATAGAAGCCCGGAAAGGCTTCGCAGCAAAAGGTCGATGTAAAGATTCTTGTTGAGGGTTGCGTCGAGTTTCATAGATTGCCAATGCCTTTTTGAGATAAGTTGATTGCTTCATTTTTGTAAACTTCTTGTGGCTCTTTAGCCAGATCTGTTTTGCGACAGACTCATTGTCAAGGATATAGCGACAAGCCTTGCCAATATTTTCTGTTTTTGCGAAAACGATTTTGTCGTAATAAGGCTGCTCGACGAGCTTGTCTTCCCCGAATTCACTGACGATGATCGCACCTTGCGCCAAAAGCATAGAGCAGCGCACCACTTCGAAGATTTTTGCTTCGTAGTAGTGCAGATTCAAGTTTATTTTAGCGCGCTTGATTAGTTGGTCGCGCTCATCGCCGTAAACATTAACAGCGATGAGTGGTGTTATTCCATATTGCTGCAAGCTGAGAAGAATTTTCTCTCGGCGAGCATTCATGGAACCAATGAATAACAAATCGATATCTTTTTGGACATCTTTGCTGCGCTTCTGCATCACTTCATGATGACCAATGGGACAAATTATCGCATTGATGTTGAGGTGTGCTTTGAGGAAAGCCTTATTGCGAGGTGAATAGTCGAAAACTGCGTCAGCTATTTTTAGGATTTCTCGGTAGTCTTGCGTCCACCAAGGCGAGCTTCGGTCAAGCTGCTCAAGATTAAAGATTATAAACTTGCCGGGTGGTAGAGTATCACCAATCTTGAGAAGATGTGCGCCAAGCACAATAGTCAAGCCACGGCAACAATCAGGATCTTTGGTGCGAAAAGCGCCATAGCCAAGCTCAATCAAGCATCGAACAAGGCTGTCTGCAAGCTCTGAAAAAGCTGCTACGTGAGGATTGTCTTTTGGGGATACGACCCAGACAGTTGCTGACATGACTTGAGACCCATCGGATTTTTGCTTTTATGGGCAAAAGTATGCAACAATTTTTTGCAAAAGAAAAGTGGCAGAAACGCCAGTTGGATTTCTGCCACCCTCAAAACAAAAGAGAAGTTATTCTTCAATGAAGGGTGGAGCAGCGCCATCTTGCTTGTCAGCAAGGTGCTGAACTTCTTCTGCTTGAACTTCTGTGCTGGGTCGAACGTATTCATAAAGACCACGGCGCAGCAATTTCAGTTTGCCACGAGCTGCCAAATTGGAGCAAGTGGTGCCAACCGACATCTCTGGCCAACCTTCGTTGTTTGGGCATTTTGCTTTTAGTTCAGTGTAGACTTGATAGATGTGGCGAGCATGACCATCAGACATAAGGTCCATAATGCCCTGAGCCAAGCCCATCTTACGCTTTGAAGGAGCTGGCTCTTGCACTTGCACAACTGGTTTGCCCCAAGCCTCTAATGTTGCCCAAATGTTCTTTAACATAGTGTGGCAATCATTTATTTCGCGCTTCATGTCTAGCCATTGGCTATCAATCTTTTTTGCTCGGTCTTCTTCTCGCTTTTCGGATTCTCGTAGTTGCTGATCAAAGTCCGTAACGCGCTTAATCAAAAGCGCCATATTCTGCGCCTCAACAAAATTCCGCTGCTCTTCGCTTTGGCCACGCTCATGCGAACGAAATTGCTCACGATGATTTCTACCGAAGTCCTGAAGATTGCGATAACGCGGTTTATCTTTATCATTGCTCATTGTTTCCTCGTGCTGCATAAGTTTATCCTTTGTGGTTTGGAGGAGAGTCGCATTCTGAACGACTCTCCTCCTGCTGTTGCCCCTAGGCGGCGCGAGCATAATCAGTTGCCAAGGCGAGGGCCTTGTTCTTGACCTGTTTGCCGTTACCAAACCAAGCTTGGCGCAGACGATTGTTGTCGCTACGACCACGCACGTGGTCAACGATATAGGTCACGGTGTTGAACGCATTCCACCAGCTCTCCGGATGCAGGTCTGCTCCCGGCTGCGTGTGGAAGATGGTCATGGCTGCTTCGGCGGTACGCGTCATGCCGTTGTCGTTGGCAGCGGTCGGCTCTTTCCCGCTGGGCCAGATGCGGGAGAAGTATTCCCGAAGCTTCTCTTCTGTGACGCGGCGCTCAGCCAAGAACTGCGCCTCAGCGCGGAATTCTTCCAGCTGACCCTTGGCTAGGCCGAGGGCGAGCTTTGCCTCGTCAGCACAGAATTCACGAGCGTGGTGCATGCGGAATTGGCCGCGCCCGTTGGCCGCACTGAGGGCAGCAGTCAGGGTGTTGTTGCAAACCACGCGAATCGGGGTGAACAGGATGTTCATGCTCTTGCCGCAAATGTTCGGTGAGCTAAACAGCAGATAGCCGTCCACTTTGTCTTTCCCGTTGCCGCCGGTGAGCTCGAAGCTCTCTTGGATGCTGGCGAGAGCAAAGATGTGACGACCGTCGTCGAGGCTGCCTGCAGTTTCCATCTTCATGCCTCCTGAACTAACGAACTCGTGGAAAAAACCGAGGACGTCTTTGTTCTGGACAGGCTTATAAGCCGTTCCGCATGTCCCGAGGACGCGATTGTCAGTGCTGCGTACGAGGGCATATTGTTCGGGGATGGGTTGCTTTGTGTGGAGGGTTGTCATCTGCTCTTTATTAATAGACCAGTTCAAGCCAGCACGAACCAGCATGTCTTCGGTGCTGATGTTTTCGTCTACTTGAACGCCAAGACGATGCCAAGGAGCCTCGCCAGCATAAGCCATTGTTTCGATCATATGAGCCATATCAGTTGTCCTTTTTTACGAGTTTTAGTTTACCACAAGGGATTTTGTTGCCTAGATTCTTGCCAGCAATAACAGAAAACAATGGCTCTGCTACAGCTTGAAAAGCGATGTGTGCCAAATGCAACTGCTCGAGTTGCTCTTGGGCTTCGGCCACAGAAAGCTCACCATTGCAAACTGCAGCCAGAATTTTCCTTTTATGAAAATGAACATCCTCTTCAAAATCAATAATCGGAAACATTTTCGATCTCCTGTGGTGAAATTCAGAACCATTCTGAATTCTAACAGAATTAAAAACCATTAAGAGTCGAAAAGCAACAATTTTTTCCTTCTTAATTAACAGTCAGTTATTAAACTTATTTGCGTTTTGCAGCGTTGTGATAAAATCTGTTGGTGCACAGCCCGGCAATGTTAATGTTCCATTCCAAGCCACAACATTAAGCAAAACAGAAGCTATCAGTGTCGCAAAAATAACGCCAAAAAAGAATGAGCGTTTGGCAGATCTGCAATGCATTTTTAATCCTGAACCAATGTTTTTGTCTTTGTCATTTTTAATTCCTCCCAACCTTCAGCTTGTTCAAGAGACTCTATGTATTTTTTTGCTTCCTCCTCCTCTTCAAAAACTCGCTGCAGACTTAAATCGATTTTGTTGTTGGTTCCTGAGACGACAAAAACTTCTTTTGTTTCTGCTTCTGGAACAAAAATTTTAACAGAACTGTATTCGTTCGAGGACTTTGCTTCGATGGATTTGTTATTGCTGAAATAAAGGACAACTCGATCAATTCTGGAATTCTCTTTATGAAACTCGACTCGCTCAAGCTTCTCTCCGATTGGTGCGTTTTCCTTTTTTAAGTCTACCAATTTTGGCATTTTATTCTCCTTGATTTTTCCGGGGTTGATTTTCTAAAACAACAAAGCCTTTGTTCACATCGTGATCGAGGTGTTTCTGTCCACCTTTTGCACGAATGAATTCTTCATAGCTCATGCCATCAACAAGTTTCTGCCAGCTGTAAAAACCGTGAGTTCCTGGCTTGCGAGGATTTTTGTCTTTCCATGCTTCAGTTTTGTAGATGTACTTTCCGGAGAATTTGCTCTTGCGACCAACAAGAAAGGTTTGAGGTTGGTTGCCTTCAGAAACTTCGATGTCGACTTGGAGCTTTGTGTCTTTGCCGAGAGTTAAATCCTCTGTTATGTGCTGACGCTTTTTGAAAGGCTTCTTCTTTGCTGCTTTTTCGGCTGCTTTCTCTTCGAGACGAGCGTTGAGTGATGGCTCTTCTTCGAATGCTTTGGCGATTCGTTTTAGAGCAGTTTCTTTGTCACTGAATCGCTTCACTCGTTTTTTGGGGGTTACGAGGCTGTTGTAAAGTGTTGCTAATTCTGCTAGAGATTTATCAGCATGATCTTTGTTTGGAATTTTTTCCATAAAGAGAGTCCCTAAGTTTGGTGGTGGTTTGGGTGATGCTTTTTAGCATTCATTGTTTCTTGCTTGCCGATTTTATTTGAATTGCGCAGAAATGATAAATTTGTTTTTGCTACCTCCCTTCATTTTGATTCATTAGTTGTCCAGAATCTCGTTGAGGAACTCCGTAATCGGCAGAATTCCAATCAATCATTTGTTTTTCAGAACAGCTGCTCAATGCAGCCAAAAAGAAAAGAATGAAAACAACAAAGAAATAAATCATTCTCATTTCATTCTCCGATTGTGTTGTAAGGAACTGAAAAAGCTCAAAAGGATAAAGCTAAATCCCACAAGCCCAGTAACAACTTCAGGCACACGCACAAAAAGACTAACGAGCATGATGCCAGCCAGAGCACCGATGCCATAATGAGCGCCGTGTTCGAGATAGATGTAGCTGTTGAGAGTGCCTTGCTTGACCAAATAGATTGTAAGAGCACGAATAAACAATGCGCCAACGCCAAGCCCAGCCATAATAATGAGAATATTATGACTGACTGCGAAAGCGCCGATAACACCGTCAAAACTGAAACTTGCATCTAATGCCTCTAAATATAAGAATCCGCTGAATCCGATCTTTGCGGCAGTACCGGTCACGGCGCAAACAGGCTTGTGACCTTCGAGCCAATCGCAAATTAGCTCCACCGAGACGAATAGCACCAGCCCAAAAAGTCCTCCTGTTAGTGCCGAGAGTGCTGCTGGCAACGGCAGAAAATGTGCCAGCAGCAACAATGCTGCCATGCAGAAGCAAAGCTCCACCGCCTCTTTACCACCCCAGCGCGAGGTGGTGGTTTCGAGCCAATGAATCCAATGTGTCTCTTTTTCTTCATCGAACAAAAACTTCAAGAACACCATCATCAAGAACATCCCTCCGAATGCGGAGATTGCATTGTGTGCAGAATGAATATGTTCGGCGAACGAGTCTTGATCATTAATGGCGAGCAGCAATGTTTGTGGCACGGAAAGTCCAGCCGCAATCGCCACAATCAGGATCGGGAAGATGAGCCTCATCCCGAATACTGCGATGAGAATCCCCCAAGTAAGAAAGCGGCGCTGCCACTTCTCGCTCATGTCGCGTAGCACCGTGGCATTCACCACTGCATTGTCGAAACTGAGCGAGATCTCCATAACAGAGAGCATCGCCACAATAAAGCCAACCTGCAACCCACCAAGGACTGTGGCACCTGCAACAACCAAGATTGAGGTCATAACAGGAAACAGAAAATTGCGCATGACGTTTGACCTTTTTTGCTTTGTTTATTTTTTGTTGCACCAGCGAGTGATACGCCACGTAGTATAACCAACCGCCAGCAGCCCTAAAAAGATGAAAAAATTAATCATTTTTTGCACTCCCCTCCGACCTGCGAAAGCGGCAGACAGAATACACCACCTTCGCTAGCATCGGCGTCTAAAAAGCAGACCACCTCATAGTCATCGGGTTTGCAGATAGAATAAACCCCGCTGACCGTCACCATCCGCTTAAAGCTGCCCGCTCCGAGGGTGGCGAACAGCGCGGCAATGCTCAAAACAAAGATCAAGCCGCAGATCAGCGCGAGTTTCATTTTGTCCACTCCTCGATTTTCTTTGCGAGCGAAGGTGCATATTTATTCATGAGGTTCTTGAGGATGTCGTCATCAACCAGAATCAAAACAACACCAAGGATTGCGATATATTCACGCGGCAGCAATACTGCCGAAATAACTACCGCCAAGCCGATCCAAGCCGAAACTTGGGTGAGTTGAGCGAAAAACCATTTTGCCATAATTTCCTCTATTTTTTGAATGGTGAGAAAAGTGGGAGGATCCAATTTTGATCCTCCCAAGTTGCTCACACGTTGCAGCTTCTTAAGCAGCTAACCCATAGGCTTGAGTGTAGCCGCTGAGGTCGCCCGACTTCGGCTCGCCGACAGCGACGAAGTTCCAATCTGAGCCATCGCGCACCAGCTTGCCGAGCGTGAAGCTCTCGCCGGTTTCGAGGCCACTTATAGTGTACTTGGCTAGCTCTTTGTTATCCGCCTTATTGTAGATGTGGATGTGAGCATTCTTCAAGCTCTTCAACGATTGACCACGCTGAGCAGCTTGATAGATGCTTGCGACGAATACGATCTCGTTGATGTCTGCTGGAACTCGGGTGAGATCGACGTCGACTGTTTCGTCGTCGCCGTCACCTTCGCCAGTGAGATTGTCGCCGCGCGAGCTCACCGAGCCGCATGCCGAGGTCTTGTTGTTGAAGTAAACAAAGCCGCCATTGTCAGCTTTGCCGCTCTTCAGCAAGAATGCAGCGAGGTCAAGGTCCATAGCAGGGCCACCCTCAGCTACGTCCCAACCAGCACCAACAGCGACTTGCTGCAGGTTCGGGGTTGATTTGGTTAGCGAAACGCTTTCGCCTTTGGTCATGTTTAACGACATTGGTTAGTCCTTTCAGTTAGAGATTGTTGGTTGTGGTGGTAGGTAGAGTGGGTTATTTTTAGATGGGGCAGTCTTTGGGGGTAAGACTGCCCCACCCTTCCCTAACCCGAGGAAACTTGTGCGAACGACCGATTAGTCGTTCAGGGCTTGCCAGAGCAGTTGCGGCAGCGTGAGCTGTTCCGCTTCGGTGCGGCTCAGGCTGTTCACGATGTCGAACTTGGCACCTTTCAGATTGTCGTCCAGCTCAGCGAGGAACTTTTCGGCCCCTTTGTCGTCGCCGATCTGGATGAATTGTACCGCCAGCTGCTCGTCACGCTCGATGGTGTTGGCAGCTTTGGTGATGACGTCTTTTACTTCTTGTTGGCTGTCTGGCTCACCGTCCGTCATTACGAGGATGATGCTCGGCTTGGTGTTGCTGAAATGCTTGTCGAAGGCTTTCTTCAATGCGCCGGCAAGGTTTGTGCTGCCGGTGGGCGTATTATTATTGAAGATTTCCGACACCTTGTTCGACTTCACGTTGTCGTAAACGGTCGCCGAAGAATTAAAAGTAATCACGGTAATGCCGTCATCGTCCACCTGCTCTGCGAAGCGTGCATAACCTTCGGTGAATTCTTGGGCTTCTTGCCAGCGCGTTTTGCCTTGCATGCGCGTGGAAGCTGAACCCATGCTGCCTGACTTGTCGATTAGGATGATGTGGTCGTATTCACGAGCCTCAGCGAGGGAAAGTTCTGGCAACGAGCCGTCTTCTTTTTTAGCGAGATTTGACATTTTAGATTTCCTTTCTTTAGTTTGCGTTGTGGACCCAGCTTGCCGGAAAATTACAAAAAAGAAAAGTGTTTTCTTTCTGCCAATTTTTCTGACCAAATTCCAGACTTCGGCATGTGCCAAAGCTGCTGGTGGAATTATGCGGTTTGTTCCTTCAGAACTGTCTCGACGATCTTCCAGCCAACGGAATGTTTATTGACCCGGAAGAAAATCTGTCGGCCGACTTTATTAAACAACAAAAAGTCCTGCCACAACAGGTAGCGCAGATGTTGGCTGATTGCGGGTTGTGATAAATTAGTTTTTAGTGCTTTGTGAACTTGTCCCACAGAAAGCTCTTGCTCCGCAAGCAACTGCAAAATTTGCAACCGCAATGGATGACTTATTGCTTTTAATGACCTTGCCAATGATTTGTTTTGTTGTTTTGTTAACATTGTTGCTTCTCTATTGAATGATTGCTGGATAAAACTCCCCGTTGTCCAGATTAACTATAATTTTTAATGGACTATTTTTGTATTGCATTGAATTTTGCTCGGAAATTTTTATCAATTGATTAAATTTCTTAAGCAAAAGATCGGTGTTTTCAGAATTTCTTCTACAAAAATTTTCTGCAGCAAATGCAGCATCTGATCTTTTGGTCTCTTGATAAACTGAATAACCATAAAGTTTGCAATCTACGCTTGCGAATGCTGAACTTGAAACAAAGAAAGCTAAAATAGCAAAAATCTTTATCATTTTATTTCTCCGTTAATTCGATGACTTCGGTTGGCACGACCTTTTTCCTGATTTCCCCGGACTTGGGGTTTGCGGGGAGGATGGTGTATTGACGAACATTCGCTGTTGGGATGTTGTGAATGTCGGCGAATATCCGCACTGCCTCTTTCTTGCTGGCGGCGTAGACTAGCCACCATTTGCTGGAGAGACGCGTGCCAAGGGCGTAGGCTCCTGCCGGTACAGCGGCGAGGGATTGGTGGTGGGCGCTAATTTTTCTGCTCATTCCTCAGCTCCTCTAGTTTTGCTTTTGAGCGCGGATCATAAGCGGCGCGACGCTCAAGTTCAGCCATTAGTTCGGCTTGCGTGCGAATCGGCTTCATGCCGAAAGGTTGCTTTTGAATCTCGCGCTTGCCTTGGTAGGTTTTAGGCTTGCGGCGGAAAATCCCGCCAATAAGTTTCATAATCATCGGGGTGCTCATACATTGGTGCCCAGTGGGTTGGTTCGCCGTTCTCGTTGGTTGCTGCGTGGGAGCATTCCATCATCCGAGGATCTTCCTCCGGCAGCATCTTGCCGTTGCTATCGACGAACTTCGTAGCGAGCTCTCCTGCCCAAACATGCGGTTCCCCGCGCAATAGGCACATGTCGCTGAAGTTTGCGAACAGCACTGTCTGGTTCTTTGGACAGCTTGCGATTGGTTGCCATTTCATTTTTGTTCTCCTATATTTGCCAAAAGCAGAATGAAAGTTATCATGAACATGTACCAAAATACGCCCCATTTGCCACTGCAACAAAGATGGCGAAAATTATAAATGCAACCAAAGTAAGTGCCAATAAGCCACAACACCAAACAACTTTGCCAAAAAATCATCTTATTCCTCCACAGGGGTTGCGTTGATGGCTAAAAAAGGTTTTATTAGATTCGTAAGGGCAATGCGCAGCATGTTGGCAGTCCACTCTGCATGCGCCGCATCATCCATTTCTCCATTAATTGTGAAGCTTTGGCATCCTACTTTAAGACGGACGTTGTTGTATTCGTCTACGACAGCGTTATTGTAGACTTCAGGCATAATTCTTTCATCCAATTCTCCCACCAGCTGTTGCTGTGTGGTGCGGGTGTTCCATGTGCTAGAACTATAGATTTGTGCGCTGGCATCACAATCATTATTCGTGCATGTCACGGCATCCCAGCCATTCACCTTGTCCCACACCGCCACGCTTCCACAAAACGGACACGGCAACAGTTTCTCACTCATCATTTCTCTCCTTGGGTGGGCTTAGTGAGGGCAGCTAGGGTCGCATTCACGATGGGTAAATATTTACCTACTGTTTCTTCAACTTGGTTTGCGTAAAACAGCATTTCCTCATGCGCATCTGGTCTGTCATGAATAGAATGCCTACTGCGCATACACCCGGCGAACATCAGTCCCTCTCGGGCCTTTCTTAGTGCGTCTACCACATTCACCCCATCTGGCTTGCCCTTGGCATTAAATTCTCGCGCTGCTTGTTCAAGTTTTTGCTTCAGTTCATCGGAATTTTCAGAAACAACAAATACGTCGTTATTGGAATCTTCAATGATTTGCTGCTCTAACTTATCTGGCTTGCCATCGGTTAAGGTGGCAATCGGCAGTGGCTTGGGATAAGGCGCAGATGTTCCACAAAGCTGGCAAATCGTTGCCTTCGGAGTTGTTCGGGTGAGCGGGTGAGTGCATTCCACCACATCACCGCTTTGATCGTAAAGCCCATTAGCTTTATTCTGTGCTATTTGCTCATCGCTTATGCGCTGCTTCTTATCACCGCTTTGGGCCTCATACATCCCCATCAACTCATCCAGCACATACTTTATGCTTTTAGCGGTTGCTGTATTCTCATAGCCCCAGCCTTTTACAGCACCAAGCGCACTGGCAATGTGGCCAGCCAAGCATCCGTATTTATCTTTTTCCATCACTTACTCCTTCGCGGTAGCGTTCAATATGGCGTAGGCTCGCTCATATTCTGCAAGTTCCTCCATTGCTTCTGCGCGACGAATATTTGCGCGCTTTATGTCATCATCAGCGGCTTGTATTAGCAGCTTTTTTGAATCGATATTCTGTGCTAATTGCCAAAGTACGCTGCCTGACTTGTGTTGTGTTTTCATACATCTATCCTTTCACTTCGCGGTGGTGGGTGGGGTTTATTTCTGTAACCTTGCGCGCACTGCACAGTCTTTTGCTTCAAGCAGCTTGCGCAATGCCGTTGTCTGTTCGGAACCAACTGGCAAAGCAGTTTGTACATAGACCGCGAGGCTATGAAATTTGCTGCTGACTTCCTGCAAATGCTCCGGCAGGTGAGAGTACGAGAAAAACTGCATAAGCGTGTGTTGTGATTTTAAGTCGATATTCATTTAGTAGTCTCCCTTGGTTGGTTAAATTTATGTGCAATAGATTCGCTAAACTTCTTCATTTCAGCGCAGGCGAACTCGTAAGTAACTGGGTAACTCCAATCACCGAAGCCATACGGCGTGCGCCAGCCCTTGCTTTTTGGTATGCGCCAATCGGGATGGGCTTCATCAGCGTGCGCTTCCGCGAAGGCTTGCGTGGTGAACTTCTTTCCGCATTTAGCTGGGCATAAAACAGCCATACCACTACTCCTTCCGTATCTGTGGCAAGCGGGCGAGGATGGAGCGGGCTGATCGAGCGTAATATTTCCAGTTGTAAGTTGCCCAATCCTCCTTGGTTGCGCCGCTTCGACAGTCGCGTTTCCACGCTTCATCGCAAAGCGCTTTCGCCAACTCCTCCTCACTCACCTTCGGCATTGCGGCAAGTGCGGCTTTGGCTTGGCGTTCGCGATATTGATTATGTGATTCTGCATACCGTTGCGTTTTTTCACCGTCGATAGCTTTTGCTACTCGCGCCACCACATCGGCGGTTTTCTCGTTGTTACTATGCATGGGGAACTCCTGGTTATGCCCTAATCTCGTTGTGCCGAAGGATGCTATCTATCATCCAGTTGTAGCCGCAGAATTTATTGGTCGCTTTCTCGCGCAGCTTGGCTTTTCTTACTGTGACACCGGCTACCCAACCGTCACCGAAAGCGTAGGTATAATAACTACCTAATTCCTTGGCGCGCTTTTCAGATACGGTTTTAGCAACCGTGTATTTGCAATCCTCGCCACTCCACTTGCCATTCCATGAATTTTTGCTCGGCATCGAAAGTTCAAAAATCATTCTCTGTGTCATACCCCTATTCCTTTCCAAGCACTTCGTTAATTGCGGTGAGTGTCGAGCGCGCTATTTGCCCATATCTACCGGGGTAGCCTTTTGGTATAGGTTTGGGGCACACTAAATAAGCTATGTCCCCAGCAGCGATTTCGTTAAGTGCATCCCGCGCCATTTCCAGCACTGGCAGCAGGCGGGTGCGTTCGGATGCGAGGGCGGCTTGGTAGATCTCCCACGCTCGTTCGATTGTAACGCCCACGTAAAGGCCATTTTCCTGAACACCCAGCGCAAACTCTTTTGGCCAATGAGCATCGGCGATACGCTCAAACGCCTCTCTATCCATGTCGCGTGTGTTAGTCATGGGGTTGCTCCTTTATTAATATAGTAAATCGGCCAGAGGAAAATGCTCGCCAATAGTCCACGATCTGACGGAAACCCAGCATGCATGGCCGCATGAATCCATCCAATTAAATAATAAGCGATGGCCAATATAATTAGCATGTTAAGTGTCCTTGTTGGTGGGTGAAAGGGCTGCTTTAGTTTCGCTGCGATTCCAGCAGAAAGTCTGTTTACCTGAGTCCTGCACCATAGAGCCATCATCGTATCCTTCGCGGTATGCGCGCTCCAAAGCATCCTGCTGGGTGGAAAGTGCGGCTTGGTAGCCTATCCATGCAGCATCAGTAACTCCATAATAGCCATCACCTGCGCGATCCAATGGCAGCCCGCTTCCACGCATCGCATTCTCGAAAGCTTCCCGCATTTTGTCTTGCTCAGTCATCACTCATCTCCATTAATTCATACATCAGCTTGTAAATAATCACATGCCCCCACATTCCGGCAGCCATTGTGTGAAACACCATGTGCCAGACTTGACGCTGTAAATCCGACACGCGCGCACGGTCGATTGGGTGTTGTTTTGAATTAGCCATCTTCGTTGGTTCCTGTTAGTGCCATGCCGATCCAGCTGATGATGTGTTGAATGATGCTCATAATGACTCCTTATTTGAAGTTGGCTCATAGATGCCTTGGCGGATCTTTCTGAGCAAGCCCTCTTTAACCATTCGTTCACAGGTCGGAATGATGTAGTTGTCATGCTTGAGGGGATGATTGGCTTTCTTGTTGAACTGCTCCCAGATTGCATAGATGTGCATTGCACCACCTGTTGCATTGAAAATTTGCAAAACAATCTTTTTTGAATCTTCGTAGCCGTTGCGTTTTGACTCCTTGGGAGCTTTGGTGGACTGCGATTTGGCAACAGCTAGTGCTTCGAGCTTCTGCTCAATGCGCTCGAGAGCTGCTAGGATTTCTTTATCATTATGCATAAACATTGTCCTTATTTTGTGAATCTCCCCGAAGCTCACACTTCGGGGAGATTCTGTTGGGTCCTGACGATTAGGCGCTCTTGCGAGCGTCCTTGCCGCCGTTCATCTTCAGGTGCGCAGGGATTTGCACCTTGATGTCCTTCATGCTGACGGTGCGGGAACCTTCGGACTCGCGCGGGGTCAGCATTGCGACGTGAACGTCCATGGCGTTGGCGGAGCTGATGAGGTCAGCTTCCAACACATGGCCGGCAATGTCGCCAGAACCAATGCGGCTGATGGCCGCGATCTTGGCACGCTCGGTGACTTCGCGGATGACTGCCGGAATGCGGCCAGCCAGCGCAGCGCCAACACGTTCGAGGCTGACGTCCTCCGCCAGCAGGTCGCGAGCGTACAGACGCACAAGGCGCTGTGCGGCTTCGGCATCTGGCGGCGAGACCTCGACCAGCGTGTCGAGGCGACCCGGACGCAGCATGGCGGGGTTGATGTTCTCGACGTGGTTGGTCGTGAGGACGGTGATGACCTCTTGACCTTTTGTGTCGATGCCGTCCAGCGTGTTGAGGATTTCGTCCATTTCCACCGAACGATCACCGTTCACAGCGCGGTCGATGTCCTCGGCGAAGATCACTGCCGGGGCATAGTGCGCTGCGAATTGCAGACCAGCTTTTAGGTCGCGCACATCGTCGAGGTAAATAAAGGTCCAGCCATTGTCCTGCGCCATCTTAGCGGTGGTGTAGGCGGTCATGGTCTTGCCGGTGCCGTAAGGCCCATGCAAGAGGATGCCACGCTTGAGCGGGATGCCGTTGGAACGGCAAGCCTCGGAGTGCTTGATCGGGGTAAACAGCCCCACGCTCAGTGCATCCAGCACGGGTTTGCCGAAGATGAGGTCATCTTGCTTGACTTGGCTGACGTCCATGAATTGCGGCGCATCGACCAACGGGTCGTAGTCGCGGCACTGGTCGCCGTCTTCGTCGAGGTAGTTAAAGGCGAGCTTGATTGCTTTGCCTTTGTAGATGCTCTCGTTGCGGAGGAACCATTCGGTCTTCTCCACGATCTTCTGAACGAGGTAGGTGTGCTTCTTCTTCACTTTGCCGGAAATGATGAAGGCGCTTTCCGGCTCCGTTTTGATGCCGGTCTGCAAGAAGCCTTCGATGCCCGGAATCTGGATGCGACCCATCGGAACCTGCACTTTGTCGTTAGGTCCAGTGGGTACGCCGACCAGCACCGGCGGATTGCTGCCGAAGAAGCCCGGAGTCGGGACATTCTCGCTCCAGCCGTAAATAGCTTTAATCGCTTTTTGCAGCGCGACCGCACCGTCCATCGGAGAGCAGGAAAGTTCGTGGTGAATGCCCATCTCACGCTCTTCTTGATCGCGGATGCGCTCCAGCCACTTGATGCCGGTGTCGCAGTCCATCGGTTGGCCGTTGATGATGGGCAACACAATCTTGTTGCCCGAATGCATCAGTTCAACGTTGCCGCTGGGATTGGACTTGGAGGCGGAAATAGCCGTCATCAATTCGATGGCAGCGTCGAGGCTTGAGGGGTTGGTAGTCATTAGTTTGTCCTTTGTAAAAGTTGTTGAGTTAGGGTTGATGTGGCGCTGCCACGACTCACCACTAATTGCAGCAGGTGACGCTGTTGGGCTAGAAGTGTCCGCCGCCCATAAGCATCTTGATGATGTTCGGGGTGTCGTCGGATTCTTCGATCAGGATGACGCCGACTTCGAGGCCAGTCGGATTGATGCGCCAAGTCTTGGTGCGGCTGAGGCCGGTCTCTTCGTAGATGGATTCCCAAAGCTCTTTGTGGGCTATTTCGCATTCTTTCTTGGCTTGCTTGACGAGCTCGTCGTGCTTTTTCTCCCAATCGTTGGCTAAACGCACGTTCTTTTTATAGAGCGGAAAGATTCTGTTGAATTGTTCGGTGTTCAGCTTGACGACTTTCGGCTTTTTGTCTTGCTTGTCGTCTGCATTGAAGATGCTGGTGACTTTACTTTTATTGATACTCATTGGTTTGTCCTTTGTGGGTTGGGGTTAATGTTTTGTTGCAGGATTGAAGAAGCCTTGGAACCTTCCAGAGCCATTGTGCGGTTGGGTCCAAGAAATCTCGCCGAGAATTCGACCGGGCAAGATGTCGGCCGTGCCTGTCCACTTTGAATCTGCGGATTCAAGTTGGAACATGACGACTTCTTTTGAATCTGGGTGGTCGCCTAGATTCGGATATTTTTCCACTTGGCGCTCTAGCTTAGCATCGTCGGTAGAGCTAAGGGTCCAAGCCTCGCTGATGAACAGTACGAAGGTTGCATTGTTCTCTTTGATGTGCTTGCGAACAAACAGGCTGATGATGTCTTTCTCCATATTGGAGCCAAAACCATCTGCTGCTGCGATGATGTCCATTTTGTCGGAGTTTCCAACAAAGAAGACTGGCATCATCTGATCACTCGTCGAAAGGGTGGTGCGGCAAGTTTCGACGATTCCTTGAATCATTTTGTCTTGCGGAGTCATGCTGCCTCCATCGGTGCGGCGAGGGCGACGAGAGCCTTTGCTTCCGCGTTCTTCGGGTTGACCACTTCGTCGAAGCTGATGCCACGACGATGCCACCCCGTACAGCTGACGCGTGCTCGTGCAAGGGTGCGAGCGAACTGCTCGCTGTTGGCGTGGATGGTGATCCAGAACTGTCGGCCGAAACAATCCGTAAAGCGACAGTTCCATTGTGGGGTTGGGATTTGGTTGCGTTTCATTTGCTTTTTCCTTTCAGGCGCTTTTTGATGCGTTGACGATTGAGCTTCTGGGCTGCTTTGGTCGGCAACCAAAAGTTCCATAGCTGCCTCTTTGCTGGGTACCACTCGTGGTAGAGTTGCTGCGGGGTGTAGTTCGGTTTGAAGCCGCGCTGCAACATTTCGGCGTGCAGTTGATTCTGCCGTACGAAAAGGTAGCCTAACTTATTGTAGAAGAACTTCACGTGGCCTGCACCCAATACGTAATGCTTCGGGGCATCCGGGGCAGCTCTGGCGAGGCGGAACACGCGTGGCAGCTCGCGATACTCGGCGAGCAGGTGTTTGTCGGTCAGTTCCTTGACTGGGATACAATTGATGCGGGTCATGGGCGTTACGCTGTGTAAGTTCGGGTGATGACTTTCTGCAGCTTCAGGCTATGCTCGGCTGTTATGTCGGGATGGTTGCGGAAAGAATCAACAAAGGCTTTTGCCTCGTCGTCGGTTTCTTTCCGAAGCCGGTGGTATTCTGCGCCTTTGAAGAACAGAATGATGGTGTAATAGGAGCCGTCAGGTGCCATTGGGCAACCTTGTGGTGTTGGCGGGGTGCTTTTGGTGTTCGAAATCCACGTGCATGATGTTGCAATCATGACGGGTGCACCATACCTGCAGGCCCAACTTTGTGAAGCCGACCTGAATGTGCTGGTAATCTTTCGGCGACATCGTGGTGTGGAGGGCTTCGTTGTTCTTCTGCTCTTGGAGGCAAAGCCCGCAATGAATGTAGGCTTGGATCTCGAGGGTGTTGGGGATTGGTTTTTCAGTTTGCATCTTGAACTCCTACGATTCCGCCATGCTTCTGCACGACTTCTTCTAACACATCTGCTGGAACCCAGCCATAGACCGTCTGGGTCGCCTTTGACCAATCTTCGGCGTAGGGCTTGAGCAGAATCTCTGCCTGATTCGGGAAGCCAACTTCAAAGGCAGTGTGGTGGCCGTTTTGAAGCGTTTTTCGTGGCCAGCAATAGTGAAACTCACTCGCTTGAACGCTCATGGTGAAGCCATCTTTGCACTTAAGACGCGGGCATTCCGCAAACCAGATGCCTTCTGGCAGTGGCTGGCGCAACTCAACATTGCTGCGCCAGAATTCTTGTACTGAATTAGTCATGGCGCGCCTCCTGGAAGAGCTTTAGGTGCTGCTCGATTTTTTCGTAGCTGCCCCATTTGCTGCTCGGGAAATAGTTGTAAATATACTGCACGATTTTGCGCAGCCGTAGGGTGTTTAAAGCGTCTGCGCGTCCAAAAGCGCCAGAAAGATCGTTGGCTAATACAGAAGTCATAAAGCCTCCCTCCGGTATGCCTGCATTGAGGTAACGCTCGAGGCTGTCGACGAGGTCTTCGACGCCGTATTCTGCTGCAGCTGAGCGGTCGAGTGTGAAGGTGGGGTGGCCGGTGGTTGGGTTCATTTCGGATTGAATGGGCATGGGGTTAGTCCTTCAAAAGTTGTTCCAATTGGGTTAGGTATTCGGGCTTGGCGGCTGCCTTGCCTTTTGTGGGTGGGGAAATCTGGTGATAACCCACAACCCAGCTCAGGCCGAAGCGGCGGAAGCGAATCACGCGGCCATCGCGCATCGTTTTGTCGACGGTGGCGTTTTCGCCGAGCTTGAAAAGCTCCTGCTCGGTTTTGTCGCGGATGCGCTTGAATTCCGGGGTGAGTGGGATTTGTGAGGCGGTCATGGGACTAATCGTTCTTGAATGGGGAATTGTGGGATGACGATGTAGCGTACGCCGCCCCAATTGTTGTCCAGCTTCTGGGCGAAGCTGCGGGCAACTTCTTCTGAGCCGTAGCTGGTGGTGGTTGCCCACTCGCCGGTCATGAGGTCTTTGATGCGGTGTTCGATGGTGGGCTGAAAGGGTTGGTTGGTCATGGAGTTCTCCATTGTGGGTTGGGGGTAGTCTCATCAGTGTGCGCGTTACGCACAGACTACGATGTCGGGGCAATGCAAATGCATGGCGCTTGCGACGATCGCAGTTTCGACTTTTTTGGTTTTACTCTCTCAATTAGCAGGAAGCTCGTTTGGGGTTCGTCTCGCTACTTCCCGTTGGCTTCTGGAGGGATTAAACGCCATAACGAAAGAAAAGAAAACAGTTTTCTTTTGTTTTTTGTAAGCTGCTGGAGTTTATGGGTAATTTCAGTGGGTAAAATTTGGCACTGACGGAATTAGCTTTGATTTTCTTTTGCTTTTTGTGAGTGCTCTAGCATCTGCTGGAAAACCGCAATCTTTATTTTTGCACTGAAGCGAATTGATGGTTTGTCATTGAAGCTGCCGACCCATTGCTGGTTTGTGGCATCGTATTCGATTTTATAGTTCGTTCCGACAGCGGAAGCGTAACGATTGTTGTTATTTCTCATCGTGCGGAATCCCTTTGAAAGTGGTGATGTTGTGCTGCTGGCACTTGCGTACCAAGAAGTTGATCATCTCCACCAACATTTTGTATTTGTTCGGGTGAGAAAAGTTTTCTTCTGGGAAATTGTGGAGCTTGCCGCGCCAGATTCCACCGTCGGCGTTGTCCTGCCAGAATTCGATGTTGCGGAGAAGGTTGTATTTACTTTTCTGTTGCATATTGCTACTTCCGTTTTGCTGTTCCATAAGGACGACGACCGTGAGCCTCCATGTGAAGACGGTCGAGGTAACGTTGGTAAACGCCATTCTTGCTGTTGCTGATCAAGGGTGCGTCGTGGTCCTGGACGCGACCTTTGTTGTCGGTTGGCCAACCGAAATACTTGCGTTTTAAGCGGTCATAGATGGTGAGGATGTTCCCAGCTTGAATGGCTACGCTGCCAGTTGCGGGGTAATCTTCAAGCATGTCGAAGTGGATTGAGATCTCGAGGTTGGTTAGCACTTCGTTGAGTTCTTCGACGGACATGCTCTCCTTGCCGAACAGATTGAAGAACTGTTTGGTCTTTTCGTCTTGCGGTAAATAATTGCCGCCTTTGAACAGGTTTTCTACTCTCAGTTTTAAACGCATTGTTGCCTCTGTCGATGGGAGGGATCTTGCCTCAATAATTTGGCAGAAAAAATAGATATTTTTGATTTTCAGAAAAATAGTTGTTAGAAATGGGTCGGGCCGTTTTTGGTTCGCCCTAAAGTGCAAGAGACTATAGAGTAATAAAGGGTCGGGTCGGAAGCGATTGGAGACATGATTAGGCAGCCAGCTCGCTCGCAGAATTGTTTAGTGTGTAATTTTAAGAATATCCGACCCAATTATTATTAATAACATTTTTATACAGAATGTTATTGCTGGGTCTTGATTGAGGTCGGGGTAAGTTATTGTAACTTTAAATTGATTAAGTTATTGTAATGCAAAAGTAATAGACAGGCCTTTTTCCCCGCGCTATCAATTTGTTAAAAATTGCATCTGTGGCTGCCTAATCACATCGTCCGTGCAATCCGACCCGACCCTATATTCTCCTATAGTCCTCGTGGAATTGATCCGGGTTGTTTTTTGACCGACCGAGGAGGTGGTGTTACTGAGCCTTTTCTTTTTGGAAGATACGAGCGATAATCTCCCGGATGGGCAAGGTTGTGTTGGGGTATCAATGGCGATAAACGAGAAGCATCTCGCGAAAAAGCTGCAGGATGTGGCGCCGCAATTTTTGTGGAAGCACACACCTGATCGTTACAGTGGTGGGGTGCCAGATCGACATGTGTTGTTACGTGGAACACCTAAGACTGCTGTTGTTGAACTAAAGCATTACGCGCACCCTGTGCCTCCCCGCAATTGCAAGGTCAAGTTGCAAAAGCGTCAGGCGCTTTGGCTCGAAGAATGGCGACGTGAAGGTGGCAATGCTTTTTTGCTGGTGGGATTCGAAAGCAATAAACATGTTGCAATTTTCAGCGAGAAATTCAAACGGATTTTTAGCTCTGGCATGACACGTGAAGAGATTTTGAAAGTTTTGGTTCCAATCGAGGATGTAGCTGCAAAGCTGCAGGAGTTGATGCAATGAGCATGAGTAAAAAACAACTTGAGCGCCAAAAAAAGTTTAAGGCAGCTGGCGTCGAGGCAATGAACAAGCGCAGCAAGCGTCCCAAAGGCGGCATCAATGGCATGTTGCGAGCTGCAGGCTTTACCAGAGAAATGGTGGAGCGAAAGGTGGCAGACTTGATGCTGATGACAGCACAAGAGACCTCTGAATTCAAAGCAGCCAACGATACTTGCAATTTCGATTTGATCATCATCGCCATCGTGGAAGCAGCCCAGCGCAACGCTGACACAGGCCGATTAGACAATTTGCTGGACAAGATCTTCGGCAAGAGTGTGCGCGTTGAAGGCAGCATCGCTTTGACTTCTAACAGCACCACCAACAAAGACGGAACAACGACCCAATTAAGCACGGCGGATGCTGAGCTGATTAATCGCTCTCTCACGAGAGCTCTGGTCAATGCTGCAACAGGAAACGATATCTCGCGTTAGTTATGTACCTCCCGCAACAGAGACAGAGTTGCAACAGGAGATCAACGCAATTTTGCGAACGGATCTTGCTGCCTTTATTGAAAAAGTTTTTCATACAGTCTCCCCCGGAGAACCATTTCTTCACAACTGGCATATCGATTGCATCGCAGAGCATTTGATGGCGCTTGAGCGCCGGGATTTTCGAAAACTCATCATCAACATTCCTCCACGCGCACTCAAGAGCATTAGTTGCAATGTGGCGTGGCCAGCTTGGTTGCTTGGGCAGGATCCTTCGAATCGGATGCTTTCTGCATCTTATGCACAATCACTTTCTGACAAACACAGCACAGATTGTCGTTTGGTTATTGAAAGCAATTGGTACCGCTCGGTGTTCCCGGGCACCAAACTTTCTGCAGATAACAACCAAAAGCGCAAATACGTAACTACTGCTCGCGGCCATCGTATTGCGACGTCAGTAGGTGGTGTTGCTACAGGTGAAGGTGGAAACATTTTGATTCTGGACGATCCGCATTCTGCAGCAGACGCCCAAAGCGATGTCATCCGCAAAGGTCAGGTAGACTGGATCAACACAAGCTGGGCTTCACGCTTAAACGACAAAATTAATGGGCTGCAATTGTTGATTATGCAGCGTCTTCATCAATCAGATGCAACAGGTGCATTGATGGAGCAAGGTTGGGAACATTTGGTGTTGCCTGCAGAGTTTGAGAGAAAAACCATAATTCAAGTCGGTCATTATAAAAGAATCGTTGAACAAGGCGAATTGCTGCAGCCAAAACGAGAGAGCAAAGAAATCCTCGCAAACCTGCGTGCACAAATGGGCAGTTACGCTTTTGCAGGACAATATCAACAACGCCCAGCTCCTGCTGGTGGTGGTATTTTCAAGCGAGATTCCATTCGTGCTTACCCAGCCAACAGACCATTGCCACGCTTTGAATACATTATTCAATCTTATGACACTGCCTTCACTGAATCAACTCAGAACGATCCGACTGCGTTCACTGCATGGGGGATTTTCAGCATTGGCGACAGCGACGACAAGAGCGAGCGCAAGTACGGCGCATTGCTTATGGACGCATGGCAGTTGAGAATGGAATATCCAGAATTGCGCAAAAAAGCCATGTTAGAGTACAAAACTCGTTATGGCGAGGGTGACGGAAAATGTGCTGATGTCATCCTAATCGAAGCTAAAGGTTCTGGACTTTCCCTGGTCTCAGATCTGCAACGTTCTGGATTACCTGTGTATTCTTACAATCCAGGAAGAGCAGACAAAGTCCAACGTGCTCATTTGATAACACCAATACTCGAAGCTGGCCTAGTTTACTTCCCCGAAAGCGACAAATTCAAAGGCAAGTTCTACGGTTGGGCAGAAGAAGTATTGGAGCAAATGCTTTTGTTCCCGAACGCAGACCACGACGACTTGGTAGACAGCTTCACACAAGCGATTCGTCTGCTCAAAGACCAAAGCTGGCTAAAGATCAAAGGCATGCCGAAGGAAGACGAACCCGAACCGACACAACGCGTCAACCCATACGTTCAATGACTTCGCCACTCGCAGCTTTGTTGAAGAATCTCATGGCACAATCGGCCGCAGCTGGCACAGGCATGGCGATGCTCCCAGAAGATGCTGAGGCAGCCGAATGGAGCAAGATGCTCAAAGGTGCATTGGGCATGGAAGCTGAAGTGCTAAAGAATCCGACCAGAAAGGAACTGACCAATCTCGCTGAAGAAGATTTGTACAACATGGCAAAGGTCGGACGCAACCACGACACTGACGATTTTTACGCTTGGCACGGCAATGCGCCGATTCACCACGACGAAGTCGAAGCAGCCTTCATGGACAACGCGATGTACCCAGAGCGTGGCATCTTTGAATTGAACAATGGCAAACTAATCAACGCAGTGGACGATGCTGTTGATGAAGATCTGCCTTATACTATCAAAGACCTCAAGCAGCTGTTCCGCAGTTATGGTATCCAAGCAGGAGGCGCAGGAGCAATGTTGGCGCAGCCTGAACCCGCTGCGGCCAGCATCCCAGAGCGTTATTTCTCCGCAGTTCACGACTCTGCACAGAATCAAGTTGATGACGCATTTGCTGAGCTTCGTGCAGCCTTTGGCGATGAGGGCTCGACACTCCAGCGTTTGGGACATGGTGCGATCGGCGCATTGTCATTGTTCGGTGTGCCAGAAACAGCGGTGCTTGAACCAATTGCTAATACGGTACCACCCGCCGAAGAGCCTCGCAACTATTACATCAACAGCAAGATCGGTAATTATTAATGGCTGACAACTTTGAAACAATGAATCCAGAAGCCGAAGCACTGGAGCAAGAACTACCAGACGACTTCGACATTCAGGACAATGAGGATGGTTCAGCCACAGTGTTGCCGAAGCAAGGCAACGAGATCACCGACGATGACCAAGCCGCATCCGACGACTTTTACAACAACCTCGCTGAGATGCTCGACACCAAGCTATTGGAGGATCTCTCCACAGAATACCTGGAATACGTCGAGCTCGACAAAAAGGCTCGTGAGAAGCGTGAAAAGCAATATGCCGAAGCCTTGCAGCGCAGTGGCCTAGGCGACGATGCTCCAGGAGGCGCAGAGTTCCAAGGCGCAAGCCGCGTGGTGCACCCAATGCTGGCCGAAGCAGCAGTAGACTTCAGCAGCCGCGCCATCAAGGAATTATTTCCCGCAGACGGCGCTGTTCGTACCAAGATCGAAGGCAAGGTCACGCCGAAGAAGATGCAAAAGGCGGATCGCAAGCGCCGCCACATGTCTTGGCAGTTGCGCAAACAGATTAAAGAGTTTCGCGCCAACCTCGAACAGATCCTCACGCAAGTGCCGATGGGTGGCGTGCAGTACAGCAAGATGTATTATTGCGAGCGTTGGCGTCGGCCGATGTTTGAGTTCATTCCGCTCGACGACATCTACATCCCATTCCATGCCGCTGATTTTTATTCAGCCGAGCGCGTTACGCATCGTCAACGTTTAAACAAACGCGAGTTTGCGGATCGTGTTGCTAGCGGCATGTACATCGACCCAGACGAGATGGGCGAGCCCGCCACCGACGGACAAGAAGATCCATCCAAGCCCGCACAAGCCAATGATAAGATCGAAGGCAAAGAAGATCCCCAATACGATCAAGATGGTCTGCGCACAGAATATGAAATAAAGTGTTGGCTCAAGCTCGATGACGACCATCATGTTGGCTCTGAGTTTGCCTACGCGCCTTATATTATGACCATCGACAATCCCACCAAGAAGATCGTCGCGATCTATCGCAACTGGGATCCTGAAGTCGAGCCTGCCACCTACGAAGCCTTAGACTGGATTGTTGAATGGCCATTTGTGCCTTGGCGCGGGGCGATGCATCTTGGCCTTGAGCAACTCGTTGGCGGCTTGAGTGCTGCTGCCACTGGTGCATTACGTGCTTTGATGGACAGCGCCCACATCAACAATGCACCCACCGCCATTAAGCTGAAAGGTGCACAGTTCAGTGGCCAGAGCACGAACATTTCCGTGACGCAGATCCACGAGATCGATGCAGCACCGGGTGTCGACGACATCAAGAAGATCGCCATGCCATTGCCATTCAATCCACCAAGCACGGTGTTGTTTGAGCTGTTGGGCTTTTTGATTGAGGCAGGACGCGGCGTCGTACGCACTGCGATGGAAGTCTCCACCGATACCAACCCCAACACTCCCGTAGGCACAGAACTTAGTCGTGTTGAGCAAGGCTTGATTGTGTACAGCGCCATTCACGCACGTCTCCATGCATCGATGGAGCGAACGCTCAGCATCCTGCATCGGCTTAACAAGCAATACCTCGAGAAGACCACTCAAGAGGTCGACCCCGAAGAGCTCGAAAAGCATGCCAACGACATCGTCGACGAAGTAAGCATTCCGCTCGCCTTCAAAGACGACTACGAAGGTGAAGTCGACGTACAGCCGGTCAGCGACCCGAATATCTTCAGCGAGCATCAACGCTTCGCACAGATGCAATCAGTGCAGCAATTGGTCATGCAAGCGCCAAGCATGTACAATGTGCGTGCGATTCATAAGCGCATCCTCCAAATGCTCAAGGTTCCGGACATCGACGAGATCATGCCGACACCTGACCCAATGCCGGACGAGAATCCTGCCACCGAAAACATCAAGATGGCAATGGGCCAGACTGCTGCAGTGTTGCCAGACCAAGATCACTTAGCACATCTGCAAGTGCACATGGACTTCATGCAGAACCCGCTGTTTGGGAAAAACTCTGTGATTATGGATCGTATCGCCCAGCCGATGGTTGAGCACTTGATTCAACATTCGTTAATGCTCTACGGCGAAGAAATAAAGAACCTCATTCAAGCAGCATCCGGTGGCATGGACATCACAGACCTGTTAGGCGACGAGCCAGAGATCAAAGAAGCCCTAAGCAAAGCCGTCGCAGCCGCCAGCCCAATGGCATTAGAAGCCACCGACAAGCTTCTCCCTGCAGTCATGAAGCTCGTCAACGAACTGATGGAATACGTCAAGAGCATCACACCTCCGCCTCCGATGGATCCATCGGTGGTGGCACAGCAAGACGTTCAGGCGCGTGCGCAACAAGCTGCTCAGAAAGCTCAGCTCGACAAAGAGAAGAATCAGATCACAGCCCAGAAGAACCAAACCGATCAACAACTCAAAGCAATGGAGATGCAACAAGAAGCACAAAGCGACAAACTCAAAGCAGAAGTCGACCTCATCAAGAATCGTGAGGACAACGCCACAGCACTCGAAATCAGCGGCATGCGCGCTGAACAAGGCAAGGCTTCTAATTTGAAAAATGGCACCGGCATTGATCAAGATTATGCTGGTGGCGGATTAGTTAAACCTTCAACAAACGAGGACAACCATGGCTAGCAAGAAGCAACCCCAACACAAAGATCTCGCCCAAGGCAAAGACGTGGGCTGGGCAAAAGGTAAAAAGAAGGATGGAAAGAAATAGTTTGCAAATACTCGTCAACACTTCACCACCCACCCAAAGTCTTAAAATGGCATTGGTTGGGTGGTCTTTGTTTGAACGGTTTAGACATGCAACAGCCTTAAATTACTTGAATAAAACAAGAGCCTTGCTTTATGACAAGCAATGAGATTAAATTATTGGTGCATAGTTGCAGACAGGAAGCCTTGCTAGCATTCGTTCAGGCACCGCAAGACTCCACTCATTCCAAACTGCGCTATCTCCAAGGTCAAGTGCACATGTGTGACGCATTGCTGCACAAGATTGAAGAGTTAGAAAAACAAGAAAGGAATGAGAATGACGACTGAGCAAACTCTCCAAGAAGCATTCCCCGAAGCGGCTTGCCCGATTAAGCCATTGGGAAATCGCGTTTTAGTGCAGATTCGTTTGCCAAGAACAAAAACCAAAGGCGGTTTGCTTCTTCCAAGCGACACCACCGACAATTCTTACCGCAACGAACAGACTGCCAAGGTCGTAGCGCTCGGCAGTGCAACCTTTAGATTCCCCAGCACCGGCGAGCCTTGGCCAGATGGCGATTGGTACAAGGTGGGCGACTTTGTGCGCGCACCGTTGCATGGTGGAGACAACCATTGGATTCCTTGCGGGGAAGATCTGGTATTATTCAAAACATTCAAAGACTATGAAATCATCGGTCTCATCGAGGGTGATCCCCTTGAGGTTAAGACTCATGCAGCATATTTCTGAGCAAGGAGTAGTAAATAATGGCAAAGCAGAAGCAAGATAACGAACTAGACGAAGAAGAAATCATCGACGAACTCGAAGAGGACAATGAAGATGACGACGAATCTGGTGAAGACGACGAAAAAGGCAAAGGCAAGCCCGACAAAAAGGTTGAACAAAACGAAGAAGAGGCCGAAGTCGTCGAAGAAGATGACGAAGAAGATGGCTCCGTCACCCAGAACAAGTCCGCCGAAGACGAAGAAGCTCTCGCTGCCAAGCGTGAACGTCGTCGCAGAGAAAAGAAAATGCGACGCGAACGCGAAAAGCGTGAGCGCATGCACCAACAGAACCTTATTGTCAATCTTCAAGAGCAAATTCGCGAACTTCGTGAAGGTGTTCCGGAGATCTTCGACCGATTCGGTCATCTAGAAAAGCAATCGCTCACGCGTGAGATGAGCGATCTGGCGCAAGTCTACAACGATGCCCAGTCACGCATGCGCGAAGCAGTCAAAGCTGGCGACGGCGATGCATTCGTAAAAGCAAAAGAAATCTCCGACAAGGCTTGGCATCGTTATGTTACGCTCGAATCTCAAGCAAAGCAGCGCCCAGCCCACTCGCAGCCGCGCCAACAGACCCAACAAGCCGAACCGGCCCAGCGCACCGAGCAACAGCAAGCGCAATATTCTCAGCGCGTCACGAATCTCGCCACCAAATGGGCACGCGACAACAGCAGCTGGTATGATCCCAACGGTGGCAATCGCGAAAGCAAAGTCGTTTTAGCATTAGATGCCGACCTCGTCAGCGAAGGTTACGACCCAGAAGATCAAGATTATTGGGATGAATTGACAGATCGCGCAAAGGAGATCTTGCCGCATCGCTTTAAACGTGCAGCAGCTCCTGCCCAACAACAGAACCGTCCTCGCCAGACTGTTGGCGGTGCAGGTGGTGGTTCTGGTGGCGGCACAGAGCGCACACTCCCAGCAGAATTCGTTAAGACCTTGCGTGCTGCCGGCTACGAAAAAGGTTCACCACAATACAAAGCTGCGGTGAAGAATTACTTCGCTGGCCAGAAGCAGAAAGCATAAGGAGATAACTAATGAGTAATCATACAAAGTCTCATAATAATTTCACCAGGAAATATAGCGACCGCAGCGGCGAAAATGCTGTTGGTTCGCCAGAACAAATTCCTGCATCAGTGGTTGCATCAGCCGCAGAAGCAGATTTTCAAGCTAAAGGCGGAGCGAGCCTCGCCGCTCAAGACCATTCTGTTAAGGATGGATTTGAGATGGACGACGAAGAAGCCCTGCGTAGGTTCCGGACATCCTTAACGTCCAACATCTTGCCGGAAGTTCCTCACATTGAGGGCTACCATCTTTGCTGGGTTCCGAAAGAATCCAACAACATGTTTGATACTGTCGCCCATCGTTTGCGTTTGCATTACACCATCGTTAAGCCGGAGGAACTTTCGGCTGGTGCGTTGCCAAGCAACACAAACCGTTCGGCTGAGTTTGAAGGTGCTGTGAGCTTTAATGAGTTAATTCTCATGAAGCTGCCTGCGCGCCTGTACCAGATTTATGCGACGGACACACACCACACGCAGCCCCTCGAGCAGGAGCGAGTGATCAAACAACGCATCGACGATCTTCGTGGAGCCACAGACAGTTCTGGTCGCGGTCTCGTAACAACGGATGGTGGTGCAGAAGATGGGTTCAACCGACTGGCAAGAAAGACATCAACTCCAACTTTCAAACCGTGAGGTAAACCTTTATGGCACTCTCCAATATGCCGTTCGGTATGCGTCCTGTCCGTCACATCAACGGCAAGTTCGTACCGGCACCTCGCATGATCCCCAACGGGATTGCGAGTGGCTATAACACTTCTATTTATTTTCAAGGCCCGGTAACGCTCAACACGTCTGGCCAGCTGACGGCTTCGGCTGTTAACACCGATTTTTATGGTGTGTTCGCTGGCACTCAATTCGTGTCGAGCCTGACTGGTTTGTTCACTCCGAGCATGTACTGGCCTGCCAACACGACTTATGTCACTGGCACCATGCAAGCATTCGTTTGGGACGATCCGGGCATCATCTACGAAATTCAAGCTGACGGTTCGTTGGCTCAGACTTCGGTTGGTGATCAGGCCGACTTCTCAACTGGCGCAATTGGCTCCGGTTCGACCACCACTGGCCTCAGCTCGGCCACCATCAGCACCACGCTGGTAGGTTCGGGCAACTCGGGCCAGTTGTCGATTCGTGGATTGGCATACGAACTGAACAACACATGGGGTGACGCTTACACCATCGTTGAAGTTCAGATCGCACGTCAACAGTTCACCGCTAACAAGAACGCATTCTAACGGAGGAACTGAACAATGGCTGCTCCAATGAACTCTACCCAGTTTAAGGACATCGTATCGCCGATTCTCAATGTGGAATTCGACGGCGTCTATGACATGGGTAAAAACCAGTACAAGGAAGTGTTCGATGAAATCAAAGGCATCGAACGCAACCAACACCTCGAACCTGTGCTCTCGGGCTTCGGCGCTGCGCCGTTGCTGCCGGATGGCATGGCCATTAACTACGACTCGGGCCAAGAGCTCTACATGGCGAAATACTTCTACGCTGTGTATGGCCTCGCCTTCGCACTGACGCTTGTTATGTACGAAGACGGCGACCACATCGACCTCGGCAAGATCTACTCGCAACACCTTGCCAACTCGATGCTCGAGACGAAAGAGACCAACGGTGCAAACATTCTGAACCGCGCCTTCAGCGCCACCTATCCGGGTGGTGACGGCGTGTCGCTCAGCAATGCGAACCACGTTGGTGCTAACGGTTTTACCTACTCGAACATCTTGGCAACTGCCGCTGCACTTTCGCAAACTTCGCTGGAACAACTCTTGATCCAGATCAAGCAAGCGACCGATGACAATGGCAAAAAGATCAACCTGACTCCTCAGAAGTTGATCGTTGCTCCGAGCAACATGTTCCAAGCTCAAGTGCTGTTGAAATCGGCGCTGCGCACGAGCACTGCGAACAACGACATCAACCCCATCCAAACTTCGAAACTGCAGGCAGAGCCGTCGGTATTGACCCGTCTGACCAGCAACACTGCATGGTGGGTTAAAACTGATGCACCGAAAGGTCTTCAGTTGGCGATGCGTCGTAAGCTCACCAAGACCATGGAAGGTGACTTCGAAACTGACTCCATGCGTTACAAAGCAACCGAGCGCTATGCGTTTGGTTGGACCAACCCGCGTACCGTTTTCGGCACACAGGGTGCGTAACCAGAAAATCCTCCGGAACCCACAAAGGTTCCGGAGGAACATTGGAGGAAAAAGATGACTCAATTTTCTGATGGCGTAAATATTGGAGCAGCTGGCACCCCCGGCGACAGTCGTGCTCCGATTGAAGCTGGCAGCGGCTCGAGCAAATATCAGGGTGGCACCCCCGTTGCCCCGATTTATGTTTACGACGTTGTGCCGCTGGCTGCACTTGCCAACAACCTTGCTGCTTCGCAAGTTGTCAGCAATAGCTCCTTCACGCTCGCAGCTGGTACCGGCATCACCCAAACCACCATCAATGGCACAGTTTACTACGCACTTGATTGTGCACGTGCATTGACGGCTTCGGGTGTTAGTTCTGTTACAGCAGAAGTTCTTCTTACGGCCACTGGCCTGGATGAGTTTTTGCAACCCATGACGCAAACGTGGAGCGGCCCTTCGGGGACTGCTGCCGCGACCAACACCACCAAAGCCTTCCGCTATGTTCAATCTGTAACCACTCCCGGCAACACCGTGAGCGGCTTGACGATTGGCACTGCAGACATCTTTGGTTTGCCCCGCAAGGCTGGTGCATTTGGGTATGTCAAGCTTGACTGGAACAGCACAGCAATCACTGCCAATACCGGCTTTGTTGCAGCGGTCACCGCTACACCTTCGGCAACCACCGGAGATGTTCGTGGCACTTATGCAGTGCAGTCGGCTTCGGACGGCACCAAGCGCTTAACTGCTTGGGTCTGGACGAAAGATGCTAACACCATGGACGGAGTCTATGGAAAAACTCAAGCATAGCCTTCCAGAAGGACCAATTGACTTTTCGGGAATCCGGGTCACCATAGCAACACCCTGCTATGGTGGCTCGCTCTCGCATCGTTATGTGGAGAGTTTGGCGTATACTATTCCTGTTTTAATTGCGAACCAGATTGACTATGGTGTTATGATGGTTCCCAATGACTCTATAATTTGCACAGCACGCAATCGTCTTGTTGATGCATTTCTTAAAACAGAAGGGACTCATATTTGGTTTATTGATGCTGATATGGGTTGGCGACCAGATCAGGTGTTGCGACTCTTCGGAACTAAGCGCCCAATTGTCGGTGGTGCAGGAATGCGCAAACAAGAAGGAAAAAGCTTCTGTGCATTGTTACAGAACCCAATGGAAGTTTGCTCCCGCACTGGAATGATAAAAGTAATCGGCGTTGGCACAGGTTGTGTTGTGATTGCGCGCGAAGTTTTTGAAGCAATAAAAGAAGCAGAACCAGACAACTGGTACGAAGACAACGGCAATCCTGGATCGAAGATCTACAACTTCTTCGAAGACAAAATTGAAAAGAATCTGCGCTGGACAGAAGATTATGTATTCTGTCGCAAGTGGAGAAAACTTGGTGGTGAAATTTGGGTTGACCCTGAATTTTATTTGGATCACGTCGGACAGAGAGTTTGGAGCGGGAAAATGAATGAAGCCCTCAAGCCGATGTCTGAGATGTTTATTGCTGACCATCTGCTGGATGGTGGAGTTTAATAATGCGCCCCGTATCAACTCAATTGACCAACACCAATGGAGCCACTGGATGGATTCCGTTGGACAAAAACAATGTTGACACTGACACTTCGATTCAATGCGTGGTGACAGGCAGCATGACTTATAGTGTTGAACAAACACTTGATGATATTTTCGACTCCAGTGCAACCATAAACGCATTCGCAATTCCGACCGTCACAACACTAACAGCTGCCACTTCTTCGCAAACTGCATTCATCGGCCATCCAGTGACAGCTCTGCGCTTGACAGGCAGCGGCACAGGCTCGGTCGTTATGCGAATCGTTCAACAAGGGATCATCTAATCATGAGCAAGAATGAAAAAGGAAAACACTCCGGCAGCCATGACGCCAAAGAGCAGAAGAAAGACTTCGGCAAGAATGGCTTCAAGCCTTTCAAGAAAGGTGGCCTAGTGAACAACAAAAAGTCTGGTGCCAAACGCGGTTGCTAAATAAAGGCGCTGTTAAGCGCCTTGTCATGAGCATGGAGGAAATTGCAGCTCATGGCGACATCTGGAACAGTTGGTCAGACCACAATCAACGTAGCAACGATGATCGAACACGCTTTTCGGCGTGCTGGCGTCTCGCCTGCTGAGCAAACGGTTGATGCAATCATTGCTGCGAAGCAATGCCTTTACCTTTACTTAACTCAACTGAGCAACTTCGGGGTCAATCTCTGGACAATAGAAAAGCACATCGTCGGAACAATAAACAATAAAAGCACCTATGAGTGTGGCATCGGCACGGTTGATTTAAAAAATGTCCTTTGGCGCCAAGTCACATTAGCAAGTGGCGGCACCGCAGCCAGCTCAAATGGCGGCACCGCAGCCAACGCTTTTAGCCAGAACCTGCAAGGCGGAGCATGCACCCAAACTTCAGCAAATGGAAACATAAGCTACAACTTTGGGCAAGACGTAACGATCCCGAATGTAGGATTCATGCCGAATGGCAACCAGACTTACACTTTAATTTGGGAATACCTGGATTTTAATAATCAGTGGCAAGAAATGCTGTCACTGGACACAGCAAATTACCAAGCAGGAACTTGGTATTATTGGGACATCGAAGCAGCCCCAACCGCAAGCGAATTTCGAGTACGTGAGACAGGTGGTGGAATTCTTGATGTTCTGCAAGTTTGCTTTAACCAATCGCCCCAAGAACTCCCCGTTGCACGCATGTCATTGGACATGTACACCAATCAGGTGTACAAAACTTTCAATGGCACGCAAGAATTGCAATATTGGTTCAATCGCAAAACACAAAATCCAACAATCGTGACTTGGCCAGTGGCGGACGATGATTTTTACCAACTCGTAATCTGGAAAACGCGCCAAATTCAAGATGTCGGCACACTGCACAACACCATTGAAGTGCCCGACCGTTGGTTGGAAGCTGTCATTAATGAACTTTCTTGTCGTTTGATTCTTGAGATTCCGGGCGCAGACATGTCGCGCTACCAAACCCTAGAAGCAAAAGCAAAAGAAGCAACCTTCAATGCGCAACAAGAGGAGCGAGACAATTCGCCAATCTTTATTGCGCCTAACATTGGGTGTTACACACGATGAGTGGCGGATTTGCATACGGGAAAATAGCCAAGGCAATATGCGGCCGATGCCAAGTCCGCTACCCCTACACAAAATTGATGGCTGACGGAAATTCTCCCGGATTGCGAGTCTGCAAAGATTGTCGCGATGAAATTGATCCTTACAAACTCGCACCTCGCCAACCCGACTCTTATGTTTTAAAATTTCCAAGGCCGGATGTTAATATCGCAATTCAGCCTTATGCATCAAACTGGGATTCTTCTGAACTTTTTTGGGATGAAGAAGGATTATTCTGGGATTACACGATAACACCATGACAAGCACAATTGACACAAATGTTCCAGAGCAGGATTCAGCACTTGCAAGCGCTCCTATTCGTGCAAACTTTGCTGCTGCTGCAAACGACATAGATGCTCTTCAAAATCAACTTTTAGGAACAACAATCCTGACCGCAACAAACGGTCACTCATTATTGCCACAATCACAAATTTTGACTGCAGGAGCAGGAATATCCATTCAAGACAATGGTCCCGGCTCGACCCTTGTCATAAGCGCCCCCGGTAGTGCAGGAACTGTGACCAGTGTTGCCACAGGCACAGGCCTTACTGGCGGGCCAATAACCACCACCGGCACCATCAGCATGGCTTCAAGTTCTGCAGATTCGCTGGCTGGCTACGACAACTCTGGAGTTTTTTCAAACGTGACCATCGGCTCTGGATTGAGCTTGAGCGGCGGAGTTCTTGAGGTCACAGTTGTAGACACTGGCATAACCCAGTTGACCGGGGACGTAACTGCTGGGCCTGGAAGCGGTTCACAAGCAGCAACATTGGCTACCGTAAACAGCAACATTGGTCAGTTTGGCTCTGCAACAGCAGTTTCCCGCCCAACAGTTAACGCAAAAGGGTTGGTGACTGCCATCGACACTGTAACGATCGCAATTCCTTCTACTGCAGTGACTGACTTTACAGAAGCAGCACAGGATGCTGTTGGTGGCATTGTTGATTCAACGCTTGTTTATAGCGACGCAACACCTTCGTTAGGTCGTGCAGCGATCACAGGCGATGTGACCATTGCAGCAGGTTCCAACACTGCCGCAATTGGAGCTGGTGTTATTGTTAATGCGGATGTTAATGCTTCGGCTGGAATTCTGCTGAGCAAAACAAATATCTCTCTGACAACATCAGGTTCTTCAGGAGCAGCAACACTTGATACCACCACAGGCGTGCTAAACATTCCCAATTATAGCAACGCAAGCACCATTACGGTAGCCGATGAGTCGGCTGATACCACGTGTTATATGGGGTTCTTCACTGCCGCGACAGGCAACCTACAACCTAAGACAAATGCTTTAATAAAAGTCGATGCTTCGACTGGTAACGTTTATGTGGGTCCACAATCAACACGTTACGCCATGCTTGGCGGTGACGGGTACATGTATGCCCGTTATGATGACAATTCCTCCAAATACCCGCTTAAAGTAGAAAACCGAAACATACTTCTCGGAGCCAATGGCGGGGTTGGCATAGAATTCAACCTTGCTAATGACACCATAAATGACGCCATCACAGCCGGTAGGATATCCGTTGTTAAAGAACAAACCTGGACCACAACCGCGTCAACGCAAGATGCATACT
>JACCDG011143899.1_pt1 | contig 63395 bp, 63 predicted proteins | sample 7442471 | NCBI WGS metagenome assembly JACCDG01 (sample SAMN15323444, study PRJNA562643) | freshwater metagenome | isolation source: river surface water | place: USA:Blue River Watershed | collected 2017-08-17 | reverse complement strand
GTCGAGGAACTGCTCGAGATCGAACCGGCTCTGCGCCAGATTCTCGAACAGCCGCTGCTCCTCCACGGCGTCCTCGACGAGCTTGGTCAGCGCGTTGTTCGCCTCGGCCACGCGATCCACGATCCGGCTGCTGTGCCTCAGGTACACCCGGGACTCGCGGGTCTGGGTGGTGGCCCCGTTGAAGCAGATCAGCTGCGAGGTGTACCGCTCGTACACCTGTGCCTCCTGCCCGGTGAAGCCGCCGCGCGCCACGATGTAGTGCGCGAAGATCTCCGGGTGCTCGCCGCCGATACGGGCCGCGATCGCCGAGTTCCCGATCAGCGCAGCCGCGCCGACCTGCCGCCCGCCGTCTTTGGCCCAGACCACTGCCGGCGCCGCGTGGCCCGCGTCGCACAGCGCCTTCAGCCCCGCGAACGCGTCGCGATTCTGGAGCACGCCGTAGGTCTCGTTCACGATGCTGATCGGAGCCTGGTTGTCGGTCCGCTTCAACGCCTTGTAGCCCGGCACCCTGGCCGTTCCACCGTTCGGCCCGCGCACGATGAACGTCGGAACTTCGGCTACCTCGAAATCGACACCACCCTTGCGAGCGGCTTCATCCCACGAGAGGCCCGACACATCGGTGCCCGGGAAGGCCGAATGCGACGCGAGCCGCAGACGTTCGTTGTTCGGGATCTTCGCGAGAGCGATCGCCTTGTCCTCGGGGCTCAGGTCCTTGAGGAACACGTGGCGAGCCTTCAGGTCCGCGAAGGTGGCGTTCTTGATGTCGATGTTCTGCTTGGTCATGGTCTCGGTCTCCTTCCAATCGCAGGTTGTTAATTGGGTGCGATTGCAGGGCCCGACAGCCGTTAGGCTGCCGGGCTTGGCAATCACGCCTTCAGGAAGAAGCAGGCGGCGCCCTGGGCCTGGGCCCGGGCGATCACGTCCTCGTCTCGGAAGTAGACGAAGGTGCCTTCGTCCACGAGAACCCGGTAGCTCCCGTTTCGCGGGTGCTTCTCCAGCTCCCCGCGCACCGAGATCTGCCGACCGAAGCCGGCTCGGTGGATATTGCCGGGGTCGCCGTCCAAATAACAGACGGTCACCACGCTGCCCACCTCTTTGTCGATGATCTGCTTGTCCACGTTGATTCTCCTTCTCTCTGCGGAAGTTGTTTGGGTCGCAGAGATGGAACCGCACAGGCGACACGGACTAACGAGTTGCTGGGCTCGGTGTCCGTTGACCCATCGGCAGTGCCCAGTCAATCTCAACCAGGGCCTTGAATGAGCCTGTGCGGTTCCATCTCCACGACCCGAAGCGACCGCGCTCGCCGAGGCCGGCATGCTGGCCGGCGCGCAGGCGTTGCGTTCGTCGCTTCGGAGTCGTTGGTAGATGACAGACTGACTCGACTTCTCGTCGGTCGCGCGGGCTGGGGAGCAGCGTGCCTTCGCGCGGACCGTTGGGTCCGGCCGTCGATTGTGGACGGTGGCGGACCGAGTCGTGCGCTACTGCGTGGGCCGGTGTCTAGGCGGCCGACGCGGCTCCCCCTTTCGGGGGCCCTTCGGTGCGCGCCGCGGCGCATCACCTCTCCTCGCTCCCCGATCTCGTTCACCCGTTGCCTGTCGAACGAGCGAGAATCTACATCCGATCTACAATTCGTCAACCCCCCTACGCAACATGAGGAAAATCAGTACGTTAGACGGTCCATAAACGGCGAAGGCCCGGCCAGCGACTTGCTGACCGGGCCCCTTGGAAGGAGAGAAATGACCGTGGACGACAATAGCAGGATTCTCGAGGATTCGATCCCCCAGGCCTGGGCCCCGGGCCTGGTCGAGCTGTGCGCCGCGACGCCGCACACGCATGGCCAACGGGGCGAGGACGGGCAGTGGGTTCAGGTGGACTGCCCGACGCCGGGCAAGCGCCCGGTCACGCCTGGCTTCAACACGATCGTAGCGCAGCGCTGGTCCGAGGGGCGAGAGATCTACGGCCTCGTGCTCGCATTTCAGCAGGCGCTCGACCGCGGCTCGAACCTGGGGCTGGTGCCACCGCCTGGTGTCATGATCGTGGACGCGGACACGGTCGCCACGTGCGAGTGGCTCGACTCCATCTGCCCGCCGGACACGCCGATCATGAGGCGCACCGAGTCGAGCGCGCACTATTACCTGCGGCACTCTGCGGACCTCGCGCTGAAGGCCAAGCGCATCGCGTGGGAGGCGGACCAGAAGCAGTACGCGCTCGATCTGCGGCTGCCTGGGAAGGCGCAGGCCGTCGTGCCGCCCTCGTACCACAAGAGCGGCGTGCATTACGCGTGGGAGTACCGACTGCCGGAGGACCCGGCCGACGTGCCGCACGCGCCGGTGGCGCTCGAGGATCTGCTCCGCGCGCACCACACGGCCGCGCCGGAGCGCCGCGTGCGGGTCGACGAGATCCCGGGCCACGACCGCCTGCGCGGCTATGTGAACCGCGTGTGCCGCTACATGAGCGAGGTCGCGGAGGTGTATCCGCGCGCCCGTGCGTTCGCCGCGGTCGTGTACGCCGGGCGAGACGAACGCCTCGCGCAATGCCTGGCCCCGGGCGGGGAGCTGGATCGGCTCGTCGAGAGCGGATGGGAGCGCTTCGGCGGCGCGGCGCGGCTCGACGAGGACCGCACCGACCAGGGCTACGTCGAGCAATTCCTGGCCACGCACGACGAATACCTGTACGAGCCGGCGTCGAAGCACTGGTACCAGTACGACTTCGGGCTGTGGGCGCGCATCGAGGCGGAGTGGGTCAGCAAGGCGATCGGCGCGCTGAACCAGCGCATCTTCGAGGACGCGGCGCAGGAGATCGCAGACCCCGCGCGGCGCGAACGTCTCGCGCTGATGTCGCGTGGTCTGCGCATGGCCGCGAAGGTGAAGGCCATCCGCGAGCGGCTGTCTCACGAGGTGCTCGAGCGCCTCGACGCGTTCGACGCGCAGCCGCGCTGCCTGCTCCTCGCGCCCGAGGTCGAAGGCGCCGTGCGCAACGTGCTCGACCTCGACACGTTCACGCAGCGTGAGGCCACGATCCACGACCGGTTCACGCTGAGCATGGGCGCGGCGTGGATCGACCCGGCCGATTGGCTGAAGCGGCGATGGCTGTCGTTCCTGTCCGACACGTTCGGCACGCAGGAGACCATTGACTTCGTGCATCGCGCCGTGGGCATGACACTGATGGGTGTCAACAAGGAGCACGTGGTGATCTTCCTGTTCGGCCGCGGCGGCTCGGGCAAGAGCACGTTCCTGAACACGCTGCTCGCGCTCTTCGGCACGTACGGCGTGAAGGCCGACTTCAAGACCTTCTCGGGGGACGGCATCAGCTCGGGCGCGCAGGCCTCGCCCGACATCGCACGGCTGCGGGGCGCACGGCTCGTGGTCTGCAGCGAGATCCCCGACCGGGCGCGGCTGGGCGCCCGGATGAAGGATCTCACGGGCGGCGATCGGCTCGTGGGCCGGCACCTGTTCGGGCACCCGTTCGAGTTCACGCCGCAGCTCACAACGTGGGTGGCTGGCAACATCGCGCCGGAGGCGGACTTCCTCGACTCGGGCATCGAACGGCGCCTGCGCGTCGTGCCGGCCGACCGCAAGGCCGAGAACCCGGACCCGTCCCTGCTGTCGCTGTTCACGAGCCCGCTGGGCCTCGAGGTCGTGCTGGATTGGGCGATCGAGGGCCTGCGGGCCTACCGGGCCGCGGGCGAGCTGGGGACGTGTCCTGCGGTCGCACAGGCGGCCGTGGAGTACTGGGCGAACCTGAACCCGGTGGAGGAGTGGTTCCGAGAGGCGTGCGTGCGGGGCCCTGGCGAGGTCGGCGTGACCGAGCTGTACCAGGCATTTCTGGCCTGGATGGAGGACACGCACGGGCTCCGAGCCAACAATTCTGCGGTGCCCAACGCACAGCGCTTCGGGCTGGCCCTGAAGCGAATGGGCCTCGGAAATCGGAAGGGCGCGTTCGGCAAACGCCTCGTCACGGGCGTGTCCATGGCCGGAGGGCGTGGCGACATGGAAAACTCGGGGAAGGGGCCCAACCGGCCGTCGTTGAAGAAGAAAGATTGAGACGGATGGGGTGTGTGCGTGGCGAGTTGGCCGAATTTCATATCTCTCTCATGAGGGTGTCTTTTCTATAGGAGAAATGGGAAATCAGCCAACTTGCCACGGTCGCCTCGCATCCGCGCCGCATGTAGATTGGGCCCGCCTAACAGAGGCCCCATCCCGCTGCGTCCTGCGGTTGACGGGAGGCGCGCTGCGCGTCTAGGTTGCGTGCCGTGACCCCGGAATCCAATCAACGCAAGCTGGCCTTCGAGCGCATGCAGGATGCGTTCGTGAAGGCGTGGCACGAGCAGTCGCCGACGCTGTCGAAGAGCGAGCGAGCGCGCCGTGCAGCGATCGCAGCGGGCTACTCCGAGGCGACCGCGCGGAGCGCCGGCCTGAAGCTCATCGCGAAGCCCCACATCCTCGAGCGCTTGCTGCTCGAGCACCCGCGCGCCCTGGCCAAGAAGTCCGGCCTCGACGCGGTGTGGGTGCTCAACGAGATGGCCGAGCTGTGGGAGACGCCGCTGTCCGAGCTGTTCGATGAGAACGGCCGGCTCCTCGACATCGACCAGCTACCGATCGGCGCGCAGAAGCTGATCGCGGGCTTCGACATCACCGAGGAGACCGAGGTCGAGAACGGCCGACGCACGGTGACGACGCGTGTGTCGAAGATCAAGCTGATCGATCGACTCGCGGTGATGGAGAAGATCGCGAGGAACCACCACGTCGCGGCCTACACCAGCCCAGAGCAGCAGGCCGCGGAGAAGTCCATGGCCAGGCTGTGGCGTGCGCTCGAAGAGCGCGCGATCGAGTCCACGCGCGAAGCGTTGGACGTGACACCTAACAAGAAGCAGAGGAGCCTGGCAGATGGGATTCGATCACAAGACGAGTGAGGCGTTCGCGCCGAAGAACACGGACACGTTGGGCAAGGACAACGTGGTCGAGTTCGAGCGCATCTTCGCGGTGCAGGGCACCAACTTCCAGCAGCGCTTCCTGGGCGAGGCCATCATGCCCGTACGCCAGGACGTGGCCATCATGGCGCTGCAGCAGCTGATCGCGAAGGCGATGCCGCAGACGATCGAGAACGAGCCCGAGGTGCTCGTGCGTCGCGCCTTCCACATCGCGGACATGTTCTGTCTGCTCACGGCGCCGACGCTCGATGCACGGCTCAAGGACTACTTCGACCTGTACCTGAAGCGAGGCAGCATCGACGACATCATGAAGTCGCAGATGGAGAACGCGCATGACTACTCGCTCTGATGAGGTGCCGGCGGACGAGAACGAGGCGCTGCGTGCGGTCGAGCTGGAGAAGATCCAGAAGGAGATCGAGCGGACCCTCGATCCCTTCGCACGTCGGCTCGAGGCCATCGAGATCATGATGAACGCGCCACCCGAGCGCGTCTGCATCGCGTGCATGCATCGTTCGAGGCTCTGTGTCTGCGACTAACCCGCAAACGTCAGCCATCGAGTTGGCGGCCAAGTTCGCGCACCAGACTCGGCACGACCCGTACCGATTCGCGTTGCGCGCGTTTCCGTGGGGCGAGCCGGGCACGGCGCTCGCGATGCATCAAGGACCCCGGGCCTGGCAGGCCGAGGAGATGATGGCGATCAGCGAGCACCTGCTCGGCCCCAACCGCTTCGACCCGTACCTCTCGAGCACGGCGAGCGGACACGGCATCGGCAAGTCGGCGCTGATCTCGATGCTGTCGCTCTGGGCCATCATGACCTTCCCCGAGTCGCGTGGGATCGTCACGGCCAACACCGAAGGCCAGCTGCGCACGAAGACGTGGCCGGAGCTGCGCAAGTGGTACTCGCTCTGCTTGCTGCGCGACTGGTTCAGGGTCGACAACACGACGCTGCGCTCGACGGACCCAGGGCTCGAGGGCACGTGGCGCCTCGACATGTCGCCCTGGTCGGAGAACAACACCGAGGCGTTCGCTGGTCTGCACAACGAAGGCAAGCGCATCCTGCTGCTCTGCGACGAGGCCTCGGGCATCGCTCGTGCGGTGTTCGAGACGGCGATGGGAGCCATGACCGATCTCAACACCGAGATCATCATGCTGCTGCTCGGCAACCCGACCCGACCCAAGGGCTACTTCTTCGACACGCATAACAAGCTCCGCAATCGGTGGCGCACGCGATCGATCGACTCGCGCACGGTCGAGGGCACCAACAAGGTGCTGATGAACCAGTGGGTCGAGGACTATGGCGAGGACTCGGACTTCGTCCGCGTCCGCGTGCGCGGCATGTTCCCGAAGTCAGCGACGAGTCAGCTGATCCCGTCCGACGTGATCGAGCGATCGTCCACGAACGAAACGTCACCGCTCGTCACTGACCCGTTGGTGTTCGGCATCGACGTGGCTCGGTTCGGCGACGACCAGTCGGTCATGTACGCGCGCAAGGGCAAGTCGGCTGCGGTGTACGGGCCGTGGAAATGGCGCGGGCTTAACACGATCGCGCTTGCCGACGAGATCATCCCCAAGCTCATCGAGTTCAAGCCACACTACGTCAACATCGACGGCGGCGGCGTGGGCGGCGGGCTGATCGACGTGCTGCGATCGAAGGGTTTCAACGTCCACGAGGTGTTGTTCGGCGCGAGCGCTCGGAACGACCAGTACGGCAACAAGCGCGCCGAGATGTGGTGCGACATGCGGGACTGGCTCATGGCGGGTGGTTGCATCCCCTGGTACGACAAGGAGCTGATCGACGACCTCACGAATCAGGAGTACACGGTGCCCGAAACAGGCAAGAACCAGCTGTTTCTCGTGCCAAAGGACCTGATGAAGAAGGACGGCTATCCGAGCCCCGACAGCGGAGATGCGCTCGCGCTGACCTTCGCCCAAGTGGTTTCACCTATCACGAAGCCGAACGTGACGACCGTCCTCGCTAGCGAAACGGCCGAGACCGAGTACGTTCGTGGCTGGCGTTGACACGTGGAGGGGCCATGGCCGAGTCCGACAGCCTGATGCGCGAGGTGGCCGAGATCAACCGGTCTGTGCTCGCTGCCCGGAAGTCTCTGCGGCCTAGCAATCTCGGCGCACTGCGCGAGGACGGCACGCCGAAGCGACCCGAGTTCCAGGTGGGCCAGCAGGCGCCGCTCGCTGCGATCAACGCGGGGCTGAAGCGGCTGACCGACCTGGGCGTTCGCAACACGGGCAGCGACTATTCGAGCCGGGACAGCGAGGCGGAGAAGCTCATGGCATCACTCCGTAATCAGCGCCGGCAGCTCGAGAACAACCGCAACGAGGTGCTGTCGGTAACGAGCCGCGACCGCTCCTCCCAGCGTGAAGCGATCCAGGCCAACGTCGGCATCTTGTCGGGTCGCACGCAGCCGTCATCGGCGCGCGTGCCTCGGCTCAATCGTGGAGCTGGCCTGCTCATGCCGTTCAGCTCGATGGAGCGTCTCATCTGATGTGCACGCCGAAGGCGCCGAAGACTCCGCCCACACCTCCGCCCGTGCCGGACTTCCAGTCCGAGCAGGCGGCGGTCGCGACTGAGCTGCAGGAGGACCGGCAGCGCCGTGCGTTCTCCGGCCTAGCATCGACCATCGCCACGGGCGCGGCCGGCGTGCTGACCAAGGCCCGGACCAGCCGAGGCCTCCAGTGAACGCAGCCGACTTCACGGTCAAGAGCTTCGAGGAGCAGCGCAGCGAGCTGAAGCGTCAGTTCGACTCGGACTACCGCACGCATTGCTCGGAGATCTTCCAGTTCTTCAACCCGCGGCGCGGTCAGTATCTGATCCGGCCCGAGGGCTCGTCCTCGACGCACGGCCCGATCAGTGGCCGCAAGATGCACGAGAAGGTCGTCAACTCCGCCACGCTGCTGTCTGCGAAGAACGCAGCGAGCGGTCTGCAGGCTGGCGTGACCACGCCGAGCCGGCCGTGGAAGAAGGTCGGCCCCACGCGCCCGGACATGAACCGCGTGGCCGGCGTGGCCGAGTACTACGACGAGGTCGACCGCGGCGTGGACTCGGTCTTCGCGCAGTCCAACTTCTACCGCGCGACCCAGACCGCCTATCAGGACTACGTCACGGTGGGCTTCGCCGCGCTGCAGATCGACGAGCACGAGGAAGATGTCATCCGGTGCCAGGTGCATCCGATCGGCTCGTGGTTCGCCGCACCGAACGGTGACGGCAAGATCGACGTGTTCTTCCGGGACTACAACCCGACAGGCCACGAGATGCTCAGCAAGTTCCGCGAGGACGAGCTGCCGACCGAGCTGCTGAACAACCTCAAGAAGGGCCGGTTCAAGCGGATCAAGCTGCGCAACGCGATCACGCCGAATCCGTTCTATCGCGCGGACGTGGCCACGATCGGCCTAGCATCCTTTCCGTACGTGTCGGTCTGGTGGTGCAATGGGTACGAGAAGGTCTTCATCCGCACGCACGGCTACCACGAGTTCCCGGTCCAGGTCTTCCGCATGTACCAGGCCGAGACCGGCGACGCGTACGGCCACGGCATCGGCTTCGACGCGCTGCCCGACGCGAAGCAGCTCATGTTCCACGAGGACCAGTCGTCCGAGGCCGTCGACAAGATGGTCACGCCGCCCTTCCAGGCGCCCACCTCGCTGAAGCTCGGCGGCGTGTCGCTCGTGCGCGGCAAGGTCACCTACCACGACGGGCCCGGGAAGATCGAGCCGCTGTACAACGTGAACCTGCCCGTGCAGTACGTGGACGCGAAGGTGCTGCGGCTCGAGCAGCGCATCTCGCAGCACTTCTTCGAGGACCTGTTCCTCATGATCACGCAGTCGGTCAACCGACAGGTGACCGCGCGCGAGATCCAGGAGCGGCACGAAGAGAAGCTGATCATGCTCGGGCCCTTGCTCGAGTCGCTGAACGCCGAGCTGCTCGACCCCGCGATCGAGCGGGTGATCGCGATCATGCGGCGCGCCAATCGTTTGCCGCAGGCACCGCCTGCGCTCGTCGGCGAGCCCTTCAAGATCGAATACATCTCGATCCTCGCGCAGGCTCAGCGCGCCGTGAAGACGATCGCGATCGAGCAGGGCGTCAACTTCGTGTCGGCCTCCGCGAACGCCGGGTGGCCCGAGGGTCTCGACAAGATCAACATCGACCCGGTGGTCGACGAGTACCTCGCGCACATCGGATTCCCCGCGAAGGCGATCCGGCCGGACGACGAGGTCGAGGCGCGGCGCGCCGCTCGCGAGCAGATGGCACAGCAGGAGCGCGCGGTGGCGATGGCCGCGGAGGCTGCGCCAGCGGCGGCGGCGGCGGCGCAGGCATCCGAGCAGATCCGGCCCAACGTGCTCGAGACGCTGCTCGCGCGTGTGCCCAGCGCGGCGGCGGCCTAAGCCGTGGCCGAGAAGAGAACGCCGCAGGAGCTGCGGTTCGAGCGATTGGCTGGCCAGGCAGACTTCATCGAGCTGCTGGTCGAGTGGCATGATTCGGTCCAGCCGTGGTCTGGGCCGGTATCGACGAACGACGCAGCTCAGGCGAGCTGGGTCAACGGCAGGGCGAGCTTCGTCAACGACATGCTCGAAGACATGAGACGCTACCTGCCGGAGTGTTACGAGAGATTCGAGAGGACGAGGAGCAAGTATGTCCGGACCCAACTGGATCGAGAGCTTCGGGAAGGAAGCCCCCGCAGCGAGCGGCAGCGACGGCTCGACCAATACGACGAGCCCGACGGCGCCGACGCCTAATAGCGGCGAGGTCCCGAAGCTCGAGAGCAAGACCGAGGCGCCGGCGCCCTTGGGCGACGCGCTCAACACGAACACGCCGAAGGCTGATGGACAGCCTTCGGGTGATGGGCAGACGACCTCGAAGGAGACCGCGAAAGCAGGCGACAAGCCGGGCGACGCGCAGGCCCTCGAGTTCAAACTTCCCGATGGCCTGTCCATCGCGCCCGAGCATCACGCCGCGCTGACCGAGTTCCAGAAGCAGCACAATCTGCCGCCGGAAGCTCTGCAGCGTGTCGTGGACCTTGGGGCGGAAGTCGCGCAGCAGACTCGCTCGATGATCGAGCAGGACGCCGCGCGGGAGTCCGAAGCGATGCGGGCCGAGTGGAAGCAAGCGCTGCTCGCCGATCCTGAATTGGGTGGACCGAAGCTCCCGCAGACGCAGGCCAACTTCAACGCCTTCCAGCAATCGAAGCTGGCCGAGCCGGCGTTGCTGCAGCTGTTGAACGAGACCGGTCTCCTCACGCACCCGAGCATCGCGCGGCTGATCAGCCGCATCGGTGCATCGATGCGTGAGAACCCGGTGAACTTCGGCGCGGAAGCGCCGAATAACCGGCGCCCGGAGAACGAACTGTACGCGCGCAGCGCGCACAACTGAAAGGTGACATAGCATGCCGGAACTGAGCACGACGCATCCGACGTACCTCGATTGGGCCAAGCGGCGCGATCCCGACGGCGCGATGGCGATGATCATGGAGCTGATGGCGAAGGCGACGCCGATCGTCAACGACATGGTGGTTCTCGAGGCCAACGGGCCGCTGCACCACCGCACCACCGTCCGATCGGGTCTCCCGACCGGCACCTGGCGCAAGCTGAACTACGGCGTCCCGGTCGAGAAGGGCAAGACCAAGCAGGTCAACGACGTGATCGGCTCCCTCGAGACCTACGCGGAGGTCGACAAGGCCATCGCGGAGCTGAACGGCAACACCGCCGCGTGGCGGATGTCGGAGGAGGGTGCCTTCCAGGAGGGCCTGAGCCAGAACATCGCGACCACGGTGATCGAGGGCAACACGGACACGGACCCCGAGAAGTTCATGGGCATGGCGCCGCGGTACAACTCGATGTCCGCGGAGAACGGCCGGATGATCATCCAGTCCGCGACGGCCGCGGGCACGGATGTCAACTCCTCGATCTGGGGAATCATCTGGGATCCGCGTTCGGCGCACGGACTCTTTCCGAAGGGTCAGGCGGGCCAGGTCGGCCTCGGGATCCAGGACCTCGGTGAGGAGACGCTGAGCGACGGCGCCGGCGGTTACTACCAGGGCTACCGCACCCACTACAAGTGGATGGCGGGGCTCTCGGTTCGTGACTGGCGCCGCGTGACGCGCATCCACACCAACAACGCCGACGTGGTCGGTGCGACCAACATCCTCGACCTGATGGTCGACGCGTACAACCAGCTGCACATGCCGGAGTCCGGCAAGCTCGTTTGGTACACCACGCGGGCGATCAAGTCGGCGCTGGACAAGGAGGCCATGAACAAGTCGAACATGGCGCTCGGCCAGCAGCAGCAGGACAACGGCGGCCCGGTCACCACGTTCTGGGGCAAGCCGATCAAGCACCTCGAGACCCTCCTCACCTGGACGGAGGCCCGAATCGGCGCCTAACGGTGCTAGGTTCGATCCCTTCAACCAGACCAAAAGGAACACGCACATGATCGACCACGATCTTCTTCTCTGTGACGACCAGGATCTTTCCCAGGCGGCGGGCACGTACGTCGGCACCAACACGCTCAAGCTCGCCGAAGTCGGCCGCATGGGCGCGGAGCGGCGCGGCGAGCCCATGGAAATCCTGATTCAGGTGACCGAGGCCTTCGCCAGCGGCGGCGCGGCGACGGTGGACATCCAGCTCGCCACCGGCAACACGAATGCGCTCGGCAGCCCGCAGGTTCAGCTGGCCACCGGCGCGCTCGCGCTGACCGAGCTGACGCTGGGGCGGAAGTTCCGCTTCCCGCTCGTGATGCCCCAGGACGACGCGGATGCGACCCACGTGGGTGTGCAGTTCGTGATCGCGACGGCGACGACCACGTTCGGTCGTTGTTCGGCCTGGATTCAGCCGGCCGGTTCGGATCAGGACGCGACGCCGCGAGCGGCGTAAGGAGCTGAGAGATGAGAGAGCGATGCTATCGAACGTGTCTGCAGTACGGCCGACGCTGGGAGATCGGGGAGGAGCGCGAGGTGTCTTCCTTCACGGAGGACGGTCAGCCGATCGCGACCACGCACTTTCGACTTGTCGAAGGCAGCGAGCCGCCGGCCGATGACTCGAAGCTCGTCACGACCCCGGTGCGCAAGGCCGAGGAATCCTTGGACGCGCTCCGTGGCGATCGGGTCTTCGCTATCCGAAAGGCTCTCGAGTCCCTCGACCCCGAGACGAACGCCGATTGGGCGGTCAAGGGCGCGCCGTCCTTGCAGCGCATCCATGTCCTGACGGGCCTGGAAGTGCAGCGGGGAGACGTGGTCGAGGCCTGGCCCGAGTTCGATCGGGAGTTCGCCCGATCGCTCCGCACGTGACCGAGGGGAGGGAGCGGGCTTAACACCCGCTCCCTCTCTGGGAGCTGACCATGCCTTTGCTGTCGAAGACGGATCTCTGGAAGTTTGCCGCGACGATGATGGGCATGTCCGCAGCACAGAACGTGCTGAACGCTGACAGCCCGACCACGGCGCTCGAATCGACTTTCAGCGTGCTCTACGATCAGATCCGCACGTCCCAGATCCTCACGGGGTCCTTCGACTTCGCGATGCGCACGCGCAAGCTGCGGCAGGCGCCGACGCTCGACTACACCGGCAGCCGCCAGATCTGGACGGAGTCATGGGACTACGTCTACGCGGCCCCGCACGACTCGCTGCGCTTCCTGCGCTGGCGTGACAGCGTGCCGCGGGAAGTCTCTGCGGTCCCCGACTTCCAAGAGTTGCGCTTGCCGATCCAGTACAAGCGTGTGGCTCTTGTCCCTGTGCTTCAGACGCTTGTGGGGTCAGGTGTCACGAACGCCTGGCCGGGCGGCGTCTACATCGACGGCGTGTACCTGTCGTTTCTCGATGACTCGCTCCAGCTTCACGAGTTCACCGACGTGCCGATCTACGGCGGCACGTACTCGCTCGTTGGCTTGAAGCACGTGGCGTCCGGGTTCTCGTGGGACAGTGGGATCGAGTACGCCCTCACCGCCACGCCGTGGGAGTTCGACCTGGCGCCGTTCATCGCCTCAGGCAAAGCCGATCTGGCTGCAGCACCGGCTGCGGGCGGTTTGGTCGACATTGCCTACGGGAGCGGCCTGACCACGGATGCCACAACTGGGCAGGCCGTGCATCTCGCGACCAATGTTATGCCCAGCGACGCGGTCGCGGTGTTCCTGACCGATGTGACCACGGTCAGCCAGATGCCCGTCGAGTTTCAGATCTCTCTCGCGGCCGAACTGGCGTACCGCGCGTCGATCGTCCACAGCAAAGCGCCGCGCATGATTCAGGCGCTCGAGCGTGAGATGATGCGCACGATGTCCAAGGCCGTCACGTCGCTGACTTCCGACGACGGGCATATCGAGGGTGGTGGACCCAGCCGGGCAACTCAGGCGAGGTGGTAGATGGCCCGCCAGTACCAGGGCTCGTTGAGTGGCGGCGAGGTCGACCCGGGCGTTTGGGGCCAGATCGGCCTCGAGCGCATGGGCTCGATGCTCCGCATCGCGCGCAACGTGATCATCCAGCCCGAAGGCGGCGCCATGAAGCGGCCGGGCCTGGAGTTCATCTCCTTCGCGCACGGGCCCGTGGCCAACATCAACAACACGGTGCGGCCTCTCCCGTTCAAGTTCAACAACGAGCAGACGTACGAAGTGATGGCCATGTCCGACCGGGTCTTCTTCGCGAAGAACGGCGGCGTGATTTTCGAGCCTCGCGTGGGCTCGGGGACGATCACGGTCGGGCAGGACGCGAACGGCACGTTCATCAACGCGTCGGGCGGCGGTCTCACGTACGCTGCAGGCGCCATTCTCTACTTCGCATCCGGCGGGTACCTGCAGCTCGAGAATCGCTGGGTTCGCGTCGCCTCAGCGCCGGCGCCCACCGCGAACCGCGTCTACCTGAACGACTACATCACCAACCTGACCGTTGGCATTTCGGGCTTCACCGCGCAAGGCGGGACGATCGACTACGGCCTGATCTACTTCCTCGACACTGCCGACGGCTGGTATGCGTCGGTCGACCCGATGGAGTTGGATTACACGCAGTCGAACGACAAGCTCTTCGTGTCCCACGATTCCGCGAAGACCAAGGTCCTCACGCGGACGGGCGACACGGCGTGGACGATCACGGACTTCAATCCCGCGCCTAGCAACGTGGCGCCCACGGTGTCGCTGTCTGCTGGATCGAACGAGCCGCCGGGCACAAACACCGTTCAGTACGCCGTGACCTCCGTCGAGACGGCGAATGGCACGTTCGAGGAGTCGCTCGCAGACCTCTTCGACGTGACCAGCGTCGACCGCGATGCGATCAACGCCACGGACTTCGTCGAGCTGGAGTGGGCGCACGTTGCGGGCAACGACAAGTATTACGTGTACAAGGCCACGTCGGGCCTCTATGGCCTGATCGGGCGTGCCGAAGGCACGTCGGGCACGCTCACGTTCCGCGACGAAGGGTTCGTGCCGAACCTGGCCATCGCCCCGCCGATCGAGGCCGACATCTTCGATGCAGCCAACGAGTATCCGAGCGCGGTCGAGCTGGCGCAGCAGCGCATCTGGTTCGGCCGAACGAAGGCGCTGCTGCGCGACGTGTACGGCTCGCGCGCGGGCTCTCTGAACAGCTTCGCCACGTCGACCGTGACGGCGGACGACGACCCGATCGAGCTGGCCATCGCCGCGAAGTCGGTGCAGGAGGTCCGGCACTTCGTGCCGCTCAAGGACCTCATCGTGCTCACGTCGGACGGCGAGTGGGGCTTCGACACGGGCGACGACGGCCTGGTCTCCACGCGATCTGGCTTGATCGCGCACAGCTTCTGGGGCTCGGCAAAGGTCAAGCCTGCGATCGTAGGCGAGTCGGCGATCTTCGTGGAGCGCACGGGCCGATCGATCCGGGACCTGGCCTACGCGCTGCAGAGCGACGGCTTCGCCTCGAGCAACCTGTCCTTGTTCGCGAAGCACCTGTTCCGGTACCGCCAGGTCAAGTCGATCTGCTTCGCGCAGACGCCTTTCAACGTGCTGTTCGTGGTCTTCAACGACGGCCTGGGTGCCTTCTGCACGTACGTCCGCGATCAGCAGATCTTTGGCTGGAGCCGAGTCGACACAAACGGGCGTATGCATTCGTGCATGTCCATCGAGGAAGGCGGCCGGGACAACATCTACGTCGAAGTGGAGCGGGTCTACAACGGGACCACGCCGTATCGGCAGATCGAGCGGATGACGATGATCGACCCCGAGTTCAGTGATCAGGGCATCTGGCTCGACAACTCGATCGAGTTCAATCGCCCGAATCAGTACCTCGCGGACCCGTTCGACGGCACGTTCACGAAGGCCGAGACGCTCGTCGAGAGTGGCGTGCTCACCCTTCGACTCACCGGGTCGGGTACCGCGCTGGTCAACAACGAGCTGTTCCAGCTGCAGGCCCCCGCAGGCTCGCCGCTCGCGATCTTCGACGGCATGACCTTCATGGCCGAGGTCGTATCTCCCAACCTCTATCGGCTGTATCGAACGGTCAACGGGAGCACGACGAAGAAGCAGCTCTTCAACGTCGAGAACTATCTACCGTCGGGCTTCATCGCGACAGGGACTGTGGGTTACTGGAACGACGGCATTGGGCTCGGCGTCCGGGCCCACCACCTCAACTATCGTGCGGGGTTGGTCACCGTCCGCGCGGACCTGACCGAGTACAAGAACGTGACGCTCGCGGCCGGTGGCATCTACACCTTCACTACCGACCCGCTGGCCTTCGCGGGCAAGATCCATTTGGGCGAGCCGTTCGTGTGCGAGATCGAGACGCTGGACGTGGACGCCCCGGCCAACCCCATCACCGGACTGCCGGTCCAGCTGAGCACGGTCGGGCTCCGTTTCTCGTTGGCCAATGCCGTCAAGATCGGCCGGTACCGCGAGAGCCTGCTGACGATCCCGCTCTCGGTGTTCGAGTCGATGGAAGACTTCAGCATCAACCGCGGCGCCTTCCGCGGCGTGATGACGAATCTGCAGTACCCTGCGTGGCGACCCGATGGTCGGGTCGTCGTCCGCTCCGAAGACGGCTTCCCGTTCGTCTTGACCGCGCTGATCCCCACGGTCGACATTGGCACCATCGATGGCGAATGACGTGACGTACACCAGCGGACCGCTGGACGAGGCGGAGATCGAGATGATGGCTCGAGACCTGCGGCCGATCGAGCGCGAGGACGTGTTGCGGACCTTCCCCAGCGTCGAGGACGCGATTCAGTCGTGTTGCCAGGTGTCGGACTATCTGCGCGTCATCCGATTCCACGGCCAGCCGATCAGCGTGTACGGTGCGGTCCACGATCGAGAGACCGGCTACGGCGTGCCGTGGATGCTGACCACTGAGCTGCGCTCGTTCGCTCATCCCGTGCGGGTGCTCCGCGTGGGCCGTGAGCTGATGGCGGAGATGATCAGCTTGTTCCCGGTCATGCATAACATCGTGCCGATCGAAGACGTGGAGGCTTGCTCCCTGCTGCAGGGTCTGGGCTTCGAGGTTCTCGACTCGGTCGTCCAGTCCGGTGGGTACGACTATCGCCCGTTCTGGTACGGGAGGGCCGCCTGATGTGTCTTCCGTTCGTCGCCGCAGGCGCGGCGGTTCTTGGCACCACGCTGTCGACCACGGCTGCGGCTGCCATCAACGTGGGTTTGACTGCTTCGCTCGTCGCGGGTCTGGCCGGGTCGGCTGTGTCTGCGGCTGGCCAGGTCCAGCAGGCCAAGGCCGCCGAGGACCAGGGCAAATACGAGTACAAGGTCATGCGGTACGAGGCCGAGCTGGAGCGACAGAAGGGCGAGGTCGAGGCCGTCCGCTTCGGCGTCAACGCTCGTCGCGAGTGGGGCCGCTTCATGCTCCAGCAGGCCGGCACGAACCGCGACCTCTCGTTCGGCAACGTGGCGTCGCAGGCGATCGAGTTCCGCAAGTTCCAGACGTTCGATGGCGAGATCCTCGCGCGCAACGCCGAGGCTCGGGTCAACGTGATGAACCTGAACGCGGAGAACGCGCGCATCCGCGGGCAGAACCAGGCCGCGGGCCTTCGCATGGGCGCGGTCGCCACGGGCATCCAGGGCGCGGCCTCTGCGGTGTCGTCGTTCTTCTCGTTCTCCCGGTTGGGCTCGAGCAGCATCGCCAACGCGACGCGGTTCACCGGTCTCTCGAGCTACCAGGCCCCGGCTGGCCAGATGGCCGCAGTCAACCTCAACACCAGCATCTGGAACACCTGATGGCACGCGTAGAGCTGAACGACATCCGAGTCCCGCTCTCTGCCTCGCTGGCGGGCTTGAACACGAACACCGCGCAGGACGCGCCGGCCGCGGGCGTGCAGGCCGTCGGCGGCGCGTTGTCGCAGGTCGCGCAGCAGTCGGGCGCCACGTTCGAGCGTCTCGGCCGCGAGTTCGTTCAGCGCCGCAACGAGCGCGAGTACACGCAGGAGCAGATCAGCTACTGGGAGACGGAGTCGGAGCTGCTCACGGGTGAGGGTGGCGCACTCACCCAGCAGGGTGAAGAGGCGATGGGTGTGACCGAGCGGACGCTCAGTCGCATGAACGATTACATCACGAAGCGCGCGAAGGAGCTGGCCGGCAATCCGGTCGTCCGCGACGAGTTCCTGCAGTTCTCCGCGAAGCAGCTCGCGCAGACTCGCAACGTGGTGAGCGCGCACGAGGCCGCCCGCGCGGAGGATCTGCGCGTGTCGGCTGCAACGGCGGCACGGGCCACGGTCCTGCGGAACACGACCACGATGCAGCCGCAGCGCTTCCTTCCCACGACGCTGCCCGACGGCACGACGATCTACGCCGACCCCGACCTGATCGAGGAGGTCGAGTCGAAGACGGAGATGATCAATCGCGGATGGTCGGACGCTCAGGTGTCGGAGGAGACTCGGGCGATCATCGCCGACCAGGCCGCGCAGTCGATCTTCTACATGCTCGACAAGGGCCCGCAGAACCTGGCCGCTGCGAAGGACATCGCGAACGCGTACGAGGGCCACTGGGATGCGACCACGCGCGCGGCCGTTATGCGGCGCGTCGACACCGAGCTGACGTACGACATGATGGACCCGATCGTGGCGCGCAGCGCCGCGGCGATCATGGACAGTGGCCAGACGATCACGGCCAAGCGCTTGTCGGAGGCGTCGGTCGACGCGTTCAAGTCAGACTACAAGGCGGCCTACGGCGAGATGCCCCCGGACGAGGCCGTGCAAGAAGTTCGTCGCCGATCGATCGCGCAGGTCAACTTGATCGAGGATGACATCCAGAAACGCCACGAAGCCGCGCGCGGGGCCGACATGGTGAACTTCATCAAGACCGCGGCCAAGGGTGACCCGAAGGCCACGGAGGCCGAGGCGCGTCGGCTGATCGCGTCGGCGCACGGCGAGCGGGATCTCGCGTTCGCCTCGACGCTGCTCAAGTTCGCAGACAACTCGAAGGAGACGGGCAGCGTTCACCCGAAGACTACGACGGCGGAAGGCCTGGCAGCCGTGCTCGGTGGGCTCGACGGGAAGACCGCGCCGGAGCTTGTCGGTCTTGCGGCAGACCTCAGCGCGCAGGACTTCGAGGATCACGTGGGCCCGTTGCTGGGCTTGAAGGGGCGACTCCCCAAGAACAGCGAGATCGGCGCGGCGCTCGACCGTGCCCGCAACATCTACGAGGGCAAGGGCCCGTTCGCGAAGACAGCGGCGGCGGACAAGAGCGGCGAGTACGCGTCGAAGTTCCAGCAGATGACCGACCTGAGCCGTCTCTACTTCGAGCAGAACCAGCGCCTCCCGACGACCGACGAGCTGAACGAGATCGCGCTCTCGACGTTCTTCTCGCTCGACGACGATTACTACGACGCGGGCGCGGGCGACTCGCTTGGGCAGTTCCTGCTCAATCCGTCTGACTCGCCTCTCGACGTGGCAGACACGCGTGATCGCCACGTGCTGACCCTCGTGACGGACGCGGTGCGTCTGTCCCCGCGCATGCGCGACGCAGCCCTGTCGGTCTTCCCTGGCGCGAGCGAGATCACGCCGGAGCTGTTGGCGACGAACCCGCAAGTGGCCGCCGAGCTGATCGAGGTCATGCTCGTCACCAACGCGCCCGTCTTCAAAGCGAAGGACGGGTCTGAGGCGAAGTTCCGGTCCGTCCTCAAGTCGGCGTTGGAGGCCAAGTGAATCCCTCCGACATCGCCATCAACACGCTCCTGAACGACGACGAGTACCGCGAACGCAACCAGGCCCGCAGCGCGCAGGCGTCCATCGATACGATGCGTGCCGGTCGTGCGCTCACGATCCCGCCGACGACCTCGACCGACCCGCTCGAGATCTTGAAGGCGACGAGCCGGCAGGAGCGCGCGGCGCGCGTGGCCCATCAGATGGACCTCGGAATCCAGGCGGGGCCCGACGCGGTCAAGTCTCGGCTCGACGCGTTCGAGGCGACGGGCGACCCGTCCGGCGAGCGCGTGCCGAAGATGACGCCGCTCGAAAAGGCGAACCGCACCAACGCGCTCGCGAAGAGCGAGAAGGTCCTGTCGTTCTTCGAGCTGCACCCCGAGGCCGCGGCGTTGGCGGCCGACGACGCGTCGCTGCTTGGTCAGGCCGGCAAGGCGATCGAGTTCCTCGCCGATCGCGTCACGGCTCCCGTGAGCGGCTTCAAGCGGGGATGGCTGGGCCACGAGGCGGCGCTGATTCAGTTCCGCATCTCTGAGCTGGAGACGGCCGTCAGTCCGTCACCCGAGCGGGATCAGGAGCTGCTTGGCCTGCGCGCGGAGCAGCGACGGTTGCGGAAGGAGATGGCCAAGGTCCCTGTGGTGGGCGACGGCCAGTTCAGCCTGTCCGATCCGGCGCTCGAGATCTTCGACGAAGGCTTGGCCGGCATCGGCGACATGTTCTCGCTGATCGGTCTCGCCGGGAAGGGCGCCACCAAGAAGACGGCCGCTGTGGTCCCGGTGGCCTTCGGCGCGGGCTTCGGTGTTGGCTCGCTGGCTGGCGGCATCGCCACGGCGCCTGTCGCTGGCGCCGGCACCGTCCCGGGCGGATTGGCGCTGGGCACTTCGTTTGCCATCGGCGCGGGCACGCGCACCTTCGGCGTCACGTTCACGTCCGAGATGGCGAAGATCATGACGGGCCACCGGCTCAACGAGCTGCACGAGGAAGGCTGGCGCGAAGGCGACCCGGCCACTCTGGCGAACGCGATGGTGTATGGCGTGTCGGCCGCGCTCATCGAGCGCTTGTCGCTCGGGATCGAATGGCAGGCGCTGGGCCGACCGCTGTCGGGGTGGAGCCCGCAGATCGCGAAGGCGCTTGGCGTGCGCGTGGGCAACTGGGTCACGAGTCCTGGCGTCGCCGCGCGCATTGGCCGTGTTGTCGCAGGCATCGGCGTGGCATCGACGACGGAGGCCTTCGAGGAGATCCTGCAGGGCACGTTCTCGAAGTCGCTGGGCACCGAAGTCGGCATGCAGGTCAAGGGCCGCCCCGTCGAGGAGGTCTGGAGTGAGTCGCTGGCCGAGCTGGAGAAGAATCTTCCGCAAGCGCTCGAGGAAGGCGCGGCTGCTGCGGTCTCTGTTGCGCTGCTAGGCGGGCTCTTCTCCCCGCTCAGCATCCACCGCGAAGGCAAGGCTGTTCGGCAGGCCGTCGAGACCGAGCAGTTCCTCGACGCGTGGGCCGATGGTGAAGCGGCGTCCACGCTCGCGAAGCGATCGCCCCGTTTGGCCGGCGAGTTCCTCGGCATGCTCACGTCCGGCACCGACCGGTCGCACGTGTACGTCGACCCGGCGATCTTCCAGGACGCGCTCAACTCCGAGGGCATCTCCGCGATCGAGGCGGAGGAGAAGCTCCCGGGCATCACCGAGCAGATCCAGCTCGCGAGGGAGACGGGCCGTCGCGTGGCGATTCCGTCGAAGGACTTCGCGCGGGCGATCAGCAACTCGAACCTGATGCCGAAGCTGCGCGCCCACATCGTGGGCACGCCGGACCCGACCGCGCTCTCGAACACGCAGCGCATCGAGGCCCAGCAGAAGAGCCTGGAGGAGATGGGTCTCGGCGACCTGGCCGCCGAGAAGGACGACGTGCTTGCGGTCCAGCGCATGCTCGACGACTCGGCCGGCGTGGTCGGCATGCGCATCGCGGAGCAGCTCATCGCCAGCGGTCGCGTGGCCCCGGCCGAAGCGGAGGTCAACGGCCAGCTCGTGTCCGCGCGCGTGCGTTCGCTCGCCGCTCAGATGTCGGCGTCTGCCGGCCGGCTCTTCACGCCCGAGGAAGTGTTCGACCTGTACCCCCTCGATGTGCTCTCGAAGCAGCAGGTCGAGCAGGTCCGAGCCGGCACGCCTGTGACCGGCCCGGTCGACACGCTCGAGCAGGACGAGCTGGACGACGAGCAGGAAGCACCGGACACCACGCTGCCCGACGCCATGGCGAAGGGCGGGCCTTCGTTCGCTGAACAGCACGTGCTCGCGACCCAGCGGCAAAAGCGTGCGGTGAGCAAGAAGGTCACGTGGGCGTCCGGCGAACAGGCCACGATCCAGAAGTCTGTGGACGCCTCGCTGAAGGACGACCTCAAGAAGGCAACCGAGGCAAACGACGAGGCGGGGGTCGAGAGCGTCAAGGCTCGAGCGAAGGACATCGTCAAGAGAACGACCGCGCGTGTTCGTGCCGCCAAGCTCCGTTTCCCTGCCCGCGCGAAGTGGCTGCCGCTCGTGTTCAGCGGCATGGAAGCGAAGCTCGACGATGACGGGAATCCGGTGCTGGGCCGAGACGGCAAGCCGGTGATGGACATCGTGTGGAAGAAGATCCCGTACTCCTTCGATCGCGATGCAGCGGGGAAGGCGCTCGTCGGGGAAGCTCGCGCCAAAGCCGTCCGCTCGCTCGCAGCCAGCACGCTTCGCGAAGTGCAGAAGATCGCCGAGCGGGCGAAGCGCGGTGACCGCGAAGCGCGTGTGATTCTTCGGCAGGCCGATTGGTACCGCGCGATGCGCGCTCGCCTCCGGCACGAGTTCGGTGGGTTGGGTGACCTCTTCGCCAATCTGCTCGGCGCACTCAGCCCGAAGACGCCTGTGAAGGCCAACTGGAAGAACGCGATCACGGCGCTGCACGCAGCGACCGCCGGCGAGTTCGACGAGCTGATGCCGAAGTGGGAAGCCTGGCAGAACGAGATCGATGAGGCGGAGATCGCGCTTCGTGGTTGGGTCGACGGGCAGATCCAGGCGGGCTGGTCCGTCGCGGCGCTGAAGCGCACGCCTCAGTTCCAATCTCTGCTTCGCGAGATGAGTGAGCTGCGCAAGCTCCCCGATGAGCTGAACCCGCGCAAGCCGAACGGGGCGAAGTACGGCAGCAACGGCCGGCAGGTCGTGAAGGCGATGGTCGGGCTCTGGCGCGTCGTGAAGGACCCCGACCCGGCGATCAACCGCGGCAGCACGAAGCCGAAGGCCCAGAACTTCTCGGGCAATCTGATCGGGTATCGCCAGCGCGCGACGATCGACGTGTGGGCCGCGCGTTTCCTGCAGCGGCTGCGGTGGGGAAACAAGGTCCCGCCCGCGGCCGAAGGCGCGGTGGCTGGTGAAGCTCGAGCGGACGGGAATGCGACGGGCCCGTTCGGTTTCGGCCAGGACGTGTTCACGGCGGCCGTTGCGCTGATCCGCGCGGACGCCGATCTGCAGCAGCTGCCTGAGCTGCAGGGAATCAACGATGACGACCTGCAGGCTCTCGTGTGGTTCATCGAGAAGGAGTTGTGGGCCCAGGACGATGCGACTACCGCCGAGGGCGAAGGCGGGTCGTTCGAGTTCGAGGCGGACCTGACGGGCTCGTCGCAACAGGACTGGATCGAGGATCTTCGTCAGATCATGAACGCGAAGGATTCGACGGTCGCGGAAAAGCTCGCGGCGTCGGCCGAGCTGGACAAGCTCAAGCGGACCGTCGACCGGTTCATCGCGGGCTTGTCGCTCGAGACCAGTGAAGGGACGCAGGGCGTTGCCTTCGTGCCCGACGATGCGGAAATGGCCGCGGTTGGTGCGCAGGTTCGTGACGCCATCCTCGCGGCGGACCCGGACACCAAGATCGTGGGTCTGAAGGTCGCCTCGACGGTGGGCCTCTACGGCGCTCCCGAACGGTCCTTCGATCTCGAAGCCGTGACGACCGAGGGCTTCAATCCGAATGCGATCAAGCGACCGGTCTGGGAGACCGCAAAGAACAACCTGCAGGATTCGGCTTTCGTCTCCCGGGTCCTGCGCGCGGAGGAGGACATCGACTATGCCCGGCACCGGCCCGGTGTCGAGGTCTTCTTCTCCGAGACGAAGCCGATGGAGGAGATCGAGGAGCTGCTCGGCCGGATCTCGGAGGCCGTCGGGGGCTACACGGTCATCGTGGACGCGCTCCGCTCGCGGGTCTCGCGCGAGGGCGGGATGCCGCCCGTGGTCGGCATCCGGGCTCAGTACATCCCGGAGTTCGACGCCCGGTACGGCGACGAGACTCTGGTGGGCGCAAATGATGCGCAGATCGCCACGGCCATGGAGGCCAAGGCCACCGAGTACACGAAGAAGCTGGCTGCGCTAATCTCCTTGCCCGGTGTGTCGATGGCCCAGGTGGTCTGGCACGAGACCGACGTGCGTTTCGAGGGCGAGTACGACGCGGCCCTGAAGGAGATCGACGATGCCGACACAGCTCGAGGAAATTCAGCGACTGATCAAGGAGCTGGAGAAGGACGGTTTGGAAGGACCGTTGCTGACGGGGTTGCGGCTGCAGCGCGACGCGCGGCTGACGAACGCGCCCGAAGAGAAGCAGGCGCCAGCCTTTTCGATCGGCCTGCGCAGCGCTCCGCCTCCGCCGACGCCGCCCGAGCAAAGCTCGACGAGGTCCTGAATCAGGAGTCCGAGGGTGCGGTCGACCCCATCGCTGGTCGACCGGTCCCGGACCCGATCTACGGTCGCGACCTTGTCGCGTTCGATCGGCTGTTTGGCGACGAGCTGGCTGCGAATCCGTTCCTCCGAAGAACGATCCAGGAGTCTGTCAACAATAACGGCGACGAGGACTTCCTGCTGAAGTGGGGTCTGCAGTCGATTCAGGGATCTCGCCGAACCCTGCGGCAGTTCCTCGAGCACGACCCGCATCAGCCGCTCCGGCCGATGGACGAACGCGTTCATGATCTGCTTTCCAACACCGGTTGGGAGATGTGGCAGCTGCTCCTCCACCGCGCAGCCGCGCGCGCCATTCTTCGCCGCATGCGCAGTGCCGGGGTCGTCGAAGGTCCGCTGTATCGCGGCGTGACCAACGAGTCGTGGGATTGGGGTGACAAGAAGGACGCGGAGAATCCGGTCGGAGCAGGGAAGCGCATCCCCGAAGTCGGCGAGATCATCGACCTGGGCGGTCTGGCGGGGTTCGCACCGGACAAGGGCACCGCGCACATGTTCGGCGCTACGGTGATCTACCGCGTCGTCAACGCCAAGGCCTTGAAGCTCACCGATTACGTGAGCGACTACGCGAGCGAGAATGAGCACCTCGTGTCCGGTCCGTTCGAGGTTGTCCGTCGTGAGCCGTCGGGCCGGTTCGACGGCGACGGCGTGCCGATCATGGAGATCCTGATCCGGCAGCTCACTGCCGAAGAGATCATGCACCAGGGCGACGGCAGCCTCGAGGCCATGTTAGGTCTCGACCAGCCGTTCGATCAGCGCGACGGCGTTACGTCCATGCCCCGGGCCCAGATCGTCCTGCAAGACCAGAAGGCCTACGTGGCCATGCTGCAGGCGTCCGACGCGTCGACCTTCCCGCACGAGCTGATGCACTGGATGCTTCAGCAGATGGTCGTGCTGCGTCGGCTCGGCATGTCGACGCCGCAGATGGACAAGGACCTCGACCTCGTCACCCGCTGGACGAACGCGGAGTCCTGGCAGGCGTTGACCCGACCGCTCGCCGACCGCGTCTTCGCGGGCAAGGCCGACAAGCCCCACGAGATCGTCTCGCGTGGGTTCGAGGTCTTCCTGATGGAGGGCCGGGCCCCGAGTGCCGAGCTGCAGCCGCTGTTCGTGCGCCTGCGCGGGTGGGTCCGTCAGGTCTACGGCGGCGTGCTCGCGGCGAAGCGCAAGCTCGGCATCGAGCTGGACGACGACATGCGCCGGTTCTACGACCGGCTCTTCCTGATCGAGAGCGCGCTCGAAGAGGCCGGCGTCGAGGACAAGCCGATCATCACGGCGAAGCCGGCCGAGTGGACCGACGCGCAGTGGGAGCGGTACCAGACCCTCTGGGCGAAGCGGACGAACGCGGCCTTCGCGCACGTCACGAAGAAGCACCTCCCCGCGGCGCGCCGGAACATGGCCGCCCAGAAGCTCGAGGCCATCGAAATGTTCCGGGCCGAGGCCGAGCGGATCGTGGCCGAGGACCCGGGCTGGCAGGCGATGGAGTTCCTGAAGCGGTCCGACGACGGCCAGGGGCTCGACCGTGCGGGTCTCGAGCAGATCCTGGGGCCGGAGGCCCGGGGCCTGATCGAGGCCGTCCTGGCCCGGCCCAGCCAGGGCAGGGGCCGCAAGCTGATCACGTCCGAGGGAACGGAGGGGCTCGACCCGGAGTGGGTCGCCGAGGCCTTCGGGTTCCGGTCGGCCGGCGACCTGATCGAGGGCATCCTCCAGGCCCGGACCGTCGAGCAGCACGTCCAGGAACGGATCAACCGGGAGCTGGAGGACAACGACGCGTGGTCCGAGGAGTCCGTTCTGGAAGACGCACAGGCCGCGGCCTCCCTCGACCGCGAGGCGTTGGCCCTGGTCGAGCTGAGCTATCTGCGCCAGGCGATCGCAGGCGGGCCGGCACTGGACGACGCCCGGGAGGCTCAGGCCCGTACAGGGGCTCCTGCGGCGTCTGACGCGGCGGCCCAGGTGAACGACGCCCGGACCGAGCTGATGGAGGCGATCGACCTCGGCCGGGACGCCCAGGCCATCGCGGACATCCAGGCGCGCGTGCTCGCGGCGGAGGCGGGGGCGAAGGCCGCGGCCCAGACCCGGAAGGAAGGTCGGGCCGCGGGGCAGGTCCTCCGCGAGATCGAGGCACGGCTGACGGCCGGCGCTTTGCGGCGGCGGGCCCGATTCTTGGTCGGGGAGGTCAAGGCCAACGACCTCAAGCGTGAACGCGCCGCGTGGAATAGTACCGCTCTGAAGGCAGCACGGCAAGCTCGCAAGCTCGTCGCCAGCCGCTCCTTCGCCGACGCCGCGGTGGCCATCGAGCGCGAGCTGATGGCGCACTACGCGGCCGAGGAGCTGAACCGGCTGATCGACGAGACGGCCCGCGGCTGGAAGCTGATCGACCGCCTGCGCAAGTCGAAGACGCTGCAGGGTCTGCGATCGCCCGGCTTCGACGGCGCCGAGCAGATCGTCGCCATCTTCCAGCGCTACGACCTGCGGCGCGCTCGGCCGGGCAAGGTCGACGGGCCGAGCAAGGTCGGTCGGAAGCTGCAGCGCGCGATCGAGCAGCGCATCCGCGCGGGTGAGGTCGAGTCGCTGGCCACGTTCGTGTCGCGACTCGAGAACGAGCGGGCCGAGGTCCTCGTGATCCCGCCCTGGATGCTGGCCGACTCGACGCCGACGCACTGGTCCGAGATGTCGATCACCGACTTCCTCGGGCTGATCGACGCGCTGCGCAACATCGAGACCGTGTCGCGTGCGGAGGTCAAGGACCGCAACGCGAAGACGGCGCTGAGCCTCCAGCAGGCGAAGGACCTGATCGTCGGCCGGCTGTTCGCGGTCAACGACGTGAAGCCGACCGATCGGAAGAACCGACCCAACCCGTTGTCGGTCCAGCAGATCCAGGACATGGCGGCCTGGGGCGACGCGCTCCTGCTGCGTGTGGCGGACTGGTCCGACTTCGCGGGCGGCGACGACATCGAGAACAACCACGTGCGGAACCTGCTCGTGCAGCCGATCGTGGACGGCGAGTTCCAATACATCGAGCTGATGGAGACCTTGCTGCAACCCTGGCTCAAGGCGCTCGACAAGCTCGACGCGGGCCGGATGAATAGCATGGTCGTGATCCCCGAGATGACGGCGATCGGCGGCATCGACACGCTGCGCATCTCCGAGATCCTGATGATGGGCCTGCACACCGGGACCGAGTCGAACCTCGACCGCCTGTACGAGGGATTCGCCAACTCGAACGAGCACCAGTGGTCGCGGCCCGCGATCGACGCCGCGCTCGCGAAGCTGACCGACGACGAGTGGAAGGTCATCCAGGAGATCTGGGACGCGTTCGACGCGCTGTGGCCGCGGCTCGAGCAGCACCACTTCGACCGCACGGGCATCCGATCCGAGAAGCTCGAGCACCGCGAGTTCGTCTCGCCGACCGGACGCGTGATGAAGGGCGGCTACATGCCGGCCAAGTACGACCCGAAGTACAGCACCCGCGCGAAGGCGATCGAAGACAAGGCCGCGGTGCAGGGCCTGCTCGGCCACAACTACACGAAGGCGGAGGTGCAGCACGGCCACCTGAAGTCGCGTGCGCAGAACTACTCCGCCCCGCTCGACCTGAACATCAACGTCATCCCGCGGCACCTCGACTCGGTCGTCTACGACCTGGCGATGCGCAAGCCTGTGTCCGACGTGTACAAGCTGCTGAACCACCCCGAGGTCCAGCAGGCGATCCGCAAGACGTGGAGCCGTCACCACCTCGAGGCCCTGAACATGATGGTGAACGACGCCGCGCGCGTGCGTCGTGCGAAGCAGCAGGGTTTGCTGGGCGGTGCGGAGGCGGTCAGCAACTGGATCCGGTCCGGCGTCGTGTACACCGGCCTCGCCTACCGCATTTCGACGGGCGTGCTGCAGCTGACCGGTTTGCTGCCGATCCTTGGCGAGGTCGGCCCGAAGTGGACCACGCTCGCGGTGTCTCGCGCGATGAGCAACGGCGTGTGGCCGTTCGTGCAGCGTGCGCGCGAGTCGAGCGTGGTCCTGCGCCGACGCGCGTTCACGCGCGATCGCGAGCTGACCGAGATGACGCGGACCCTCGACGGGAAGAACCGGCTCAAGGCGAAGGTCGACGCGAACACCGGCATCTTCATCGTGATCGGCGACGCCGTGGTGTCGTCCATCGCGTGGGACGCGCAGCGCATGAAGTCGATGCACGAGCACGGCGACATGGCGCGTGCGATCCGGGAAGCGGACCGGGCCATCGTGCGCACGCAGGGCTCCTCGACCGTAGGCGAGGTCTCCGCGCTGATGCGCGCCGAAGGGTTCGCGAAATGGCTCACGCTCTTCGGCGGGTTCATGTCGAACATCTACGCCCGGGAGCGGCGCATGGTGCGGCTGGCCACGGGCAAGCAGGCGACCATCGACGTGGACGGCAAGCCGGTCCGCAAGGTCCGGCCGGTGGCGGCGACCTGGCTGTTCGCCACGACGCTGTTCCTGCCGGCCGTGCTCGACGCACTGGTTCGGGGTGACGGGCCGGACGACGACGACGAGAGCAAGCTCCTGTGGGCGCTGTCCCGCGTCGTGTCCTTCATGGCCGCGCCTATTCCGTTGGTGCGAGAGGTAGTTGACTCGATGATGTTCCCCGAGCGCCGGTCCTTCCAGGGCAAGGCCTCGCACTCCCGCATGCTCGAGCTGCCGGCCCAGGTGGTTGAAGACCTATCAAAGGCCTTCGACGAGGACGAGGAGTTCGAGCTGGAAGAGGCTACACGTTCGATCATGCTGGGCCTGACGATGGGCCGCGTGGCACCGCTCTCCCAGGCGGAGATCTGGGTCGACAATTTCTGGGCCGGTGAAGAGATGGGCTCTGCACGCGACCTGATCTGGCGCAAGCCGATCGAAAGGAGAGAGTGATGATGATGCGATTTGCTCGGCTGGCGATGCTCGCGGTGCTGCTCGTGGCGGCCCCGGGTTATGCGGCGGAGTTTGCGGGTGTGACGAAGAGCGGTCCGACGGGACTTCGGACCACGTACACGATCGGTGCGAATCGGGCGATCAACGACTTCACGACGGCGATCCCCGCGTGCCCGTCCATGCGGATCACGTTCGCCCGATCGACGGCTGCTGTCGTGTCGGTGTACGCGGTATCGCCCACCGACGACACGGTGGCCGAGATCGAGGCGGCCACGCTGGTCGACCAGCTCAACGTCGATGAAGCGATCACGGTGACGCAGTCCGCGCTGTTCTACCGGGCCGTCATCGATACGGCGGAGTCGAGCGCAACGCCCTCGTTCCTCGAGGTCATGTGCGGGACGAATGTGGGCGGCGGTGGCGCCGGTGGGGGCGTGACGCTCGTGACGGTCCCGGGCCTCCCGGGAACGGGTGATCCTGCGATCACCTACCGCATCACGAACGCCACGGACGGGTCGGACTGCGACAACATCGGCGGAGGCACCGAGCAGGCGGATTGCCGCTGGAACGGGACCACCTACGAGCCCACGTCGCAGGGCACGGCGGGCCTCGCGAACGTCGTCGAGGACCTGACCCCGGACCTCGGCGGCCCACTGAACCTGAACGGCCAGCCGGTCATCAGCAAGCTCACGCAGAGTCCCCCGGTCAACACCGACTCGGTCAACTCGCCGTCCAATCGGAGCCAGGAGGAGAAGAACGCCTACTTCGCCATCGACGGCGCGAAGAACCTCTGCGTCGACAGCTTCTCGATCGGCGGGCCGCCGCAGACCTCGGGCCCGGCCGACGGTCTCTGCGACTCCGACGGGGTCACGAAGGCCGGCAAGACGAAGGTCTACGGCGAGAATGCGACCGTCGTGAACCTGACCCAGACCGAAGCGTACGGCGCGCACATCGAGCTGATCGGCGGCGGTGATACGGACGCGGTCGGCCTCGAAACCTACGTCCGGGCCACGGGCGGCGCGCAGGACGAGGGCGACGAAGGCGCGCAGGTCGGTCGCAACTTCGTGACCGACAGCTACTACGCGGTGCAGGGCACGATCTCGGGCACGCTCGCCGCGGGGGCCGGAGCGGCCACGATCACGATCGGCGGCGCGAGCCTTTCGCCGACCGAGTCGCAGCTCGTGGGCGAGAACAAGTGGCTCGTCTTCAACACCAACGCGAGCGCGGGCGCCGTCGCCCAGGACGTGGACATCGTCGCGCTGCCGCCCGGTGCGGTGAGCTGCGTCGATCTCTTCAACGTCCCTGCTGCGGGGCTGCAACCCCCGCAGACCAGCGGAACGCCGGACGGATTCTGCGACGCGACGGGCACGGTGGGCGGCGTCGAGACGGCCGGCTGGACGACCGGCGCAGGGAAGACATGGAACATCGAGAATAACATCGTCGCGTCCTCGGGCGTTGGCGGCGGCTGGTGCTTCGCGGCGAAGGACAGCGCCTATCTCGACTATAACGGCGTCTCATCGTACATGTGGTTGCCGATCTCCGCGTCCGGCGCGGGCGATGGGTCCATGGATACGATCACCACGGACATCATGATTCAGGGCGTCAACCACGGCATCCCGCGCGGGTACCTCGCGACGCCGGGGACGAACGAAGGCATCATCGCGCCTTGCGTCCTGATCGACAGCCCGACGCTGAATAGCAGCGAGGTCGTGACCGCAGTCAACGTCGTCCGCCCGACCGGCTTCGACGGCACGGATTCCGGCGCGGCGTTCGTGGTCTCCGAATACCCCAATCAGCTCCTCATGGGTGCGCGCTACCAAGTGCAGCGAGCCCATGGCTCTGGTCTCCCGCAGACAGGCGTGCAGGCCGCCAACCTCTTGACCCCCGGTCCCGGCCGATACCAAGGCGCCGCCGCCTTCGAGGCTACGTTCTCCGCTTCGTCGGGCCGACCCAATTCGATCTTGAAGGACGGCGCGGCGCACGCATGGAAGTACGGCCTCCAGTGTCGCGCAGGCGCGTGCGAAAACGGGATCTTCTACGAGTACGAGCCCGACCCCAACGACGCCTTTGGCCCCCTATACAACCAGTACCCGATGCTGTTGAGCTGGGCGACGGAGGATTGGGACGACGACATCGACCGAATTGTCATGCGCACGGCCAACTCGAGCGGGCATAACCTGACGCTCGACAAGACAAAGGGTTGGGGACAGAACGGGGAAGAGTTCCTTCGCGCGTCGAACGTTGGTTCTTACGCACTACCTCTTGCGGGTGGCACGATGACCGGCCCGATCCGGTCGAACGGCGACCTCGATTTTCGCATCGACTTCGACAACAACACGTCGAACCTGTTTCGCGTCTACAAGGGTGCAGGCTCTTCGAGCACCGATCTCCTGCTGAGTGTCGACGAGACGGGCTTCGCGACAGCCCTCGGCGGTTTCACCGCTTCCGGTGGGAACATCTCCGCAGGCAGCATCGGGCTCGGGAACCGCGGCGTCATCAACCTCATCGGCGGCGACGCCCTCGGGCCGAACCCCGCGAATCTCTATCGCGTCCTGGCCCCGTTGACGGGTTCGACCAACGTCGACTTCTACGTCCCGAACGCCTTCGGCAGCAATGGTTGGGGTCTCATCACCAACGGCTCTGGAACTACCTCGTGGGCCGACATGGCCTCGCAGGCCGAACTCGATGCGAAGAGCGCCCCCACGACGACGGACAATCGCATCTTACGGGCCGACGGAACGACCGGCGACGTGCAGGATTCCGCGGCGAGCATCGACGACACCGGCAACTTCTCGACGCCCGGAACGATCACGAGCACGGCTGGCACGGACAACTCCACGCGCAAGCTCGTTCTCCAGACGAACACGTCCGCGCTCGGTGAGCCCGGGACGGGTGAATGCGCGCTCGGGTGGGTTGGGACGACACTCAACCAGCATTGCAACGGCGGGTCGCTGACGCCGGTCGGCGGCGGCGGCGGGCTGGCAGCGGGATCGCAGCGTGCCGCTCTTCGGGCGAAGCCGATCTACTACAACGATTTCACGGGAGGTCAGACGGTAAACCTGGGCCGGGAAATGATGGACTGGCTGGACCTGTCGCAGATCTCGACGGGGACGACGGTCCAGGTCGGTGACGACTTCACGGTCATCCCGCAAGAAAACCACCCGGGGCTCGTCGCCATTCGCGCCAACGCGGCTGGGACTGCGAACAGCGGGATCTTGATCTCGACCGCATTCCAGGGGGCGGGGACGGGACACATCGACCTCGACGGCGGCGAGGTGGCCGAGTGGATCTTCACGATCCAAGAAACGACGGGCATCATCGCCCGTGCCGGATTCCACGATGCGGGATCTGCGACGGCGCCGGACAACGGCATCTACATCGAGCTGAACGGTGATCTCGATGCGGACTGCATCGCAGCCAACGGTGGGACGAGGACGACTAACACCACGTTCGCGACCCTATCTGCGGACACGTTCTACCGTTTCGAGGTCGAGGTCAACTCGGACAAGACCTCGGCGACGTGCAAGATTTTCAACGAAGCCGGCACTCAGGTTGGCAGCACCTCCACCGTCAGCACGAATCTGCCGGCGGACAATGCCATCACCAACTTCGCTCTGGCCGTGACCCACACGGCGGGGAGCGCGAACCTCCACCTCGCTTGGGTCGACTGGGCGGCGCTGGAGTTCACCCGGAGTCTCGTCCGATGAAAGGGCTCGCTATGCGGTTCCTGCTTTCGGTTTTCCTCGTCCTCTGCCTGACCTCGACCGCTTCTGCTGGCTCGATCTCGGGCGGGCGCATCCAAGGCGGCGGCATGGGGATCCCGTGGCTCGTCGAGCCGCCGAGCGACTTCGTCACGCTGGCAGCGTCCACCTTGTACGGAACATCCGCGACGGTCTTCAACTATGCGGACCGGGTTTCGACGCCCGAGCCGATCCCGCTCCCTCCGCTCGCGCTGTGGGCGACCTACACCCAGAACACCACCATGCGGGACGACATCTGTTCAACGGGCGAGTCCACGGCAACGTGGGACGCATATACGGCGATCGTCACTGCGGCGACAGGTCCGACGGTGATCTGGCTCCCGGACAACTGCCGAGTCAGGCAATTCCTCCGGCCTAACACGGGAGGAAACACGTTCGATTACTCCATCACCAAGGACTACATCATCCACCGCTGCGCGGACGAAGCTACCGACTGCGGTTTTCGGCAAGTGTTTGAAAATACGGACGTCGTCTACCCGGGCGCAGATACGACAGGAACACCGTTCGATCCCGAGTGGGACTACACGCGAGGCGACATCTCTCGCCTGTCAAACCAAGCGCGCGGACTCACGATCGGCGCGGGCCTCCCGTACTCCGGTCCGACTCCGATTGACACACTCGACTGGGGCGACGGATCTGCGGTCGGGATGGCAGCGAACTACTCGCTCGGTTCGTACCTTCTCGACATCACGGAGAACATCCGAACGACCGGCGCCACTGGCACATTTGTCGGCCCCGGCGACATCATCCGCGTGATGGTTAACCCGGTTCCGAACGGCGGTACGAACGGCTTCCAGCACATCACGCGCGTGAAGTGTGTCGATGGCATGGACGACAGCGGTGGCTCGAACGAGAACGTCGATCAGCTCGGAGAGAACTGCCGGACCGGACTCGGCAAGAACATGATCGAGATGGTCGACCCTCTCCCGATGGATTATGCGGACGGGAGCTACCACTGGAACAACACGGTCGGCCACCGCGTGGAGATCCTGGAGCGAGTCGGATCGGGTCGGTGCGGGATCGTCGGCAGCGCGAGCGTCTGCGGAGTCGGCACCGGCACGACGAATATGACCGAGGGCGTGGCCTTCTACAAAGTCAAATGGGACCGCCAACCGCTCTACACAGGAGAGAGCGGCGCTGGCTTCTTCCAGCTCCTGAACGCATTCGACACGGTCGTCTACCGGAACGATTTCGAGACGGCAGTCGGCGGCTCCGTCTTCACGGTCGGCGGGTCGAACAACTCCGCGGTTGGCCGCACGCTGCTGTTCGGGAACATCTTCCGAGACGACCCGTGGAAGGTGATCTGCTTCGCGGAGGTCGTTCAGGTCTTCGCCGAGAACCCCACGAGAGTCCGGCTCTACAACAGCGGATGCGGGTTCGACGACCTGACGAACAACTCCCGCATCGGCTTCTCGAACGAGGTCGCCGAGCCCTTCCTGCGCGGCAAGACATTCAAGATGACCTCGTTCGTGAACGACGGCGGGTCGCCTTCGACCGTCACCGTCACGATCGGCGGGCTCGACGGGACCGCTTCCGGCGGTTGGGGTGCGGGTGTTGGCGGAGCGCTCCTGACCGCAGGCGGTGGAACAGCGGGCGAGCTGGACGACTTCGCGCACGCCCTCTACTACTGCATCAAGGGAGCCAGCAACACTCAGCTCATCTCGAATGCCCTGCTTGGAACGAACATGGGATGGATCGTCGAGGCCGGCTGCACGTCGCACGTCGCCTTTGGGAACTGGTCGCTGCACGGCGCCCGCGAACGGACGGAGCGGGCAGACTTCCACCACTCGAACGCCAACGCCCCCGGATCGCACACCGAGCAGAACGACCTGGACATCTCGATCACCGTGTACGCCTCGTCCGTCACGCAGGCCGGCGAAGGCCTCCACAACACGAAGTTCAAGAACCGCGGGCGGAACACGGCCGTCGGTGGCATCACGCCGTGGGCGGGCGCAGATGCCCGAGGCCGCGGCACGATCGACTTCGCGGAGCAATCGAATCAGCAAGGCGCGACGAACGAGTTCCACAACTTCTTCGAGAACGCTTGGCAGGAGATCGCGAACGCGACCTCGAAGATGGACTGCTCGGACAACACGCCGCCGTCCGGCGGATCCGCCTGCACCGCGGACGAGCCGCCTTACATGTTGAAGAGCATGGGCTGGCATCGGTCGCGGCTCGTGGCCGCTGGGGCCAACCTCGACGACAACTTCGACCTGTTCGGCTTCGATGCAACGCCAAACCCGACGACAGCGACGGACGTGACCGGATCGAATCCGAACGGGACCCTCTACGAGGATGACCAGATCCCGCTCGCCTACTCTGCGGCGGCGTCGGCCGGGCAGGTCCCCACGTCGATCCTCTACGACTCGGTGCCGTCCTGGTTCCCTGGCTGCACGGGCGGCACGGCCACGCCGATGACGTTCGGAGAGATGGGCGCGAGCTACGACGACTTCACGGTTCCGCTGAAGGCGTTGCCTATCCAGACTTTGATCGAGGGCGGAACGTGCCCCGGGATCCCGTAGGAGGATGATCGTGTCCGATGCTGCGACCGCTGGAGTCATGGACGCAATCTGGAAAGGCCTGTCAGCAGGGGTCCTTGCCGTCTTCGCGTGGGCGTGGGGGATCTCGAGGAAGCACGATATCCTCGCCGAGCAATTCAGGCTCCACGAGACGAACCACGCGAGTGAGATGCGGACGATCAAGGACGACCTGAAGAAGATCAACCGCCGCATCGGCAAGGTGCTCGACCACCTGACCGGGACCGAGCTGCACGGAGAAGAGGATTGAAGAAGGCCCTCGTCGTCGCTGCGTCTGCGCTGGCCCTGCTCGCTCTCGGGCAGCAGGCCGTCGACCCGCGTGTGAACAAGCTCAACGCGCGGATGAACGCACTCACGACGGACTCGAACGACACTCGAGCGCCGATCGATCTGCGCGCGGGCACGACCATCGGCGGCGCGCCGATCGGTGGCGGGAGCGGCATCTCGGACGGAGACAAAGGAGACATCACCGTCTCCGGCTCTGGTGCGACATGGCTAGTCGACGCGCTGGCGGTGGCCTTCTCTGATCTGTCCGGGTCGGCGTCAGACGCGCAGGTGGTTGGGCTGGCGGAAGCCGACGAGGTCGTTGGGACCGAGACCGACGAGGCGCTCTGCTCGTGGGAGTCGACCGGGTCCCTGGTCGACTGCGACCTCGTACCCAACGCCGGGACCAACGTCGCGAACGATCTTGAAGAGGAAGCGCACGCGAGCGAGCACCAGCACGGCGGAGCAGACGAGATCGCTACCATCACGCCGGCAGCGAACGCCATCCCGAAGGCCACAGGGACGGGCATCCTCGACGCCTTGTGGATCCCGACCCTGTTCGCGACCGACGCCGAGGTGCTCGCCTATGCTCAGCCGCTCGCGACGGACCTGGACAGACTTGTGGCGAACTGCGATCTGGAGAACGACTCGACTCCGATCCCCGACTCCTGCGTGGGGGACGGGACGGATGGCGGTGGAGGTGGAGGAGGTGCAGGCTATGCGGAAATCGCTGCTGCTGCTCTGGCTGGTTTCTAGTCTCTGGGCTGGGGCCGCCGGGGCGATCGAGCTGGAAGGCTCGACCGATGCGCTCGAGATCGTCACGACGACGACGGCGCCGGTCGACTACCAGATCAAGTGGGCCAATCGGACCGCCACGGCGCTCACGACGCCCGGTACGTCAGTCGGCCAGATCTCGTCGGCCACGACGACGACGGCTGTCGCGGCCCCGTCTGTGTCGAACTGGCGGCTCGTGACGCAACTCTCCGCGCGGAACACGAGCACGACCACGGCCAACGTCGTGACGGTGCAGGTCGATCGTTCGGCGGCGAACCGGACCATCTACTCGGCTTCGCTCGCGCCGGGCGAGTCGATGTCCTACGACGGCTCGAAGTGGACGCTCTACACGGCCTCGGGCATCGCCCGGGTGCAGCCGCTCGTCGACTCGGGCTACAACGGCAAGACGTACTCGTGGCAGAAGACGGCGACCGCGAAGGACGCTGCGGGCTACGGGTATTCGTACATGAAAGACGCTGGTCATCCCGGTGCTGCGGTGCCGGGTGCTCCGGGCGTCAACGGCTGGGACACGGACTGCTCGGCGGCGACGAATGCGGCGGACCCGGCCGGTGCGGCTCAGGTGGGCGCGCATCGTCTGCCGAACCCCGCGAGCGGGAACTACTACCTGACTGGCGTCACGATCGCTGGCAGCGTGGCCGAGACGGTCCAGCTCGTGGACGTGCTCTGGTACAACTCAGGGCTCGCTGTAGCGGCCGGAGCGCAGGCGATTGCGATGGGCGGCGGCGTAGGCCCGGCTCGGGATCTCAATGGCTCCACGGACGGCGAAAACGTTCAGGCAGCCATCCTCGCGCTCTCCGCGCTGGGCAACGCGGCGGCCGTGGCGACGACGACCCTGACCTACCGGGATAGCGAGAACAACTCCCCGAACACGGGCACGTTCTCGGCGCTCGTCGGCTGGCAGTCTCCCGCGACTCCGGTCATCGGGACGTGGATGCCCTTTCAGCTCGAGGCGGGCGACCGAGGTATCCGCGAGATCAGCTCGTTCAACTCGGGCACGACCTTCACGAGCGGCACGTTCGCGCTGGTCCTCTACCGGCCGCTGGTCACGATCGCGAACACGGTGGCGAACGCGGCGGGCGTCGTCTCGATCCCGGCCCCAGGCATCCGGGTCTATCCCGGGAGCTGCATCATGGCGATTTCCGTCGGCTCGGCTTCGGCGTCCACGCTGGCCGGGTCGTACACGATTATGGAGAGATGAAATGCCCTTCCCTTTGTTAGCGGGTCTCGCGGGTGGTATCGGAGCAGGAGCGGGCGCAGGTGCGGCCGGCGGCGGGTTGGGTATGGCTGGTCTCGCCGGCGGAGCGGGTGCGGCGGGCACCGCTGGCGGCATGGTCGGCGGCATGGGCGCTGCGGGTGGCATGGCCGGCGGCGGGCTGTGGCAGCAGTTCCAGCAGATGTACGGCGGCGGTGGCGGAGCGCCCGGCGGCATGGGTGGCGGCGCGAGTGGGCAGACGCAGAAGTCAGCAATGGGCGGACTTGGCGCGCTGCTCAGTGGCGAGGGTGACGCGGCTCGGCGTCTGTCGGCGACGTTCCGCGGCCCGACCATGCCCATGATGCCGAACCTCAATACCTCGCAGGTCGGCCCGAACGTGAACCCGGGCCAGATCGGCCTGTCTCAGCTTCTCGCACAAATCGCGACCCGGAGGGGCTAAGCCATGGGAATCATGGATACCGTTTTCGGCGATGCGGGCGGCGGGATTGCCAATCCCAAGACGGCCAAGCTCACCCGACGGCTGTCTAACAAGCTCCTGAACGAGTTCGGCGAAGGCGCCGAGGTCTACGGCGGCGACCTCGTCGCCGGGACCAACGCGAACATCGAGAACGCGCTCGGCGGCGCTAGCGGCCTGCTCTATCAGGACCCGCAGATCCAGGCCGGTCTTTCGCAGCTCCTCGCTGGTCCCGGCGACGGGCAGGCGGTGCGTGACTACTACCAGTCGTCCGTCATCGACCCCGCGACGCTGGCCTTTCAAGACCAGATGCAGCAGATCGGCGACACCTACGGCAACACTTGGGGCACGTCGGGCGCCTTCCCGCGCATGGCGGCGGATGCCACGGCGCGCTTCGGCACGGGCATTGGCAGCGTGCTCGGCGAGCTCGTCTACAACGATCGGAACGCCTCGCTCGACCGGATCGGGCAGGGAGTGCAGGGTTCGCTTGCCGCTCAGCAGAACCAGGCCGGGATGCTGAATCAGGTGCTCGGCATGGGTGACTACGAGCGGGGCCTTGTCGGCGAGGAGAACCAGGCGAACTACTCGCAGTGGCTTTCCGGGCAGGACTATAACAACCCGTGGCTTGGGTTCCTCGGTACGGCGCTTTCGACGGCGACACCGCAGGCTCCCCAGTCTGGCCTGCTCGACAAGGCTGGCGCCATCTACGGAATGACTCCGGGTGGCAGATTGCAGGGGTTCTGAGATGTCGTTCCCGTTCAACTACGGAATGTCGATCTACATGCCGCCCGGCCCCGATATGGATCGGGTCGATAAGGCATGGGACAGCCTCGGGTCGCTGCTCGAGTCTCGCCAGAACGACAAAGACACGAACAGCGTGGCGCAGATGGCAGCCGAGCGGATGCGTGCGCTGGGTCCGCAGGGCGAGCAGTGGGCGAAGATGATCCAGAGCAACCCGCGTGCGGCGCTGGCTTCGATGGAGCAATACGGCGGGCCGATGGAGATCGAGAACCAGATTCTCGGGGCGCGGGCGCAGGGCGAGGCGTCTCGGGCAATCGGCGAGATGCAGCAGTCTGAAGCCAGCCCTCAGGAGATCGTTGGCTACATCCTGCGGACGCAGGGGCCGAAGGCGGCGCAGGCTGCGGCGGCGGCGCTCGGGACCAACTCTACCGTTTCGCCCAAGGCGGTGATGGGTCCTGATGGTCAGCCTGTCTACGTGTCGGCAGCGGACGCGATTGGCCGGCAGCCTGTTCCGCGCGCTCCGCTCGTTTCGATTGGCGGCGACGGCCTCAATCCGTACCAGACGGCGCAGACGCGAGCCGGCTACCTCGACGACCACAGGACCGAGAGCGAGCCGTACGTGGGCGCCCTCAGCCGCCTCAACGAGCTGGACGGAATCCTTGCTGATCTTGACGGGGAGCCCACGCCGTTCCAGTCCGAAGCGGCTGCTACGGCTTTCGCGAAGGGTCTCAAGCCGGCCGAAGCGGTGATGCGTGACGACATCGCGCGCATCCTCGGCCAAGGCTTCGAGAACCAGCTCAAGGGGTTTTTGAACCTACCGCAAAAGGCGAGCCGTGCGCAGATTCAGCAAATGCGAGACGCGCTGTCGCAGGTCGTCAGCGTCGCCGAGATGAGGCAGCGAGGGATTGACGCGAAGTACCGGGCGCTCGGATCGGATTATCAGGTCGAGATTCCTGGGACGGCCGTACCGACTCCGCGGCAGGCGGCGGGTAAGCCTCGGCCACCGACGATGGACGATCTGATGTCGATGTCTCCCGGAGAGACGTTCGTCGACTCCGAGGGCATCACCGTTCGGAAGACGGATCGCGTGGACGCCAACGGCGAGCCGATCTTTGAGGATGTCGACTAGATGGGCAGAGAGCGCACCGCATCGCAGGTGATTGGCCGACCGGACGCTGCCGCGTTCAATGCGGAGCAGCGCGCGAAGCAGCCTCGACAGCGGACGCTTTCCGAGATGGCGACGCCGATCGGCGGGACGGGGAACGATCCGAACGCACCGAACCGCGCCGGGACTGCTGCGCGCGGCCTTGCGTCTGGTCTCGCCGGCAGTCTGGACCTGCTTTCGATGGCCGGCGGTGGCGTGACGTGGGCCTTGGATAAGGCGGGCGAACTCGCGGGCCGTGAATCCCGACCATCGGCCCAGCGCGGTCCGTCGTTTTCAGAACGTGCCGCAGCGGCAACGGGCCTTCCTGAGCCCACGGATTCGCTTGGGCGGGGCATCGAGAGCTTTAGCCGAGGCGTTGGTGGGGCTATCCCGTTCGCGCCTCTGGCGGCTGCTGGGGCGCCCGCGGTTGGCCTGGGTCGTGGGTCGGCAGTGATCGGAGAATTGTTTGCGGGAGGGGCGGGCGGCCTCGCTCAGGACGAGCTGACGGAATCGGGAAGCCCGAACCTCGGGATGGGTGCTGGCATCGTCCTCGGCGGCATGGCGAACCCGGCGGCTGCCGTTGCCGGCACAACCGCACGACGGGCCGGAGGCGCTGCGCTCGACACCGTGCGCAAGATGACGCCCGATGCGCTGGCGATGGCTCGCGCGAACGAGCTGAGCCGCGGCGCCATGGTGCGCGGGTCGAGCGAGATCAAGCGGCGGACGCCCGATGTCGTCGCGGCGATCGACGAGCTACGGCGCCGAGCGGCCCAGACGCAGCGCGCCAGCATGCCGTCGAGTCCAAGCTCGCGGCAGGTCATGGAAGGCATGGAAAGCGGCCGGGGTGGCCGGTTCTTCACCGACGCCGAGCGCAACCTCACGACGACCGACGTTGACTACGCAACCGGATCGGCCCGGCGGTACGCCGACAACGCGGACGAACTTGCACGGCGCTGGGAAGGTATCGCGAGTGGCGATCCCGACTATGACCGATTCCTGACGAGCTACGACGAGGGCGCGGACGTTCTCAAGCGCGAAGAGCGGGCGCTTTGGGACGCAGTCGAAGAGGGTGACAGGCCGTCTTTCAATACGGCCGACATGGTGTCCCAGGCGCGCGAGATCGCTGGATCAGCGGTCTTTAAGCGAGCGAACGTTCCAGGTTCGATTGCGCTACTCGCGAACGCCAATAGCCCGATGACAACCATGAACCTTGACCGATTCCAAGAGCTTCGGTCCGTTCTTCTGGGTGTCGTCCGAGACGCAAAGCGGACTGGTCTTTCCGCCGACAAGCACGCGGCCGAAATGGCCGGCCAGATGCTCGATACGATGCAGTCTAAGATGGACGACTTCGCGCGCATGGATCCGACAGGAAAAAGCGCGCAGTGGCAGGCCGCCCGCGCTCGGACGCTCGATAACAATACGTTCTACGACATCAACTCGCCTGTCATCCGAACGCTGGAGTCGGGCGGCAAGGCGAAGAACCTTTTCTCGACGCTCAGGCAGGCTAAGGGGAAGCGCGGAGCGCGCACGAACCCCGCGCAGGAAGCGCAGCGACTCGTCCGCATCGCCGAGCAGTCCCCGGGCGGCATGGAGAACCTGCGAGCTCTCGCGGCTGAGGATCTGTTCGCGGAAGGCTTCAACCCGTCCGCCACCCGCGCACCCGACAAGATCCTGCGCCAGAACGAGGACATGTACCGCGTCGTCTTCGGAGACCAGTACGACCAGGCGCTTGAGCTGATCGACCTTGCGCGGCTTTACACGCGAGGGAGCCCGGGGAGTCCCGCCGAGGCGTACCGAACCGGATCGGGCGTAAGCCCGGCGGCGTTCCTGTTCGGGGTGGCCCGAGGCGCGCAGAACCCGGTTGCGGCAGCCGTTGAAGGATCCATGAAGTTCGTCGGAAAGCAGAACGCCCGCGATCTGGAATGGCAGCGCATCGTGCGGACGGCTGTCGAGCAGCCGGAGTTCCTGCGCGTGCTTCTCGAAATGCCCACCGAGGCAGCGTTGCCTGCGTGGCAGGTTCAGTGGAGACAACTTGTCGCGCGATCGAGCGCGAAAGAGACTGCTCGAGCGGCTGCTCGGCGGCAATCGGAAAGAGACGGGGGGGTATCGAAATGATCAGGCTACTCGCTTTTCTCGCAGCCATGCTCGTGGTGTGGCCGGCGATGGCGGAACCGCTCGTCAGCGGTCCCAGCTCGCCGAAGTCGGCGTTCTCGGTGAATATCGTTTTTCAGACCGGCGACACGGCCGACTCTCGGGCCATCCCGGTGTCGGGCTTCTGCTCGGTCCGCTACCAGCAGGCCGGCGGCGACGACGCGAGCCTGTACGCGGTGACGACCGCTACGGCGGCGGCGAGCTCCGGCACGCTGATCGGCGCATTCACCGCGTCGACCACGACCGCGACGACGTTCACCGCGGGGACGCGCTGGGTCAAGGCGGTCGCGACCGATGCGACGGCGGGCGGCTCGGTGATGACGATCGACTGCGCGCCGCTGTCCGGCGGCGGCGGCTCCGGCGGCGGCGTCACGCTCGTGACCGAGTCGACGCTGCCCGGCACGGGCAACCCGGCGCTGATCTACCGGATCACGAACGCGACGGACGGCGGCGACTGCGCGGCGGGGACGCCGGGCACCGAGCAGGCCGACTGCCGCTGGAACGGCACCGCCTACGAGCCGATCTCGCAGGGCACGGCCGGTCTTGCGAACGTGGCGGCGGATCCCGCGCCGGCCTTGCAGCCGCTCGCGGCGGACCTGAACGCCAACGGCAACGACATCACGAACGCGGCCACCGTCAACGCGACTCTGTGGCCGACGATCGGCACGCTCCAGACGGCGATCAACTCGTTCGGCCGCGGCAGCACGACGGATAATATGGGCCGCGTTGTCATGCTCCCGTGCGGCACGTACAACCTGCCCGACTCAATCCTCGTCGGCGGCCCGACGCTCGCGACGATGCAGAACGGCATTCGGTTCATCGGCTGCGGATCGGGGTACGAGTCGAGCGGGGGTGACAAGCTCGCGGGGACAACGCTCGTCTGGACCGGCACGAACGGCGGCACGATGATGAACGTGTCCGGCTTCGGGCACGTCTTCGAGGGGATCCTCTTCGACGGCAACGGCGAAGCCGGACACGGCATTCGCCAGACGGGCTGCAATCAGACCCTCTGCGCGACGACCGGGTCCAGCGTCACCGGGAAGAACATCTATCGAGACATCGCCGTCGAAGACGTTCTCGACACGACCCGCGGCGGGCTGACGGGCGTCGGCTTCTCGTTCGGCGGTATCGACGAAGGCACGTTTGCGGCGCGCCCCGCGGCCGGTGCGGACTTCACGCAGTACATCGTGACGGACGGCTCGACCTCGGACTGCACCGCGGGCGGCGGATCGAACCGCTGCATCTTCAACTGGGAAAGCGGCGCGTGGGTCAAGTTCGGCAACCCCGCCAGCTCGGACCTCGGCCAGAACGATCAGACGATTCTGGAGAATGTGCGGTTTGCCAATAACCGCCGCTGTCTCCAGCAGATCGACTCCCAGGCCGTCTCGAACGATGTCCGAATGATCGACTGCACGACCTACACCGCGAGCCCCGGTATCCGCATCGCGCGAGGCGGCATCCGCTTCGACATGGGCTTCATGGGAAACACGATCAACAGCGCGACTGGTATCGAAGTCGATTGGTGCGCGACGGAAGTCTCCATCAACGGCATCAACTGGGAGAGCCCTGGGCAAGACTTCACCCCGCTCGGTAACTCCAACCTCTTTGGCGGGGCGTGTAGCTGGGGAAACAACTTTCAGAACCGCTTCACGAACAACCGCGTTCTGCTCCAGGCGACGAACGCGACGAACCCCCACAACTGCATCAACTGGTCGCACCATGGCTCTCTGCTCGTCTCGGGCAACACCTGGTCGTCGAACAATGCCGACGCACTCCGAAAGTGCAACGTCACCTTCACGCATCCGGGCGACCGAAATCGCGAAGTCACGATGCTCGGCAACAAGAGCGCTTGGAATAACGGACTCGACGTGACAAACGTGGCCTTGTCTGTGTCTGTGGCAGGAGCCGGCAAGACGGAAATTCTGCGCAGCGAAGCTGGCCGACTCCAGTTCATCCGCGCCACGGCGGCGGACGGCGTGGACAGCTTCGCCGTTGCAATCGACGCCACCGGCGGTTACGTCGACAACAACAACGACGGTGACTTCGATGCTGGGACGGACTTCCGGCTGACCTCTCTCATCACCGCCGTCGGCCCCTACACCAGTGGCGAAGCCTACACGGACGGAATCGCCTCGACCGGGTCGAACGTGCTGACGTTCGAGGGGACGACTGTCGACACGTCCGAGTTCACCATCGCCCTGGGTGATGGGGATCCGAGCGCAGACATTGCTTGGTTCCAGCCCGACGCCTTCTCGATCATCAGCTTCCCGACTGGAGTCCGTACCCTCGCGACCCTCGATGGGACCGAGACGTTCACGAACAAGACCCACACGGCCCCGTTCATCAGCGGCTCGATGGACATGAATATCGGGACGGTCAACGACGACGACTGCACGGGCGATCAGGGCGAATGGTGGTACGACACTACCGACTCGGCCTTCGAGTGGTGCCCCGCGAATAGCGGCACGCCGTCGGTCATTGGCGGAGGGTCGAGCTTCTTCGTGGACGCCGGCACCGCAGGCGTCCCGCCGGACGGCCACGACATCATCGTCGGTGGCGACGAGGACCAGACCTGCGAAGCCAATGAGATCTGTCTCGACGAGGGCACCGGCGAGGTTACCGCCGAGGGCTTCATTGCTCGTCCCGACCTCGACGCTGGTGGAACCGTCACGATCTCCGAAGGGACTAACGACGGCGGTCAGAAGTTCATCTTGAAGGTTCCCGACGCGGGTATCGGAATCGCCGACGTGACCTGCGAGCTGAATTCGGCTGGCCTCATCCCGGCTTCGTGCGTCTCTGGTGGTGGTGGGCTCGCCGCGGGGTCGCAGATCGACGCGCTGCGCGCGAAGCCGATCTACTACAACGACTTCCTGGGCGGGCAGAGCGCGGTCAACATGGACCCGTCCGGGTTCCTCGACTTCTCGGCCGTGGCTTCGGGCACGTCGTTCATCGTGGGCGATCAGGAAAGCCTGAACCCGCAAGACAACCACCCGGGCGTGATTGGCCTTCTCGCTGCGGCCGGCGCGAACAGCGGCGGCGCAATCATCACGGGGTTCAACGGCGGATCGAAGGGCCACTTCGACCTCGACGGTGGCGAGATCGCCGAGTTCATCTTCTCTCCGAAAGAAGCGTCGGGTGTCATCATCCGCATGGGCTTCCTCGACACGACGGACCAGAACGATGCCACCGACGGCATCTACCTCGAAGCCAACGGCGGCCTCGCGTATACCTGCAAGGGCGCCAACGGCGGCACGCGGACGACTAGCTCGACCGTGGCGACGCTCACGGCCGACGCATGGTATCGGGGTCGCATCACGGTCAACTCCGCCAAGACATCAGCAACCTGCGAAATCTGGAACGAGGCCGGAGTTTCCCAAGGGAGTCAGGCTGTCGCCACCAACCTTCCGGCGGACAACGTCAACACCAACTTCGGCGCCGTGGCGACCCATACCGCCGGGTCGGCGTCGCTTCACCTCCTCTGGCTCGACTGGGCCGCGCTGGAGTTCACCCGGAGTCTCGTCCGATGATGAAGCAACTGCTCGCGCTCGTTCTTCTCATGGCCTGCTCTCCCGCCTACGCGACGACCATGTCTGGCGGGTCTGTGTCTGGCGGGTCGATCAAGGTGACGATCACTGGAGATGAGGTCTTCACGAGCCTTGCGGCCTCCGGCCTCTACGGCGCGAGCGGATCCGTCTTCAACTACTCGGAGCGCGTCTCGACGCCTGAGCCGATTCCGCTACCCAACCTTGCGCTGTGGGACTCGTACACCCAGCAGACCTCGATGAGGGACGACGTTTGCTCGACGGGCGAAAGCACGACGAGCTGGGATACCTACACGTCTCTCGTCGCAGCCGCGTCCGGGCCGACAGTGATCTGGCTGCCCGACAACTGCCGGGTCCGCCAGCACCTTCGGCCTAACACGGGCGGCAACACACAGGACTACACGCTCAACAAGGACTACATCATCACGCGCTGCGCGGATGATGCGATCGACTGCGGGTTCCGTCAGGTGCTGGAGAACACGGATATCCAGTACCCCGGATCGGATACGACAGGTCCCGCGTTCGATCCAGAGTGGGACTACACGCGTGCCGACGTTTCTCGGCTCTCGAATCAGGCTCGCGGCATGGGCATCGGCGGCGCGCTTCCGTACAGCGAGCCCGCGGTGGTCGACACGCTCGACTGGGGTGACGGGTCGAACGCGGGCATGGCAGCCAACTATTCGCTCGGGTCCTACCTTCTCGACATCCAAGAGGATATTCGGACGACGGGCGCCACGGGGACCTTCGTCGGCCCTGGCGACATCATCCGAATCAAGGTGGACGCTGTGCCCAACGGAGGCGCCAACGGGTTCCAGCACATCACGCGGGTGAAGTGCGTGGATGGCGTCACCGCGGGGACAGGTGACAGGCTCGGCGAGAGCTGCCGCGCGGGCCTGGGCGACAACAAGATCGAGATGGTCGACCCGCTCCCGATGGACTACGCGGACGGGTCCTACCACTGGAACAATACGACGGGGCATCGGGTCGAGATCCTGGAGCGGGTTGGCTCTGGGCGGTGCGGCATCGTCGGAAGCGCGAGCGTCTGCGGGACTGGGACGCAGACGACTACCATGGCCGAAGGCGTCGCCTTCTACAAGGTCAAGTGGGACCGAGAGCCCTACTACACGGGCGAGTCAGGGGCCGGGTTCTTCCAGATCCTCAACGCGTTCGACACGGTCATCTACCGAAATGACTTCGAGAGGTCCGTCGGTGGATCGGTCTTCACCGTCGGTGGGTCTAGCTCGGCGCGCGTTGGGCGAACGCTCCTCTTCGGGAACATCTTCCGGGACGACCCGTGGAAGGTCGTCTGCTTCGCCGAGGTCGTGTCGATCGGTGCGGCCGATCCGGCGACCGCGACGCTCTACAACAGCGGGTGTGCGTTCGATGACCTTGCGAACAACTCGCGCATCGGATTCTCGGGCGAAGTGGCTGAGCCTTTCCTCCGCGGGAAGACGTTCAAGATGGCCTCGTTCGTCAACAACGGAGGGTCCCCGTCGACCGTCACGGTCACGCTTCAGGATGTGGACGGGACGAGCGGCGCGGCGCTCGGCGCGGGTGTCGACGGCGCGTTCTTGACGGGCGGCGGCGGAACCGCTGGCGAGCTGGACGACTTCGCGCACGCTCTCTTCTACTGCATCAAGGGCGCCAGCAACACGCAGACGATCTCCAACGCTCTGCTCGGGACCAATATGGGATGGATCGTCGAGGCCGGATGCACGTCCCACGTCGCATTCGGCAACTGGTCGCTTCACTCGCCTCTGGAAAGAACGGAGCGCGCGGACTTCCACCACTCCAACGCCAACGCGCCGGGCTCGCACACCGAGATGAATGACATGGACATCTCGCTCACCGTGTACGCCTCGTCGGTCACGCAGGCCGGCGAGGGTCTGCACAACACCAAATTCAAGAACCGGGGGCGGAATACGGCCGTCGGCGGAATCACGCCCTGGGCCGGCGCGGACGCCCGTGGGCGCGGCACGATCGACTTTGCGGAGCAGTCGAACCAGCAGGGTGCGACGAACGAGTTCTTCAACTTCTTCGAGAATGCGTGGCAAGAGATCGCGAACGCCACCACGAAGATCGACTGCTCGGACAACACCCCGCCGTCTGGCGGATCCGCCTGCACTGCGCTGGAGGCGCCGTACATGCTGAAGAGTCTGGGCTGGCACCGGAATCGCCTCGTGGCGACGGGTGCTAACGCGGATGACAACTTCGATCAGTTCGGCTTCGACGTGACGCCTAACCCCACGACCGCAACGGACGTGACCGGGTCGAACACGAACGGCACGCTCTACGAGGATGACCAAATTCCTGGCGGGTACGCAGACTCGGCTACGGCTGGCGATGTTCCCACGAGCATCTTCTACGACGCGGCGCCGTCCTGGTTCCTTGGTTGCTCTGGTGGTGTGACGCCGCCGATGGCGTTCGGCGAGATGGGCGCAAGCTACGACGACTTCACAACGGCCCTGAAGGCGCTCCCGATCCAGGTCCTGATCGAGGGCGGCTCATGCCCTGGCATCCATTAGGAGGATGACGTGCCCACAGAAGAAACCCGAGCCGCAGCAGACAGCGCTGGCCTGCTCGACACCATCGTGAAGGCGTTGATCGCCGTCGTCTCTGGCGCGATCGGATGGATATGGCATACCTCCGATCGGCAGACCCGCCTGGAGATGCGGCTCGACAATGTCGAGACCGCGCTGGGCATAGTCAACGAGAGCCTGGGCAGGGTTCTCAACAACATCACGCACACCGACCTTCACGACGGAGGATGAGACTTGAGCCTCGAAGATAGCCTGCGGATCGTTTTCAAATCGGACCTCGAAGCCGGAACCAACAAGGGCGCCCGCATGTACGCGGACCACTTCGAGGGCCCGGTCGGGAAGCTGATCCCGGCCATGGCTCGCGCGGCGAAGCGGCTCGTGCCGGACGCCGAGACCCTCCGAGTGACCGAGGGTTATCGGCCTCCGAGGCGAGCCGGAGACCTTCACTCCACGCTCGACGCGCTCGACTTCACGATCGTGAAGCGGGGCGGAATCCGAGCCACGAATGCCGAGTACGTCAGGGTCGCGGAGGCTGTGCGTGCGGAGCTGGGCGATGCGACCTACGATTTCCAGGTCCACGGGACCGGCCTGAACGAGCACATCCATGCCGAGGTCGACCCGAAATAGGAGGGGCGGTTATGCGTTCTCTGGTTCTCGCGATGCTGATGATGGTCGGGTCCTGCAGTACGGCCGAGGCGGCCTGCTCGCCGGCCTGTGACCTCAACGGCGACGGACTGCGTGCGACCACGCAGGACTACGCGGTCATGCTCGGCGCGTTCGGGACGAAGCAGGGCGACCCGAAGTATGCGGCGGCGGCGGACCTCGACGGCAACCGCGCGGTGACGGTGGCCGACTGGGGCTTGCTGAACAAGTTCTGCCCGCTGGGGGGTGACGAGCGATGAGCGACGACGAGAAGCGTGGACCGAATCTCGGGGCGCGGACGGTGGGCCGGCACGCGGCGCAGGCGGGGACCGCAAGCGTCGGGCTCATGGGCATCTTGCAGGCGACGATCGAGCTGGGTTGGCTCGATCAGGCGCAGGCGTTCCTCGCCCTCGGCCTGATCCCGCCCGTGCTCACGAGCATCTGGAAGGGCTGGGACGGGCTCCGTATGCGCGAGCGGGTCAACGCCGCGATCGACAAGCGGTTCCCGACCTCGCTCGTCCTGCTCGTCCTGCTCTGCGCTGGCTGCGCGGTTCAGGTGGGGACGGCGAAGCCGGAGAAGTTCACGGCCCTCGACGGCACGATGCTGATCGCGTGCGAGACGCGCGGGATCCTGCTCTCGGTGGGTGACGCGGACATCTGTTCCAACTCGATGCGCGGCGGGCGGATGTCGCAGACGTTCAGCGACATGACCCTCGGCGTGATGCGAACGGCCGGAGCGGCGATTGCCGGGTTCTTCGGAGGTGCGGGGACTGGCATGATGCAGGCGGTGCAGGCGGAAGCGCGCGAGGTTCCGGTCGACGAGGCCGAGGCGCAGCGGTCGGTGGCGCTGGAGCAGATCCAGCGAGAGCGGGCGACGATCACGTTGGAGGAGAGCCCCACGATCGTGAACCCGTTCACGGCGCCTGAATGACACGCAGGGGGCGGTGGGCGGCGCTGGGGGGGCTGGCCTAGTGTCAAAAAGTACTAGCGCCGCCGCGATGCTCGCCGACATCGCCCACGCCCGGCGGGACAAGCTGGATCAGTACATCGAGGCGGACCCGAAGAGGGCGGCGGTCTTCTGGGAGTTCTTCGACGGGGCCTACGCGGCCAAGATCCCGCTGGCTGCCGCCGAGGCGCGGTGGTCCCAAGACTACGGCCCGCTTCCGTTCAGTTCCTCTCACTTGCGGAACGTACTCAGTGCCCGGCACCAAAAGCGCGGCTGAGATGCTGGAGGAGGCCGAGGGGCTGGTGGCCGAGAAGGTCGCCGCCCGGGCCGCCCATCGTCATCGCCGCACCGTGGCCGACTTGCGGGCCGAGAACCGCGAGCTCAACGCCACGATCGACGCGCTCGAGGAAGACATCGCGACTCTCGAGGCCCTGCGCGCGAAACCACCCAAACTCAAGGTCATGTCACCCACGAAGCGGCGCACGTCAAGACGTACAAGCGCCGCATGAAGCACGACCACGCGGACCCGTTCTGGCTTGTTCATGGACAAATGAACCACGCCTACGACGAGCGTGGCAAGGTAGAATCGGCCGACTATCCAGCGGAGTGACTATGGACTTTGACGAGCGGCGGCGGAAGAAGTGGCGCAAGGGGCGACGGGAGCGGGGACTCCCCGATGACGCTCCGTTCGATGGTGATCCCGCAGCCGAGGGCCGCCAAGAGTGCGAAGACCTCGCGAACTACGCCGACGAGCTGCACCACCAGGGCCGGATCGACGACGCGGTGCGCTACCGGCTCCAGCAGATGGCGCGCGAGATCGACATGCTACTCGGGGCGGTCTGACTTCCTCGCCTTCTCGACGGCGGCGGCGATCGAGGCGGGGGTGCCGTCGCATTCAATCTCGACCCGGTAGTCGTCTCGTCCGCTCACTTCCCCTCGCCCTCCTCGATCGTTTCGACGGTCACGCGGACGCGGCGTTCGCGCACGTTCATCAGCCCGGATTCGCGCGCTCGAATCCACGCCTCGGGTTGCCTCGCGTAGAGGGCGGGCACTCCGCGATCGGTACACAATCCGCCGTCGTCAGAGAACACGCCCCACAACCCTTCAAACACCACCTTCTCGCTCACGCCCCGTCCTCCCCGCCGCGCGCCGACAGAGCGGCCCCCGCGGCACGATGGAAACACCATCGCCTCGCCTGATGCGGATCGCAGGTGATGACCGACTCCCATTCGCCGGGACCGAGCGCTATGAAGTGCTCAACCGATTCGACCCACTCGACCCTGTAACCGTCGGGCAGCGGAGGCAGGGCGCCGAAGTTGTAGATGCTCATTTGTCCTCCCCGCTGCGCGCCGACATCGCGGCGTCGATCATTTGCCTGTAAGTGATCCCGCCACTCACAGACGCGACGGCCGCATCGACGTAGTCCAACCTATCCCGATCCTTCCGCAGCGCGCGGACCTCGGCGCGCAGTTGGACCAGCTCATCAAGGGTGGCCTGCGGATCACGAATCAACTCTCCGCGCTTCGCTGCGGCACGAATAGCCCCTTCCAACGTCATTTCTGCCTCGCTTCCCGAACCGCACGCAGGATGCTTGCCTCGGTTCCATCGTGCGGATTTTCACCAGGAAATCCGGCCAGATCGCACCACGTTATGCTGCGCTGTCCGTTTCCGAGAGGCCCCTCATCGACCCAAAGCTGCGCGCGGTTAGCTAGCACCCACACCACGTCCGCCCGCAGCGCGCGGACCTCGGCGGTGAGGGCACTCACCAGCCGGTCTGTTCGTTCAAGCCTGTGGGTCAGCCCCTCGCAAAACGACCCGAGCCACGACTCCGCCCTCTCCAGCACGTCATCCATGATCCCGCCCTCCCTCGCACGCCTCTGCGCCGACCAGCTCAGAAAACTCGCACTCAGACTCGCCATATCCGCCGCTGGTCAACGCTCGCTCTAGTGCGTCCAGATCGCCGTCGATCGACGAGTAGGTGATTCGCGTTGCGCCGCATCGAGTGGTTGTCGTCTTGATGAAAAATCTGACCATCACTCACCTCCCTCGCACGCCTCGACCAGCGCGCGGTACAGATCAGGGTCATGACCGTTGAATTCGATTTTCGCTGTCTCGTTCAGCTCCTCGTCGAAGTAGGCGAGCTTGTGCTTGTTTCGATAGTGGTGGATGCGGACACCGCCATTCTTTGCCGCCCAAACCGCCACCCGCTCCGCATCTGCGCGGGCGGCGCGTTCGGTGGCTAGCTCATTGCGGAGTTGGTTCCGGCACGCGATCTGGCCTTCCAGCTCCGCGCACTTCGACTCGCTCGCGGCGAGCTTGGATTCGAGGGCGGCGATGCGGGCGTCGCGTGCCTCGATGTCTTTGAGCAATGCCATCTCTGCTAGGTAGTCGATAAGGTCCGCAGCCATCACCGTTACCCCTTCCTCGCCTTGCGAATCTCAGCCGGACTCATCACGCGCGCCGGAATCGCCCACTCCAGATCCGCCCGCAGCTCGGCGATCTCGTCCTCCTGCTCCCCGATCAGGTGCTTCAGCGCGCCGATCGTCGTCTCGGCTTCGGCGAGGCGGGCTTCGAGTCGTGCAATCTCTTCGGCGTCTGCGCGGAGGCGGCGAGCGGCGCCAGATACGACCCCAGCATTAGTGTATTCACCGCGGCTTGCGAGATTCGACATGAGAACATCCAAGTCGCACGCCGCATCCTCGTTGTCGGGAATCTCGATGTCCATCCATCTCTCCTATGCGGCGGTCGACTACGCGCGAAGGATGCCCCTCCCGGGCCACGCGCAGTCTTGGGTCTGGAACCCGCCGCTATCCCAGGAAGGAGCCCGGGAGGGTCCTCTAAAACTCCACGTCACCCGCCGCGAGTCGGTCGATCTTGTCGAGTTCGCGCTCCAGACGCTCGATCGCCTTCTCTAATCGGTCCTTCTTCGACACGAGTTCGTCGATGCCGATCTTGATCGTCTTGCGCTGCATCCAGAGAACGGCTTGCTGCGGCGTCTTCGGCTCTTCCATCAATACGGCCTCACCGATTGTCAGAATGTCGCTCGACCTCATGCCGCCTTCCCTTCGCCGATCGGGTACTCGGCCACCGCGCGCATCGCCTCGTCGAGCCGGTTCGACGGGATCTCCTTCGCCTGAGCGAAGCCAAGCGATTCCACGATCGCCTTCCCGATCGCCGCCACGTCGTCAGACTTCCCGCCGGCCTCGAACACGCGATCCGTGATCGCCTGCTTGAATCGGTGAAGGTCTTGCTGCGTCAGCGTCTCCTCGTCGCCCGAGTTGAGCCATTCGGCGAACAGCTTGCCAAGGTCCTTCTCGCCCGGTTCGATGAACACGCCGTCTTTCAGCGCGTTGCATCGGGTCTTGGCGATGATGCCGCGGTGCTCGAGATCCATGTCGACGACGACATCGAACTCGTACTCCATGCCGGCGCGCTGGACCGGGGCCATGCCGATCTTCTTCGGCACCTTCTTACCCCGATCATCCTCCTGCAAGACGTACTCGGTCTTGCTCCGCATCGTGACGATGAGGTGGCAACGACACTGCAACATCGCGTTGATGAGCGAGTTGTGGATCGGCGTCGTCTCGCGCCAGGCCGTGTAGCTGTTGCCAGCCTTCGACCGCGCCGCAGCCTTGTCCGTGAGTTCGAGCACGCCGCCCGCTCCCTCCCACGCATGAGACAGCGAGTCGATCACGACAACCTCGTAGCCGGCCTCTTCAGCTTCCTTCAAAGCCTTGATGTAGTGGTTCGGGTGGAAGTCGTCGGCGATCTCGCAGACATCGAACGAGAAGAGGTCCGCGTACTTCGACGCGCTCCCTCGCTCGGTGTCGATGACGGCGATCTTGCCGGTCGGGGCGAGCGCCTTCGCGACGCGCAGCGCCGTGAACGTCTTGCCCGAACCGCTCGGGCCGTCGATGGCCATGCGGCCCTTTGCTTGCTTCTTCGTAGCCTTCTGGAATGCCATTGCGTTGTCTCCTGTGTGAATGGCGGGTTAGATCAGAACTGACAGTCGTCGTCGGGCGGAGTCTCCGCCTGCTTCTTCAGGAAGGCTTCTCGTGCCATTTCGAGGGCATCGGCAGGCTTCGACGGCGCCGGAATCTGCTCGCCCTTGCTGCCGGCAAACGAAAACTGGTCGACGCGGATGTCGAGGCTCATTCGGTCGTTTCCGTCTTTGTCCTTGTAGGGCCGCGGCTTGAGCGTGCCGCACACGATGACGGCCGTTCCCTTCGTGAGGTGAGGAGCCAGCTTCTCGCCTCGGCTCCCCCACATCGCTGCGGAGTACCACGTCGGCGGCTCGTCCTTCTTCTCGTTGTAGGCGATGGACATCTCAAGGACCGACTGGTCCTTCACGGTCTTGAGGCGCGCGTCTTGGCCAAGGTGGCCACACAGGACGATGTTGCAAAAGTTCGGCACGTCATTCTCCTTCGTTGTGATCCATCCAGCCGGCGGCGCGAACCCCCTGGCTACGCCGCCGGCCATCCACGCACCTACTACAATGCGCTTACGGATGCGATGCGCTTTCACCCAATCGTTTAAGCGCGTCGGGCATCGGGGCCGACACTTGCGGCTCCGAAAAACTGTCGATGGCGCGGCGGATGTCGTCGATCGTCATCGTGTCGTAATCCAGCTCGATCCGTCGCGTGTGCGACATCGGCCGGACGTGCTCGATCGGTCGCGGCGGGGGCTTCGCCTGGTACTGGCGCCGCATGATCGCCTCGGCGACCGCTTCGCTCTCGCGCTCCTCCTGCTCGCGGCGGATCTGGCCGTTGAGCACCATCCCCAAGCCGGCGCCGAATGCGGCGAGCACCGAGAATCCGAGCACCGCACCGCCGATGATGATCGAGACGACTCCGAGGCCGTTCATTCCGATGAGAGCGTTCACGACTGACCCTCCCGCGGCTGGTAGCCGCACTTGCTCGTTTGCAGATCCGCCCAACCGATGGGCAGATTGGCCTTCTCCGCGAGACGCAGCACCGTGTCTGAGACGTACCGATCGCAGGCGGTGTTGACGCACTCAGCCCGCGACAGCGAGCAGAAGGCGCGATCGCGATACATACCGCTCATCGGAGCACCTGCCCGATGCCGCCGCACCGTTCGCAGTCCACCGAGATCGTGCGCGTGTGGTAGTCATTGCTGGGGCCGCCGAACGGGATCATCTCCTCGTCGACTTCCCAGCCCTTGCCCTCGCACTCGTTACACTGGATGCCGGCGGCAAGGACGAGATCGCGGATGTGGTCGTCCGCAACCGTCTCGCCCTTGTGCTCCATGTCGAACTCGACGTACTCGGCGAGCTTCTCGACGCGCAGGCGGAGCTGGACGTTCTCGACTTGCAGCCGGGCGATGTAGTCGCCCTGTGACCCGCTGTGCGCCGTCAAGTCTTCGACCGTCCTTCGGGCGGCGTCGCGGGCTTCGATGGCGGCGTCGCGGGCTTCGATGGCGGCCTTGATCTGGCGCTCCAACCCTTCGGCGCGGGTCCAATAAATATAGTTGACGGCGCGCAGGTTGCGCAGTTCGGTGGGGATCTCGGTCAGTCGGATCTCTCGTTCGGTGTTACTTGCGGACATGGCGTCCTCCTTCGAGGCCCACTATCGGCCACCTCGCAAGCCGAGTCAACTAAAAAATGCGGGTCCAATAAAAATAGTTGACGGGGCGCGATCGGGCCGGTTACGATGCTGGCATGAGAAAGACACTCTTTACGAAAGCCATCCGCCGCGCGATCAGAGGCTCGGGGAAGACGTATTCCGAGATCGGGCGCGAGGCGGGGCTCAGTCAACAGAACGTGAGCACCTGGTACAAAGGCCACATCCCGTCCGTCATCAACGCCGATGCGCTGCTCAGGGCGCTTGGCGTAAAGATGGTGATCGGGGACCCTGAAGGGGAGGATCTGGACCTGTGAGGCCTGATAGAAGGACAACAGAAGTCGATGTGTACGAAGCGGCGCAGGAGCGACTTGCGTTCATCTTCGAGAACTTCAAGCGGGTATACGTTTCGTTCTCGGGCGGAAAAGACTCCGGGGTCCTGCTTAACCTCGTGATCGACTACGTGCGCACGCATGAGATTCCGATCAAGATCGGCGTCCAGATCCTCGATAACGAGGCGAACTACACGCACAGCGCCGACTTTATGCACAGGATCATCGACGCCAACAGGGACATCCTCGATGTCTACTGGTGCTGCCTGCCGATCACCCTTCCGTGCACCGTCTCGTCGTACGAAATCGACTGGCAGTGTTGGGGCGTGAGCGACGAGCATCGGTGGATTCGCCCTATGCCGACCGACGATTACATCGTCAATGTCCACAACCACCCGTTCGGCGATCTATTCATCGAGAACATGGACTACGCGCACTTTTGGGACATGTTCGCCGAGTGGTACAGCCAGGGAGAGCCCTGCGCCAATCTGATCGGGATCCGTACCGTCGAGTCTCTTAACCGTTTCCGAGCGATCATGAACAACGAAAAGGAAACGCTTCACGGTCGGATGTGGACAAAGAAGAACACCGACCACGCGTTTAACTGCTACCCGATCTATGACTGGAGAACAGAGGATATCTGGACGGCGAACGCCAAATTCGGGTGGGACTACAACAAGCTGTACGACGTGTTCTACATGGCCGGAATCCCGATCAAGAAAATGCGCGTGGCCAGTCCTTTCATGTCGGAATCGAAGTCGAGCCTCGCGATGTACCGCGTGATTGACCCGCCGATCTGGGCTCGCTTGTGCGCTCGAGTCGGAGGCGCCAACTTCATGGCCACTTACGGCAAGCAGCTCAACTACAGCTCGTTCAAGCTACCGGCGGGCCACACTTGGAAGAGCTTCGTCAAGTTCCTTCTATCAACGCTGCCGGAGCAATCTGCGCGAAATTTTAAGCAGCGGTTCGTTCAGTCCATCCGATTCTGGGGACGAGTGGGCCGCGGGCTTCCTGAAGAGATCATCGAGTCGCTGGAGCAGATCGGAATCCGCCACTACATCAACGGCACGACCAATCATGGTGGCAACAATCTCCGCAGGGTCGTCATCAAGGTCCCGCCGGATCAGCTCGACGCGCTGCCTTGCCACAACAGCATGGTCACTTCGTGGAAGCGGTTCGCGATCACGATTCTCAAGAACGACCACACGTGCAAGTATCTGGGCCTAGCGCCGACGCAGGAGCAGCAGCGTCGGCAGCGATCCATTCAGAAGAAGTATTCCCAAATTCTCAAGCGAGGTGAGAAGTGAAGGTCATCAGAACGTCGGATCTCCCTGCCGATCGAGTCGTCGAGTGCCCGAATGGGGGCTTTACGAGCAATCGGATTGTTCTCGAAGAAGACGGCACCGGGTATGCGATGACGAAAACCGTCGTCCATCCCGGAAAGGCGCATAGGTGGCACTACGCGCACCACATCGAGAGCTGCTACTGCGTGAGCGGGAAGGGACTTTTGGTCAACGAGGCTACCTCTGAGCTTTTCGCGATTGGACCGGATACGACCTACGTGCTCGACAAGCACGATCCGCACACCTTCGAGGCGCTTGAGGAGACGGTTCTGATTTGCGTGTTCAACCCGCCGCTGCAAGGGCGCGAGGTGCACGACGAGAACGGCCACTACCCTTGGCGTTCCCCGGTCTATAGCGTGCGATCCGTGCCGATCGAAAAGGTCACGGCCAACGACTACAACCCGAACAGCGTTGCCCCGCCCGAGATGGCGCTTCTCGAAACCTCGATCTGGGAGGATGGCTACACGCAGCCCGTCGTTGCCGTGCACGATGCGGAGCGTGATCTCTACGTCGTCGTCGACGGCTTTCACCGCTTCCTGACGCTGAAGAACAGCGATCGCATTCGAGAGCGCGAGCGGGGCCTGCTGCCGGTCGTCGTGCTTCGGAAGGAAATGCACGATCGGATGGCTTCGACGATTCGGCACAACCGAGCTCGAGGAAGTCACAACGTCGAGCTGATGAGTGTGATCGTTTCCGAACTGATCGAGATGGGGAAGGGTGATGCTTGGATCTGTAAGCACATCGGCATGAGCCCGGACGAGCTGCTTCGGCTCAAGCAAGTCACTGGCCTTGCGTCGTTGTTTCTGGGCAAAGAGTTCTCGAAGAGCTGGGAGGTGGATCAGATTGACGAAATCGAAGGGCAGCTCGTCGATGAAGATGGACAGGGTCTGGGTGCCGATTGAGCTGTGGGAAGAGGTCCGATTCAACATGTGGGGCGATGTGGACGACAGGCGCGCCTTTCTCAGGAGAGCGGTCATATTCACGGGAAACCACAGGCTGTACGGGCGTTACATGCAAAGGGTTGTTTGCGAATGGCCGTTTAGTTGCGCAAACGCCTTAACGGATCAGTCGCTGAACCAAAAGGCATGGATCGGACATGCTGCGTGTGCTCTGGCGATCAGGTGCCCGGAGGACATTACGCGGCAAGCGTGGGGGATGCTTTCTGATGGGCAACGGGTTTTGGCGAACAGACAAGCGGAGCGAGCTATTCAGTCCTGGACGCTGCGCAACGCAAAGGGTCAACGAGTACGAGAAGACATGGCGCAGCCGATGCTACGCAGGCGGAATCCCTGACGAGGTGCCGAAGAAGGTTTGCGCCTCGGGACGCGCGCCCTCGTGGAAGTCGGTGGCGATTGCGATACTGCAAAACGATCTGCACTTCTACTCGCTTGGGTTCTCGAGGCCGTCTTACGAAAAACAGCTTGAGACTTTGAGGCTCGGGCAGCTCGCTGTGTCGGGCGTGTCTTCGATTGCAATCCAGATGGAGTTATTCCCAGGGAAGGCCACCCGATGACCGAAACCGTCGATTCCACCTTCGGAGCCGACCGCCACGAGCACACGCGCCGCGGCCTCTACGACGAGCTGGCCAACGAGGTGATCCGCGATGCGTTTAACTGCCTTCGGCTCGCCGAGGGCTTCGTGGATCGCAACGTGACCCGTATTCGCGCGCTCGACCCGCACCCGAAAAGCCGGCCGCGGAAGGCGGCGCTGTTCGGCAATGAGCTCGACGCCATCATGGGCCAGATCCATCGCGACGCGGCGTGGTTCGGGTCGAAGAACTATGCGAGGTGGACGCACTTCGTCGACCTTGACCCTGACATGATGCAGAGGGAGTACATTCGGCGGGCTGAGGTGCTGATTGAGCGGGTGGCTGGGCTTCGGGCTGGTTGATTGCGGCGGCGGATTCGGGTATTGTGATGGAGCGAGGTTACTAACGATGATGCCCAACTACGTCCAATTTCAATGCGTGTCGTTCGGTGACCTCGCAATCATCAACCACGCTGGCCCCGTCGGGAGCAATCTCGGCGGGGCTTTTCTGTCTGGGGCTTGGAAATGACGGCCCGTAAACACTGGTTCAAGGTGGCCGATTCGGTGCTGTGGGATGGCTGGTCCGACGCGGAATTGGCGACCATGATTCGCCTCGCGGCCTACCTCAACACGCGATGGGCGAGGGATGGAAAGGACGCCGAAGATGCGGGCTCGGCGACCCTCGACCTGTCGAGTGCTCGGCTCATTTGCAGGAGGACGCACCGAGCGGACTGCGAGCGCGCTCTGAGGGCGCTCGGAGCACGCCTGACCCTCTCGGTGGTAGTGGTCGGCGAGTGCTTTGAGGTAAAATGGCCTAAGTGGGTGATTTTTCAGGGATTCACAAACCCGAAGCCGGCCGAAAGCCGGCCCGAAGCCGGCCCCTCCGAGACTCATACTCAGACGCCCCCGCAAGACGCAAGACTCAGACAAGAAGGGAGCGCGCCTACGGCGCCCGAGTCGCCTGCGGCTCCCCGCCCATCGGCCCGTCGGGTTTTGGTTGAAAAGCCGGAGGCATTCCCGGACGAGTCCAAGGAACGGCTCCGCGTCTGGGCAGCTCGCAAAGGCATCGGTCGTGACCTGATGAACGCCGGGCTCGAGATCTTCCGCGACTGGACCCCACTCAAGCCGCCCTACCGGCGGACGGTCGAGCAGTGGGAGGGCGCGTTCAAGAAGATCGTTCGCGAGGGCGTGGCAGCCGGCATGATTGGCAAGCCCGAGCTCAAGGCTGGAGCTCCCCGCTACCGTGACGCCGACGACGTGATCGCCGAGGCGAAGCGCAAGCAGGCCGAAGACGAAGCGCGGGCTGCAATTGAATCACCCGAGGAAGTGGGCCGACTCATCGACATGGCTCTCAGGAGGGAACGCGCGTGAACTTCCGCACATCACTAGCCGCCCAGTCCGCCAAGCGCCGAGTCCACACGCCCGAGCAGATCGCAGCCCTCAAGGCCGATCTCCAGGCCGGGATGCCCGAACGCGAGGCGGCTCGCAAGCATGGTTTGTCGCGCTGGATCGTGCGCGACGTGAAGGATCGGCACTCGTGGCGAGGGGTGGAGGCGAAGCAGTCGTGACGCTTGTGCTTCTCGCACTCTGGATCGTAGTGGCGCTGTGCGCCGAGGAGGGGAACCGATGATGCGGGCGACATGGATTGACGGCGACGGCGACGATGTGTCGCTGAGTGAGTTCAACACAGACGGCGAGTGGACGCCGCACCTGATCCTGTATGTGAGTGACAACGACTCGTTCGCCTTCACGCCCGACGACGCCGAGTCCTTCGCCGCGTACCTGCGGGCCTGGGCGCTCAAGCAGAGGGAGGGGGTGTGATGACCATGCTTCGGGTTTTTCTGGCTTTAGCCGTTCTGACAGTTGCCGGCTGCACCGAGCCGGCTCGCAACCGCGTCGAGGTTGGCGACGACATCGTGATTGTCACGCTTGACGACGGCACTCGATGCGCGAAGGCGCGAGTGCCCTACGGAGTGGCGATCTCGTGCGATTGGGGGATGCGATGACCAACGACGAAATCTGGCACCAGTCGACCGTGATGGAGCGGTGCGAGATCCTGCGGGCGCAGGTTCATCGACTCATGAAGGCCAACGCATGGGTTCATCCTGATTCGGAGCCGATGGGGCCGCCGACGGTGGTTCAATTGAGGCCGGGCGGTGTCATCACGGGAGATGAGATTGTTCGGCTCAAGCGGATCGAGGCGGCGGCGGAAAACGCATTGGAGGCGTGGCTTGTTTCTGGCACCAAGATCACGACGGAAATGCTCGATCTCCGCAAGGTGCTGCGGTCGTGAGCATCAACCGCTTTGACGCCGCAGTCGACCTGAACCAAAAAGCCATCGTGGATGCGCTCCGCAAGGTCGGCGCCAAGGTTGAGATCATTCGCAAGCCGCTCGATCTCCTCGTCGGCTTCAACCGGCGGACCTACATCCTCGAGGTCAAGCAGGTCAAGGGCCGCATCAGTCAGGGCCAGGAGGATTTTATCCGCGAATGGCCGGGTGACATCGCCTGCGTCGTGCGCTCCGCCTCCGAGGCGCTGGCCGTCATCGGATGCGAGACGAGGGGCGTTGAGGTGGGGCCGAGGGTCATGACGAGTCCGTGGCTGGACGGTACTGGCCCCACGTGAAGATCGTTCGTTGTGGGTCATCCTGCGCAGTCGTATTATCGGCGGTGTAGCTTGAGGGGAAACGCGATGTCTTCACTCGGCCGGCGGCTCAAGCACACGCTGCGCGGCAGGCGACCCCGGTCGACCAAGCTCGACGAGTCCACCGTTGCCGCCATCAAGCGGGACCTGGCCAGCGGCATGACTCAGCGCACCGCATCGACCAAGTATCGCGTGTCACGGGGAACGGTCGGGAACATCGCCACCGGCCTGACGTGGGGCTACGTCCAAGCCTTGCAACCGGGCGATGTCTACGGCATGACGCCGGGTGGATAGTGCAGGAGGTCCGATGCCCGAGCTAGCAGCACAGTTCACCGCACCCGAAGTCTTACCGCAGCCGGACCCGACCTGCGATCACTGCGGGGCGGTTATCGTCTTGTCCCCCATCGAGCGGGACTGCTGCCACAAGCACACGCTCGACATCCATGCCATGCAGCTCGACTCAGCTCGGCAGGCGGGCCGGTACGTCATCTGGCTGCTCAAGCGCGTGGCGACGCTGGAGGAGCGAATCCTCGAGCTCGAAACGAGGCCGCGGAAGGGGAAGGCGTAGGTGGCTGTCGCGTGTGAGTCAAACGCCGAGCAGCGCTTTGAGATATATGCGCTGGTTGACCCGTTAACGGATGAGATCCGTTACGTGGGCAAAGCTAAGGACGCCAACAATCGTTTCAAAGGCCACATGCGAGACAGGTTCCGGCGAGATTACCCGGTATACCGATGGATCAACAAGCTTGCCGATCAGGGCGTTTTTCCGACGCTGAAAGTGATCGAGACGTGTACGGATTGGGAAGAAGCCGAGCGCAGGTTGATCGCCGCATCACGCGCACGAGGCGACCGGCTTTTGAACGTCGCCGACGGCGGTAGCCAGCCTCACAACACCCCGGAACAACGGAAGAGATCGGGCCGGAAGATTGTGGAATGGCTCCATGATGATCCGCGGCGAGTGAAAATCAGAAAACTCAAGATGCAGCTTGCGGTCGGGTTGAGGAAGGGATGGGTTAGTAACGAGACGCGCGCAAAAATGCGCGCTGCTGCGGTGGAAAGGCCGGATTTCTTCGCCTCATGGGCCAACATCCCGGATCGAGTGGAATGATGCCCGCAGGACGACCCAGCATATTCACGCAAGAGATTGCGGACGTTGTTTGCGAGCGCCTTGCGAGCGGCGAAACGCTGCGGCGAATCTGCCGCGATCCGGGGATGCCGGACCGAACGACAATCTGGGATTGGCGTATCCGGTTTCCTGAATTTTCCAACCAGTACGCATACTCAAGGAAAGCTCAGGCCGAGGTTTATTTCGACGAGGTGATCGACATCTCGGACGAGACGGCCGGCGACCCCAGCGAAGTGCAGTCCGCGAAGCTGCGCGCCGACTCCCGCAAGTGGGTGCTCGCGCGCATGGACCGCGGGCTGTACGGCGAGAAGGCGTCGCTCGACCTCGGCGGCCAGCCCGGCAACCCCCTCAAGACCGAAGCTGTTTCCGTGATCGTCGACCCCGACTCGATGTCCGCCGAAGACCGCGCCGCGATCATGCGCGTGCTGCATCGCAACTTGCAGGGTGCCTCGTGAGCGCAGCCATCGACCTGACGCCCTACGCCCAAGCCCTGTCCCCCGCGTGGCGGCTGTCCTCGCAAAACGTCACGATCGACGGCGGCGCCCGGGTCGACTTCAAGCGGTACCCGTTCGTGCCGCACATCATCGACAGCCGCGCCAGACGGACCACAGTCATCAAGTCAGCGCAGCTCGGAATCTCCATCGCCTGCATCCTGAAGGCGCTGGAGGGGGCGCGTATGGGCGGCCTGCGCGGCATCCTGTACGGCTTCCCGTCCGACCGAGAGGTGCAGGACTTCAGCAAGGCCCGGCTCGCCCCCATCCTGTCGCAGAATTCGCACGTCTGGGGAGACTCGATCGGCGATGCGGAGTCGGCGGGCCTGCGGCAGATCGGCAACACGTTCCTGTACTTCCGCGGCATCGGGCAGAAGGGCGCGAGCCCGTCGAAATCACTTTCGGTCATCAAGTCGATTCCGATCGACTGGCTGTTCCTCGACGAAGCCGACGAGATGGACGACTCGCGCATCGACGCGGTGGAGCACCGTCTCGACGGCTCGCTGTGCCCCGAGCAGACATCGCTTTCGACGCCCACGCTGCCCGAGTACGGCGTCGACCTGGCGTACAAGTCGAGCAACCAGATGACGTGGCATTGGCAATGCCCGAAGTGCAACGGCTGGACGTGTCTCGAGGACACTTACCCCGACTGCATCGCGGAGCCCATTGACGGCGACGCGCATTACCTGTGCGCCAAGTGCCGCAAGCCGCTCGAGAAGGTCTACGGCGAGTGGATCGCGAAGCGGACTGAGATCACCGATCACCTCGGCTATTGGGTGTCTCAGCTCTGCTCGCCGACGAAGACCGCGAACGACATCCTGCTCGCAGCCGAAGAGGCGATCCGCCGCGGCCGCATGCGCGAGTTCTACAACCAGACGCTCGGCCGCGCCTACGCCGAGGTCGAAGACCAGATCACCGAGTCGCAGCTCACGGCGCTGGTGCGCGACGAGCCCCGCCCGATCAATCACGAGGGGCCGTGCGCGATGGGCGTC
>JACCDG011709272.1_pt1 | contig 63415 bp, 51 predicted proteins | sample 7442471 | NCBI WGS metagenome assembly JACCDG01 (sample SAMN15323444, study PRJNA562643) | freshwater metagenome | isolation source: river surface water | place: USA:Blue River Watershed | collected 2017-08-17 | reverse complement strand
TCTTCAAGCAACGATAATGCAGAAGCCGCTAATTTTTAAGCCAGTATTCTCTGACTCACTACAACAAACCGCTTGCTCTAAACGAGTAGTGGTTATTATTGGCGACGATTAAATGATCGTGGACCTTTATGGAGAGTGGTGAGAGCGCATTTGCAATAGATTTTGTCATCTCAATATCTTCAGCAGACGGCTTAGCTTCACTGCTTGGATGATTGTGAACTAAAATTATAGCAGATGCTGAATGCTCAATAGCTCTTTTGGCAATTTCTCTAGGATAAATTTGAACTTTGTCTACGGTTCCACCTTCTGATAATTCATCCGAGATCAGCATATTTTTTTTGTTAAGATAAAGCACTCGAAAACATTCAGTTTTTCTAAAACCCATAGTTAAATTACAGTAGTTAATAACACTATGCCAATTACTTAATACTGGCTTATCTTCAGAAACTGGCATGTAAAGCCTTGAGAACAAATCTAACAATAATTTCAGATGAAATACCGCATTGTCGCCTATCCCTTCAATTTGCTTAAGCTCAATTGGCTCAGCATTTAAAACACCAGCCACAGAGCCAAATTTATTTATCAAGAGTTTTGCCATTTCTCTGGTATCGCAACGCGCAAAAACATCAAATAAAACCAATTCTAAAATCTCATAGTCGGCAAGACTGCGAATTGGAACTTTTAAGAATTTCTCCTTAAGTCTTTTTCGATGCCCTAGTTTCAGATTTTTTTCTACCATTCTATAGTGGCAAATTATCGTGTTTTTTCCAAGGTTTCTGTACCGCTTTTTTCTCTAAAATAGCGAATGCCTTACATAACTTCCATCTAGTATTATACGGCCTAATTATATCGTCAATATATCCACGCGATGCGGCGAATAAAGGGTTAGCAAATTTTTCTTGATATTCAGAAAGCTTCTTTTTCATAACCTCCTCATCTTTTGCATCACGATGCAAAATAGCCACAGCACCCTTCGCACCCATCACTGCGATCTCAGCGTTGGCCCAAGAATAGTTTAGATCTCCTTTCAAGTGCTTTGAATTCATAACAATGTAAGCACCACCATATGCCTTTCTCACAATCAAAGTAATTTTAGGAACAGTCGATTCGGCATACGCATATAATAGTTTTGCTCCGTGTTTTATTATTCCATTATGCTCCTGATCAACACCAGGTAAGAACCCCGGTACATCTACCAGAGTTAGAATAGGAATATTAAATGCATCACAGAATCTTATAAATCTTGCCGCTTTAACAGAAGCATTAATGTCTAGACAACCAGCTAAATGCATCGGCTGGTTCGCAACTATTCCGATCGTACGACCCTCAAGCCGTGCAAAACCAGTAATTATATTTTTGGCATAATCTGGCTTTATTTCAAAGAAGTCCCCTTCATCAATTATCTTTTCGATGAGCACTCTCATACTATATGGCTTGTTTGGATTCTCTGGAATCAATGTCTCCAAAGACATCTCAACCCTATCAGCTGGATCTAATGTTGGCCTTACAGGCACTCCTCCCTTATTACATGAAGGAAGGAAATTAAATAGTCTGCGCATTTGTTGGAGCATATCAATATCATTTTCAAAAACTCCATCACACACACCATTCTTCGTACCATGCACCGATGCACCACCCAATTTCTCATGAGTCACCTCTTCATGCGTAACGGTCTTAACTACGTCAGGGCCTGTTACATACATATACGAAGACCCTGCAACCATAAATGTAAAATCAGTTAATGCTGGTGAATAAACAGCACCACCTGCACAAGGCCCCATAATCAATGATATTTGTGGCACTACTCCCGAGAGATCAACATTACGTTGAAATATCTCTCCATAACCACTTAAAGAGTCCACACCTTCTTGAATTCTTGCTCCACCCGAGTCATTTATGCCAATAATCGGCGCCCCCATTCTTAGTGCGGCATCTTGCAATTGACAAATCTTTTTTGCATTCATCTCACTTAATGTTCCACCAAGCACAGTAAAATCTTGGCTATAAACCATTACAACACGCCCATTTATAGTACCATATCCCGCAACCAAACCATCACCAGGATTATGGCTTTTATCCATTCCAAAATTTGTGCAACGGTGTTCAACAAACATCCCTATTTCTTCAAACGAATCAGGATCTAACAGCACATCTATCCTTTCACGAGCTGTAAGTTTGCCTTTCTCGTGTTGCTTATCGATTCTTTCTTGCCCCCCACCAAACTTCGCAGCTTTTCTTTTTGATTCAATTAACTCAGGTATTCTCACTGCATTTTCCATACATATCTCCTTGTTCCTGCTAAAGGTTTAACCCATTTTAGGCTTTGTTTCAACGAATTTAGTAGTCTTACCGAGTTTGTACTAAGCTTCGCGCATTCATCTCTGCTGGCTTTTTAATGCCCATTAATTCGAGGATTGAAGGAGCAACATTCGACAACCCACCATTGTTTAGAGAAAGTTTTTTACTCCCAAAATAAATTAGTGGAACTTTATTTAAAGTATGAGATGTCAAAGGCTGATGATTTACTTCATCCATCATCTCTTCTGCATTTCCATGATCAGCAGTAACTAACATCTCGCCACTAATCTCCTGCACAGCATTGGTAATACGCCCCAAACACTCATCCACTTTATTTATTGCCAGTATAGTCGATTCGATATTCCCACTATGCCCAACCATATCTGGATTAGCAAAATTTATACAAATAAAATTGTACTTCTTGCTACGAATCGCTTCTACAAGCTTATCAGTCAATTCTTGGGCAGACATCTCAGGCTGCAAGTCATAAGTTGCAACCTTGGGAGATGGAACAAGAATTCTATCTTCTCCTTCAAATGGCTGTTCTCTCCCACCATTAAAGAAATAAGTAACATGAGCGTATTTCTCTGTCTCAGCGGCACGCAACTGCTTCATTCCTAAAGACGAAATCACTTCACCCAAAGTATTTTTAGGAGTTTCATTGACAAATAGTGGCTGCATCATTTTTGCCAATACTTCTGAGTATTCCGTCATTGAAATTACATGAGATAATTCTAAACTACGTGTTTTAAATTCTTCAAATTTTATATCGCATAAGGCGTGAGATATTTGCCTTACTCTATCAGCTCTAAAATTAGCGATTATTATTGCATCACCACTTTTAACACCTGAATATCCATCTGCAACTATCGGCTTAATAAATTCATCATCAACATCATTATTATAAGATTCCGTAACTGCTGAAATTATATCTGAATATTTTGGTGCCTCACCATTTACAATTGCATCATAGGCTTTCTGAGTTCTATCCCAACGTTTATCGCGATCCATACAGTAGAACCGCCCCATTAGTGAGGCAATATCTACTTTGGCAGCATGTAATTTTTCTAAATATTTAATCACAGATTGTGGTGCAACATCTCTTCCATCAGCAACAGCATGCAGCTTAACAGGAACTTTTTGTGACGACATAATCTGATTTAGAGCTATGATATGGTCAATATGGGAATGCACACCACCATCTGATATCAAGCCAATTATATGGCAGATCCCACCATTATTTTGCAAGCTTCTAATGACATCTTTAATACCTTGTTTTTTTGCAAACTCACCACTCTCTATTGATTTAGAAATTTTGGGTAAGTCTTGATACACTATTCGCCCTGCCCCAATAGTTATGTGTCCAACTTCAGAATTTCCCATTTGCCCTTCTGGCAATCCTACAGATTCACCAAAACACTCTAACAATGTATGCGGATGGTTTTTAAGCAAGAAGTCGTAGTTTGGAGTGTACGCTTTAGCTATAGCATTATACTCTTTTTTTTCGCTATATCCCCAACCATCTAAAATACATAATACAAATGACATATATCTCTACAAAAAATTTATAAACAACACATACTTGATAGATACAGTTTTTTGTCTATAATGCCAACTCCGAAATATGTGTAGATCATGGCTAGAAAATTTAAAGGCAAAAAACTATTAATTGCTTCGAACAATAAAGATAAGATTGTTGAACTGACTTACTATTTTGAAGCTAACAAGCTTGATATTGAGCTTGTAACACCTAAAGAACTAGGCATAAGCGAACCTGATGAAACAGAAAAAACTTTCATTGGTAACGCCGAACTTAAGGCTAGATACTACGGCGAGAAATCAAAACTCCCAGCTCTAGCAGATGATACAGGAGTTTGTATCGATGCTCTGGGTGGCTTACCTGGTGTACATACTGCAATGTGGGCTGGGCCAAATAAAGACTTCAAGACAGCCATGACAAGAATCCAAAGAGAACTGAAACTAGTTGGCTGTAATGACAAACTTCCTGAGGCACATTGCGTTTGTGCATTATCATTATATTGGCCTGAAGATGGCCACCTAGAAACCTTTGAAGGTGTGATTGAGGGAAATTTGAACTTTGAATTAAGAGATGCCCCTGGTTTTGGATTCCAACCAATATTCGTGCCTAAGGGAGCTAAAAAAAGCTTTGGATTAATGTCTCAAAAAGAAAGAGATAAAGTTGGTCACCACCGAATTAAAGCTTTTAAAAAATTACTAAAATCTTGTTTTTAATGATTTTGGAGTCTAGATTTATACTAGATAATTTAGGATCAAGTTATGACCAATTTTTTGAAGCTAGCAGTAGCTTTGTTCATTATAATACCTTTAAGCTCTAACGCTGGTGAAGCAGCATTAGTTGACGCAACGAAAGTTCCAAATTCAGCAGCAAGTGGAGAGATTCCAAAGATAAACGATCCTCGAATTCTAGAAATTCAAGCTGATGATGTTGTGATGGGCGATCCAAAAGCACCTATTACAATAATAGAATACTCTTCTTTGAGCTGTCCACATTGCGGGCATTTTCACAAGGATGTTTATAAACACATAAAATCAAAATACATATTGAATGGCAAAGTTAAGTATGTACTAAGAGATTTCCCCTTAAATTCAGCAGCGCTATTAGCAGCAAAAATTGCACATTGTGGTGGGAATGATAGATATTTTGATTTTGTTAGCACATTATTTGAATGGCAAGACATGTGGGCATTCACAAGAGAGTATATGTACCCTCTAGAAAAAATTGCCAAACTTGGTGGATTAACTGATGAAAAATATAAAGAGTGCACCAATGACAAAAAACTTGAAGACTTCATTCTAGCGCGCGCTATGAAAGCAAATAACTCCCTTGAAATAGACCAAACACCTACATTCTTTATAAATGGGGAGAGATTCTCAGGAGCAAAGCCTTATAGCTTTTATGAGCAGATTATAGAGAAAAAACTTAGCGAAATTAAAAAATGAGAATCAGTAGCCTAATACATTCAGAATACTTGGCAAAACACGAATATCTAGATATTGGCCTAGAGGTGTCGATACTGCTATTAATTACTATGTTTTTAACAGTATTTGTAAATTGGCTGTGTAAAAAATTAATTAATAGGTTCGCCACAACAGATTATTTCTGGGACGATGCATTGATAGAAGCTGTGCGCAAACCTCTACTACTTTTAATTTGGATGACAGCAATTATATTCATAATTGAGCACGCCGTCTCAATATTAAAATTTGAGAGTATTGGTCTTATTAAATCAGGCAGAAGCATTGTTATTATTCTAGCAATTTCTTGGTTCTTCTTTGGATTGATTAAGCAGATTGAAAAATTTTGGCTGACACGTTTTAAAACCAGAAAAAGCAAACTTGACCCAACAACAATTGGCGCATTAAGCAAAGTGATGAATATCACCTTGCTTGTCTTAACTGGCCTTGCAACCATGCAATCGATGGGGTTCAGCGTCGGTGCTGTACTTGCATTCGTTGGTGGTGGTGGTATTGCAGCTGGCTTTGCTGCAAAAGACTTCTTGGCTAATTTTTTTGGCGCAGTAATGATTTACATGGATAAACCTTTTAAGGTAGGCGATTGGATACGCTCTCCAGACAAAGAAATCGAGGGATACGTTGAGAATATAAGCTTCCGTGCCACCATGATTAGAACATTAGATAAACGTCCTCTTTATGTTCCAAATTCAGTTTTCAACACAATATCTATAGAAAACCCATCAAGGATGTCACATCGCAGAATTATGGAAACTGTGGGCCTAAGACATGAAGATTATGAAGTCATAACAAACATATCAAAGGAAGCTGAAAAAATGCTGAGAAGTCACAAAGCAATAGATTCAACTCTGCCCGTGATTATAAACCTTAATGATGTTTCCACTACATCATTAAATATTACATTAATGGCATTCACCAAGATTGTTGAAACTGAAGATTTCTATAAGTTGAAACAAGAAATTTTACTAAAATTGCTTAAAATCATTCATAAAAATGAAGCAAAGATCGCCCAACTACCTTCCAATATTATGTCTGAGTAAACTCTAGACATATGATACGGCTCCTTCATAAGCCGCGTTTCTTATCATAACATAATCGGCATAAGAAGAGGTTCTAGCTTGACAACTAGATAACTCCTGAATAGAGCACCGTCCGACCTCTTTGATTATACTTTGAATAGTGTCTGGTTTAAGATTCCCCTTTAAGTGCGAGCGTGCTGGCGATGCACGGTATAAGCTACCAATTAAATTATATGAAGTGTGTGATTGTATATAATCAGCTAATCGCGCGCTTAAAATCCCGGTTTTATCTGTGTCAGGCAATGCATTTCCAGCTAACAAAAAGTCAGAAAATGAGTTAAACAATGTCACTGTAATCAGAACTCTTTCTTTCTCTGAATACTGATTTAGATTAATTTTGAGCAGAGTATTTGCTATAATTTTTTGCGATGATTTAAATGATTCGTTATCTTCTATCTTGTCTTGTTTCAATGTATCAGCTTCAAATTCAGTCACATTAACTTTATTATTATCTACCAATTCGCGTAATCTCTTCTCATACTCCTCATACAGATCTTTATATTTTTGCTCAGAATTTTGAATTTTTACGTTCATCTTTTCACACACTAAAAATAATACGAAAGCTATTGGCGCTACAAAATAGAAGGCTACACCAAATAAATCCTGTCTTTGATACAAGGATGTTAGTAAAGGTAACCCTCCCAACAATGAACTTACCACACCTAATGAAATGGTGTAATACCAAGCAGTTTTTTTTCCAACCCGTTTTGCTATTGATTCCCCAACAGATTTTAATAATCTGGTTGCCTCAGAATTTCCATCAACTTCATAAAACGATCTAAAAGTAGAAAATTTCATATACATTTGGTTCATACCAGCAAAGTTCAGTATAAACTGATCGTTTTTTTCTTCCTGATTTGCAGCAAATGTTTTCCAATGATTTACAAGAGTAGCTATTTTTGAGATGCCACGCGAAAAATCTAAAAAACTTGGCATTTTAAAAAAACTTAAATGCCAGGCCATATGGAAGCTTGTAATTTTTTGTAGCCAATTTTGCTCCTCATAGGAGGTGAATAGTATGGAGCTGAATTCACTTGAAATCTTTAAAATAAACTCATCTGAGAATAGCTCTCCTTTATACTTGGATTTTCTTGCACTAATCAAATATGCAATCAGCGCTCGTTTCATATTGGCGGAAGCCTCTGCAATCCTGTATTTATTAATAGCTTCCCAATCCCTCACCTTAGCGCTAATACCGAATGCATACCATGCATTCGCTATGATATAATTTATCTTCTGCAAATCTTCTCTTACAATGTATTTTTCAACATTTTCGTAATCTACAACATTTATGTGACAACATTCTTTTAAGTACAGATCTAGATCTTCATATGTCTTATTAAGCCTATCTACACTCTCTCCAATCCTTCCAGCACGCGCTACAAAAATCCGAGTTAGAATTGTAGAGGCGACAAATAAAATATTAGTAAATAATATATTATATTGAAAAAGTATTTTCTGGACTGGAGTGAAATTCTCATCTTCTTCTGAAGGGAATATTGGCATTGCAGCTATAGAAGGTAAAACCGCACCCACTATATAATAAACATACATTCTGAGACTGAAGCTTCCTTGTTTGCTTGCTAAACACTGCGCTACAAATCTTTGTATACTATTTAACTCTTCAAGCTTCTTGCGTTTTTTTTCTTCGGCAGCAGATTCATCTCTTTTATCAAGTATTAGTCCTAAAGTTGGCTGCTTGTTGCCAAGAATTTTCTTAAATGCATCAGGGAACCCTCGACTTCCAGCATTAGGGAATAAAGATTTAAACGAATCAGTTTCATCATTCACACCTAATAACGAAGCTTGCCACTGCTCTACAAACTCTGGTTTTTTATAACTTGTAGATGAATTAGCCGTATCAAGACTAATATCAGCATAATCGCTATCACTGCTTACATCTGGATCAGGTAGGAAATTTTTTTTCATACTTCATTGATACTAATTTCAGATGCAGCAACTGCAATAAAACTTGGATTCTCAAGTTGAGTTGCGTAAGTTAATGGTTGATTCTTTGTATTATAAACCTCTCCACCGACTTCCTTAAGTATCGCATGTCCCGCGGCTGTATCCCAAATATAAGTTGGTTTAAAACGCGGATATATGTCGCCATTTCCTTCCGCCAGCATACACAGCTTAATAGAGCTAGGTATTGGCGTAATTGTTTTTACTGGATATGTATTAATGAAATCAGAAGTTTTTTGATTGATATTTTGATGAGAAACCAAAAAGTCATACGCATTCTTTTTAGAAAATTTAGTAAATATTTGGTTTGTCTGCACACCGTCAGTTTTAAAAGAGCCCTCCTGCGGTATATTATAATAAGTATTCCCATCCAGAGGGGAATGAATTACTCCAAAAATTGGTTGGCCATTTTTTACAAAGCCAATATTCACTGTAAAGACACCTCTTTTACGAATAAATGACCATGTTCCATCAATTGGATCAACTAACCAATATGACTTATTATTTAACAATAAATTTGTATTATACTTCGGATCTGCTTCTTCTGTTATGCAGACAATATTTTTATGAATTTTATATAGCTCTTTCTCAATAAATTCACTCGACTTTTTATCAGCAATTGTGACTGGAGATTTATCGTCTTTTTGCTCTACGTCTAAATTCGACTGATCATAATACTTCATTATTATATCGCCAGCATCTCGTGCGACCTTAACAACTTTATCTATTTCAATAACTTGACTGGCCAAACCAATTCACCAACTTGCATTACTTAGCTCAAACTTTAATATACTTTTAACCAATAACCTAATGATTTATTTTTTTATAGATTTGTGATACAATGCCCAGTATTCACAATCGAAGAGTTCCTAAATGACCAGCGCTGTCCATAAAATAGATATAAATGCTCTGCAACAAGGAAAAAGTGTAATAGAGCAAGAAATGCAAGGCCTTATGGCACTAGCAGAATCTCTTGACGAACAATTCTCAGCCGCAATCGAATGTATTTTTAAATGCCAAGGCAGACTCATAATTAGTGGTATTGGTAAAAGCGGACATGTAGCGCGCAAAATCGTTGCAACCTTGTCATCAACAGGCACCCCATCTATTTTCGTACACGCCTCGGAAGCAAGCCATGGCGACTTAGGAATGATCACAGAAGATGATGTAGTAATGCTACTTTCCAACTCTGGAGAGTCAGACGAGTTAAGCAACATTATTGATTACTGTAAAAGATTTTCGATCCCAATTATTGGCATAGCTAGGAAAAGGAACTCTACGCTAATTAATGCGAGTGATATTAAAATCGTAATGCCTGAAATTCCAGAAGCTTCAAACATTTCAGCGCCAACAACATCCACTACCATGATGATTGCATTAGGCGACGCATTAGCTGTTGTCCTTCACGAAAAAAGGGGCTTCACTAAATGCAATTTTAAGATTTATCATCCTGGTGGCAAGTTAGGTGCAAAATTGCTTAAAGTAGCAGATATTATGCATAAAGGCGAAGAACTTCCTCTAGTCAATGAATCAACATTAGCGATAGATGCATTGCTAGAGATGACAAAAAAACGCTTAGGTAGCGTTGGAATACTTAATAGCAACGGTGAATTGTCAGGAATCTTTACTGATGGGGACTTAAGAAGAAATATTGATACTAATCTTCAGACTACATTGGTTAAAGACATCATGACTAAAAATCCAGTGACTATAGAAAAAGATGCATACGCATCTGAAGCACTTGGTATTATGAACAAGAAGTCAATAACAGTACTTATGGTTGTAGAAAATAAGAAGCCAATTGGAGCTGTTCAAATGCATGACATTCTAAGAGCTAAGGTAGCTTAATGAACATCGATATTTCTACATACCTAATACGAATTAAGTTCCTCAAGTATTTACTAGGAGTTGCCTCGTTTGGTTTATTGTTATTGGTTCTTGCATTGCCAATATATAATTCTCAACACGAAAAACTTAAATTTTTTTATGGTGCCGACTCGTCATCAGAAGACAATGTTTTACCAAGCGAAGAACCTAGAATCGAGAAGCCCAAATTTTATGGAATGGATAATAAAAATCAACCATACACCATCATAGCAGATGTTGGTGAGCAGAGAGATAAAAACAATCTTACACTAAGCCAAGTATATTCAGATATTAAGACAGACGATAATTCATTCATTACTATGACATCAAAATCCGCGTGGATTGCCTTGGATAAGAATGAGCTTGATTTAGAAGGTGACATCAAAATTAATGTAGATTCTCAGTATACAATACTGACTGACAAAGCAAAAATTTTTTATAAAGATCGAGATGCTGCCGGAGAGAATGGAGTTGAAGTTCAGAGCAATAAAGGGCATATTACCGCTGATACTTTTAAAACTCTGAATTCATATGATGAGATCATTTTTAAAAAAAACGTAAAAACAACTTTATACCCTTCAGAAGAAACAAATAATGACAAAAAATAATTACTGGATGTGCGGCAAACACTCTGTTATCGCCGCATTGAACAATCCTCGCCGCAAATTTTATCAACTCTTGATCACGAAGTCTTGTAAAGATGAGTTATCTAGCTTAATGCAGTTTACTTCGAAAGAAATAGGCTGCAACGTTCATATTGTAGAATCAAAAGAAATTGAAAAACTCAGCGGCCTTAGTACCGCTACGCATCAGGGTATAGCGCTCATGGTCTCCCCTCTTGATCCTGTTTCACTAGTGGATGTAATCAAAAAAACTAACTCTAAAAGCAAATCAATAATATTAGCTTTAGATAACATCACTGACCCTCAAAATTTTGGTGCAATAGTACGATCTGCCTGTGCATTTAATACTGATGCAATTATCACAACTAAAAATAATTCTGCTTCAGAAACAGCTGCTTTATCAAAAGCATCAGTTGGAACACTTGAGAAAGTAGATATATGTGTTGAAGCGAATCTTTCCAATGCATTCAAAACCCTTAAAAAACATGGATACTGGGTATTTGGGCTAGATGGCAACGCAAAAGATGATATCAAATTACTAAAAAAATATGATAAGGTTGTACTAGTGTTAGGTTCGGAAGGGGAAGGAATTAGGAATCTGGTTAGAGATAACTGCGATGTACTAATAAAAATCCCTATTTTAAATACCGATAGTTTAAACGTATCAAATGCGGCGGCAATAGCTCTATATGAGTCAACAGGTAATTGATTGTAAAGTTTCTGAAAAGACATTGATCTGGGTAGTGTTTCTAATTAACTACGTTACGATGTTTGAATTCGTGATAATCAACCCTCTATCACCAGATTATATTGTAGAACTAGGAATTATGTCCTCTGATGTAGGAATTCTTGCTGGTACTTTTTCTCTCACCTCGGCTTTGGCTGGCTTTGCAGTAGTAACTTTTATTGACAATCATGATCGTAAAAAAGTTCTAAAAATCTGCCTTGTAGGTCTAATTATAAGCAATATTGCAACCATATTCTCATATGATTTCAAAAGCTTTCTAATTGCCAAGATTATTGCAGGATTATTTGCTGGCACTCTAACCACAACTGGCCTAGCAATCATAACTGATAACATCCCTGTAGAAAGAAGAGGAGCGGCATTAGGGAAGGCAATGAGCTCTTTTCCAATCGTGGCAGCGATAGGCATACCGTTGGGCCTAGAACTTTCACACTACTCAGGATACTGGGAAACTGCATTTGCTATGAACTTACTATTCGAATTATCGCTTTTTGTATTTATCTTAAAAAAAATCCCAACAATGGATAACCATCTGCACCATTTACTACCAATAACAGCTCTCACTAAATACAAGAATATCTTTTTTAACAAAATATATTTACTGGCCTTTTTAACGAATTTCATCTCCTTATTTGCTGGGTTTTGCTTAATACCAAATTTCGCAAATTTCTTCATTTTCAACTTAGATTACCCAAGAGAAAAACTCGGCTTATTATTTATGATTGGCGGATGCATCAGCTTTTTCGGCGTAAGATTCTTGGGCAAATTGTCTGATAAACACAACCATTCCACAATCATCTCATACCTTGTTTTAACGATGTTATTTGCTCTGTACTTCAGATTTATTTCTGAAAACTTACAACTACCAATTCTTATTTTCTTTGTATTGTTTATGCTAAGTTTATCATCTAGAAACGTTGTCTTTAGCTCATTATGCTCGAAAATTCCCTCTCCACATGATAGAGCAAGCTTCTTTTCTATCTATAACGTTTCTCTTAATATAGGAAGCGGTATGGGTGCTTTTTGCTCAAGCATAATATTAAAAGAAGGGGCAAACTTTCAGCTTATTAACATAGAAAAACTAGCAATTATCAGTATGATTGCGACAAGTCTAATCCCTTTATTAGTTATAACACTGGAGAAAAAACTCAAGAAGATCTAAAGCGTTTTATGTTTCTTTAAAGGCCTTATAGAAACTATCTCTGATTGGACTAATCAAATATTGCAAGAATGTTCTTTCACCTTTAACAATAAACACCGAAGCTGGCATTCCTGGAAACAATTTGATTTCCGCCCGCAGGGACTTGATCTCATTTTGATCCAATTCAACCCTCACCAAATAGAATGGCGGCTGCTGACCATGTGGATCTTTATAAACGTCAGCCGCTACATAAACTACTTTGCCATTAATACGCGGCACTAATTTAGCTTTAAACGCGCCCAACTGTACTCTAGCTAATAATCCAACATGAACACTGTCAATATCCTGAGGATTTACCTTAGCCTCCACTAACAAGGTGTCATCTTGAGGGATAATATCCATAATTTTGCTGCCTGGTCCAATCACTCCACCAATAGTGTGATTTTGCAAATCCGTTACGATACCTTTTGAAGGTGACTTAATTTTAGTTCTATCAAGCCTATCTCTCGCAGCATTATATTGCTCTCTTAGCTTTAGCAATTGTGAGTGATTTTCTTTATATTCTGAGGCTACATTTTGTTGAAAATCATTTTCAGCATTTAGCATTTCCAACTGTGCCTCAGCAATATTCTGGCGCAAGCTTGCAACTTGAGTTTTAAGCTGAGCCTTCTGACTCATCAATTCATCCAATCTTCTTTGAAGCTCATTTAATCTCGGACGTAATGCCAAACCTTTGTTTAAGAGCTCCTGTTGACTTTTGACTTCGCTTTCTACAGATTTCATCTGCGCTTCATTTGACTCTAGCTGCTTTTCAGATCCCATTATTTGTTCCTGAAACTGAGTAATCTTTTCACGAAGTACACTGAGTTTTCCAGCAACTGCTGCGCGTCTTACATCAAATAGAGTTGTTTGTGCCTGTAATGTTTTATTTATTTCCGAGTTATTAATATCAAAAATACTCGGATCAAACTCTATTTTTTCCAAGCCTTCTTGTTCTGCTTTGAGTCTTGCATCAATTGCAAGAGTATACAAAAGCTGGCTGCCCAATACCTGCACTTCTGCTTTTTCATTGGTATCATTTAATTCCATTAGCACTTGGTTTTCTAGAACTTCCATACCATCTTTCACATGAATTGCAGCAACAACCCCACCTTCTCTATGCTGAATAGTTTTATGATTCCCACTGAGCACTATGGTACCAGGGGCAATTGCAGCTTGATCAAGCGGAGCCAATCCTCCCCACACTACAAACAATAAGAAACCTACACCTAAAGTCGTCAATCCAAAGCGCAGAGAAGGCCATATTGCTTTCCATAAATCAGCGCTAATTTCTTTATCAAAACCAGCTTCTGACGCACTTTTTGCAAACAATAACTTTTTTGCATCACTAACGTATCCAGAATTCACTAAAGCGTTTTTTATTCCAATAATTTTATCTTTAATGCTCATACTAGTTTGCCTCTTTGCGCTTGGTGAAATCAACTGCTACAGGAGCAGGTGCGGCTGCTTTTGCAGCTTGATTCATTTTTTCTAGCACCTCATTCCTATCACCAAATAAAGCGATAGTTCCATCTTTGATAGCTAATATTTTGTCAGCAACACTTAGAATTGAAGTTCTGTGAGAAATAATTATTGTCGTAATACTCTTCTCTTTTGCTCTAGCTAATGCTTGCGATAAGGCTAATTCACCAAAGCTGTCTAAGTTTGCATTGGGTTCATCCAAAACAATCATTTTTGGATCTCCGAAAAACGCTCTAGCAAGACCAATTCTTTGACGTTGCCCACCTGAGAGCATTGCTCCATCTGGACCAATCTCAGTTTCATAACCTTTAGGCAACTGAAGAATTAAATCATGGACGCCTGCAAGTTTTGCTGCCATCACAACATCTTCATCTTTAGCATCTTTACGCATTCTAGCAATATTCTCACGTACTGTACCGCTAAAAAGCTCAACTTCTTGAGGCAAATAGCCAACATGCTGGCCTAATTCTTCCCGTTTCCAATCTTGTAAACTTGCATTATCTATCCTAACGGAACCAATCTGCGGAGCATAAACTCCCACTACTACTTTTGCCAAAGTAGTTTTTCCTGATGCGCTAGGTCCAATTATGGCAAGACTATCACCTTTGTTCAAAGCAAAGTTAATCGCTTTAAGCACGTGTTTATTTGAGTTCATTGGAGCAAAGTAGACATTTTCCACTATGATATTTCCTTCAGGCGCTGGCAGGCTCATTTTTTCGGCCTCTTCTGTGTATTTATCCAGAGATTCTTCAATACGCTGAAAAGATTTTCTCGCATCAACCAACTGTTTTAGTGCTCCAAGTGCAGATTCAAATGGCGCTAATGCGCGTCCAGACAGCGAGGAACACGCTATAATTGCACCAGTAGACATTTCATTTTTTAATACTAGGTAGGCACCAACACCAGTTACTAGGATTTGTAAAACCATTCTCAAAAACTTAGTTATTTCCATAAAGGTAGCTTGACGAGCGCTAACCAAAGATTGAGAGGCTTGAAGTCTCTTATTCAATTCTTGCCAATTGTCATTTATAGTATTTGTCATTCCCATAACATGCACCACTTCCGCATTTCTCGCGGCTTGATCAACTTGACGCATACTAATTATGAATTGCTCGTTTGAAGCTTCATGCAATGGTTTCGTCATTTTATCAGTTATGACTGCTAAAGACACTAGGACTATACCACCTACTATGGTCATTATGCCCATAACCGTGTGGATCATAAACATCACGATCACAAAAATAAGCGCCCAAGGAATATCTAAAATCGAAATCAATGCCGGACTAGTCAAAAATGTCTTAACTTTTTGCAAGTCTCTTAACTGCTGGCTTCCCCCTGCTTTACTGACTACTGAGAGCTTAACTGAATTAGCGAACAATTTAGATGATAGAGTTTGTTCAAACCAGGCGCCCATTTGGTTCATTGCAAAGCTTCTTGCCAACTGAATCAAGGATAGTAGCAATAATGCACCAACTATAACTAAAGTTAGTAACAATAAAGTATCTGTGTTCTGGCTTGATATAACTCTATCTAGCACTTGCATTGAATAAAGTGGCGTAGCCAGCATTAAAATATTTACAACACACCCAAATAACAACGCGAACTTGAACATTGTTCTACAAGCTGCAAGCGATTCCGTAAGGGGTGAAGCTTTTTTAGGTCCTTGTGAATTTCCTGATTTCATATGTCTCTTTGCCTTCTCTAGTATTTCAATTTATATCACCGAATGGTTAATAAATGATTAACGTTAGTTAATTTTATACTATAACTTTCCCCATCGTTTGTGAACCCAAAACCATTGTTTCGGATCTTTTTTTATCCATTCACCTATTCTACTTGCCATGTCTTCCATTATTTCATGCGGCTTTTGAGACTTTTTGTACATTATCGGATCTGAAAATTCTACCTCAAAATATGCACCTTCCCTTCTTGCCATCCTCATAAAATAAATAGGCAACTCATATTTGGACGCTAAGTTAGCCGGCAGCTGCGTAGTCTTTGCATTCTGACCCATAAAGGGTACGTCTATGCCTGTATTCGTCTTTTGGTCGATCATAAGACCTATACACTCTTCTCTATCTAAAGCCTCCAAGACCATTCTCACACCTGCATTTCCTTTAGGGATCAGGCTTGCACCACTTTTTGCTCTTTGGGAATTAATTAGCCAATCGACAATTCTATTGTTAGCAGGTCTGTATATAAGATTTATCTTAACATCCACAGCTTTAAAAATACGCGCTGCCATCTCAAAGTTTCCGTAATGCCCAGATAAAAACAATGCAGATTTTAAATTTTTATTTGGTGGGTTGATAATCTTCACTCTTCTCTTAAATTCCTTATCATCAAGCGAATTTATATGCGGCAACTCCGCTACCATTCGCCCTAAATTATTCCACACACCATTTATAATTTCAGCGATATCCAGCTCAGTTTTTTCTGGGAAAATAAGTTTTAAATTTTTTTGAGCTATCTGGCTCACTCTCAAAAATGGGCCAATTATTACGGCCATTCTACCGACCAGTGCAGAAGAAATATCCATCGGGATTAGTTTCAGAACTAAATATAGAGGAAAAACAATTAATGCCTCCAATAAGTGGCGAAGTTTTTTCATAATTATCTATGATATGTATCACCTGCAACTAATGGGCCCATCATTCTCTGTCCTAGAAGATGCATGTGAAAATGCGGAACCGTTTGCATAGCATCTGATCCATGATTAGAAATCAATCTATAGCCAGTCTTGTGAACTCCCAATTTTTTTGCTATCTCCTGCACTCTTTTGAAAAAATTAGCTACCACCTCTGGCTTAGCCTTTGCAGCGAAATCATCAAAGGAAACATATTTCTGTTTTGGCAAAACCAGAACATGTACAGGAGCTGACGGATGAATATCATGAAACGCTAAAACATCATCATCTTCATAAACTTTTTTTGCAGGCAGCTCGCCTCTAATAATTCGAGCAAAAATATTATCAGGATCGTAACTCATCTAATATCTCCAAATATGTTCTAGTAGAATAATATGACTATTTTGCTTTTGTGACAACTGAAAGAAATTTCACAATTAAAGATACGATCTAATTAACCGACTCATTAGCAGGTTGTGGCTGATGCTCATCAGCTTTTTTCTTAAGATAAAGCCCCATAAAATCAACTGGATTCAACATTAATGGAGAGAATCCACCATCACGAGTTGTATCAGAAATCAATCTTCTAACGTAAGGGAACAACATGTTTGGACAGTGAACCAATAACACTCTTTCAAGTTCTGCTTGATCTTCTAATTTGATAGCAAATAGGCCTGCATATTTAATTTCTAGAACAAATATTTTCTCTTCTTCTGTCCCAGCTAATATGTTCACAGAAAGCTCTATTTCATAAGTATCTTGTTGCACCTGATTAACATTAACATTGACGCTAACATTAATATTTCCTTGACCTTCAATAGTTAAAGAAGCTGGTGCCTTAGGATTTTCAAATGAAAAATCTTTTATATATTGGGTAAGTACATTAAAAGTGTTTTGATTGTTTTCCATGACGCCTCTGATATTTATTGCTTTATAGGCAAGTATAATTATTATTAGTGGGAAGTTATATCCTAGTTTAGAAAGAGAAGCAACATGCTTGATATTATATTTTTTGCGATTATTGCAGCGTTCATTATTTCAAGATTATTTAAAGTTTTAGGCGATACTCAATACGATCAAGAAAGGAACGAAGAATCTGAATTGGCATTTAAAGATTTTATGGCAGAAAATGAGACTGATATTCGCAAACAAATCATCCAGCAAATTGATATTGCTTCTGCTTTAGAAGCAAGCCTTCCAGAAAATCAAAGACAAGTGTTTGAAAAAATTAGGATAAATGATGTTACCTTTACTGCTGACCAATTTGTAGTTGGAGCAAAAGCAGCTTTCGAAATGATAATTAAAGCATTTTCTGAACAAGACAAAGAAGTTTTAGAAAACCTTTTATCCGCAGAAGTATATGAGGATTTCAAAAAAGAGATAGACCGTTTAATAGCTTCTAATCAAAAGAAAGAAGTCGCAGTTGTTGCAGTAAAGTCTTGTGATATTATTAATGCAGAGTTAGAAAAAAACAATGCGTTGGTCACAGTTAAAATTATTAGTGAACAAATTAGCGTGATGAAATCACTCAGTGATAATCAACTAATTGGTGGCAATCCTTCAAGAATAAATGTGGTGACGGATATTTGGACATTTGCTAAAAATATCAACAATAAGAATAAGATGTGGCAGTTGGTATCAACAGATGCAGGCGAATAGGCTAGGAATTGGATTATGTCATCCTGAATTTATTTCAGGATCTAATCATCAGATCCCGAAACAAGTTCGGGATGACGCGTTAAAGAGCTGGATTTCTTTAGCACTCTCAATTATTTTAACGGCTTTTTTGCTTATTAATCTCACTGGTTGCGGGACAAATCAAAAACCACGCACAGTAAGGCTAACAAAGGCAAGCTTCTCGGAAGTTTCAAATTGGGAAAAAGATAGACACAGCGCTGCCATGAACGCGTTCTTGAATTCTTGTGAGAAATTTATTGCTCAAGATCCCGAAAAACCAGTTAGTGCTTTGACTTCAATGGGTGGGTCTGTGATCGATTGGCAAGTACCTTGTATGGAGGCATTAGCACAAGAGAAATATTCTGATAAGCAAGCAAAAGCATTTTTCGAAAAATGGTTCATTCCATACAAAGTTTCAGATGAAGATATGAATACAAAAGGAACTCTCACAGGCTACTTTGAGATTGAGTTAACTGGTAGCAAAAAGAAAAATGCCCAATATCAGTACCCAATATATGCGCGACCACCTGAGTTAAATGATTTAAAAGGATCTTCTGAAATACAGCATTCTGCTATTAATGACGGCGTATTGGCAGGTAGAAATTTAGAAGTGGCATGGGTAGATAACCGTGCACGACTTTACTTCATGCATATTCAAGGCTCTGGCGTGGTTAAATTAAAAGAAGGTGGCGAAATACGACTTGGTTTTGATGGACACAATGGATATCGTTTCCAGGGAATAAGCCAAGCATTAAAAGATGAGAATGCTAAATTAGATTCAGCAAATTCAATGATGGACTGGCTACATGCAAATCCAGAGAGATGTAAGCGAGTGATTGAATCTGATCCATCGTATGTTTTCTTTAGAAAAGTAAATGCAAATAGCGCCATTGGTGGACAAGGCGTCCCCTTAAAAACTGAAAGATCATTAGCTGTAGATTGTGGATTATATCCTTATGGTATGCCAATTTGGGTCGACACAGACCTACCCCAAACCAATGCATACAAAGCAGGGAAGTATAGCAGGCTGTTTATCGCGCAAGACACCGGCGGGGCTATTCGCGGACCCTCAAGAGGCGATATATTTTTTGGCAGAGGTAAAAAAGCAGAAATAGTTGCTGGCGGCTTCAAAACCAAAGGCTCATTTTTCGCTCTGTTTCCCAAGACTGTGAGGGTACCTGAAATATATACGGCGATGAATTAAGAGGGGATGATGTTAGAGAGTAGCTTAGTAGGCATCGTTTAGATTCCAGCGCTTGCTTTTTCTGGCGTATGGGGTAGAATCTTCTCACTACTAACTAATCATGGTTAAGCCCTTGTCAGCGAATACAAACATCAACCTGTCGTCGATGCAGCCTATCTCAATTGAAAACGAGATGAGAAAGTCTTATTTAGACTATGCAATGAGCGTTATCGTATCACGTGCACTACCAGATTGTAGGGATGGTTTAAAGCCTGTTCATAGGCGTATTCTTTTTGCTATGCATGAGGCTAACAACTACCATGATAAGCCTCACAAAAAATCAGCCAGAATCGTCGGTGACGTGATGGGTAAATATCACCCACATGGTGATGGCGCTATTTACATGGCTTTAGTTCGTATGGCTCAAGATTTCTCTCAAAGAGTTGCGCTAATTGACGGGCAAGGTAACTTTGGTTCAATGGACGGTGACGCACCAGCTGCAATGCGTTATACAGAATCACGTTTAGCAAAAATTTCATCATCTATGTTGGTTGATCTTGATTATCAAACCGTAGATTTTCAACCTAACTATGACGGCTCAGAAAAAGAGCCAAGAGTGCTTCCAGCACAATTTCCAAATTTACTAGTGAACGGAACAAGTGGTATTGCCGTTGGCATGGCGACTAACATTCCTACGCATAACTTGGGCGAAGTTATCGAAGCTTGTATTGCTTATATTAAAAATCGTGAAATTACATTAGAAGAAGTATTGGAATTGGTTCCAGCCCCTGATTTCCCTACAGGTGGCGTGATTATGGGGCATGCTAGAGCGAGAACTGCACTTGCAACTGGCAGAGGCTCAATTGCTGTTAGAGGCAAGGTTGACTTCGAGGAAATTGGCGGGCGCAATGCGATCATTGTTCACGAATTACCTTATCAAGTCAACAAGTCCGAACTTCTAAAACACATTGAGCAATTATCACGTGATAAAGTGATTGAAGGAATTGCTGAAATGCGCGATGAGTCTAACAAGTTAGGTGTTCGCATGGTGTTTGAACTTAAAAAAGACGTAGTTCCAGATGTCGTATTAAGTCAACTTTATAAGTTCACAGCCTTACAGACTAGCTTTGGCGTAAATATGTTAGCCTTGCATCAAGGCAGGCCAATGACCATGAATGTGTTTGATATTGTTAAAGCATTCGTGGAATTTAGAGAAGAAGTTGTAACACGCAGAATTTCATTCCTATTAAATAAAGCACGTACTAGAGCCCATGTTTTAATTGGTTTATCCCTAGCAGTTGCTAATATTGATGAAGTAATTGCACTTATTAAATCCTCTCAAGACCCAGTTGTTGCTAAGCAAAAACTAATGGATAAATTCTGGGATGCTGAAACAGTTATTCCATTATTAAAGCTTGTAGATGACTATAGAAATGAACTTCAAGATAACAAATGTAAATTCACTGATGAGCAAGCAACAGCAATTTTAGAAATGAGATTGCAAAGACTTACTGGTCTTGAAAAAGATAAGATCGAAAAAGAATTAGGCGAACTTGCTACTGAAATTAAAGACTATCTTGAGACTTTGGCATCTAAAGAGAAATTGATGGGAATCATTTCAACAGAGTTGTTAGATATTAAAGAAAGATTTGCTACCCCTCGTAAAACAGAAATTCAAGTAAACGATGATGACGTTGATATCGAAGATCTGATTCAACGCGAAGATATGGTTGTAACAACTACACTAGGTGGCTACATTAAACGTGTACCACTCGCAACATACCGTGCGCAAAAGCGCGGTGGTAAAGGTCGTTCTGCCCTGAGCATGAATGATGATGATATGACAACAGATATAATTGTATCCAATACGCATACACCTCTCCTATTCTTCTCGGATGCAGGTAAAGTTTACCGCTTAAAAGTTTACAAACTACCATTGGGTAATCCTCAAGCCAAAGGCAGAGCTTTAGTTAACTTATTGCCTTTAGCTCAAGATGAGAAAATTACAAACATTACCCCAATGCCTGAAGATCCAGCTACGTGGGAGCAATTCAGCATCATGTTTGCGACAGCACAAGGTAATATTAGAAGAAATGATCTGGCTGCGTTTTCAAATATCAATGCCAACGGCAAGATCGCAATTCGTCTTGATGAAGGTGATAAATTGATTGGTGTAAATATTTGTAATGAAACCGATCACGTTATGCTTTCAACTAAGAAAGGCAAATCACTACGCTTCCCTGCAAATGCAATTCGTGTGTTCAAGAGTAGAACATCGGACGGCGTGCGTGGAATTAAATTAGCGCAAAAAGGTGATGCTGTAGTTTCAATGGCAATATTGAAAGACTCCACAATCTCTATTGAGAAACGCGAAGAGTTCTTGAAGATTCCAGTTGAATCTAGAAAAGAATTTGTCACCAATAAAGATCAGGCAGCATTTGAAGCGAAAATTGCGGAAAGAGCAATTGAAAACAGAACCATAACAACTGATGAAGCATGTCAGCTTGCAATTGGCGAAGAATTTATTCTTTCAATGACTGAAAAAGGCTATGGCAAACGCTCATCTGCATACGAATATCGTGTTGCAGGCCGTGGTGGTCAAGGCGTCTTTAATATAGATACCTCAGACCGTAACGGCGATGTTATTGCCAGCTTCCCAGTTGATGAGGGCGATCAGATTATTCTAATCACCAATGCTGGTACATTAATTAGAACCAATGTGAAAGATATTCGTATCACTGGTAGAAATGCTATGGGTGTTCGCTTGTTGAATACCAAAGAAAACGAAAAAGTAATTTCAGCAACACGCGTTCTTGGTTCTGAAGAAACTGAGAATGAACTTAACGAAGCTTTAGAGGCTGCAGCAGATGCCAATAATTGAAGTAAAAATGCTTGAAGGGCGTACTGACGACCAAAAGCGTAAGTTAGTAAAAGAGATTACAGAAGTTATCTGTCGCACCATAGACTCAACACCTGAAAAAGTGCGTATATTCATCAACGAAATGCCAAAGAAACACTATGCAATTGCTGGGGTTTTAGAGAGTGATAGGAAGGACTAATCCAGCACAACCTTTTTCTCTTTATTTGCTCCACATAAAGTTGATGCCAAAGTAATTTTATGATAGTCAGTATAGAACGAAAAAATTAATAGGATTAACATGAAATTGAAATTACATTGCCCTTTCTGCAAAGAGGCTCTAGAGGATGATAAGCAATGCTGTGGGTATAATTTTAAATTGCAAGGCGACAAGATCGAGTATGATCATGAACGTATGTTATTGAACAACTTTCCAAAAGATTTTTTACTGAATAAAACCCTGAATACTAACGGCCATCTAAGCTACTACTTATTGCCTCAAGGATCTCTTTCACTAGCAGACAGGGAAGATGTTAAGTCTTTTGGAGCTTATATAGAAGAGAAATATAAGCAGGGAGAAATAGTAGATATAGGGTGCGGTATAATGGAAGTGCCAGGATATCTAATAAATATTAAAAAACCTTACAATACTTTTTATGGACTTGACCCTATCCCAGATATTAAGTTTGAAGGAGTCAAAGTAATTGGTTGCTGCGAATATATGCCTTTTCAGGATGAGTCAATTGACACGTTAATCTATGCAACCTCGCTTGACCATGTATGCAACTTGAAACAAACATTTAAGGAGTCTTATAGAGTCCTCAAAAAAAATGGAAAAGTTATAATTTGGCACTGGTATAATAATACTCCAATGTTAAATCTTTTAAGGAAGATAATGTTATTTGCAATGCCTAAGAAAAGATACTATCCATACGATAATGGCGTGAGCTTTGTTGTTCCAAGTGGGGCGATTGACCCATATCATAAAGAGTATATTAGCCCCGCTAAAATGGAAAGAATTGCAAAGAGTGCTGGATTTACATTAGAAGATACAAGTACTAGTGGGGGCTCATTTAATGTGCCACGTAATAACTATTTTGTCACATTTGTAAAATAGCTGCGACACTTCTACTTAATTGGTGGCATGCTAGAGAGTGATAGGAAGGACTAATCCAGCTCAACACATCTTTTTTTCCCCTCTCTAATGTATAGAGTCTCTAAATGTTCTCAGTACTAAGCAATCCTTATAATTTATGGTTATTTAGGGGAGGGTTATAAAATGGATAATCATCCTTGTCTGTTAGAGATACTACTAAAACAACTCTTGGAGTGTGAAAAGCTGGCACTGAATGTATTGAATTAAAAGTATGAATACTAGCATGGCCAATTTGGGCGCATTCAACTTCAACAGGAGAATAGTTTAGAGTGTTAAAGAACGAAAATGGGAGTCCGCTGGAATAGTCGTGATCATCATTGTAAATACATTTATCATTAAATTCTAAACCGTTAAGTAAAATGTAAGGGTCATTAAAAAGTGTAGACGGACCTTTCAATGGATAGATCAACGAAAATTCACTATCATCACAAGCTTCAGAAGCCATAAAGCCATCTAAGTGCCAACGATTAGAATAATCTTCTGCTTGGAACCAAATAGTGTAACGGAGATTAAAAATTAATGGGCTGAAAAATTTGGACTTATAAGTTTCATTTAAAATGTCTACTATATAGCCAGCCAATTCTCCTGAGCCTTTTTCTGACATATTAGAAAAATGTCCTCTAAATATATCAAGTAGCTCGTTGAAAGCATTTTGTTGATCATAATCTCTGGCATATGTGACGCGATGTCTTATTTCTTCAGCATTATTAAATTGAAAACCCTCAAGTAAAGCAGAGGTTTTCTCTGCGTAGGGCATTTTAATAAAAGTATGGTATGGATTTGCATGCAAATGGTCATAAGCTCTAACCAAATCCTCCCTATAATTATCAAGCTCAGTTGCTAGTACTTGTGTCTCGTAATCCATATCCCTTCCCCAAGATTTGAAAAGGGACCGTACATCAATATTTTAGACGTGTCAAGGTTTTAATGGGGTTTTGGAGAGTGAATTAGGTTTTTTAACTCTTTATTAACGAATTGTCGTTAGACTTTAGATAGTTAAGATTATTGGGGGATTATTATGTTCCTTTACTCACGCTTTACTTCGCAAAATTTTTACATAAATAGGGATGCTGACGATGAAGACACTATGCTTCGCCGTCCAGGTAAGAAAGCTGCCACTTCACTTGAAGATGATGAAGATGTAGAGCTTCGCCGTCCAGGTAAGAAAGCTGAAATTGAGGCTTCACCTAAAAGCGGTTTAGAGCTTTATGGTGGTAAAGCCAGAGAAGAAGTATCAGAAGAATATAAGCCAATAGCTGCGAAGCCTGAAATACCTGTCTCGGCAGTTGGCGATGATGAAGATGTAGTACTTCGCCGTCCAGGCAAGGGAGTAGAAATTGGATCTCCTCCCAAAAGCGGTTTAGAGCTTTATGGTGGTAAAGCCAGAGAAGAAGTATCAGAGGAATATAAGCCAATAGCCGCAGGGCCAGAAAAAATAGATGAGAAGGCAGAATACAGTGATAAATTCTTAATGCAACTTAGCCAAGAAATGCTGGCTAAGGATGCTGAACAAGGCCTAACTGGAGCGAATCGCAACTACATCCCAAACATTAATGATAAGCTGGATGAAATGGTCGATTTTCTAATGAAGCTTAAGGATGCCATTTTTAGTACGAAAGTTGAGGGAAGAGAGCTAAATGAAAAAGAAACAAAGGATTTAGCAGTTAACATGCGTGAAAGTATGTCCCCTAATACCAGACCTACTGAAAGAGATGTGGATAGGATTATTATTGTACTAGTTGAAGAAAGAATAATTGTACAAGGTGTGGGAAGGGATGATCAATTAAGTCGTCCTAGTAACAATGTTAATCAACTTGAGGTGAGGGAAAAAGATCTTGCTAAGCCTGTGGCTCAAGAACATTACCCTTTTGTTGAAGCGGTTAAAGAGACGTTAAAAAGTATGGGTGGTCCTGTGAGAAGCCCTAAGGATTCTAATACTAGAGAAGCTGCACATACTGTTATAGAAGATCCTGAATCGAGACGTCCGAGTAATAACGTCAATAAACCTGCATCACCTACGCAGCCAGAAAATACCGGTGAGAAAGCAGAATATAGAGAAAAACTATTAATGAATCTTGGCAAAGAAATGATGGCTAAAGATGCCGAACAAGGGCTAACTGGAGCGAATCGCAACTACATTACAAACATTAATGATAAGCTTGATAAAATGTCTGATTTTACAATTATACTTAAGGATGCAATTGTTCAGATGAAAGTTGAGGGTAAAGAATTCAATGAGAAAGATGCAAAAGATTTAGCTCATAACATACGTGATAATATGCCAGCGGACAAAAGGCCTACTGAGAAAGATGTGGATAGAATAGTTAATGTTTTAAAAGAGGAAAAAATTGTTAAAGCTGCTACTGTGGAGGTTAACGCAGGTAAAAGTAGAGAACCAGAATCACTTAACACTGTTGGTGATGACGAGGATACTCAATTAAGACGTCCGAGTAAACAAGCAGCAAAGGCACCAAATGGTGTAGATAGCTTGAAAGCAAACAACGAACTAGCAGGACTAGTAAGTTCATTGCAAGGCAAAACATCATCAGCATCTGCTACAACAGGTACCAGCGCTGCTGAATCAACACCTGCAAAAACAACTGCACAGTCTAAAGGCCAAGGTATAGGGGGTTAGACTAATAATTCAGCCAAAGTTACATGGCATTTTACATGTTTGTAGGAAATTTTTAGCGAGTCTATATCAGGAGCTGCGACCTTGTCGCCATAAAGTATTGGTGTGCAGCCTGAATTATGTCCGCATTCTATGTCTACAGTAGTATCGCCAACAAACCAAATATGGCTTCCTTTATCAATATTTAGCTTTTCTAAAGCCATGTAAACTGGCTCTGGGTGGGGTTTATCTTTTGTAGCATCCATTGAGCCTATCATACATTCAAAATAGACATCCCATCCCATCTCTTTAATCTCTTTACGCAAAGTATTGCCTTCCTTATTACTCACCACCCCTGTCTTTATATTCCGCGCTTTGAGTAGCTCAAGAACTTTTAAAGCATTTGGCAACGGAGGAAGGTTTTCATGCGCGTATTTTTGACGATATAGATAGTAAAAATACCCCCTAGCCTTCTCATGCTTATCACCAAATAAAGTTGGAAAAATATCTTTAGCAGATTTATGAGTGCGCTGTTTTACTTGCTCCATACTCCAAGTTTCAAGACCAAACTCTGCAAAAGTTTCATTGAGAGTTTTATGAAGTTTTGGCCACGTTTCAACTAGAGTGTTATCCCAATCAAATAGTATCGCTTTAGGTGGTATTAGTGTGTTCATAAACTAGGATTATTTATATTATCTACGTCATCTTCTTCTTGTGCATCTTTAGGATCAAGTGCAGTTGGTTGCCCTAATAGCTTAAGATAAATTTGCTTCGCAATTGGTGCTGCGGTTTTCGCCCCAGCCTCACCATGCGCAACGATTACAGATACCACATATTGAGGGTCATCAACTGGCCCAAAACTTGTAAATAATCCGTGGTGCATAAATTTATGAGCTGCATGTTTAAACTTTAATGCCGCTACTTGTGCGGTTCCAGTTTTGCCACCTACAATAAAATCTTTATATGACATATTATGCGCAAAGGCAGTTCCTCCAGCCTCGTTTGTCACTTTCCGCATGCCTTCACGAATAACTTTAATGTGTTCTTCGGCTATGCCTAAACTCTCTAGCTCAACTGGCTTCTCGGTGTATATCAAAGTTGGTTGCACTCTTTTACCAGTTACAATTCTTGCTGTCATAACAGCGAGCTGTAAAGGGGTGACCAAAACATAACCTTGGCCAATCGAAGTGTTAATAGTATCACCCATATACCATTCCATCTTATAGCGATTTTGCTTCCATTTGGGGTCTGGAATTAACCCTGCGTGTTCGAATGGTAGTTCGATATCTGTTTTACTTCCATACCCAAGCAGTCTTGCAGTATCAGCGATTATCTGAGGACCAATTAATTGGCCTGCGCTATAGAAATATGGATTGCAAGACCGTTGAATAGCTTGCTCTAAATTTAATGTCCCATGCCCACCTGTTTTCCAACATTTAAATGGTTTACTTCCAACGTAATGTACGCCAGTACAAGTGTGCGTTCTACTCGGTGTCATTTTGCCTGATCTTAGCGCAGCCATTGCTGTTACAATTTTAAATGTAGAACCTGGGGGATATGGATTTGAAACCACTTGGTTAATTAATGGATTGTTTGGGTTATTGGTAATAGTTTCCCAATAATCTTTAGACACTCCATCAACAAATTCATTGGGATCAAAAGATGGAGAAGAATGCATGGCTATCACACCACCAGTTTTAGCATCGAGCACTACAACTGCACCTTCAGCTTTTCGCTCCTTCATAATATCATAAACAAACTTTTGAATATCAGCATCGATTGTGAGGGTCAGTTTATTACCAGAAACTGGGGAGTCTTTTGAAAGCTCCCTTATATACGTACCCTTAACATCAACTTCAGTTTTTCGTAGTCCTGGGTAACCTCTTAATGTTTCATCAAAAATTTTCTCTACACCACTTTTACCAATTTTAAGCTCATTGAAAGTTGGCAAATCAAGTATTTCTATTTCATCCTCTGTCGGGCTACCAATATATCCTGTGATGTGTGCAAAAGCTTCTTTAAAGGGATAGCATCTTACTGGTGCCTCAATAACATCTATATTTGGCAGTAAATGATTATTTAAAGAAACTTTTGAAACTTCTTCCCAGTTTAAGCTATCTTCAATTATCAATGGCTCATTTTTACTTTTTTTAATAATGCGTTTTTCAATTAGTTCTTTTGAAAGCTTAAGTGGCCTTCCAAGAACATTCTCCACTTTGGGTATTATCTCTCCAAGATTTTTGATCTCATGAGAATCTAGACCTAGCCTATAAAAAACCGTATTATTTGCAATATCATTGCCGTGCCTATCCAAAAGGTGGCCACGAAGTGCTGGAATTACAATCACTTTAATCCTGTTATTTTCTGATAAAGTTTTATACTTCTCAGAATTTTTCATTTGCAAATAATAATAACGTCCAGCAATAAGACTAAGTAGGACTAGTTTAATACCGCCAAGTACGATGCTTCGCCTGCCAAAAGTTTTGTATTTATAAACTTCATCACGCATTACTTAACTCTAAACCAATTGATCTTGATTGAATAAAAATAATGTAATAACGGATAAATTAGAAGAGACAATAGAATTCTTGCCGCAATTTCAAACTTAAATACATGATAATCATTCATAACGGACAGTACTAGAGCCTCTATAAAATTAACAATTGCTAATGCTAAAAACAATGCAACCCATACTACATTAAACCTCTGTTCGAGAAGGGCTTTGGTATTTGAACTGGCAATTAAAGAGATTAAAACATAGTTTAGAGACGTTATACCAACCGTTGAATTACTTAAAAAATCGTCAAAAGTTCCAAGTATAATTAAAAATAATAAGGCTGGTCTAGTTTGTGGAATTATAGAGAAATAAAAGATTGAAATTACTATAATTGCTGGCTTAACCTGAGATTGGCCAAAGCCAACAGGTAGATACGCTATGACAGTTAAACCTATGAGATATAGGTAAATTTTGTACTTTGTAATTAAGTCTCTAAGCATAAATCTATTAACTAATATTTTCTTATGTTAGTATTAATATAGCAAGATAATGTAATTTAGCATCTTGTAATTTAGCGTTTCTTAACTAGATAGAGTTTAATCGATATAAAAAGGTTTTCAAATGAGCTTTGCAATAGACACTTACTCTGTACTTCCCCTTAGAGATTTAGTGGTTTTTCCTACTATGATAGTTCCTCTATTTGTTGGTAGAGATAAGTCTATCAAGGCTTTGGAAGCAGCAGTAAAAGCTGGGAACAAGATTCTCTTGGTATCACAGATGGATGCTGTTACAGATGACCCCAGCTCGAAAGAACTATATAAGGTCGGTGTAATCGGTAATATTTTGCAAGTTTTAAAACTTCAAGACAATACTGTAAAAGTTCTAGTGGAAGGAAAGCAAAGGGTAAAAGTTGTAAAATACCTTGAAGAAACACCTTTTATTCAGGCACAGGTAAAAGCGCTTGCTGATGATCAAGAAATAAATATCCAAGAAGTTTCAGCTCTTAAAAGATCAATTAGCAAGTTATTTGAAACTTATGTTCAACTAAATACAAAAATAAGCCCAGATATTTTAAATTCAATTGCAACCATTGAAGAACCATCTAAGTTCGCGGATGCTATAAGTGCGCATTTATTTGTTAAAGTTGCATCTAAACAAGATGTTCTGGAACAGACAAGTATACAAAAAAAATTAGAAAAGTTACTTGCTCTATTAGAGTTAGAAATTGATCTTTTAAACACCGAGTCACGTATTAAAACCAGAGTGAGAACTCAGATTGAAAAAAATCAAAAAGACTATTATTTGAATGAACAACTAAAGGCTATTCACAAAGAATTAGGGGAAGAGGATTATAAAGAAGAAGTGAATGAGCTATCAAAGAAAGTTGCTGCTTTGAATCTATCTAAAGAAGTACAAGACAGAGCGAATGCAGAGTTAAAAAAACTAAAGCTGATGAACCCTATGTCATCAGAAGCGGCAGTCATTAGAAATTATCTTGATTGGATTATTCAGCTACCGTGGAAAGCTTTTTCTAAGTTAAATAAAAATATTACAAAAGCTCAAGAAACTTTAGATAATGAACACTATGGCCTTGAGAAGATTAAAGAAAGGATACTTGAGTACTTAGCAGTCAACCTAAGAACTAATAAATTAAAAAGCCCAATCTTATGCTTAATTGGGCCCCCTGGCGTAGGCAAAACATCATTAGCACGCTCAATAGCAAATGCTACTGGTAGAGAGTTTGTAAAAGTAGCGCTAGGTGGACTAAGAGATGAGGCTGAGATTAAAGGCCACAGAAGGACATATATCGGGGCAATGCCTGGAAAAATCATTCAGGGCATGAAAAAAGCAAAGAAAAGCAATCCAGTAATGCTCTTAGACGAAATTGACAAAATGGGTTTTGACTACAGAGGCGATCCTTCTTCAGCCTTGTTGGAAATATTAGACCCAGAGCAAAATCATTCATTCAATGATCATTATCTTGAAGTTGATTACGATCTCTCGCAGGTAATGTTTGTTGCAACTGCCAATAGTTACGATGGAATCCCTCGCCCACTAATGGATAGAATGGAGATAATAAATTTGTCTGGTTATACAGAGAATGAAAAATTGGCAATTGCTCAAAACTATTTAACTCCAAAACAACTCGAGGGGCATGGTGTTAAAAAAGGCGAGTTAGAGATAACCAAAGAAGCAATTCTGGAAATTATCAGATATTACACCAGAGAAGCTGGCGTAAGAAGTCTTGATCGCAACATAGCTAAGCTTGCTAGGAAGGTCGTGAAGGAATTGATGCTAAAAGGAAAGAAGCATGTCAAAATTTCTGAAAAAAATATCCATGATTTCTTAGGAGTCAGAAAATTTAAGTTTGGCGAGATTGAGAAGAAAAATTTAGTTGGCATAACAAATGGCCTCGCCTACTCAGAAGTCGGTGGTGACCTACTGTCAATCGAAGCGGTACTGTTATATGGCAAAGGTGGGGACGTTAAAATCACTGGTAAATTAGGTGAGGTTATGAAGGAATCTGTACAAGCTGCACTAAGTTATATTAGAGCTCGCGCAGTTGATTTCGGAATAAAACCATCAGTGTTTAAATATAAAGATATTCACGTGCACGTGCCTGAAGGTGCCACACCTAAAGATGGACCTTCTGCAGGTATAGCTATGTGTACTTCAATGGTCTCAGCATTGACAGGAATCCCTGTTAAGCGTGATATTGCAATGACTGGTGAAGTAACTTTGCGTGGAAGAGTTCTGCCAATCGGTGGTTTAAAAGAGAAACTTTTAGCCGCATTACGAGGCGGAGTCAAAACAGCTTTGATCCCTAAAGATAACGTGAAAGATTTGGAAGAAATCCCAGATGTTGTTAAAAAAGGGATAAAGATAATTCCAGTAGAAACCGTAGATGAAGTTTTAAAAAACGCCTTATCTAAAGCTCTAAGCCCTATAGTATGGGATGAAGCGAAAGAGATTGCAGATGAAAGGCGTAGGGAAAGGGACGAAAGATTATCTTCGCACCTCCCGCATTAGGATAAGTGGCTCAAATATAACGCAAATACGCATTTCTTAACAAAACTTTAATTATTATCTGCCCCGTTCTTGGTGTATAATACTCTGTTATCAAAAATTTAGGGGTAGTATGCTTTTACAGGATTTTGTAAATTTAACGGTTTCAGAAAGAATTGAACAGCTTGAAAAACTAGCTGGTGACGAGTTGAAAGCATTCGCTGCCGAAGTTGCTGCAAAGGATGGTGCACTACCAATTTTGGGCGCGATATTAAGAAATACAAATACTCCAGAAGCTTTAATAAAAAGAACATTAAGATCATCATTGATTAAACTTGGTGTTGATTTAACTCCGCCAGTAGTTGAACAGGAACAAGTCGCATCTCAACCATCTGATAGGGAACCAGCCGACTGGAATAAAATAAAGGCATTTCAAGAAGTAGCATCCGTACAGCCATCAGAGGCAGAAAAACAAGAGTTATTGGCTAAGTTTTATGGTGAGGCTGCGGTTGATTTAGATATGGCCAATCCAATGAATGGTTTGGAGAAAGTCCAAGGGCAAGTTAAAGCCATTTGTGATAAAATGGCAGGGTATAGTTTTAATAATTTCGGTGCATTGGCTCAAAAATTTTCTGAGGGAGAATTTAATATTCAAGGTCAGCAAAATAGAGCAACAGTATTCTCAAATGCTAAGCAGATTAAAATCATGATGGAATCAATCCTATATGTGGTTAAGAATGCTACAGAGGATAATCGTAGAAGTTTGGCAAATACATATAGAGACAGGCAATTTGCCTGTGCCGAGGGTACACTTGATAACCTAGTAGAAATCTATGGAGAGATGTCTTTAAATAAACAAGATATCGCTGCCTATATTGCGCAGCAAAAAAGGCAATTCATAAGAGAAGTGTTATCACCATTATATAGAAACAATTACTTTGCACAATTAGCAATGCCGTATAATTCAGGTAATGAAAGGCATGATATTCCAAGTCTTACTAACGCTGTCGCCGCGGAATTCGGCCTGTTAGTAAAACAAGATAAATATACTAAAGATGCATCGGCGGTTGCGCAGTTTATATCAGATGAAGTAAATGCAGCATTTGCAAAACCAGAAGCACAAAACGCCTTTATAGACGGCGTCGCAGGCTTGATTGCAAACTCTCTAGAAAGGAATGTAGATGAAGGAAGTGAACTTCTTACAAGCCAAGTGCAACAATTTTTAAACAACTTGGGCTTTGCCCCAAGATATAATTTCTATCATTTAGTTCATGCTGAAGATAGGATGCTGAGGAACTCAAAACAAATATTTGGTATAATGGTTAAAGTGTTTTTTGATGAAAGTAGAATAAAAGATGAACAATATGTGCGTACCTATAAAAAAGAATTAGATATATTAGGTTCTGTTAACTCTAAATTTGAACAAAGAATTACAAAACGAGTAATAGGTGAATTAAGTGATCTAACTGACACAAATTTAATTAGAACTATACAAACATGTGGCTTGAAATTTGACAAAGATGAATTCGGGGAGGAGAATCCTTTCCTTTTGCTAAACTCCAATAGAGCTATTTTAGACGACGAAAATCGTATTGAGTCTTTTCTAAAAAACACGACGTTCATTAGAAGGCAGCATTCAGTAGCATATTTTATTGAAAATTTTTCAGCTGATGAATTTGCAAAGTTGAATGTTACAAAAGAACAGTTAACAGAAGCATTGCTAAGCACACATAAGCATACCAAGCCAGATACTGTTGTAAAACTGATTAGGGCCGGTGCGGATGTAAATGCTCTAAATAGAAATGGTAGATCAACTTTGCGGATAGCTGAGCGAAATAAGCGTCAGGCTATTGCGCAAGCGTTAAGAGATAACGGTGCGGAGAGCATAGATATTAGGGACATTATAGTCAAAAAAATTACAGATTTTACTAACCCAGATGTAGCTGAAGACACTAAAAAAACACTACTTACAGAGATAGTCGGCATAATTGAAAAATATCCGTTTATCGCAAAAGAAGTGATCGATGCTGAAGGTAATAGTCTTATGTATTTTGCCGTTACAAAAAAAAGCAAAGAAATAGTAGAAGCACTACTTAAAACTCAAGCTGGGATAGCAAGTTTTGCAATGACAAGAGACAATAACGATTTGATTCCGTTTGTTGTTGCAATGAAATCAGATTTGCCTGAAATCCTTCAGTTGTTTTTACAAACTGAGGAGGGGCGAAAGACACTTGATAGCCTTTTGTTTAAAATAATCCGATCTCAAGATCCAAATTCTAGCAAATGGCTTGAGACTATTTTAAAAACAGAAGAAGGTAGAAAGGCTTTAAAAGCATTAAGAGATCGGACTGGGCAGACAGCGCTACATATTGCTTGCAACACGGGTGTTGTAGCTAAGGTTGAGGCAATTATGAAAACTGTAGAAGGAAAGGAACTGGTTAGCATTCAGGATACCATAGGCGTAGTGCCGCTCCATACGGCAGCCATAGCAGGACATGAAGCTGTTGTGAAATTTCTCTTACAAGATCAAAGTGCAGCAATTACTGTAACGGCAACAGATAACGATGGTCGCACCATATTGCATAATGTGCATGATAATTGCGCTGCGGTCTTGTTAGCACGGCCAGAAGTTAGAAGGCTGCTCAGGTCGACGACTGATCACAACGGATCTACACCAATGCATATGGGTAGAAGTAAATTCGTAGAATTGGCCTTACAGCACCCCGAAGGCAAAAAAGCTCTTGGTATTGCTGATAATAACGGACGTTCTCCGTTATATTATTATATATATCGCACCGATCTGAAGGCTATTGAAGAGTGTTCTAAAGTATTTGCTGGAGAATTTGAACAAAAATTTTTCCTTGAGGAAGATAAAGAAGGAAAAACAGCTTGGGTTAGGCTTGCTGAAGATATAGACGGCGGATATCAGATAACGCAACTTTATTCCCTTATTGCAACTAAATTTCCCCAATTACTTTTTGGCTTTTTTAATATGGCAATTGATGATGAAGGAAGTAGCTTCATAACATACGCCATACGCAGGGGTAATTTAGATTTACTAAAAAGCATGTTGGCATCTAGCGAAGCTAAGGGAAGGATGTGCATTGAAAATGTGGCGCTTGCAGTTCGGCTTGGCAATGTTGAGATAGTAAAAGAAGTTTTGAAAAGTTTTGATCATAAGTATTTGAGTACTTATGTACATAAGTATATTGCACGAGAGTTTTTAACTCTTGATCATGCGAAGAATAATTTTATAAAGTTTAATATTGAAATTCTTAAAGCGCTTTTAGCGATTCCAGAGGTGCGTAATTTAATAAGTGGCAACGAACTTGCAAGCTATGTAAAATACGGGGATTTTCAGGCATTGGATGTTGTCCTCACCTATCCAGAAGCACAGAACGCCTTGTTTACTGGAACATCATTCAGAGGTGAACAATCACGAAAGGTTGGGACTTTATTACATTTTGCTTTAGAGGCTCTATCTGATAGACCAGATGATCAAGAACAAAAAGAGTGTCTAAAAGTAATAATCAAAGCACTGAAACGTTGTGAGGATAAATATAAAGTAGAAGCTTTTTTAAAGGTACAAAATGGCAATGGCAAGACAGTCCTAGATTTGGCCGATGCAGAAACTCGCGAACGCTTAGAGGCTTGTGAGTACACGCTTCTGAGAAAAGTGCCTGCTTTACCAACGGGAGTTCCAAGCGCTTCTACCAATAGCACTGCAGTAGCTAGCACTTCATTGCAATCTAACACCCCAGCTGCTGCAACTCCAGCTGCTGAGGTTGCGATTGAAGAAGAAGTGATTCTCGTTAAAAAGCGCAAATCTGAAAGATTGCAGGATCCAAGCAGCAAAAAGCGCGATACTACAAAGAAAGAATTTAAAGATACAAACTCTAAGAAAAGAAGTAGAGAATAATTACTTTTAAATTCCAGTTGCAATTTGCACTAGGTTGCCCCAGATTTAGAATATAAAAATCATGGAGTTACTATGGCAGAAATGACATCAATTGCAGTTGCTTACGGAGATGGTATTGGCCCTGAAATTATGGAGGCAACGCTTCACATACTCAAGGAAGCAAAAGCAAGAATCAATATTGAAACCATAGAAATCGGTGAAAAACTTTACACCAAGGGATTCTCTTCTGGTATATCCAAAGACGCGTGGGAGGTTGTTAAAAGAACGAGAGTACTTCTAAAAGCGCCAATTACAACTCCACAAGGTAAAGGCTATAAAAGCTTAAATGTAACGTTTAGAAAGTCGCTTGGCTTATATGCAAACGTAAGGCCTGTGGCAACGTATTATCCATTCGTGGAAACTCATCATCAAAAAATGGACATGGTGATCGTTCGTGAAAATGAAGAAGATTTATATGCAGGTGTAGAGTATCGCGTAAATGGCAACAACAGTATTGCCTATAAAATTATCTCAAGGCAAGGTTCCGAAAAAATTATTCGCTATGCTTTTGAGTATGCCAAGCTAAACGGCCGCAAGAAAGTTACTTGCTTGATCAAAGATAACATCATGAAAATTACTGATGGATCTTTCCATTCTATTTTTAAAGAAGTGGCGAAAGAATATCCAACTATCAAAGCAGATTCAATGATTGTGGATATTGGATCAGCGCGTATTGCATCCCGTCCCCAAGATTTTGACGTAATAGTAACTCTAAATTTATATGGCGACATTGTTTCTGACATAGCTGCAGAAGTTTCAGGTTCTGTTGGTCTTGCAGGCAGCTCAAATATTGGTGACGATTTCGCAATGTTTGAAGCGGTGCATGGATCAGCCCCAGATATTGCTGGCAAAGGCATAGCAAACCCATCTGGCCTGCTAAATGGAGCAATTTTAATGCTTGAGTATATTGGACAGGGTGATGTTGCAACTGTTATCCAGAATGCATGGTTAAAAACCATTGAAGAAGGAATCCATACCGGTGATATCTATAAAGAAGGCTCTAGCAAAAAGAAGGCTTCAACGATGGAATTTGCCCAAGCAGTGGTCGCAAACTTAGGTAAGAAGCCTTCTAAACTTCCTGCAGTTGCGCCAAAAGAAGCAAAGCGGATTCAAGCACATAAATTTGTGAAGGAAAATTTTGATCAACAGTTAATTGGCGTTGATGTTTACATCAATGCAAATGACAATACGCTAGATCAAATAGTTCGAAAACTTGAAAATATTGAGCCCAACATGAAGCTGCATACCATAGCGCAGAAGGGCTTAAAAGTGTGGCCAGAAAGCGAAGCTGAAGGTGTGGTAACAGACTTATTACAATGCCGATTCATCGGCTTCAAAGATACTGGTATGTCGCAAAATGCGATAATAGGTCTATTAGGTAAAATTGAAAAAGCTGGCTTAAGTATGTCTCTCATTCAAAACTTATATTTGTTTGATAATGTAGAAGGGTTCACCAAGGCGCAAGGGGAATAGAAAATCACAGATATTTCTTCTTGGCTAAAATTAAGACTTTTTTCTTGATATATATAAAATTTATTCCTACAGTCGTAATATAGGCTTAGTTTTATATGTATAGGGTTTTGGTAAATATGGTTAAAGGCAGTATTAAATTTGTTTTATTAAGTTTGGCTTTCTTTTTAACTACTTGCGCGCCAGGCGAATTTGGGAAAAATATTGAAAAAGCAGCTAGAGATCCAATTGATTGGAAAGGAGATCTAACCCGTGACGATGTGCGCGAAGCATTAAGACCAGAAAGGCAAAAAGCAAAAGAGAGAACTGGCATTGAAGAAAATGCTCCAATTCCACCTTTGGCATCGACAGTTTTGGCACCAGATGCACCAGAAATCAATAGTAGCAAGAAAATTTCATTAGCAATTACAGAAACAATTGATCTAAAAGATGTATTACAAGAACTAGCAAGATTAGCAGAACTTGAATTAGCATTAGATCCAAATATTAGTGGCGGGATTATTCTAAGCGTACAAAACAGAAATGTTGGCGAAGTTTTAGAGATGGTTGCAGATTTAGCAGATTTGAAATACACCATCGATAATGGTGTTTTAAAAGTCGTTAGAGACCACCCTTACTTAGTTCACTATAACGTTGACTACTTGAACCTAGTCAGATCTAGCAAGGGAACGATTGATACTAAAACTTCTACAGGCTCTTCTTCTAGTGGTAGTGGTGGCTCATCATCTTCGTCCTCATCATCTTCTTCTGGCTCTTCATCTGGTAGCGCAAGTTCTGGAAGTATAACATCGGGCTCTTCCAACTCAATCTCTTCTGAATATGATGGTGACTTATGGACTGCTGTTGAGAAAAACATTGAATCTATAGTTGAGGCCGCATCTGCTTCGATCAAAAAAGATACTGGTACAGCCGCTGCAGATGATGAAGATTCTGATGCTACAACTTCTACAGGTGATGGCTCATCTTATTCTGTTAATAAACAAGCAGGCATCATAAGCGTCATGACTACATTTAGGAAGCATAAATCAATTGAAAAGTTCTTAGACATCGTCATGAATAGCTCTTCATCACAGGTGTTAATTGAAGCGAAGATTATAGAAGTTAAATTACGTGAAGATTATGCTACAGGCATCAACTGGTCAAAATTAGCTAGTGAGACTTTTAGTCTGAGCCCAGTTCACCAAGTTACAACCACCGCTGACAAATTACCTACTGGTGTTTTAGCTGGCACTGTAGCAGCTGATAGATTGAATTTCTTTAAGCCAAACAAAGCAAATAGCGTTTCAGGATTTATGGAGTTTTTACAAGGTTTTGGTATTACTAGAACATTATCAAACCCAAGGGTAACAATCGTAAACAACCAGCAAGCTGTATTGACATTTGCTACCAATCAACCTTACTTCAGTATTACAGCTACTCCTACTACTACAACTTCAACTGGGGGGGCAAACGCCACTACTACATCGTCTACATTTACAACAACTCTAAATACAGTACCACTTGGGGTTATTTTGGCGATACAACCATCAATCAATTTAGAGACTCAGGAAGTTACCCTGCATGTACGCCCTACCCTAACTAGCAAACTGGGGGACATTAAAGATCCATCTATTAAATTAAATGCTCCGAGATCCTCAACAGGTGTAATTATTACCGATCTACCTGATAACAACATACCAATTGTACAAGTAAGAGAATTGGATACCGTACTTAAAGCTAGAAGTGGCGATGTTATGATAATTGGTGGTATCATCCAACATTCTGATGAATCAGGCGATATTGGCGTACCATTCTTGCAAGAAGTACCATTTTTTGGCAACTTAGCGAAGCAAGTTGGTAAGACATCAAATATCACCGAAACAGTGATCCTTATGCAGGCAACAATTGTTCCTGCACGTAGTAATTATCATAAACAAGATAAGAAGATTTATGAGACATTTACTCAGGATCCTAGACCGTTAGTATTTTAAATTCAAAGAAGAGAGACGATAAATGAATAGTATAATAAGGTTCACAATCCTAACTGCAATAAGGGATTGGCTTTACTTAGGTATATTGTTATTAGCAATGATGGCTGTATGCTTGTCAATTTTCTTAGGTGGTACTGCACTATCCGAAGAAGGTTTGATGTCTACCGCCTACATTGGTGGAACTTGCAGGATGATCATCAACATTGGACTTATTCTTTTTGTATGCTTCCACGTCAGAAGATCGTTTGATAACAAAGAAATTGAACTAATTTTAACCAGACCTATAAGCAGAGTGAATTTTATTCTTGCGTATTACGCTGCTTTCGCACTGTTAGCATTTACTTTAATCCTACCTCTTTTCTTTTTGTTTTATATATTAGGCCTTACTGGAGTAATCTGGGTGAATACGCTAGGAATAATGTACTGGTGTATAAGCCTCTTTTACGAAAGCCTGATTGTAGTCGCATTTGCACTATTTTGCTCTTTAATTCTTCACAGCGCTGTGACTTCTGTAATGGCGACATTTGCCTTCTACTTCATGAGCAGAATTTTCGGATTCTTCTTGGTATCAATGCATAACCCTGTATCGATGGGGCATGCTACTTTTATTGGTAGAGTTTCTGAACAAATTCTTTCTGTGATCGGAATTTTCATTCCTCGCCTCGACATGTTCGCTAAAAGCGAGTGGTTAGTCTATGGCTTAGAGGATTTTAATTTATACCTTTTATTCTTGGGCTCATCATTGATATATATACCTTTATTAGTTGCAGTGGGAGCTTTTGATTTTGTAAGAAAGCAGTTTTAGAGACGAACATGACTTATTATGAACTGATAAAACAAAGAATTAATGCCTTCCTATTTTTATTTGTTTGTTTACAGGTTTTTGGCTGGACTTATACTGAAAAACACACCCCATCATTAGGTATATTGGACGCGGTTCCTACCTTGAATGAAGCACGCATTGCAGCATTGGGGGATGAACAATTTTATTTTAGATATCTTGCATTAAACTTACAAAACTCTGGTGATTCATTCGGTAGGTTTACTGCCCTAAAAAACTATGATTATAAACTGCTACAAAAATGGATGGTCTTACTTGATGAACTAGATTACAAATCTAATTTTGTGCCGTCAATTGCATCATATTACTATAGTAACACTCAAAAAGTAGAAGATAATATATATATAGTTGATTACCTAGAAAAACATTATGACAAATTGCCTAAATACAAGTGGTGGTGGCTGGCTATGGCGGTAAATATTGCCGAATTTAAGTTAAAAGACAGCAACCTCGCCCTTCGTTTAGCATTTAAACTTTCAAACACTAAGGATGCCCATATGCCAAGATGGGCACAACAAATGCCAGCAATACTTTATGCTAAGTTGGGTGAAAAAGAATTAGCGCTTGAAGTACTAAGCGATATTGCCAATCGTTATGATGACTACTCACAAGGTGAAATTAATTATATGAACAATTTTATCAAAGAACGATTAGGCTTCCTCAAAGATCACATCAATAAAGAGCCTAAGGTCTTGGATGTGGAACCTCTGTACCCTGATCCAACATCTCCGAAAGAAAATGATGTTTATACCACTCTGCGTCCAAAACAAAATACGAAAAAATAATGGATAAAGATAAGCTATTTGATAGAGGCGAGCAATCCGCCGAAAACAAGCCTCAGACTGAAAAGGAGAGAACTATCGGTGATATTATTAACTCACCAAAAAACCAAGAAGAAATGCTAATCTCAGCAGCAGCAAAAAGTGGGGTAATGAATCAAAAAGAATTGGAAGACGCTGGCAAGGAAAAAGCTACTGGCGCTAATGTAAATAAGCTTATAGGTAAATTGGAGCAAAAGGGAGTTGAACTCAATCAACTCCGTGAATTATTTGAACATAGGAAAGAAAAAGAAGCAGCAAACGAAAAGCAACAATCAGAAGAAAAAAAACAAGATACTAAGCCTTTAGAAAAAATAAAGCCCATGGCATTGGGTGAAGAAACGAGTGTTTTAAATGAAATGTCAAAAGCACTTAGAGAGGCAGCCGAAGCCTTAAAGCATTCAGGTGCTCATAGCGAGAAAAGTGGAGATGTGAAATCTCAATCCACTCCAATTACAGAAGAAGCTAAGCAAAGAAAAGAGAAGGAAGCTGAGAAAAAGTTACCACCTCGCGATGGGGGTTGATATATAACTAATAAAATTACGATTCAGGTTTACATTTTGAAATAGATGCTCTAAGAATGACTCAAAATTTTTGGAGTAATTATGTTATCAAGATTCAATTCTGCAATTGGAAGTTCTATATTTAGAAATGTGGGTAGCTTATCAGCAGCAAGCCTATCTCATATTGGTTTTGGCAGCTCTTATAATCCAGCAATACATTTTTCATCATCAACGGCAATGAGACATATTGATGGTAATTCAAGAGCAAAGATAAAGAATATGTTTCGTGCTATAGAAGAAAAGAAACCTAAATTTTCATATCCTAGCTCAGGTATCTCAAATATTAAGCAAATCGTGAAGCAAGTTAATAGCGATCGGACATTTGAAATATGCAAAGAAGCTGCGCGATTGATAGGTGTAGATCCTGCAATGTTCCGTGAAAATCTAGCAACGTTTTTCATTCAAGGTAACAAAACCATGCAAAAAAATTATGATAATTCTTTCTTGAAATTCGCTATAGGAATTAGAGACGGTATTACCAAAGCAATTACCTTCAGTGACGATAGATGTGAGACAAAAGAAGAATTAATGAACTTATACAAAAATGGGGAGGTCTATAGACAAGGAGTTGCACTTTGGGATTTTTTGAATGTAACAGGCAGACCCTCTCATTTATATGGCCTAAAAGAAGAAGGATTTTTCTATTATGAAGATGTGAAAGGTTTTGTCGAAAGATATAATAGGTTTGGACTGCACGGGAAAGATGAAGATTCAACCTTCCAACTGTTAACTAGAAAAGAGACTAGAGAGCTTATAAGAAATGGAGAACTAACTCCGTTAGATGCTTTATGCTATGCGGAACAGTTAAGACTTGATCCAAATGCAGATAATATTCTAAAAGATGTTTATCATAAGATATTGTCGTCAAATCACAAGCGTGGAGCAGCATTTGGAATCACTTGCTAATACACAGTTGAAATTCAAATAACCCGCTCTATATAATGGTTATAGATCAGAGGAACGGTTATGAATTTCGATAAATATACAGACAAGTCTAAAAGTATTGTTCAAAAAGCGCAAAACTCTGCTGTTGCAGCCGGGCACCAGAAGTTTACGCCTGTTCATGTGCTTAAAGCTTTGGTAGATGACGAAGATGGTATCATAAGAGACCTTATAACTGCGGCGGGCGGTAACTTCGGCGCTATTGAAAGCAAAATTACTGTTTCTTTAGGCAAGTTGCCCAGCGTTACAGGCGGCGGGGCAGGTCAAATATACTTAGATCCGGATACAGCGAAATTATTTGAAAAAGCTGAAGATTTAGCAAAAAAAGCAGGAGATAGTTTTGTTACCTTAGAAAGGATGTTGCAGGCTCTAATTGCGCTTAAAGGCAGTGAGGCTTGTAATATACTAAAAGATGCTGGAGTAACCGAAGCAAAGCTTACAGCAGCAATAGATGAAATGCGCAAAGGCAGAACTGCCGATACTCAGCATGCTGAAGAAGGCTTTGAGGCTCTAAAAAAATATGCAAAAGATCTAACCGAACAAGCAAGACAAGGAAAGCTTGACCCTGTAATTGGCCGTGATGAAGAAATTCGTAGAACCATGCAGGTTTTATCGCGTAGAACAAAGAATAACCCAGTATTAATCGGTGAACCAGGAGTGGGTAAGACGGCAATTGCAGAAGGCTTGGCGCAAAGAATTATCGCAGGTGATGCACCGGAAAGTTTGAAAAACCAAAAATTATTGGTATTAGACTTGGGTGCATTAATTGCGGGCGCAAAATATCGTGGCGAATTTGAAGAAAGATTGAAAGCTGTTCTAAACGAAGTTGCAGCAAGTAGCGGTGGTATTATTCTCTTCATTGATGAATTACATACTATTGTGGGCGCAGGAGCAACACAAGGTGCTATGGATGCATCCAACCTTCTAAAACCAGCATTAGCACGTGGTGAATTACATTGTATTGGTGCAACAACGCTGGATGAATATCAAAAACATATTGAGAAGGATGCAGCACTTGCACGTAGATTCCAAACAGTATTTGTGTCTGAGCCAACAGTTGAGGACACAATTTCAATACTGCGTGGATTAAAAGAAAAGTATGAAGTTCATCATGGTATTAGGATTACGGATAATGCAATAGTTGCAGCAGCCACACTTTCTAATAGATATATCACCGATAGGTTTTTGCCGGATAAAGCAATCGATTTAGTTGACGAAGCTTCAAGTAGGTTGCGTATGCAAGTGGATAGCAAACCAGAAGAGATTGATAAGCTAGATAGAGAAATTATCCAGCTTAAAATTGAAGCCATGGCTTTAGAAAAAGAAAGTGATGAAGCAGCTAAGAAGCGCTTAGATTCAATTAAGAAAGAGTTAAAAGATCTTGAAGCGAAGAGTCTCGATTTAACCAGTAAATGGCAGACTCAAAAATTAAAGCTGAATGATATTAAAACTCTCAAAGAGAAGCTCGAAGCTGCAAAAGTTGAGCTTGAACTTGCACAGCGTGCTGGTGATTTAGCAAAGGCTGGTGAAATTATGTATGGCAGGATCCCCGATCTTGAGAAAAAGTTGAAAGAATCTGATCAGACCAAAGCATCGATAATGCTGCAAGAAGAAGTGACCGAAAAAGATATTGCATCTATCGTTTCAAAATGGACGGGTATACCGGTTGATAAAATGCTCGAAGGTGAGCGTGAAAAATTAGTAAAAATGGAAGATCACTTGCGCGAGTTTGTGGTTGGCCAAGACCATGCGTTGAAGTCAATATCAGATGCCGTAAGGCGTTCGCGCGCAGGGCTTGCTGATCATGACAAACCAATTGGCTCCTTTTTATTCCTAGGGCCAACAGGCGTTGGTAAAACAGAGCTTACAAAAGCATTAGCCCATTTCTTATTTGATGATAAAAAGGCAATTGTACGCATTGATATGTCTGAATATATGGAAAAGCACTCGGTTGCTAGACTAATTGGCGCTCCTCCTGGATATGTTGGTTATGATGAAGGCGGGGTTTTGACTGAAACAGTCAGACGCAGGCCTTATCAGGTGATTTTATTTGATGAAATTGAAAAAGCACACCCAGATGTGTTTAATGTTCTACTGCAAGTTTTGGATGAAGGTAGACTTACCGACGGCCAAGGTAGAACAGTTGATTTCAAAAACACTGTAATAATTCTCACATCGAATTTAGGTGCTGAATACATTGCTAAACTTCCAGATGGATCAAAAGTTGATGCGGCTCGCGATCAAGTGATGGATGTAGTGCGTGCATCATTTAAACCTGAGTTTTTAAACAGGCTAGATGAGATAATCCTGTTTAACAGGTTAGAGCATAAGCATATGGATGCGATTGTTGAAATACAAATTGCAAGGCTTGCTGACATGCTAAAAGACAGAGGCTTTATTATTTCGTTAGATAAAAAAGCCAAAACGTTACTTACAGATAAAGGTTATGACCCTGTCTACGGTGCACGTCCTTTGAAACGAGTCATTCAACAAGAGCTGCAAAATGCTTTAGCGGAGAGAATCTTAAAAGGTGAAATCAAAGAAGGAAGCTCCATAAAAGTTTCTGCTAAGGGTGAGCATTTTCATGTTGGTTAGCGTTTCGCTAGACTTCAACAGCTTAGCAACTTGGAAGAGAAACTAGTGGAGTAATGTCTTGGAAGGTAGCATATTTGGAAATTAGAAGTTCATCTACAAACTCGTTAACGCCCAAGTAGCATTTGTCAATTCTTTGATCGAAAATTCCAAGCTCATTTAGAACTTCAGACCTGTAATCGTTGACTATGTGAGTTACGTCGGTGACAACAGATAAATGGTAGTAACCAGTTTCAGTGTTGTTATAACAATGATCATATAATCCAAAATGACGTTTCTGCCCTTCGAAAACTGGGTGGTAGTCTATCTCGCTAAATACCTTATTACGTTGATTATGTTCAATATAAAGAGAGCTAACAAGAAAGCCTATCTCTACCAGAAAAGCAAACTTGTAGTCCAAACTCTTTGAATTCCAATACTGTTTTTCTATTATGTTCTGAGTGCATTCCGCAAAATTTGCTTCTTTAACGTAACAAAGATTAAAATTTTCATCGTCAATGTAGCACATTCCACATGTCCATTCAGAAACTCCACGTAGACTTGGCGTAGCTGCGAGTAAAACTTTTGATATTTGCTTAGTAATTTCTTTACTGTTAGGGTACATATCTTCAGGAAATGTCTCAGCAAAAATCCATCCACTTTGCTGAAAGACTGAATGCCCTTTCTCAGCACCAAATAATGGGTCAGCTCCATGTTCAATTAGTAGCTTTACTTTCTCTAAAGCACTAGAATGATTAGAACTTACCACATAACTTAAAGGTGCTAGTCCGTATTTTCCGATATAGGTGTTAGGGTCTAGTCCAGCATCCAAAAAGAATTTGATCGATTCATCAGTTTCGAGTATATGCCATGCTAAATTGTACGTCCCTTTCTCTTTTTTTAGAGTATAACCGTGATCAAATAAATAGATAAATTTATCAATTGGTAGTTCATCGCAATAATAAGAAAGTGCTTGCGCTATTTCCTCTATTTTCATGCCGTGTTTTATCAATGAATTTACGGTTTGAGGAGTGAGATTATTTATTATCTCGAACTTTGCTGCGCTTAATATTTCTTCAGGAATTTTTGGATCGAAAAACACTCCAATATCAATCTTGAATTTATGCAGCAAATCTGTAACAAAGAAATAAGGGACTCCAGTTGGAGTAGAGATGATACACTCAACGAGAAAATCTCTCAGGCTTTTTATATACTCTTCTGGGATATTTAAGTTTTCTAACTGTCTAGCAATAGTATAAAATTCATCGTTACTAAATTCCCCAGTTTTGGTTCTGTCACTGTAAAATTGCAACGTAGTATTTAGCAATTCATGATCATTCACAGCAACTGCATGCTTCATAAATTTGTGCATTTGGGTGTGTGCAACAAAATCTTTGAAAGCTATGGTTGAATTTAGATTTGTTGGATGCAGAGCATCTCTAACGCAACTTTCAAAGTCTTGAAAAAGTTTTTCGAAGGTTGGTAGAATATTTAAGGTATTTTTGTCGTTATTAGGAAATTGTATCTCGCAATCAGCATAGTCTGTGTCTTTTTTCGGGTATAAACCTAAGTAATATTTTATAGTGCTTACTGTCTGTTCTATAAATGATTCTGTCTTGGTTAGAGAAAAGGACGCACCAAACCTTTCAGGTAAGTACAGTGCCCCCTTTTTAAGATAGCAGCTTAATATATCTGTACACTCCGAGGTTAAAAGTGCATTTACAGTATTCTTAACCCCGCTTAGAAACTCGTTACTTAAATCATCGCGCGAATATGTTATTAACATAGAGTTGGGCACTAGGTAGGCTACATCACTGCTCGCATATCCGGAATTGCTACTATAAATTAAAACATTAAGTGGAGTTGAAGGATTGGTTTTCTGAATATCTTGTAAAAATGTAGCTGTGAAGCTTGATGAATTGTAAATATGTATATAATGCTTTTGTAAGAGATGGCTGCCATTTGCGATAATTGTAATTAATGTGTTGTTGGCAATCTTATCTCTTAATGCGTCAATACTTTCTTTTAGGATGGGATTAATACCATCCCCGATGACAAGAATATCTCTGTGATCATGCTGTATGTTATCTAGACAATTGTCGTCGCTGAAAACAAATTTGCCCCAAGTAGCAGCATGTTTAGTTCTAGGCCCAATTATGTAGACAACTTTATAAATGTTCCTTGTCATGGGTGACCCTGAAATTAGATTGGCAAAAAATTGATTTGCTAAGTACTACAGACTCCTTGCTTTGTAAAATAGATTCTGAATAATATTTGCAACTGTTTACAGCACGCACCAAAAAACCATTTATGCCTTAATCAAGATCAAAGAAGAAAGCTCAATAAGAGTATCTGCTAAAGGGGATGATTTTGTGGTTGGGTAAGGCAGATTTTTGCATTGAGATGATGATAAGGAGGAATTGTCTGTGGCGCGCAGCTTTCAATCGTTCGGAGGGGTAAACGCGAATATTCGCTCTAATTCGGGCTTTTTTAATAAAACTTTAACAAAAATACTGTTAATTATCGGCTTTTTGTGTTGTATGCTAGAGCCTCAAACAATACATGGTTTTTATGAAAAGAACAGAATTTGAGAAGCAGATGGCATTGACCTTAGCTAACCTTGACTTTGATGGCGCCTCCCAAGAATCAAAGCGTCGAAAAAGAAGTGGTATAGCTTCGGCTTTAGGAGATTCATCGCTATCAAATAGATATGTTCAGGAATCAGATAGTATCAAGCAAGTAAAGAATAGTTTAGCGCAAAATAAAGAAAGGTTAGTTAAATTACTAAATGATAAAACTCAAGCTATAGATGATTATGTAAGCACATATGAACGCCTGAGTAAAGGCGCGGAATCTTTCCAAGACAAATCCGAACACAAATCTTTAATGGTGCGGCTCGGTAATCTAGAGGATTATATGAATAGTTTGGAGCAATCGATCTCTAAATACCAAAGTCTTATATCCTCACAAGAAGCAGAACTCAAAAAAATAGAGGGTTCTATTTTCAGGTCCCTTTCCAAAGTTTCTAGTTCGGATCTATCTACTTCTAAAACAGCTTCGGTTTTAGCGCCAGTTGCTTCTAAACGCAGTCAAATAGTAGGCTCACAGCCCTCACTAGAAGCGTATTGGGTGGCGTGTGATAATAAGAATTATGACATGATTGCAAAAATTTTATCAAAGCAACCAGAATTTCGCGCGTTATGTAGGGGGAGCAATCAAAATGCTAATTCTGAAAACGCCTTCCATATAGTAGCTAAGACTAATGATTTGGAGTTGTTTTTTGCTTTGCTTGCTCTAGATGTTCATCCTCTAACGCTTGTAAAGAGGGATAGAGATTTGAAAATTCCTCTCCAATTAGCTATTGAAAATAATGCTTCAGATGAAGTAAAAAAAGCATTGGCTTGTAAGACTACCATAAGTTCAAGGTACCCAGATGCGAGAACAAAAGTTTGCGAGGTTTTTGGAGTCAGTGCTGATATTACTAATGAAGAGCTAAAGAAAATTCAGAATGCGCATATAGCATTTTTAAATAAGAGTACTCGAGCTAAGAAATATATAAATATTAAGCCAGATGTGCCTACTATTCCAAGCTCTGATTCAAGCAAAGTAAACAAAACTGTAGCTGTTGTCGATCGAGTCAGCGAAGAGCTTACTCAGAAAGTAAAAGGTCTTTATAATAATGTAACCGACTTTGCAAAAAATCAATTAGAACTAGGCAGCTTTAGTAGTGAATTGCAACGTCTTTTAAATGCAGGGAATAGTAGTACTGAAGTTAAGCTAACAGAAGTTAATAATTTCCTTGATTGGGCATCATTATTCTATTTACAAACTTCTACTGTTCGTCCTTATGCAGATTTACAATTATCAGTAACTCATGCTGAAAGGGTCTTTGCAAAGATAGTTTCTAAAGTGAGTGTGACTCCGAAGGAAATCATGCATTCTAGGTGAATTTTAGCCTTCTTAGTAATAGCAATTTTAAGTAATCTTGTTCAATAAGACTGTTGAGCACAATCATATCGATGCGATTTTATTTGTAGGTTATGAAATATAGTTAAACACCTATAGAACGCTTCTGAATTGCCACCAATTCAGCTATGCCTTTTTTGGCAAGAGACAGCATTTGATTATACTGCTCTTCACTGAATGCTTTTTGCTCGGCGGTCGCTTGAATTTCTACAATCTTATTATCTGCAGTCATTACAAAATTTGCATCAACTTCTGCGTTACTGTCTTCAATATACTCTAAATCCAATAAGGAAGTTCCCTTGATTATACCAACAGAGATAGCCGCAACCTGACCAATAATTGGTGACTTTGCTATGATTCTATCACGCGCTAATTTCTCGCATGCCAAATATAGGGCTATATAGCCCCCTGTAATTGCCGCTGTACGCGTACCGCCATCAGCGCGGATAACATCACAGTCTACTATAATCTGGCGTTCACCTAATAATTTTAGATCTACAACCGTTCTAAGTGACCTACCAATTAATCTTTGAATCTCTTGGGTTCGGCCATCAAGTCTGCCTTTGGCAGATTCTCGCTGCATCCTAGTATTTGTAGATCTAGGAAGCATACCGTATTCTGCAGTTACCCAGCCTTGGTTTTTGCCTTTTAAAAAGCGTGGCACATCTTTATCAACACTTGCGGTACAAACCACATGGGTGTTACCAAATTTAATTAAGCACGAACCTTCTGCATGCGGCATAAAGTTAATTTCGCAAGAAACTTCTCTAAGTGATTCGGGATTACGACCAGCAGTACGATTGTATGTCATGATTATAAAATCTCTGCAGTTGAATCAAACAGCTCTACTCTACCATAAGTATCCCCAAGGCTTGTATATACGTATGCCTTTTTAAGTCCATTTGGCTCCAATAGAGAGCAAACAAGTTTTCCAAACGTGGCGAGTTGTGCTAGCAGTAGCTTAGGTTCGCTTCTCAAACATCCATTTACAAATATCGCTTCATACGGGGCGTTTTTTGGATCGCCATTAAGGATCTCAGCGGTTTTGATAACAGCATTATCGATTTGTAAATGCATCAGCGCATTCACGGCTTTTGTCGCAAGATGGGAATTTGCTTCAATCCCAACAACTTGTGAAGACAGTTTAGAAAGTAGTGCTGTTGAATATCCTGTACTACAAGCGATATCAAGTACTCTTTCATCTCCCTTTAGCTCAAGCGCTTGCAGCATTATAGCCAACTCCTCGGGCTTTAACATGAATCTCCCCTCACCCAAAGGAAGCTTTGCATCTGCATAAGCTACTGACTGCCATTGCCCTTCAAGAAACTGGTGTTTAGGAGTTTCTTGCAATGCCTTTAATACCAATTCATCGTGAACCTTCACGGGCATTACTTGATTGGTAACCATGTTTTTACGGGCAAGTTGATATGATTCCATAGAATTTAATAAACATTAAAATTATAGAATTCCAATATCGCCTGAGATAAGAAAGTATGCAAGTGAATTATGAACTTGATAACTGCTATAACTTATGATAATTCTACGCTGAAAGAAAGTTATTAAGTTATGTCTACCCAGGATATTTTAGCTATAAGATATAGTGAAGCTGTATTTTCAGCAGCTCAAGAAGCCAAAGCTATTGACGCTGTGGAGCAAGATTTTTTCATGCTTGAATCTACACTTCATGCAAATCAAAAAAACAAGTACTTGCTCATTGGAAAAGTTGTTCCCAAAAGAATTAAAAATCAGTTTTGGGAAAAGATTTTAAAAGCGAATAAGTTCAACGAGATAACAAACAATTTTGTTAGAACACTAGTCGCACATAATAGACTCGATATTACACCTAAAGTTATCGCCAATTTTCATCATAAGGTTAGGGATAAAGAAGGGATTTTAACTGCCCACGTTACTACGGCAACTGAGTTGGATAAGAATGCTATCAAGTCCATTGCTAATGACCTAAAAGTGGTATTTGGCAAAGAGATAGAAGTCAAAGCAAAAGTACGAAAAAAAATAATAGGTGGGTTAGTTGTGAGAGTAGGATCAAAAATGATTGACTATTCTATCAATTCAAAACTTGAGAAAATGAAACAATTAATGCAATCAGTAAGATTTTAATAAGGAGAGATAGATGGCAGCGCAAATAAGAGCTACTGAAATATCAGAAATTTTAACAAAAGAGATAGCAAACTTTAATGCTGATACCGAACTTAATGAAGTAGGTCAAGTTGTAAAAGTTTCTGATGGTGTGGCTATTGCTTATGGCTTAGATAACGTTCAAGCAGGTGAAATGGTCGAGTTCGAAGGTGGAATCAAAGGAATGGTTCTTAACTTAGAAGAAGATAGCGTTGGTATCGTGATATTTGGAAACGATAGAGAAGTCAAAGAAGGCGCAACCGTTAAACGAACAAAGAAAATTGTAGAGGTTCCAGTTGGAAAAGGCTTACTAGGACGCGTTGTTGACGGCCTTGGCAACCCTATCGATGGCAAAGGTGCATTAAAAAATGTTAAATATGCTCGTGTTGAAATTAAAGCCCCTGGAATCGTAAAACGTAAATCAGTTCATGAACCAGTACAAACAGGTATAAAAGCTATCGATAGCTTAATCCCAGTTGGTCGTGGTCAACGTGAGTTGATCATTGGCGATCGTCAAACAGGCAAAACTGCAATTGCGATTGATACAATTTTAAATCAAAAACAGGCTTTTGAATCTAAAGATGAACAAAGAACTCTTTACTGTATCTATGTTGCGATTGGTCAGAAAAGATCTTCAGTTGCGAAAATTGTGAAAAAGTTAGAAGAAGAAGGCGCTATGGATTACTCAATAGTAGTTTGCGCGAGCGCTTCTGATCCTGCCCCACTACAATTCTTAGCACCATATACAGGTTGTACAATGGGTGAATTCTTCAGAGACAATGCTATGCACTCCCTGATTGTTTATGATGATTTATCTAAACACGCTGTGGCATATAGACAGATGTCATTACTACTTCGTCGCCCACCTGGACGTGAAGCATACCCTGGTGACGTTTTCTACTTACACTCAAGATTACTTGAGCGCGCTGCGAAAATGTCAGATGAGATGGGCGCAGGTTCACTTACAGCTCTTCCAATCATTGAGACACAAGCTGGTGACGTTTCTGCATATATTCCAACAAACGTAATTTCCATTACCGACGGTCAGATTTTCTTAGAATCAGAGCTATTCTACAAAGGTATTCGACCTGCATTAAACGTTGGTATTTCAGTAAGCCGTGTAGGTTCTGCCGCACAAATTAAAGGAATGAAACAAGTTGCTGGTTCAATTAAACTTGAGCTTGCTCAATATCGTGAGATGGAAGCTTTCGCTCAGTTTGGCTCTGACCTCGACGCTTCAACACAAAACTTGCTTGCACGTGGCGCAAGATTAACCGAGCTTTTAAAACAACCTCAGTACTCTCCACTAGCCGTTGAAGAGCAAATCGTAGTAATATTTGCCGGCGTAAAGGGCTACCTTGACAAAGTGAATGTTAAAGACGTTAAGCGCTTTGAAAATGAGTTTATCAGAGAGATGCGTAAGAAGCACAAAAAACTGATGGAAAAAATCAAATCTGAAGAGAAGATTTCCGAAGATTCAGAGAAAGAATTGCAAAAAATCTTAACACAATTTTCTAAGGTATTTGCGTAATGCCATCGCTCAAAAGTTTAAAAGTAAGAATCAAAAGCGTTCGTTCAACTCAAAAAATTACGAAAGCGATGAAGATGGTTGCTGCTTCAAAACTAAAGCATGCGCGTGAAAAAGCCGAAGCTGCTGCGCCTTATGCAGACAAGATGGCAAAAATCGTAATGTCACTTGCTGCTAACGCTGAGCAACCTCTTCCTGGGCAAGTTTCACTACTTACTGGAACAGGTAAGAGCAACACTCATTTACTAATTGTAGTCACTTCTGACAGAGGACTCTGCGGGGCTTTTAACTCATCTATTCTCAAAGCTGCACGTAAAAAGATTGATTCTTTACTATCAGCTGGAAAAGAGGTAAAAGTTATTTGCCTAGGCAAAAAAGGCTACGATCTTTTAAAAGGGCAATACAGCTCTAAGATCATAATGCACAAAGATGGAATCGGAAGAAAAGGCGTAAAGTTTTCAGAAGCACATGACATTGGAGAAAAAATACTAGAGTTATTTGAGACAAAACAATTTGATGTCTGCAGCATTATCTATAACAAATTCAAATCTGTTATTTCTCAAATCGTGACTGATCAACAGATAATTCCTTTAGAAGTTGTCGAGCAAACAGATGCAGCAGTTCCTTATGACTATGAGCCTGAGGAAAAGGAGATTCTAGAACAATTGCTACCTAAAAACATCGCTGTACAAGCTTACAGGGCATTGCTTGAAAGCAGCGCCAGTGAACAGGGAGCAAGGATGAGTGCAATGGACAGTGCTACACGTAACTCTGGCGAAATGATTAAGAAATTGAATCTTCAATACAATAGAACCCGTCAGGCATACATCACCAAAGAGCTTATTGAGATTATCTCTGGCGCTGAGGCTGTTTAACAATCAATTCCTTAGAAAAAGCAAATAAATAGCTCCATATCCTGAAATTTAAGCGATTTTAACAAATGTTTAACATTGTTTTTCTACTCTGCAGGCCTTTTATTTGGTATAATCTTGTTGTAACTTTATGACGAGGCTTTATGGCTAAACTTAAAAAAATGATTGTAACTAATCACGATTCTGCCTTTATCATTCTAGATAATGGCCACACATATCAAACCCTAGATAATTCCAAAACATCTAACTGCGACAACATTTGGCTTCCTAATATTCCTAGCAGCTCCGACGCTTTCGAAGGTGCAATAATAGAAGTTAAAGCTGGACAGGTATTCATTTCAGATGAAGATGGCTATTATTCTATTTCAGAAGCGAGAGATCTTTGTCAGTCGACTGGCGAATGCGAAGTTAATCATATAGCCGAAGTTGAAGCACTTATTCTAGGCTGGGATTATCAAGTTTCTGGCGATAAATTAGTAGCTACATACAAAGGTTGCAGTGAGGAATTACAGATAATTTAGTTATAGTATTCATAATAAGATCTATCTTATTCTATTAAAAAAGCGCGCCCCTTAAAAGGCGTGCTTTTTTTACAAACTGAATAGTCCTAATTATAGAACCCGTCAGGCATACATCACCAAAGAGCTTATTGGGATTATCTCTGGCGCCGAAGCAGTTTAACGCTGTTTAAAAAAAAAACACAAGAAAATGGCCTAAGATCTTGGAATCTGGGCGGCTTTAACAAATATTTAACATTGTTTTTCTACTCTGCAGGCCTTTTATTTGGTATAATTAAGGCATTAACAATATAAATGGGAAGTTAGTTATGTGTATATATCTCAGTAGAGAAAGAGAAAAGAAAGCTTTTGAATTCGACTTCCCTAAGCCACTTGAAGAAAATAGGCTTTCTAATGAAGCGCTTGACTACCAAAGACATTTTAAAAACTATAAAATTAATCAAGATAACATTGTAAATGGGTATATGCAGTTAGCTTTCAAATTGGGTTATAAAGAAAATAAATATGTACCCGTTGAAATAGCCGCAAAAGCAAAGGATATCTACGATTCTTTAGTCGCAGCTCAGAACAATGGTTATTCAGCTGAAGAACTAGCTAACGAAGCTCATGTTAGTCATTATGAATATCTTCAATTTGCAAACAATTTGTAATATAGGTTTACAGATCGGCAAATTCACACTCCGATTTTTATGGGGAGGCGCTAAGACTAGAGCTAAATTCTCTTAATCTTTTGAGATTTACCTACTAAAGCTAATGAGATCAAGCAACAGAAAAATATCACTACTGTTAGCGAGGTAAGCGCTACACCAAACTGCTCTGTGGTATACTGCCTAATACTATTAGAGTCAACTAAACCATCCCACTGCCTATCCAACGCCCAACCAACCAGCTGTTGTAGAATTGCCCCACCTAGCATATTTAAAGTATTAACAACACCAATAATTTCGCCCGAATCAAACTTATGCGACTTATATAATGCACCAGTAAAACACATCATTTCAGCACCACAGAAAAATCCTAATACTATTAGCATGGCCTGAAGCTCTAAGACGCTTCCTGCAGGCATGTATAAAATTACAGAAAACACACCCAATATCCCAAAACTGCACACTACAATTGCTAGATTTAGCTTATTATACTTCTCAGCCACCCATGGAAGAACCAAACTGCCAATTGTAAGACCAACATACATCAGCTGGGAAATTTCTGCAGCATCTGCTTGGCTTAGCGCAAACTTCTGTTTAACAAACGCCGTACCCCAAAGATCTGCTAACGCAGAAAGCGGAGTATAAAGTCCTATGGCCAAAACTGCATATATCATTATTTGCTTATCGGCAAAAATAGCACAAATGCTGTTCACTATATCTTTCCACGACTTTCTGTTCAATACCGCATAAGCATCTTGTGTATGATTCTTAACTGCAAAAGCAATAAATATAAACACAATAAAACCTATCACTGCGGATATAGCAATAACATCATGCCAATCTGCATACTCTCCTATATACCTAACAGATTTAGCTGATAAAACAGCCCCAACCGTACCCAAGGCTAAGGTTGCACCCATCAATAAACCCCTACCCCCTGGCGGAAAATGATCTGCAACAAATTTGAGTGCGCACATAAATGCTGATGCAGAACCAACACCGATAATAAACCTGCTAACCTGCGCTACCCAAAAATGCTGGGTGCTTACAAATAATAGAGAACCAAATATACAGATCGCAATGGAGTACAAAGACATTTTTTTAACGCCTATACGATCAACTATAATCCCTAACGGAATTTGCAATAAAGAATATCCAAGCAGATAAAAAGCCCCAAGTGTGGCAAATTGTTCAGCCGTAATTCGAAAAGCCAGCCTGATTTCATCAAACATAACCCCAGGAGAAACCCTAAGAATGTACTGATAGAAATAGAACAACGCAATAGCAAACCAAGCCAAATAAGCGCTTCTCATGACTTTATTACGAAAGAGTTTTTGAACAAAAAGCATCTGAAACTATAATAGAAAATGTGAACTCTCAAAGTAACCATAACAACGCATCAGTGTCAATTATAATTGCATTAATATTTGTTTTAGCTAGAATCATTGCGGCATATACAACAAGTACTAAGATGAATATTTTTTCCGCACTGCAGCAAAATTTGCACAATATCATTTCTCAGCTCTACCCTGAGGTTAACACTTATTCGGGCATCACTATTGATATTCCAAAGGATCCTTCACATGGAGATTTCGCAACAAACGCAGCTATGGTGCTTAAGGGACAATTACAAAAAAACCCACGGCAAATCGCAGAAGATTTGCTTCCAAAGATCAAAGAGATTAGCGGAGTAATCTCTGTAGAAATTGCAGGCCCAGGGTTTATTAATTTCACAGTTGAAAAAGAAATGTGGGGCAAATTAATAAATGAAATTAACACCTCACCAAACTCTTTTGGATCATCAACAATTGGCAATAAAAATAAGGTTAATGTCGAATTCGTCTCAGCGAATCCTACAGGGCCACTTCACATTGGCCATGCACGGGGCGCTGTATTTGGTGATGCTTTATGTAGGATTTTAAAAAAATGCAGTTACGACGTAACAAGGGAATATTATATTAATGATGCAGGATCGCAAATTGCAACACTCGTAAAATCAGCATTTATCCGTTATCAACAAGCACTAGGGATTAACGCTCAAATATCTGAGGGAATGTATCCGGGAGAATATTTAATTCCTGTAGGCACAAAATTAAAAGAAAGGTTCGGTGATTCTCTTTTAAAACTTAATGCCGAGGATGTTTCTAATAAAATCAGGCAATTTGTTGTTGATGAAATGATGCAATTAATTAAAGAGGATCTGCTTTCACTCAACATTTCACACGACATATACACATCTGAGAAAAACGATTTACAAGACAAAAACCTGGTTGAAGAGGGAATTGAATTTCTTAGAAAAAAAGGGCTCATATATCAAGGCACTTTGGAAGCACCTAAAGGTAAGTCTCCTGAACACTGGGAACCCAAAGAAATGACGTTATTTAGAGCCACTGATTTTGGCGATGACACAGACCGAGCTGTTAAAAAATCTGATGGGACACACACTTATATCGCTGGAGATATTGCATATCATATTCATAAGTATCAGCGAGGCTTTAACGATATGGTCTTAGTCCTTGGCGCCGACCACGCTGGTTATGTTAAAAGGATGAAAGCAATTGTAAAAGCTATATCTGACGGCAAGGCCGTTATTGATATAGCAATCAGCCAATTGGTAAACTTATTTAAGAATGGTGAGCCATATAAGATGTCCAAAAGAGCTGGCAATTTCATTACTGTAAACGATGTAGTAACTGAGGTTGGCAAAGATATCTTACGCTTTGTAATGCTAACAAAGAAGCCTGAAACCACAATCGACTTTGACTTTGACAAGGTTAAGGAGCAAAGCAAGGACAATCCTGTTTTCTATGTACAGTATGCAAGTGCAAGAGCGAATTCTATTCTCAGAAATGCAGCAGAACTAGGTTTTCATAATAACCCTGTAAAAGCTAATATTCTTACCAATCACGATCAACACTTAATCAAAAAAATTGCTGAATTTCCAAAAATAGTAGAAGCAGCTGCTATTCAACATGAGCCCCATAGAATAACTTATTACCTGACTGAACTTGCAACTGAGTTTCACTCTTTTTGGGCTAAAGGTAGTGAAGATCCTAGCTTGCGTTTTATCATTGAAACCAATAAAGAGCTTACCACTTCTCGCTTAGCAATAGTATCCGCCGTAAGCACAACTATTAAAAATGGTCTTGAACTACTAGGGATTGCCGCTGTAGAAAAAATGTAATATTTTCTTAGCTATGCTTTTCAGAGTTAACATAATCATTAGCTATTTTAAGAAATTCTGGCGTGCCAATATCAAACCAATCACACGTGACTTCTGTTCCAAAGTTTTTGTTTTCTGTGTTGGCCACTTTAGCTATAACATCTGGTATCCTAAATTTGCCTAAACTCCATCCACTAAAAAATTCTGGCTTCACAATATAAGCTCCTACAAAAATGTACTGCTTTGGATCTTGGTACGAAAGCTTATTATCATCTGTCAAACTGAAATCACCCTGCCCTGCATAAGTGTTAACTTTGTCTTTGCTCTTTAGCGCCACAAGAAAATTCATTTTAGCTGCATCCCATTCTAAAAGTACTTGTGAAATAGCATTACCCTTTTTACCTAAAACGTTATCAGAACTTACGACTAATAGAGGTTCATTAGCTATGTTTTTCATCACATTTAAGACCCCTCCTCCCGTTTCTAAAATTTCTGGCTCATGTGATATAGTTACAACAACATCATTACGCTTCTTAAGGTGTTCCACCACTTTGCCTGCTAAGTAATGCGTATTAACTATAATATCAGTTATTCCTTGCTCCTTAATTTGATCAATCACCCTATCAATAATAGGCCGGCCGCCAACTTCTACCAATGCTTTAGGAGTAGTATTAGTAATTGGTTTTAGCCTCGAGCCAAAACCAGCAGCCAAAACTAAAGCCTTAGTAGGCCTACTCTTTGCCGAATAAGTCATACTTAATAAACCAATTTTTTAATTCAATCATTAATGGATTCTCTAGATTATCCTCAATATATCTCCATATACGCGGGAAAAAACCTGCATATTTTGGCTTCTTCATTACTACTACCAATCTGTGGAACACACCAATTATTCTTAAATTTCTCTGAGCACTCAATATTGCGTAGCAATCATTAAAGTCTGCCGAGTCAATATCGGGCATCTTCGTTAAGTACCTTTTTTTAACTGCCTTAACTACGTTAAAACCCACATCCCTTCTAGCATCTTCCAAAAGAGACACAAGATCATAAACCGGAGAGCCGACTATTGCGTCTTGGAAGTCTATAACACCAACACTGTTAATATTTTCACCATTACTTAACCAAAAAAGATTATCTGCCATATAATCTCTATGCACAAACACCTTCTTTAAGGAGCTTAACTTTGGGTATAACTTTTCAAATATTTGATACAATTCATCAGAAACTTCTTTATATATTGCTGCAGAAATCCTAGGTTTTACATACCATTCAAGGAATGAATTAATTCCTTTGCTCAGCAATATAGAATTCTGAGCTGGTAGATTAATTTCTGAGCCAATAGTATGCAACTTCACCAAGACATCAACTGCTTGCTCATATAGCATCATCTCTTCATTCGGACACCTCATAAGATACTTTGTATAACTATTGCTACCTAAATCCTCCAGCAATAGAAAACCATTTTCTAAATCTGATGCCATGATTATAGGAGCTCTTATCCCATGAGTTAATAGCAAATTATCAACATTAATAAAGGGCTGCAACGAGTCGAAATCTGCACTATCATCCATCAAAATATATGTATTACTTACGGTGTGAATTCTAAAATATTCTCTATTCGACGCATCACCAGGAATAGACTCAACTCTAAACTGCTCGATACCAGCATTAATAAGGAATTGATGAATTTTATCCTGCTTGGCAAGATCACTAGTATTTAGATCATCATATTGTTTAATGTTTTTCAATTGAGACATTTAATATTTCGTCTTTTGATATTGTTCCGATGTGATTGTATATCACCATACCATTCTTATCAAATATGAATGTTTCAGGCACCCCAATCACCCCAAGCGCAAAACTAATTTTATCATCAAAATCTATTATTACTCGGTCATACGTATTGGGATACTTTTCCAAATGATAAGCCAACCTATCTTCTGAATCACGCCATAACATCCCAACAACTTCATATTTATCATGGACTTCCTTATTTTTCAGCGCACTAATATCCGCTTTACATGATTTGCACCAAGTAGCAAAAATATGTAGCAACACTGGCTTGTCTTTTTGGGGCAATAACTGAGTAATTTCGCTAAAATTCTTACCAATTTTATTACCTTGACTTGGCTTATCAAGCATTAACATTGCAAAGCTAGATAAAATACTTATCACAAGAATAGTGACCAAAATCTTGAAATTATACTTGTGCATTATAACTTACGATTTCTAAGTAACGATTGTGCTTTATCCTCTTGGGCTTTTGCCGCTTCACCTGCCGCTAATTTAGACTGAAGAAACTTAGCAACTGGCTCAATATTCACAACAAAACTTTGTCCTACAATCTTACCTTGATTCTCAAGATCAATATTAAGTGGCGACGCGCTACCAGCAGGTATAAACGAGATCTTACCTTTACCATTAACCAAGTGATTTATATAGTCGAATTGAGCTGAGTAATAACCGCGTGAACGATTTGTAGCCATAGACATATTAACCAATGTTGCCAAACCTTTGCTTAAGGTAAAATTTCCTGTGATTTCATCAAATACTGTTTCACCTTGAGAACTACCCGACCTTAGATTATCCATCCTAACATTGAGAGTATCACCTGTTTCTGTCACCTTAATTATCTGACTTAAATCCATACCTAAGAATGTAGTTTTCCTACCCACAAAATTGAAATTTCCTTCCATATTATACAGCAATTCAGGTATGGTACGCCCAGTACCTGTAAGTGTACCGTTAGCGCTCATATAACCTTTAAAATTATTATAGTCAAAGAAGTACCAAAGCGCACTTTGAGGATTGAAATTATTAATTGCATAAGAAATATTTAAGCTTGGCAGACTATTAAGAATTGCCAAGCTACCCTTAGCTTCCAACTCACCATTGAATAATTTCAGGTTTAAATCCTCGAACTCAATAACACCATCACCAAGCTTCCCTTGTGCTTTTATACCTTGAATTGGGAAAGTATTGCTTACTATTTGCTGAAAATCTATTTTAAAATCAACATTGAAATTATTAATACTATAAAAATTGAAGGCATTGTACGCCTGTTGCAATGCGGGGTCAGCATCACTCTGGCTAGTCACTTTTTTGGCTGACTCAGTAAGAGACATTTTAAATAATGAATCGTAGCTAGGAAACAGTGCAGCAATCCCGTTCCAGTCCATTTTTTTTGTTGAAAGATCAATAAATACATTCGGCTTGATTGCTGTAAGAGATATACCAACACGCCCATCAATATCTATCATTTCATCGGAGATAGAAAATTTATCAAATACAAGATTATTCGGGGTAATTTTAAACGAGTGATGCAACGCTGAGAAAGTTTTGTTTTTATAAATGGCTTTATCTACAAGCAACTCGGCATTGAGATTAAGTGGAAATGTTCGAAGCCATCTGTAATCATTAACATACTCAGTGAATTTCGCACCGAACCTATCGCCATCAAACAAGAACATATTTGTTAAAACTTGATCCACTACTTCGCCTAACTCGAAATCATTTGTGTTAATTTCATTTATTCTTAGAGTTAATTTGGTATTTAGCCTTTTCTCACCAGTATCCTTAAAAGCTGCTTTACCGAGGATGCTTGTTTCACCTAAAGACAATTTCATATTTTGCAATCTTAGGCTTCTAGGTATTAGATCTATTTTGGCCGTAAATGCTAATGCAGGCTTTTCTTTTTGCAATTTTTCTGAGATAGCTAAATTCAACCATGACGCAAATTCAGTTATATCTTTAATTTGCAAATTACTTGTTCCTTCAAAACGTGGCCTCACATCATTAAAAGACATATTTCCTTGCATCAAATAACTAGTCTGCCCAGGTGCTGTGAATTTTAAACGATCTAGAGCAAAGTCACCGTTATATAGATCAAATGCCAATTCAAATTTATCTATTTTTTTCTGATTATAAACAATCTCATTAACACTAAATTTTATTCCACCGAAGAGACCTGTACGAACATCTATATCAAATTCATTAATAAGAGGTCTTATGATATTTTCCAACACAGTAAGAACAGAAATTGGCTCAGACTCATCACCTGCTTTTTTGGGAAACATTGTATCCAAATCAATTTTTTCTATAGACAGAACACCATCTAACTCTTGTTCAAAGCCAAATAACCACTCTAATTCGCCAGTCGCATTTGTAATACTATTAGACTCGATTTTAAAATTACCAATACTCACCATTGATGGTGTGATCAATATATCTGCAGATGAACGCAAACTATCATTGGCAATCTTTTCTAAAAACTTATCAACTTTTCCGTCAACTGCAAAAGATTTAATTGAAAATCCAGCTTTCCCATCTAACTTAGGTGAATTGAACAACTCACCAAGCTTTCCAGAAAATTCCAGTGCAAAAATGTTGTTATAAAATGAGAAAGTTGCATCATCCGAATCACCAGCTGAATTTACATTCTTAAATGTGGCATCAAAGTTATATTTACTCCTGCCCAAAGCAAAATCTGAAGTTAGGCGCAGGTTTTTTGAATCCAGCCCATCAAAAACAAACTTAGCATTTATATTTTTAATTTGCCTGTCTTGCCCAAATTCATTATCAAAAGTGATAGTTGTATTCACCAACTCTAAACTTGGAATCATTTTTGTATCGCCAGCGGAAACCGTGGCTTTTCTGGTGTTTTGTATATCATTTACATTTAGCTCTGCATCGAAGATTGCAACTTTTGTAACTTTGACATCATCTGAAAAGATAGACGTAATCGTTGGATAAACGACAATTTTATTTACCTGAATGCCTCCGCCCTTATCATCGGAAGCAGTAACGTTATTTAATGTTATTTTTGGAACTGGTAGGAGATTTATTTTGATATCTCCATCAATTCTAAAATCATAATCAACTACGCTTTTAAGTGCTTTCTGTAAGGATTCTTTCTTTGAATTAAAATTCAAAAGACTTGGTATGTATGCAGCTACTAAGGTGACGATCAATATCGCCAACATGTATTTCAATTTTTGCAAAAAATTCAACAAGCGCAAAACTCTGTTAATTCAGCTACTTGAAATAGTAAAGCGGGCAAAAAGATTGGTCAACTTATTTGATAACTATCTTTACTTCTGTGAATAATGTCCTTTATTAACTGGTTTACCTAGATAGTCCATACGGGATCTAAGCAACTCCTCAGTAATTTCAATTTGAGAACCTTCTAGCCCATCTGATGTTGAACTTGCAGGATCTTGGCCAGATAAAGATGAAGAGCTTAATTTTCTTAACTCTTCAGACGACGTTATAGCTGAAGATTCATTTAAAAAACACGCTTCCTGCATCTTTTCTATTGCTAGCCTTCTAATACTTAACTTTGCTAGCTCTTTATCTCTTTTTAGTAATTCAAAAACTTGGGGATTATCTAAAACGGCAGGATGGCAATCCAGTACATCATGAAATTTTTGAAGTTTTTTCCAAGATTCCAGATCCATTTTTGTTTGCGCCCTGTATCCCCAACTACATTCTTGGCCTGACAATTTCTCACCTTTAGACAAAAGATTTAAAAAGTTCTCAAACTTTTGTTGCGCGACTTGAACACAAATTTTGATCTGATCTTCCCTC